>Ga0209464_10000402_pt1 | contig 13842 bp, 11 predicted proteins | sample DOMMetBare1Fresh_2_FD_187473 | JGI IMG/M metagenome (GOLD analysis project Ga0209464, IMG submission 187473) | Wetland sediment microbial communities from St. Louis River estuary, USA, under dissolved organic matter induced mercury methylation -... | ecosystem: Environmental > Aquatic >... | reverse complement strand
GGGGTCGGGGTCGAGGTCGAGGTCGAGGTCGAGGTCGAGGTCGAGGTCGAGGTCGAGGTCGAGGTCGGGGTCCGCGGAGGCGGCGTGGCTCGCGCCGGCTGCATGATCAGCGCGAGCGCGGCGGCGATTCCGAGGAGCCTTCTCATCTGCTCGTGCCCGTTCCCACGGCCCCGCCCGCCGCCGGCACTCGGCCGGCAGCAGGGCGCGCCCCGGAACCTACGGCGCCGCGGGCCTGACCGGGTCGGCCGCCTCGAGGGCCGGCGCGCCCTTGGCCTCGCCGCCTGGCGCAACCTTCGCCCTCGCCGACGGCGTGGCCGGCCGGCGCGTCAGGGCCTCGGCGGTGACGAAGCGCGGGGCGATGTCCACCGGCACGGCGCGCAGCCGGTCGAGGACCCGCCGCACCTCGGGGCGGACCACCGCCAGCTTCTGGAGGAGCGCCACCGCCGCCGCCCGGTCGCCGCGCGCCTGGATGGTCATGAGCTCGCGCGTCAGCGACACCACCGCGGCCCGCATCTTGACCGGGTCGACGCCGAAGGTGCCGCCCGGCGCCACCTGCACCGCCCCGGCGTCGAGGAACCAGTTGAGCTGCAGCGCCATCCCCTTGCCGTGCGCCTCGGTGAGGCCGAAGCGCAGCGAGCGGAAGGCCGAGGCCAGGAAGGTTGGGTAGAGCGTGGCCTTCATGGAGGCGTCGAGCTTCCCCTCGTCGAGCAGCTTCTGCAGCGCGAAGAGGCCGCCCACGTCGGCCTTGGCCTCCTCGATGGCGCTGTAGGTGTCCCCCAGGCGCGCCCGCACCGTGTCGGTCGAGCCGGCCGCCACCGCCTGGTGCGGCCCCAGGCCGTGCACCAGCTCGTGCATGAGGATGTGGGTGAAGAACGGCTCGAAGGCGACCTGCCCGCGCTGGGCGGGCACCAGCGCCACCCGGGCGATGGGCACCAGCACCTTGTCGAACTTGGCCCGCTGGACGTTCTTCAGCATGACCCGCTTCGAGCCCATCTCGCGGACCACCACCTCGTCGTTGGGGAGGTTGTAGGCGGCGGTGGTGACGCCGCGCGCCGCGTCGCCGGCGGCGAAGAGCTCGTTGACGACGCGGATGGGCGCGAGCCCGCCCAGCTTGGGGTTGCGCCAGGCCGGGTCGATGGGGAGCGCGTCCTCGATCCCCTGCAGCTCGGCCGAGAAGCGCGCCAGCCTGGTCGTCTCGGCGTCGTCGCGCACGCCCACGAAGGCCTCGAAGGCCGCCTTCTGGTTGAACCAGCCGTCCTCGTAGACCTCGTAGGGCCCGATGGTCGGCTCCACGGCCGCCTCGAGCTTCATCCAGGCCACGTCGCTCTCTCGGTACTCGTTGGAGAGGAAGGCTTCGGCGCGCGCCGAGAGGAAGGCGCGCAGCGTGGGGTCGGCGGTGAGGGCGGCCGCCTCCCGGAGCAGCGCCGCGGCCCGGGCCAGCTCGCCCTGGTACTCCAGGCTGTAGGGCACGGCCGTGAGCTTCCCGTCCGCGCCGCGGCGGACGACGGTGAAGAAGCCGGTCGCGGCGGCCCGCGCCGGCTCGGGGAGCGAGGCCGCCCAGGCCTCCACCTCGGCCTTGGTGGCGCCGGCGGCGAAGAAGTTGGCCTCGGCCGGCTTCTCGCCCACGCCCGGCAGGAAGGGGGCCTCGCCGTCGAGCCGGTCCCACGGCCCCTTGTTGCGCAGGAAGTAGCTCACGCGCGCCCGGCCGAGCGGCGTGCCGTCGGCGAGCAGCTCGAGCAGCAGCGCCTCGTTGCCCGCCCAGGCCTGGCGCAGGAAGAGCGAGTCCATGAGCCGCGCCGCCTCGACCAGCTTGGCGAGCACCTGGCGCTCCGATGCGGGCAGCGCCCGCAGGTCGACGGCGAGGGCCACCGGCGCGTAGCGCGCCTCGCGGACGGCCAGCGCGGCGGCGTCCGGGAAGGTGGGCGGCGGCGGCGCGGCCGACAGGGCGGCGAGCAGGGCGAGAGCGGGGAGCGTGGTCATGGTCTGGTCGGGCCTCCGGGCCCCTTCTTACACCCGGTCGGCGCCGAGTGGTCCAGCGCCGGCTCGGCGCCCCTGACGGATGCGCGCGCTACCCTCTCCACCCAGAGGCGCGCCCCATGACCCCCACCACCACCTTCCTCCTCGGCCTCCTCGCCGGCGCCATCCTGGCCGCCCTCGCCTTCCTCGACGCCGCCCGCAGCCGCGAGCGCGCCGCCGTCCTGGCGGCCCGCCTCGACGCCGAGCGCGCCGCCTCGGCCGACAAGCTGGCCCTCCTCGACGAGGCCCGCGCCCGGCTCGGCGACGCCTTCAAGGCCATCTCGGCCGACGCCCTGCGCGCCAGCTCCGCCTCCTTCCTCGAGCTGGCCCGCGCCGCACTCTCCCGCGAGCACGAGTCGGCCCGCGGCGACCTGGCGCGCCGCCAGGACGCCATCGGCCAGCTGGTGGCCCCGGTGCAGGCCACCCTCGGCAAGCTCGACCTGCAGCTCCGCGAGATCGAGAAGGCGCGCGAGGGGGCCTACGGCCAGCTCACCGAGCAGCTCCGCGCCGTGGGCGAGGCCCAGGGGCTGCTGCGCGCCGAGGCCCAGAACCTGGTGAAGGCGCTGCGCGCGCCCCAGGTGCGCGGCCGTTGGGGCGAGCTGCAGCTGCGCCGGGTCGTCGAGCTGGCCGGCCTGGTGGACCGCTGCGACTTCGAGGAGCAGGTCACCACCGGCGGCCCGGACGGCCGGCTGCGCCCCGACCTGGTGGTCCACCTGCCCGGCGGGCGCGACGTGGTGGTGGACGCCAAGGCGCCGCTCTCGGCCTACCTGGAGGCGGTGGAGGCCAAGGACGAGGCCACCCGCGCGGCGCGCCTCGCCGACCACGCCCGCCAGCTGCGCGCCCACGTCGACGCGCTCTCGAGGAAGGCCTACTGGGAGCAGTTCCCCACCGCGCCCGAGCTGGTGGTGCTCTTCCTGCCGGGGGAGAGCTTCTACGCGGCGGCACTGGAGGCCGATCCGTCGCTGCTGGAGGGGAGCGTGGAGAAGCGCGTGCTGCTCGCCACGCCCACCACGCTCATCGCGCTCCTGCGCTCGGTGGCGGCCGGCTGGCGGCAGGCCGCGGTGGCCGAGAACGCCGAGCGCGTGGCGGCGCTGGGGCGCGAGCTGCACAAGCGGCTCGGCGATCTCGCCGGCCACCTGGCGCACGTCGGCCAGTCGCTCGACACGGCGGTGCGCCACTACAACAGGGCGGTAGGCTCGCTCGAGTCGCGCGTGCTGGTGGCGGCGCGCCGCTTCGAGGCGCTGGGCGTGTCGGGCGAGGCGGCCATGTTACCCACAGTGGAGCCGCTCGACGTCCAGGCGCGCCGGCCTGCGGCGCCGGATCACACCTCCGCCGGGGCGCCCGACCCGGACTGAAGGTCCGCCATCTGCGTCTTCGGAGGCAGGCGAAGCGGCGATCGGCCCGTCGCCTCTCGTTTTCTGCTGCTCCAGCGACCGCGCAAATATTTATCTGGACTCATCACGTCAATATTGCCTGGCACAGTCCACAATCCCTGAATTTCGACCTGCTTTGCCATCCCCGATCGGGAATTCGTTGACGCCGATCAAAAACCTGGGCGGTCCTCGACCCCCTTGCCCCCCGCCGACGGGACGCGTCGAGCCAGGGGGATGCGCATTTTCTGCGTGAGACCAAGTCCGGAAAAGCCACGCAAATTTGCATGGTTGCAAATGTGGACCGGTCCGCTAGTCTCCGCGGCCACCCGGAGGGTTTTGAATGGACAACATCGCTACCGACCTGATCGCCGAGCTGGAGACCAAGGGCGTCTCCCGCCGTGACTTCGTCAAGGTTTGCACCATGGCCGCAGGCGCCGTGGGCCTCCCGGCCTGGGCCGGCGAGAAGATGGCGGAGAACGTCGAGAAGGGGAAGAAGCCGTCGGTCATCTGGCTGCACTTCCAGGAGTGCACCGGCTGCACCGAGTCGCTGCTCCGCACGAGTCACCCCGATCTCGGCTCGCTCATCCTCGATCTCGTCTCGATCGACTACCACGAGACCCTCTTCGCCGCGGCCGGCTACCAGATCGAGGCCGCCATGGAGAAGGCCATCGAGGAGGGCGCCGGCAAGTTCGTGCTCATCGTCGAGGGCGCCATCCCGGAGAAGGACGGCGGCGTCTACTGCCGCATCGGGTCCAAGAACGCCATCGACACGCTCAACAAGGTCGCGTCGAAGGCCGGCGCCATCATCGCCATCGGCTCCTGCGCCTCCTGGGGCGGCGTGCCCTCGGCCTCCCCGAATCCCACCGCCGCCACCGGCGCGCCCCAGATCCTCAAGGGCAAGACCGTGGTGACGCTCCCCGGCTGCCCGGCCAACCCCTACAACCTGCTCGGCACCGTGCTGCAGTACGCGACCTTCGGCACGCTGCCCAAGCTGGACGAGAAGGGCCGCCCCGAGTTCGCCTACAAGCGCGTCATCCACGACGACTGCCCGCGCCGCGCCCACTTCGACAACGGCCGCTTCGCCAAGGCCTTCGGCGACGAGGGTCACCGCGCCGGCTGGTGCCTCTACCAGCTCGGCTGCAAGGGCCCGCAGACCCACGCCAACTGCTCGCTCCTCGACTTCTGCGAGGTGCCGGGCGCGTGGCCCATCGGCATCGGCCACCCCTGCGTCGGCTGCACCGAGCAGAACATCGTCTTCAACGTGCCCATCTACACCAACATGCCCATCGAGAAGCCCACCGCGCCCATGGCCTACCCGGGCATCGCGCCGGCCCAGGGCGGCGTGAGCGCCGTCGCGGCGGGCGTGGCGGGCCTGGCGGTCGGCGCGGCCATCGGCGCCGGCTTCGTGGCTTCGAAGAAGCTCGCCAAGGGCGACGAGAAGTAGGTCGGCCTCGCCGAACGAATCGAGGAGTCACGAATGACCATCACTCGCCGCAACGTGCTGAAGGGGCTCGCCGCCGCCGGCGCCGCTGCTGGGGCCGCCGCCATCGCCGAGCCCGCCCAGGCCTCCGAGGGCAAGTACCACCAGGCCCCCGACGACGTCGGCATGCTCTTCGACTCCACGCTCTGCGTGGGCTGTCGCGCCTGCCAGTCCGCCTGCAAGGTCCGCAACAACCTCCCCACCGACTCCCGCTCCACCCAGGGCGGCGTCTACGACGCACCCCTCGACCTCAACGGCTCCACCAAGAACATCATCAAGCTCGCCCAGGACGGCTCCGCCATCACCTACATGAAGATGCAGTGCATGCACTGCATCGACTCCGCCTGCATCTCCGTCTGCATGGCCGGCGCACTCCACAAGGTCCAGGGCGGCATCACCGCCTACAACGCCGCCACCTGCGTCGGCTGCCGCTACTGCCAGATCGGCTGCCCCTTCAACGTCCCCAAGTTCGAGTGGTCCAAGAGCCTCCCCGTCGTCGAGGACCCCAAGATCGTCAAGTGCGAGCTCTGCCGCCACGACCAGCGCGGCCCCGCCTGCACCGAGGTCTGCCCCCGCGCCGCCGTCATCTACGGCAAGAAGGCCGACCTCCTCGCCGAGGCCAAGCGCCGCGTCAAGCTCAACCCGGGCAAGTACTTCCAGGACCGCGTCTACGGCGAGACCGACGGCGGCGGCACCAACGTCCTCTACCTCTCCCCCAAGGACGTCTCCTTCGCCGCCCTCGGCCTCCCCACCCTCCCCGACGAGCCCCTCGCCAAGCTCTCCGAGTCCGTCCAGCACACCACCTACAAGTGGGGCCTCGCTCCCGTCGCCATCTACGCCGCCCTCACGGTGGTGCAGCTCCGCGCGCGCAAGAACGAGGACCACGGCCAGAAGGAGGAGAAGTAGATGGCCGCGCACGCTCACGAGAGGCCGCTCGGCGGCCAGATCCTGACCTCGGGCTTCAAGTTCCTGCTGGCGCTCAGCGCCGTGTGGGTGGCCCTGGTCCTGGTCCGGCTCGTCTGGGGGCTGAACGGTCCCTTCGGCAACGACCCCCTGCTCTCGGTCTCGGCCCAGAGCGACGGGTACGCCTGGGGCATCTGGAAGCCGCTCAACGTCGTCACCTTCACCGGCATCGCCGCGGGCGCCTTCGCGGTGGGGCTCGTCACCTACGGGTTCAACAAGGGCGAGTACCACCCGCTGATCCGCTCCTGCGTCATGGCCGGGGCCATGGGCTACACCCTGGGCGGCACGTCGATCATGATCGACCTGGGCCGCTACTGGAACCTGTGGGTCATCTTCGTCCCGCAGTGGCTCAACTGGACCTCGGTGCTGCTCGAGATCGCGCTCTGCGTGCTCGCCTACACCCTGGTCCTGTGGGTGGAGGTGGCGCCGAGCATCCTCGAGAAGCTCGAGACCTCGGCCAACCCGTCCACCGCCGCCAAGGCCAAGAAGATCCTGCCGGCGCTGCGCAAGGCGATGCCCTTCATCATCTCGCTCGCCATCCTGCTGCCCTCCATGCACCAGTCCTCGCTGGGCGGCCTGTTCATGGTGGCGCACACCAAGACCCACCCGTACTGGCACACCGGCTGGCTGCCGGCGCTGTTCCTCATCTCCTGCCTCACCATGGGGTTCGGCGCCGTGGTGGTCATCGAGAACCTCACCACCATGGCCTGGAAGAAGAAGCTGGACCAGCCGCTGCTGGCCCGCCTCTCCATCATCCCGGCCTGGCTCACGGTGGCCTACCTGGTCATCCGCATCGCCGACGTCTTCTGGCGCTTCCGCGATCCGATGGTCCAGGCCCGCCACGCCGCCATGGGCAAGCCGCTCTTCTACGGTGGCTTCTTCCTCCTCGAGCTCCTGGTCTTCGCCGCCGCGGCGGCCATGCTCTTCAGCAAGGGCGTCCGCGAGAACCGCGGCAAGCTCCTCGGGGCCGGTCTGCTGCTCGTCTTCGCCGGCGCGCTCTACCGCTTCGACACGTACCTGGTGGCCTATCAGCCGTCGCCCGGCTGGTCGTACTTCCCCACCCCGCTGGAGATCCTCTTCTCCATCACGCTGGGGGCCATCGGCGTCACCGTCTACGTGCTCTTCGTGAAGCTCTTCCCCATCCTGAGCGGCGTCGAGGCGACGAACGCTCCCGACCCCGTCGGCGGCAAGTCGGCCGCCAGCCACTAACATCCGAGAGGCACTTCAATGAGCCAGCGCATCACCATCGACCCGATCACCCGAATCGAGGGGCACCTCCGGATCGACCTGGAGGTGGAGGGCGGCAAGATCTCCAAGGCCTACTCCTCCGGCACCATGTGGCGCGGCATCGAGGTCATCCTGCAGGGGCGTGACCCGCGCGACGCCTGGGTGTTCACCCAGCGCATCTGCGGCGTCTGCACCACCGTGCACGCCATCGCCTCGGTCCGCAGCGTCGAGAGCGCCCTCGGCCTGGAGATCCCGCTCAACGCGCAGCTGATCCGCAACATCATCATCGCGGCCCACGCGCAGCACGATCACATCGTGCACTTCTACCACCTGTCGGCGCTGGACTGGGTCGACGTGGTGGCGGCGCTCAAGGCCGACGTCAACGCCACCGCGGCGCTGGCGGCCAAGATCAGCAACTGGCCGGGCAACTCGGTGCCGGCCCTCACGGCGGTGAAGGAGAAGCTGGCCAGCTTCGTCAAGGCCGGCCAGCTCGGCCCCTTCACCAACGGCTACTGGGGCCACCCGGCCATGAAGCTGTCGCCCGAGGTGAACCTGCTGGCCGTGGCCCACTACCTCCAGGCGCTCGAGATCCAGCGCAAGGCCAACCAGGTGGTGGCCATCCTCGGCTCCAAGACGCCCAACATCCAGAACCTGGCCGTGGGCGGCGTGGCCAACGCCATCAACCTCGACAACCCGGCCACGCTCAACATGGAGCGGCTCTACCAGGTGAAGGTCCTGCTGGAGGAGATCCAGGCCTTCATCACCCAGTGCTACCTGGTCGACGTGGCCGCGGTGGCCGGCTTCTACCCGGACTGGTTCAAGTACGGCGCCGGCGTCACCAACTACCTGTGCGTCCCGGACATGCCGACCGACGCCAAGATGAGCAAGTTCGACCTGCCGGGCGGCATCATCACCTCCGGGGCCAAGGGCGTCGAGGCCATCACCGACTGGAAGAAGACCCAGCCCTTCGTCGGCAAGGTCACCGAGGGCGTGGCCCGCAGCTACTACGAGGGCAAGGAGGCCCGCCACCCGTGGCAGGGCGAGACCAAGCCGTCCTTCAAGCCCGAGGAGATCAACTGGAAGCCGGAGACCGCGCCCCCGGAGAAGTACACCTGGGTCAAGGCCCCGCGCCTCGACGGCAAGCCCATGCAGGTGGGCCCGCTGGCCCAGGTGCTGGTCGGCTTCCTCACCGGCCATGAGCTGACCGTGAAGTACGTCACGGCGGCCATCAAGGCGGTGAAGGCCATCCACAACATCGACGTGACCCCGGCCATGCTGCACTCCACGCTGGGCCGCCACGCCGCCCGCGCCATCCGCTGCGCCATGATGGGCGAGCTCTCGCTCAAGCACTGGGGGCTGCTGGCCGCCAACATCGGCAAGGGCGACACCGCCATCTTCGTCGACCCCATGATCGGCCTCAAGGCCGGCACGGTCTACGAGGGCGTCGGCCTCCACGAGGCGCCCCGCGGCACGCTCTCGCACTGGTGCGTCATCGAGTCGGACGGCAAGGGCATGAAGCTGAAGAACTACCAGGCGGTGGTGCCCTCCACCTGGAACGCCGGCCCCCGCGACGAGAAGGACCAGGCGGGGCCGTACGAGGCCTGCCTCGTCGGCAACCCCATCGCCGACCCGAAGCTGCCGCTCGAGGCGCTCCGCACCATCCACTCCTTCGACCCGTGCCTGGCCTGCGCCATCCACACCCACGACGCCGACGGCAACGAGCTCGGGCAGGTGAAGGTGGGCGTGTAGCCGACCCCGCCGGCGTGGTATCCGATCCCGCCACCGGCCTCCGGTGGCGGGATCGCCGTTTTCGAGGCCTGGGGGAAGAGAGGTTCCGACGTGGCTCGCATCTCCGTCATCGGCATCGGCAACGTCCTCGAGGGTGACGACGCCCTCGGCCCCACCGTGGTCCGGCTCTTCGAGGCGGCCTGGGCCGTACCCGAGGACGTCGCCGTCATCGACGGCGGCACGCCGGGGCTGGATCTCACCGCCTACATGGCCGGCCTGGAGGCCCTGGTGGTGGTGGACGCCATCAAAGCCAGGACCGGCGTCCCCGGCGAGATCCGGGTCTACGACAAGGCCGGCATCCTCAACCGCGGCCCCATCGTCGCCATGAGCCAGCACGAGCCGGGCCTGCGCGAGTCGATCCTCCACGCCGAGTTCCAGGGCGTGTCGCCGCCCGAGGTCCGGCTGGTGGGCATCGTGGCCGGCTCCATCGACTTCGGCTGCCGGCTCACGCCCGAGGCGCGCGCCGCCCTGCCCGGCGCGGTGGAGGCGGTGCGCCGGACGCTCGCCGACCTGGGCGTGGCGGTGACGAAGCGCGACCCGCCGCGCGACCCGGGGCTGTGGTGGGAGCGGCCGCAGTTCACCTAGGGCGGCCGCCCGGCGCGCGCATGGCCCCACACTCCACGCACGGCCCCGGTGCCGGGTCGGGAAGGCTGATCCGGATCACCGGCACCGTGCAAGGGGTCGGCTTCCGCCCCTTCGTCTACCGCCTCGCCCACGCCTGCGGCCTCTCCGGACGCGTGCGCAACGACGCCGCCGGCGTCACCATCGAGGCCTTCGGACCGCCGGCCGCGCTCGACGAGCTCGAGCGGCGGCTGCGCGCCGAGCACCCGCCGGCGGCGCGGATCGAGTCGCTGGCGAGCGAGCCCATCGCGGCGGAGTCCTTCCAGCCGGTCGGCTCCGGCGCCCCCTTCGAGATCGTCGAGAGCGGCCCGTCCGCCGAGCGGCGCGTCGCCATCCCGCCCGACCTCGCCACCTGCCCGGCCTGCGCCGCCGAGGTGGCGGACCCGGCGAACCGGCGCCACCGCTACCCCTTCACCAACTGCACCGACTGCGGCCCGCGCTTCACCATCGCGCTCGGCGTCCCCTACGACCGGCCCCTCACCACCATGGCCGGCTTCACCATGTGCCCGGCCTGCGCCGCCGAGTACGCCGACCCGCTCGACCGCCGCTTCCACGCCCAGCCCAACGCCTGCCCCGCCTGCGGCCCGCGCCTCTCGCTCTGCGACGCCGCGGGCGCTCCGGTCGAGGGCGATCCCCTCGCGCTCGCCGCGGCGGCGCTGCGGCGGGGCCTGGTGCTGGCGGTGAAGGGGATCGGCGGCTTCCACCTGGCCTGCGACGCGACGTCCTCGGCCGCGGTGGCGCGGCTGCGACGGCGGAAGCGGCGCGAGGAGAAGCCGCTGGCCGTCATGGTGGCGAGCCTCGACGCCGCCCGCGCTTTGGCCGAGCCGGGCCCGGCCGAGGAGGCGCTGCTCGCCTCGGTGGAGCGGCCCATCGTGCTGTGCCGGCGACGGGGCGGTCGTGCCGAGGGGGCCCAGCTGGCCGCCCCGGACCAGCCCGACGGCTCGGCTCCGCCGCCGCTCGCCCCCGAGGTCGCCCCCGACAGCCCGCTCGTCGGCCTGCTCCTCCCCTACGCGCCGCTCCACCAGCTGCTCCTCGCCGAGGCCGGCGTGCCGCTCGTCATGACCAGCGGCAACCTCTCCGAGGAGCCCATCGCCTTCGAGGACGCCGAGGCCCTCTCGCGCCTCGGGTCGATCGCCGACCTCTTCCTGCTGCACGACCGGCCCATCGCCTCGCGCTGCGACGACTCGGTGGCGCGCGTGGTGGCCGGCCGGCCGCTCGTCATGCGCCGCTCGCGCGGCTGGGTGCCGCGCCCGGTGCGCACCCGCCACCGCTTCGGCCGCCCGGTGCTGGGGGTGGGGGCCCAGCTCAAGAACACCTTCTGCCTGGCCCGCGGCGACGAGGCCACGCTCGGACCGCACGTCGGCGACCTCGACAACCTGGAGACCTACGCCGCCTACGAGGCGGCGGTGGCCCGCTTGGAGGCCTTCCTCGCGCTGCGGCCCGAGCTGGTCGCCTGCGACCTGCACCCGCTCTACCTCTCCACCCGCTATGCGCGCGAGCGGGCCGCGGCGCTCGGCGTGCCGCTCGTCGAGGTGCAGCACCACCACGCGCACGCCGCCGCCGCCATGGCCGAGCACGGGCTCGACGGGCCCGTGCTGGCGCTCTGCTGGGACGGCACGGGCCTCGGCACCGACGGCGCCGCCTGGGGCGGCGAGCTGCTCCTCGCCGAGGCGGGGCGCTTCGAGCGGCTCGCCACCTTCCGGCCCATCCCCCTGGCCGGCGGCGACCGGGCGGTGCGCCACCCCTGGCGCGTGGCGCTGGCGGCGCTGCTCGACGCCTTCGACGGCGCCCCGCCGCTCGACCGGCTGCCGCTCTTCGCCGGCGTGCCGGCCGACGAGCTGGCGGTGGTGCGGCGCATGCTCGCCACGGGGCTCAACAGCCCGCCGGCCCACGGCGCGGGGCGCGCCTTCGACGCCGCCGGGGCGCTGGCGCTCGGCCATCCCACCTCCGCCTACGAGGGGCAGGTGGCGCTGTCCCTCGACAACGCGGCGTCCCGCGGCGAAGCGCCCGCTTACCCGTTCGACGTGGTGGAGCGGGGAGGGCTGGCCGAGCTCGACCTGCGGCCGCTCTGGCGGGCCCTCACCGCCGAGGTGCTGGCCGGCGCCGCGCCCGGGCTGGTCTCGGCCCGCTTCCACGCCGCCCTCGCCGCGGGAGGCGCCGCGCTGGTCCGGCGGGCCGCGCGGCAGGTGGGGCGGCTGCCGGTGGTCCTCACCGGCGGCTGCTTCCAGAACGCCCACCTGGCCGAGGGGGTCCTGGGGGGGCTTTCACAGGATTTCGCGGTATACACGCACGTCCAGGTGCCGCCGGGCGACGGCGGCCTGGCCCTCGGGCAGGCGCTGGTGGCCGACGCCGCAACTCGGGGATGAGCCGCCGCTGACGTCAGCAGCAGGGAGCATGGAAGGAGCCTCGGTATGTGCCTCGGAGTCCCCGGCAAGGTCCTCGCCATCGACGGCCTGACGGCCACCGTCGACTTCTTCGGCGTCCAGAAGGCGCTGCGGCTCGACATCGTCGACGAGCCGGTGCAGGTGGGTGACTACGTGCTCAACCACGTGGGCTTCGCCATCCGCCGCATCCCGCCCGACGAGGTGCAGGAGACGCTGGCCCTCTTCGACCAGATCCTCGACGTGACCGGCGCCAGGGAGGACCTCATGGCCATGGACGTGCGTGGGGAGATCGCGGCGGCCGCCACCAAGGACGGGGCCAAGGCCTGAGCCCCATGTCGCGCGATCCGACCCTGGAGCTGAAGTTCCGCGACCCGGCCAAGGCCAGGGCGCTGGCCGAGGCGCTGCAGCGCACCCTCGACGCCATCGGGCGCGAGGTCTCGGTGATGCACGTCTGCGGCAGCCACGAGCAGGCCATCGCCCGCTTCGGCCTGCGCGCCATCCTGCCGAAGCAGCTCCAGCTCATCATGGGGCCGGGCTGCCCGGTCTGCGTCACCGACGGCCCCGAGGTGGACGAGGCGGTGGCCCTGGCGGTGAAGGGCGCCCACGTCTGCACCTACGGCGACATGCTGCGCCTGCCCGGCACGGCCATGAGCCTGGCCGACGCCCAGGCCGAGGGCGGCCAGGTCCACGTGGTCTACTCGGTGGCCCAGGCGGTCGACCTGGCCCGGGCGCACCCGGGCGACGAGGTGGTCTTCCTGGCCTCCGGCTTCGAGACCACCGCGGTGGCCACCGCCGCGGTCGCCCTCGGCGACCTGCCGAGGAACTTCTCCATCCTCTCGGTGCACAAGTGGGTCCCGGCGGCCATGGAGGTGGTGGCCCGCTCCGAGGAGACCCGCATCGAGGGGTTCATCGCCGCCGGCCACGCCGCCATCATCACCGGCTGGGGCATCTTCGAGCCCTTCGCGCAGAAGACCAGGACGCCGGTGGTGGTGGCCGGCTTCGAGCCGCTCGACATCCTGGCCGCCATCGTCAAGCTCACCGAGCTGATGCGCGACGGGAGGCCCGAGGTCTTCAACGCCTACCCGCGCTGCGTGACCAAGGTGGGCAACCAGGCGGCGCAGCAGGTGCTCTGGAGGGTCTTCGAGCCGCGCAGCGGGAGGTGGCGCGGCATCGCCGAGGTGCCGGGCGGCAACCTCGACCTGAAGCCCGAGTGGGCCGCCATCGACGCCCGCAAGCGCTTCGCCATCGACGTCCGCGGCGTGCGCGACGAGGCGGCGGCCGGCCTGGAGCGCGAGTGCATCTGCGGCAGCATCATGATGGGGCTGGCCACGCCCCACGACTGCCCGCTCTACGGCACGCGGTGCGTCCCGGAGTCGCCGGTGGGCGCCTGCATGGTCTCCTCCGAGGGGACCTGCCGCATCTGGCACACCTACGGCGGCGCCCCGGACCTCAGGCAGGTCGAGGGCCAGCTGGCCGGACGCGGCGCGGGGGGACGGTAGATGGAGAAGCCGGGCCAGAAGATCGGGCTCAAGCACGGGTCGGGCGGGCGCGCCATGCGCCAGCTCATCGAGGACGTCTTCCTCTCGCTGGCCTCGCCGGTGGACGGCATCGGCCTCGAGGCCCTCGACGACGGCGCCGCGCTGCGCCTCGGCGACCGCTGGCTGGTCATCACCACCGACTCGCACGTGGTCCATCCGGTCTTCTTCCCGGGCGGCGACATCGGGCGCATCAGCGTCTGCGGCACCGTCAACGACCTCGCCATGATGGCGCCACCGAGCCCCTGGCGCTCACCTGCGCCGTCATCCTGGAGGCCGGCTTCCCGCGCCAGGACCTCGAGCGCATCCGCGACTCCATCAAGGCCGCCGCCCTGGAGGCGGGCGCCCCCATCGTCACCGGCGACACCAAGGTGATGGGCACGGGCGAGGTCGACGGCATCGTCATGAACACCACCGGCGTGGCCCTGACCGACCGGGTGGTGAGCGACGCCGGG
>Ga0209464_10000400_pt1 | contig 13880 bp, 5 predicted proteins | sample DOMMetBare1Fresh_2_FD_187473 | JGI IMG/M metagenome (GOLD analysis project Ga0209464, IMG submission 187473) | Wetland sediment microbial communities from St. Louis River estuary, USA, under dissolved organic matter induced mercury methylation -... | ecosystem: Environmental > Aquatic >... | reverse complement strand
GGGGAATTGAGGAGCAATTTTCTTCGTATCGAACCAGCGGTAACCTACCAAAATATCTTCTTCGTAGTTAACATTCAAATCACGACCGGGGAAATTACCCAGTGCGTGAGCAGGAGATTGCTCCAGTGAAACCGGCAATGTGAAAGGCATTTTACCCGAAGGATTCACTTTACCACTCAACACATCTGCAACTGCATTTCCGGCCTCCATACCGCCGTACCATGACCACAGAATAGATGGTACACGATTGACTATGCCCCCCAGTTCAACCGGAGAACCGGCAATAATCACCACTACGGTATTCGGATTGACCTTAGCCACTTCACGGATCAGTGTTTCCTGGCCATAAGGTAATCTCATATGTTGCTTATCGAATGATTCGGTATCAAAATCGTGGTTTAACCCGCCGAAAATGATTGCAACATCCGATTTCTTAGCTGCCTCAACGGCTTCATCAATCAGCTTCCAGTCCACTTTATCCGAATTGGATTGCCCTTTGTTGCTCCCTTCTTTGAAAGTCGATTGCTTATCGTAACCCTGCACAAAATTTACCGCAACCGAATTTCCGAATTTCTTCTTCAATGCTTCCAGCGGAGTCACTTCATACAACGTTTTGATCTCGGAACTCAACCCGCCGCCGCAATGCTTGCGGGTAGCATTATCTCCGATTACTGCGACCGATTTCAGTTTGCTGAAATCCAGCGGAAGCACGTTGCCGTTGTTTTGCAACAAAACGGCTGCTTCAGCAGCTGAATTATAAGCTGCTCTCTGATGAGCCGGAGTATTCATTGAACCTTTTACACGAGACTTATCTCCCAGCATTTTGGTTTTGATCATCACGCGGAGCACATTGGCCACTTTTTCATCGACCACCGACATGGGTACCTTACCTTCTTGTACGGCTTTGATCAACGGATTGGCAAAATACCAGTTATCGTAACCCTTGATTTCAGTGCCCATTTCGAGGTCAAGTCCGGCCAAGGCGGCTTTAACAGTACTGTGAGCGGCATCCCAGTCGGTCATCAATACGCCTTTGAAGCCAAACTCCTTGCGGAGTATCTGACGGTCGAGGTATTCGTTCTCGGAACACCAATCACCACGGAGTTTATTATAGGCCGCCATCACGGTATATGATCCACCTTCTGTAATAGCCGCTTTAAATCCCGGCAGATAGATCTCACGCAATGCCCGCTCACTCATATTGACATTCACCGTACCCCGGTTTTCCTCCTGGTTGTTGGCTACCCAATGCTTGACGCTGGCAGCGACATCTTTCGATTGCAAAGCCTTGATGTAGGGTACTGCCATAGCTGAGATCAAAACAGGATCTTCGCTCATGTACTCAAAATTACGTCCACACAATGGAGAGCGGATGATATTCACACCCGGACCGAGTAATACATCTTTTTTGCGGAAACGAGCCTCTTCACCTAATACGATTCCGCGCTCATAAGCCAATTTAGGATTCCAGCTAGCCGCTAAAGCCGTTCCGGGAGGAAAACAGGTCGATGAGTCATTGGTCCATCCGGCATAAGCCCAGTCATGACGATTTATTTCGGCACGTACGCCGTGAGGACCGTCTGATAACGCCCATTCGGGAATACCCAGACGCTTCACTCCGGTCACGTAGAACTTGGAGTTGGCATGCAACATACCCACTTTCTCCTGAATGGTCATCTTCTTGATAAGTGACTGAATCTTCTGCTCCTGAATATCCTCTTTCGAGTGGGCTTTCTGAGCATTTACCGTACCTGCTGTCAAAAGACAAAAGGCCAGCATGTTCAACATGGTCTTTTTCATGTGTCAATATTTAGTTTTGGTTATTAGCAAAATCCTATCAGAAGTCCCAAAAGCGTTATTTTGAACGCAAAGAACGCGAAGACGCAAATACGCTAAGTTAATATATTTGTAAATAAACACTTTGCGTCTTTGTATCTTTGAAACTTTGCGTTTAGATTATTATATTTCGCACTTTTGGTACAGCTTATTAGAGTCTGATTAACGTTTAAATCAGAGCTTTTTGAGATTCAACAGGAACACATCATTTTCCCGAATCTCAAGATTTTTAGTAAATGCCCCTGAAGCATCCACCTTTACCTGTACTTTTGAAACCGGTGATCCGTCATTTTGTTTCCTGATTATCTCCACCTGCTGTCTGGTTAGTTGATTGGGTTTGTTCATTTTAAGATAAGTGGAGTAAGGGTCATTCACTTTGTAGCCCACCTGATAAACCTCCAGCTGATATATCCCTTGCGGAATCCCGGTAATATTCAGTTTTACCTTTCCTTTCGGTTTAGACGGTAAATCCCGGATGTAATACTGCTGGTTATTTATCGAATCATCCGGAAGCGTATAGGTGTAATCCCACAATAGCACCTGGATATCCCCTTTTGAATTTTTACACGCCCACGAAGAACTATCGGCATTGACCAGCTCCGTCTCTCCCAGTTTATTCAAAAGCGAATAAGAGTAGTAAGCCGGTTTCTTAATACCCTGGGTATTCATCAGTCCAAAGCCCCCATGAAACGGAGTAAACCGGGGCCCGGCTTCTTCGAATATATCAGTAAATACCCAATACGACATGGAGGTCGCGGCATCTCCCGTTTGTTTGATTTTTTCCAGAATAAAAGCCGCCTCGTGATAGCTGTCGTGAATGGGATCAGCAGGGGTGTATGATGAGCTCCATTCGGTATAATGAAGTTCCAAACCGGGCATCGGCGAACGTTGAATCTGCTTGCGTGAATTCAGGATATCCCCGCTGACGCTCCATTTGTCCTTATTCAAAATGGTTCCTGAGGTACCGAATTCATCCAGATATCCCTGTTGAACGCCATAGGTATGGGTACTTATAAAATCCAATGGAAGCGCATTCTTATGACAGAATTCAATCATTTCTGGCACCCAGGCTGCACCGGCAGTTGCCGGACCACCGATGCGATAGGCTTTATTCACACTCTTGATGGCCTTTGCACTGTATTCGTATAGTTTGAAATACTCTTCCTGTGTCCCCGACCAGAAACCTGATAAGTTGGGTTCGTTCCATACTTCGAAATACCAGGTCTTCACTTCATTTTCACCGTAACGATCGGTAAAATGCTGCGTCAGATTGCGGATGAGGCCTTCCCACTTTGCGTAGTCTTTGGGAGGAGTTACATTCCCTTTCCACCAGAAAATGGTTTGTGAACCGCTGGCCAGTGCACCCGGCATAAAACCCAACTCAACGAAAGGTTTCATTCCAATGCTCAGGATGTAATCGTACAGCACATCAATGTATTGGTAATTATATTCGGGGTTTCCGTTCCGGTCTTCTTTGTACACCGCCATATCGTCGGTTAACAGACCATGCATCCGGATGTATTTAAAGTCGCACTCCTTTTTGGTCGTGGCTAATTGTTGCTGCCAGTCTGCACGCAGTCCCTCATTGGCCCTACCCGCTCCTATACACTCTTTAAACTGGGTACTGAATTTCCCCTTTGTTTTTCTGAAATCTACTTTTACAGACCTAATCGGCAGATCGGTTTTGTTTGTGTCAGTGACCTGCGCCATCACTTCTCCTAAAAACAGGCTACCCAAAATGACACTCAGGATAATTCTATTCTTCATACTTTATCTTTATAATCCCAAAACTACACATTAATTCGATGCTCCCTGCACCAAAGCATCCAATGCTTGTTGGTCAGATACGGTATTCGTTGTTCGGTTGAATACACCACCGGCATTCCCGGTATCCCAGAAAAAAGGTAATATGCCATTGGCTTTCGCCTGCTTTGTCACATAGTTCATATAATACAGTCTGGATGCGATATGTAGAGCCAACTTATCACCTGTTAAGCTTGTGCGCTTCATCGGAGCAAATTCGCCCATGATCACAGGAATGCCTTTATCCACAAACTGGTTTTTCATCAGTTTAAAGTTTGCATCCACTGTGGACTCTTCTCCCCAGGTAGCGTTATGCGTAGCGTCTGTTGTAGAATGATAATCCTTTCCCCAATAATAGGCCATATTCCCCCAACTCTCATCCTTTTCCATTCCACAAAAATTCCACGGGGTGTAATAATGGACTTCCACCATCAACCGGTTGGCTATTCTATCTGTAGGCAAAGATGACATCAGCGTATTAGTCTTTTCAATATCGGTAGATGGCCCCTGTACCACCAAAATACGGTAACTGTTTTTGCCACCGGTTGAACGGACTGCATCAATAAAAGTCTGATGATAAGATTTTAGGACAGCCATCTGAGTGGCGTCATTTACATTGGGCTCGTTTGCTCCTGCAAACAACAGATGCTCGTCAAAATCGCGCATAGTGGTAGCGATTTGCTCCCAGAAGGCCTTCTGTTTGGCATTATTTTCTTCCTGTTTGGCCACCGTGCAGTTGTTTTCAAGCCAGCCTCCGTCCCAGTGGATATTGAGTAAGACATACATGTTATTATCGACGCAATACTGTACGACTTGTTTGACTCTGTTGAGCCATTCGGTTTTCAATTGAGCCGTAGCGCTGTTAGCCATATATTGGTTCCAGGAACATGGAATCCGAATGGCATTAAAACCGTTTTGTTTGACCAAATCAATCAGCGCCTTTGAAACAAGAGGATTCCCCCAGGCTGTTTCACCACCGATTGCCTCCATCGTGTTGCCAATGTTCCAGCCCAGTTTTATTTTAGCGGCCAATTCGATCGCGGTACTGCTCATTCCGGTTAAGTCCGGTGCTGCCGGTGAGGTGTTATAGCTGGGGTATAATGAACTACCTTGTTGCGTCACGGGAACCTGAACGGTAGAAGCATTTTCGGCACTTAAGGTGATATTAGCTGTTCGCGAATCACCCGCATTAGCCGATGCGATTACTTTGACCAGGGTCGTTCCGTTATTGCCGGTGGTCTGACTAAATCGCAACCAGTCGGCATCGGATGAGATATTCCAATGCGGAGCATCAGTGGTGATGCTTATGGAAGTCGAATCAGCCGTCTTTTTCAGACTTACACCCGTCACATTGACTGCCAGATCGTAAAGATAATCAGATGCAAGTTGCGCAACGACCACTTTTGCCGGTTTGGCATCGCCCGCAGTAATGGAGAGGGTATCTCTACGGGACGTAAGGGCTTTTGTATTCACGGTTAATGTGATTTCTGCCGATTTAGACGTTCCATTAGTACTTGACAAAGTCAGCCAAGTGGGGGCAGGATTGGTAATGTTCCACGAATCGGCATCTGTTTTAATCGTTATATTGGAGATCCCTCCCTGCTTTTCAAAGTTTACACTTTCGGGATTAACGGTCAGGGTATTTAGCGACTCTTTGTCGCAACTCCATAGGGAAAACAAGCTTGTAAAAAGGATAGCCTGCATCAGGTATCTGGATGTTAGTAGTAGTAGTGTGTGTCGTTTTTTCATGGTTGTATATTTTCGTTTTCAGGTTTACAAACCTCCAAGGTTTTAAAAACCTTGGAGGTTTAGTCGTTGCTAAAATTTATTTCGTTGAAAGGGTAACTTCCGTAGCTTCCAGTCCGTCAGATTCGGCTTTCAGATTTATTACACCTTTAGATTTATCGGATTGAACGACTACCAGGCATTTGCCATAGAACGCTTTTTTTTCATTTGCCTTAAACGATTCATGGCTTATGGGCGACCCATTATCAACTCCTACAATCTTGCCTTTTCCTTCCAAAGAGAATTTGACAAGGTTTTCTGCGTTAGGGACAATATTACCCTCCTTATCCAGGATATTTACGGTAATAAAAGAGAGGTCCTTACCGTCTGCACTGATATTCTTTCGGTCAGCTATCAGTTCTATTTTAGTCGGATTACCCGCCGTTTTTATCTCTTTGGTTAGTACAATTTTCCCCTTCTTGCGGGAAACGGCTTTCAATGTGCCGGGTTCAAATGGGACACGCCACATGACATGCAGTTCGTCACCTTGCTTACGTTTGGTTCCTAATGATTTTCCGTTTAGGTAAAGCTCCACCTCATCGGCATTATTGTAATACGCCATGATATCAACCATTTGTCCCGGTTTCCAGTTCCAGTGAGGAAAAAGGTGCAAAACCGGTTTATCGGCCCATTCGCTCTGGTACATGTAATAGACATCTTTCGGAAAACCGGCCAGGTCAATGATTCCGAAATAGGAGCTCCGTGCCGGCCAGCCGTAAGGAGTTGGTTCTCCGATGTAGTCGAAGCCTGTCCAAACGAAAAAACCGGCGATATAATCGAGCTTTTTCACCAACTTCCAACTGGTTTCGTGCGTAGAGCCCCAAGGTGCGCACCAGTTATCGTAGGATGAGCAGGAATGGTGTTCGGTGTCAAAGGCGACATCCCATTTGACAGGCCAGTTGCGCACACTATCCGAAGCCATTTCGTACCAGCCGCGGGTAGCCAGTGCCGAAGTAGATTCCGTCACAATAAAGCTCTTGCCGGGATGGGTATTTTGAAAATCACCCCACTTTTTATGTTCGTAGTTGTAGCCAATCATATCGAAAGCACCCGATTTGATCAGGTTGCTTGATGGATCAGGATTGTTATTAGCAGTAACAATCGGCCGGGTATTGTCGAGGCTCTTCACAATACCGACCAGTTCGCGGGAAATATCCACACCGCTGGTGTCTCCTTTGGCCTCGCCAAACTGCTCCAGAATTTCATTTCCCACACTCCAGACAATTACTGATGGGTGATTCCGGTCGCGCATCACCTGATCAGTCAGGTCACGCACATGCCATTGTTTGAAATATTGGCTGTAATCGTAAGGACTTTTCTTCATCATCCACATATCAAAGGACTCGTCCATCACCAGGAAGCCCATGCGATCACACAGATCAAGCAACTCGGGAGCGGGTGCATTGTGTGAAGTACGGATGGCATTGCATCCCATTTCTTTCAAGATCTCTAATTGACGTTGAAGAGCACGAGTGTTTAAAGCGGCTCCCAGACAGCCCAGATCATGATGATTGCAAACGCCTTTTATCTTTACCGGTTTTCCATTCAGAAAGAAGCCTTTGTTGATATCAAAAGCAATGGTACGGATACCGAACGACGTTTCTACTCGGTCGATCACTTTTCCTTTTGCCACAACCTCGGTAATCATTTTATAAAGGCACGGCGATTCTATCGACCAAAGCGAGGGTTTATTTACAGAAAGATTCTGAACGATTTCGCCTTCGTCTTTGGATTTGAGAGCAAATGAGGTTTTAGTTTCTGCCACTTTTTGACCGGAAGCGTTGACAATGCTATTCCGCAAAATCAGGTCCATATTGTCATTCGTTGTATTACGCAGCGAAGAGGTAACTTTTACAGTTGCTTTTGCGCCACTCACCCCGGTTTCGATATGAGTCCCCCATTGTTCGACCTGAACGGGGCTTGTAATTGTCAGCCACACATTGCGGTAAATTCCTGATCCGGAATACCAGCGTGAGTTCGGTTGGTCGGAATTATCGGCACGCACCGCAATCACGTTTTTCTTTTTTCCATAATAGAGAAACGGAGTCATATCGTAACGGAAGGAGATATAACCGTTCGGTCTTTTACCCAGATAATTCCCATTTACCCATACCTCACTGTTGCGATATACGCCGTCAAAATCGATAAAAACAGATTTCCCCTTTGCCGATGCAGGTATTTCGAAGGTCTTGCGATACCACCCAATACCACCAGGCAATGCACCTCCACCGGGAGTGGCCGGGTTCTTCTCATCAAACTTACCTTCGATGCTCCAGTCGTGAGGCAAATCAAGTGACCGCCATGCAAGATCGTTATAGTTGTATTGGAAAGCCTCCTTTACATCTCCCAAATTGAACTTCCAGTTCTCATCAAAATTGAGAATCTCTCTCGGCGATTGTGTTGCACACGAAAGCAATGTTGTGACCAATGTCAGGGTCAGTATGAAAATCTTCTTCATAGTATTGTGTTTGGATAGAGTATTCATCTTCAGAATTAGATTAAAAAGAAGTTGTTTCACAACAACTTCTTTCCTGATTGATCTTGTTAACCTTAAATGCATGTAATCAAAAATCATTTTGTTTAGGCACTTTAGTCACCACATATTCACCATCAAAATTATTTACAATTCAAATGCCCTTTGTCGTTTCCCTGTGGTCCTGGATGTCGTTTAATCCTTAAAAAACGAGCCTTACAGGTAATTCTTCGAATAAATATTTTACTCTATCAACGGATAGTAATTTGTTTCTTCAAAAACAGGTGATCTTCCATCCTTATATGGAAAGTCACTTATTTCGATTGAGATGTTGAATGAGATTATCTCTATTTATCTATCAAAGGAACCTATTCTACTTTTGAGAAAGCTCTACATCGTAATGTTTTTGCTCAATCGCGATCAATTGTCGCAGTTCTTTAATATTAGAAAGAAAAGCTCCGGTCTTTCGACCGGAGTTTTTTCTTTCAGGTCAAATTTGCATAACAAGATTATTTGTGAGCATCGTAATACGACTTACTTACAAAGTTGTAAACCAACAGACAAGCGCCTTCTCCTGACAATATCGGATCACGAAGCGCAGCCAACTGCATATGATCAGCAGTTAATGATAGGATTCTTATGTCTCCCCAATCTTTTACACCGCCGTTACGACCGGAATCGTGAAGAATACCGGAATCGCTCATCTTTAACGTATGATCCGTAGAATTGATATTAAAGGTTCCCGTCTGAGTACCCAACGAAGCAATTGATTTGTGGTTAACTATTGCATTTGCCCCATTCTTAAGATTGAATGTCATCGTTCCAAAATCAGTAGCACCCATTAGCCAGGTATTGCCTGAATAGGATGGATTCCAGTTCCAGTTATCGCCATCAGGTTTCACACCATCAGTTACATAGTCCCAGGTACAGGCCGTTCCGTAGAAATATAACGGACCATCGAAGAAAACACTCTTGGCATTGGCATCCAAATCAAGCACCCAGGTTTTCTCTTTTCCGTAACCTCCGGCTAAAGCGGTCCAAAGCGGCCCACTTACATAATCCTGATCGATCGTTGTAATGTTTAAGTTGAATGTATCCGCCTCCACATAACCGCCATCGGTAAGCGCTCCGTACACGAATTTATATTTTCCCGGAAAGGCAATCGTAATAGTATCAGAAACACGCGTGGAACGGCCAACCGGTGTAATCCAGTGAGGGATCACCCCCGGAGTCTGACTTGTCAGAATGATTTTATTAGGATTGGTACTACTCTGGGTAATACTAAATTTCAGGTCACTTTTTGAAGCAACGGCTCCCAATTCATGATCGGTCGGTGTACATGCAGTGAAGAGTACCGAAGCCACCAGCAGCGAACATAAGGTTCTAAATATATTCTTCATATCAATAGATTATTAGGTTAATGAATTACCAACCCGCATTTTGTTTCAACACACCACCAGACAAAGTAATCTGATCATTCGGTATTTGTTGGAAACCACGGGTGGTCGTAATGTTTGAAACACTCAATGCCGGAGCCGAAGTACCATCCTGCAAATAAGATGTAGTCGTATTGGCTACAATTGCCGCAGCTGCTTTGGATAAACCCTGACGAAGCAAATCCCAGTAACGGATACCTTCACCTACAAACTCCAGACGACGTTCCTTAAGGATATCATCAGCCGTGATTGAAGTCGCAGCTGTAAGCCCGGCACGTGTATGTACCTGATTGTAATAGCTCAGTGCGTTAGGACTACCCAATTCCGCAGCCATCAGCAACACATCGGCATAACGAATAGCGAAATAATCCTGATACTGACCGATCATAAAGTTTACAGCTCCCATCGAAACCGCCTTACTGGTACCATCGGCCAAACATTCCGGACTGTATTTCTTCAGATAATAGCCGGTGTATTCGCGGTTGTCACCAGCCTTGGTATAAGCAAGGCCTTCTTCTGCGATAGCCGTAACCGAAGCAAAACGACGAGCGTCCGTAGCGGTATATGTATTATACAATTTCGGATCTACAGAACAAGCCCCCCATCCATTTCCGTATGGGAAAATGCTTTGGTTGCGAAGACCGGTCATTACCATCCATGCATTTCCAGTAACGTTTCCGTCGTAATCTGCATTTACGGTATATTTAATGGAGAATACCACTTCTTTGTTATCTTCACCGGCATAGGTTACGCTTTTTGCGGTAGATGCGGCAGGCCACAAGGCGGTAAAGTCCGAAACCAATCCGTGTCCACTGTGAGCAATTACATCTTCCACTGCAGCCAGAGCAGTTGCTTTTGTCTCACCTCCTATTTCAGTTGTTCCATAGTAACCGGTATAGAAGAGATATGCTCTTGCCAGCAACGATTCGGCAGCCCATTTGGTTACACGACCGGTAGCTACCGTATTGTATGCTTTGGCATCAAGGTTATCCGACGCAAAACGCAGATCACTCATGATTTGAGCGTAAATCTCAGCCGGTTCGTTCTGTGCTACATTTTCAGTAGTAGGGACAGTCACCAAAGGCACCTTCTCAAACAAGCGAGCCATATCAAAATAGAGATAGGCACGGAGAAACTTCGCCTCAGCTTCGTATTTGGTTTTTAATGCGGTCGAATCGCCCCAGTTGACCTGATCCAGTTTCAGCAGCAAAGTATTGCAACGATAAATCGCCTGATAGTAGGCTTTCCAGTTTTCACCGTATATCTTTTGATCAGAAGTAGAGATTTTTTTATCAAACTGATCAATCATCTGATATCCGTAACCATCCGAACTACCTGTACCACCGAAACAGTTATCCGATAATACTTCGGAAGCGACAGGAAAGGATACGCCTGAGTTCCAGATCTTGTCCAGGCCGTTATAGCACCCAACCAAAGCGGAATAGGCTTGCGACGGCGTTTTATAGTAATTGACATCCGTTATTTTCGGGTCTGTAAGTTCCGTAGTCAGAAAGTCACTACAGGAACTGAATGCCAGAAGACCGGATACTGCAAACATTATTATTTTTGACGTTTTCATGTTCATAGATTTTTCAAATTAAAATTTTGCGCTTACACCGACCAGGTAAGTACGGGGACGAGGGTAGTAACCAATATCAACACCCTGACCGAAGTTATAATCAGAATTTGCACCCTGTGCACTAAATCCGACCTCAGGATCCATTCCGTTGTACTTAGTGAAAGTGAATAAATTCTCAACAGAAAAATAGAGTCTGATTTGGCTGATATTTCTGGATTTGAATACTTTAGACAAATCATAGCCCAGTGTTACGTTGGAGATTCTCAGATAATCACCGTCTTGAACGTACAAATCAGAGAATTTTGTCCAGTTATTGTTGTCAAGCGTTAGCCGGGGAGTCGTATTAGAAGTGCCCTCACCGTGCCAACGATCCAAAACGGCAGTTGTCCAGTTACCAAATTGGTTACCCATATTGCGGTATGATTGTACCAGCTTATTTCCGGCTACACCACTCGCTGTAATTGAAAAATCCAGGTTTTTGTAACTCGTAGAGATATTCAATCCAAAGATATGATGGGGATTAGGATCACCTATATTGGTTCTGTCCGATTCATCAATCACTCCGTCCCCGTTTAAATCCGCATACTTCACATCACCTGGTTTTGCACCCGGCTGCAATACTTTACCATTACTCTTGTACGCTGCAACTTCCGCTTCATTCTGGAAAATACCGGCAGTTTTGTACCCCCAGAAATAACCGAGAGGTTCACCTTCCGATGCACGGAAGAATTCAGGAGCATTGTCATAGAGAATATTGGTTCCCCCGTGAATGATTCCGTCTTGTGTAGGAATATTGTTTACCTTGTTTTTATTGTAAGCATAACTTCCACTAATCGTATAGCTGAAATCCTTACCAATTTTATTGTTGTAGGCCAATTGCAGCTCGATACCGCTATTGGTTACATCGCCCCCGTTAATAAATGGGTTTTCTGAAACCCCAACCGTAGCTAACAATGGAGCGCGTACCAACCAGTCTTTGGTTGTTTTGCTGTAATAGTCAAAGTTCAGGTTCAATTTTCCACTCAGGAAACGGGCATCAAAACCAAGGTCGGTCTGGTAAGAGGTTTCCCATTTCAGGCCTTTCGTACCTTGTGTAGCCGGATAAGCTCCACTTACCAGAGAAACCTGATCGTTACTGAAGTTATATTCAGCATTGGTCAAAGCGATTAAGGACAAATACTGGAAGGGTTTAATTTTATCATTACCGTTGGTACCCCAGCTGGCACGTACTTTCAGGAAGTCCATCCAGTTGCTGGTCGATTGCATGAATGATTCGTTACTAACTACCCAACCCGCTGACAAAGAAGGGAAATTACCCCACTGATAGCCTTCCTGGAACATCGTCGAACCATCTCTGCGAAATACAGCCGTAGCCATATATTTCTCTTTGTAGTTGTAGTTTACACGACCGAAGAAGGAAGTATGCACTTCAATCGAATTTGCATTTCCGGTCAATGACATCAATGTTCCATCGGTAGTGTTCTGTGAAAGCGACAGGTAAGAATGTTGTAGATCACCATAATAGGTAGTCCCCTGGTTTGATCCGTTTAACCAGGTGCCCTGAGACTTACGGATAGATGAACCTGCCATTACGTCAAAACTGTGATCATTTATTTTGAACAGATAATTTGCTGTGTTATCCCAGTTCCAGGTGTAACCCGAAGAGGTATTCTGGCTGATCTTCTCTCTATCATTTATCGCATAAATTGATAATCTGTAAGTTGGCAGGTAAGCATGGTATGCTGTTGAATAATAATCCAATCCGAAACTCGATTTGATTTTCAGATCTTTTATCGGTTGAATCTCTGCATACACATCGCCAATCAGTTTCTGAGTTTTCGTATTGTTCTGGTTTGTATATTTCATCATGGCATAAGGATTGGATTCCGTATTATTCCATGATTTATTTACATTCTTCTGACCATCGTTGTCGTAGTAAGAAACGTTGTAGTTCTCACTGTTCAGATAGTTTCCATTGGCATCATACATCGCCAGCAACGGACTGGTAGATAATGCTGCGCGGATAGAGTTGTTGTATTGATCACCGTCTTTGATTCCCTTTTGATTGGAATGAGAGAATGTCAAATGTTCTCCAATCTTTAAGAAGTTACCATACATCTTATTCTCTGCATTGCTGCGGAAGTTATATCTTTCGTAATTTGAAAGATTTGTTCCTCCCACGATACCACCTTGTTGGGTATAAGACATTCCGAGCGAATAGTTGCCTGTCGCACTACCACCATTGGCAGATATACTGTAGTTCTGAGTCGGAACATCTTTTGCAAGCATCGCATTCAGCCAGTTTGTGTTGGTCGTAAGCGCTTTCATCTGCGACTGGTTGAAGTATGGCAATTTGCCCGAGTTAATAGCCGCCTCATTTACGATAGTCGCGTATTCCTGTGTATTCAGCAAATCCACTTTTCTGGCAGCATTCTGGATACCATAATAACCATCAAATGAGATTTGTCCGCCTTTAGCCGTACCGCTACCGCCTTTTGTGGTGATCAGGATCACTCCGTTTGCACCGTTTACCCCGTAAATGGCACAAGATGCAGCATCTTTCAAGACGTCGATTGACGCTATATCGGCATTATTCAGGTACGTAATATCTCCGGTAATTACACCATCCACCACATAGGTCGGACTGGCATTACCAATAGTACCCACACCCCGAACGTTAACTTTCATGCCACCGCCCGGCTGACCCGAAGTAGATGTAATGTTTACACCGGCTGCTTTACCCTGCATAGCCTGTAAGGCATTCATGGTAGAGCGTTTCTCCAGATCATCGCTTTTCAATTGTACGGTTGCGCCGGTTACCAGTTTTTTCTTCTGGGTTCCGTAACCTACAACCACTAATTCTTCAATTGTTTTAGATGATTCTTTCAGGGAAATCTTAAGTGAAGATTGGTTTCCCACCGATATATCCTGCGATATAAAACCAACATAAGAGGCCTGTAATACGGCA
>Ga0209464_10000398_pt1 | contig 13958 bp, 14 predicted proteins | sample DOMMetBare1Fresh_2_FD_187473 | JGI IMG/M metagenome (GOLD analysis project Ga0209464, IMG submission 187473) | Wetland sediment microbial communities from St. Louis River estuary, USA, under dissolved organic matter induced mercury methylation -... | ecosystem: Environmental > Aquatic >... | reverse complement strand
GCCTTCTCGCTGTGGTTGTGCACCCCTTTTCTCTGCACGGGGTTGGTGAATGCGGTTTCGGCGTTTATCCTGCTGCAGAGGCGCCAGGTATTCGGATCGGGCATCCTCAAAGAGAACTGGGATGGGATAGTCGTCGATTCAATCTTCTTCCTTGTTTTCTACAACCTGGCCGTCGCGATCTCCATCTTCCCCGCAGTGTTGCTCGTTGCAGCAGTCTTGAAATAATCTTCGGGATCCCAGGGGCCGGCATGGCTCGAGGTTCCTTTACCGCAAGGGCAACCATGGGTTCGATAGACAGTGTTGCAAACGTAGGGATATAACCTACATCTGCAACATGGACGATTGGGATCACGTAGCAGCCATGAACAACCTCGCCGAATCAAAGGGTTCTTCACCACAACCCAGACCGAGCGGCTGGGGATACGGGCGACGCACTCCACGACGCTGCTGAATCGGAGCGGATCAGGCGCATATGCCGTGGAGTGTACCGCCTCGCAGAGTCAGGCTCGTCGGAGTCCGGCCCTTCTACCTCCACAGGCCGTTCTGCCACCTCTTCGCAGGCGACAACGACTTTGTTCGCGCACATAGCGGCCGGAGAACGCTCGCTTGTACGGTTGACGCCGGGGCAGAGCGCAATATCGACTTTAAATCGAAGCAAAGTGGCATGGACAATATGCCGACGGAATTGAGACCCTTGCAGAAAGCGACCCGAAGGACTTCATGACCTTCAGGTACACCAACTCCCCCGCTTATCAAATTGTCGGGTTGTCGTCTATCAACGCCACAACATCGTCTTGCGCTCAATACAGCGAGCACGTCTCCACTCTATACCGTCATCGTCGTTCGAAGGGGGATGGCTGCGTGTCTGTAAGGGTCCGCGTGTCCGTTGGCTTGGGCAAGTATATGAGGGTCAATCTGTCGAAATTCGGAGTCCAGCCGGATGAGGAACCCGTATCCTTGGGCCGATCCCTGGTACACCTCGTCCCGCGCACTGTAAGACATAGCCGCTGCAATACTGTTCCTAGTGAGGGTGTTTGCAGAACCCGGTTTCGTCGAACCGTTTATATGGCTGGTATTGATAGCATCCGTCACATGGCCGTTCAGCAGCCACACCCAATAACCTGGCGCCATCAGTTCGAATGATGGTCTGCTCAAAGTAAAAAAGCCACCCGAAGGCGGCTTGATTGTTTATCTATTCTTTATACGCGATCGAATACCGACGACATCGTCGACACGATTACGTTCCGTTCCGACTTGCGGAGGAGGAGATAGTAGCATGGCGGGAAACTCGTAAACGCTTTCGAGAATCAACTCGATAAATTTCGCTAAGGTGACCGCATCTTCCCTGTCCATCAAAACTATCTCATGCGTCGCCTCATTACCTTTCTTGCGGATGTGATCGACCCATCCTTTTGCACTTCTCGGAACGACATGGTTCTCATCTAGGTAATTCACGTATTGGGCGAAAGTATATTTATCATCCGGAGCACCCTCTTTCACGGCTATATGGGCGAGCATCTTCCGAGATGAAAGAACTGAGGCGGTATACGCACCGGAAGAAATGGAACTGCAGATATCGTCATACAACGCACTTATATCTTCAGGAAGATGTCCGAATTTTCTCCCAAACTTCGAAAGAGGTGTTTGGTTATTGAGATCGTCAAAAAACGTTGGTTTTTGGCAGTTCGGACAGATGCAAATCGATTCATCATCAACACCGACCCAATTTGTATGACGAAACCCTCGATCGTTTCCAACAGTATTGCCACAATACCCGCAGACCCAATCCCGGCTAGGAAGATCAGATTGTATATTCTGCCACCCCATAGCATCACCGCCATATGCACATTGCCAATCGTATACACAACAGTTAGCAGTATACCGCCAACCCTGTTTTTATAAACGGCGAACCTGGTTTTCCTTTCCATAGGTCGATTGTTGCAGACAGCTCAAACAGAAGAAATCCGTGAGAGAGGAGGAAACGGATATCGATTCGCAATCGAAGGACCCGCATCTATGCTGCCAAAATGACGGATGGAGTGGGATCCGAACCCACGGATGACCTTCCGGCCATCGGCTGCTTTCGAGGCAGTTGTCTCAATCTGGCTTGGCTATCTATCCATAAAGCAAGATAAGGCGCTTGGATATCCCCAACGCCTTATCTTGCAATTACATTATCCCATGAACCAAAATCTGTTTTCATCTACTCTTTGATATCTAGCCCTCAATTTAGACAAACTACAGCATTCCGGAGCTCCAACATCTGCACCTCCAGTTGCTTGCACAAGCCACATCTCATTGCTTATAAAACAACTCACTTATACTCTCCACCTCTCTGATGATTGTTGTTTGATCTTCCAAAGTTATTCCGCCCGACCAATCACTCTTGCTTTTTGAGCCTATTTTATAATTACAATCGTTACACAAAAACACAATACATGGATGTATTGTTAGTTGGAACTCCGCAAACGGCAATAGCATGGAGGTTGCAATGGGGGAATATGCTGAATTCAGAATCAATGGTGTAGATTTATACATGCTAAAAGATTACAGTGCAGCAAATCCAATCCTAATGGAGGTATTTTCCCCAAAAGACCACTTTAAATACGATATCGATGAACAAGAATATCGCGAAGAAAAACATGTCTATCGAACTACTGCGAGATTCGCTATTGAGCGGCTCGATATACTGGGATTTAATTTAGAGAGAGCTAGAAAAGCCGTATCGGAGGCAGTTGAAGCATACGATGCAAATCCCATTTATGAAAACCTGCCTCTTCGGGATCTAGACCCCATCAGACACTGGGATGAAGGTGAGAACCCACCTGACGGCCTTTCCGATATCGTTGATTCAATTGCCGATTGGCACGAACTTGAAAAAGCATACTTGCAGTTCTTTGGGAATAGAAAAAATACCGATAGTATGAGATACTGCAAAACTGGAGAAAAACCTCAGCTCATCGAACCGGTAAATGCTTTTGCTGCTTTAATGTTTTCGCTTAAAGGCTCCCCCGAATCAATGTTAGGCATAGATATTCATCTCGAACTCAGAATAATATTAGATAGCATGCAAGAAGATTGCCTGATTGAATACGATTATTCAAATGTTGTGGCGGGAGGCTGGTGCGGGGATGATGAAACATTTTTGCTTGAGAAATTAGAAAACGAGGTGTTCTCAGTTCAAAATAAAATTATTATTTTGACTGAAGGTACGAGCGATGATGAGTTTCTAAAAGATGCACTCGAACTCCTTCACCCGGAAGTCTCCCATCTTTTCAAGTTTTTCGACTATCATCAGGATGCGAGTCCACAAAGAGGTGCTGATTCGTTATGCAAGTTAGGAAATGCCCTTGTCGCAGCCGGATTACCAGAACGTTTCATTTTGCTTTTTGACAATGACACAGCTGGATTCGAGGCAAAAAGCAAGCTTCCCCATAATCTACCATCGAACATTGCCGCATCGATGCTTCCGGACCTTGATTTTGCCGGGCAATACCCCACGATAGGACCAAGCGGAAATGTAATAATGGACATCAATGGCAGTGCCTGCGCAATAGAGACGTATCTTGGCAAGAGCTTGATTACCGACAGCAACGGAAATTACATTCCGATTATTTGGGATGAATACCACAAGAAGCTAAAAAGATATCAAGGGTCCTACGAAAGTGATGAGAAGCAGAAAATCCAGAAAGATTTCCGAAGCATAGTGGCACAGGCCAAATCAGACGGGATCGATAGCGTTAAGCACGATTGTAGCGATCTCGAATTAGTGCTCTCGAAGGTATTCGAAATATCATCGCACCTTATACCGGGCGGAGCTCTTTAGATACGAGCGTTCTAGCACGCCGTACGCTTCTTCTCTTTTGACAAGCGTCAAAGACGATGCTTCGCAATCCCCCAGACTACCAGCCCTCCTATATGTTGGCCTAGAATTTGTATCGACAATCCGCTCTGGGAATCCTGTCCCGGTACTCGACCGGCATCACTTCATAACATTCCAAAATCGCATCACTGGCAATACGCTTGACCCACTGGATGCTGCAACCTGTCTCTTTCGCTACCTTGCCCCATGGCCATCCGACGATGTAATGGTCAGCCATCATCTCGGTGGCGTATAGCTCGCCCAACACCTCGCGCGCCACACGCACCTTGTCGGCGTATTTCACATCGAGCGCCTGCAGCTCGAGCCCATCGGCATAAGAAGAATAGCTTTTCATAGAAACGCATCCGAAGACATAATTGAACAAGTCTGCGCGGACATTAACAAGGAAAAATCCAGTAATCTGAAAGCAATCGGGCTCGATCCGCCTGTTGGTAAAAATCAATAGACGAATTTTGGCTTCATTTCAATTTTGAAGAAACAGATGCGGTTTTAATACTCGATGAGGTTTTAGGAATCGCCAAGCCTCGCCTTGAGACGATAGCGCACCACAAAGATTCATCAGGACGAAACTCCGTCAAAATATATGGGGAACTTTGCAACAAACTAAGTAGAATAAAGAAAAGCAAATGCGCTGATGTAGCTGACGGTGCAATACTGACCCCATTCTAACGGTCGAATTTTGACCCCTTTGCAAAAGGGCGTAACCTCTTCTCGTCGAGAGGAGGTTACGCATGTTGAGAATGGAGGAATGGGTGGATATCGTAGCCGCTCACCATAGAGGCGTTTCCATAAAGGAGATTGCCAGACAGACGGGACTATCCCGGAACACCGTCAGAAGAGCCATCAGGTCGGAGCACGTGCCCGCATACGTTCGGGCTGCGATGCCGAGTAAATTCGATCCGTACAAGGACTACCTGATCGGCCGGCTCGACGAGTTCCCCCGTCTTTCGGTCGAGAAGCTGTTCTCCGAGATAAGGGGCCGAGGTTACGACGGCGGCAAGACGATTCTTGCCGAGTTCACCCGGCCGTACCGCCAGGCGAGGCGCCGTAATTCGGATATACGCTTCGAGACGCCCCCCGGCAAACAAGCCCAGGTCGACTGGGCTGAGCTCGGCATTCGCGAAGTCGCCGGCGAACGGGTCCGACTGTCGCTGTTCCTGATGGTGCTGGGCTATTCTCGGATGCTTTATGCCGAGCTCGTCACGGACGAGACCCAGGAGACTTTCATCGCCTGCCATGAGCACGCCTTCGCGTTCTTCGGCGGCATGCCCGAGGAGATCCTCTACGACAATGCGAAGGTGGTCGCCCTGAAGCACGATCGCGAAGGCGTCGTGTTCAATCCGGCTTTGCTCGATTTCGCAGGCAGATGCGGATTCGAGCCGAAGGCCTGCCGTCCCTATCGACCGCAGACGAAGGGCAAAGTCGAGCGTTCCGTCCGTTACGTTCGCGATTCTTTTCTCGAGGGCGAGCGGTTCTCGAGCTTGGAAGACATGGCCGACAAGCTCGCCGCATGGCTGGACAACGTCGCCAACGTCCGAATCCACGCCACGACGAAAGAGCGCCCCATCGACCTGCTGCTGAACGAGGGACTCAATGACTTCAGGCCCGGGTTCAAACCGAGTTTCGAGCCGCAGACCCGCATCGTGCGCCTGGCCAGCCGCGACTTCTCGTTCGTGGAATCGCCAGAAGTCGAGAATCGGCCGCTTTCCGTCTATGAGGCGGCGGTCGGATGAACTCGCTGCACGAACGCGCCGTGACCGCCGTCGAGCGCATCGGTTTGGTTGACATCGATGCGACCCTCGACCGGTTCACGGAAGAGGGCGCAGCGCAGGGATGGACGCATCTGCGGTTCTGCACCGAACTGCTCGAGGAACAGGCGAGACGTGCCGAAGAGCGCAGCCGTGCGACGCTTCTCAGGTTCGCCGGCTTCCCCTTCCGCAAAACCCTCGACGAATTCGATTTCGCATTCCAGAAAAGCGTGACCGAGAAGGCGTTCCGCGAGTTCTCGGAATGCGGGTATATCCGAGACCATGGCAACATCGTTCTCCTCGGCCCGCCGGGAACGGGCAAGACCCATTTGGCGATCGCTCTCGGAATCGAGGCCGCCAACAGGCGCTGCCGCGTCAAGTTCACAACCTGCTCGACACTTGTAACCAGGTTGAAGGAAGCGAAGGAGCGCAACTCGTACTCCAGAAGACTCGGCTCGTACACCAAGCCGTCGCTGCTCATCGTCGACGAAGTCGGCTTCACACCGCTCGACGAGCAGGAGGCGTCCCTGTTGTTCGATGTCGTCTGCGCGCGATACGAGCACGGCTCGATCATCCTCACGTCCAACAGAACCTACGGGGAATGGGCCGATATCTTCAGCGATAACGAGGTGATAGCGACGGCGATTCTGGATCGCCTGCTGCACCACTCTAAAACGTTTTCACTGAAAGGAGACAGCTATCGCATGAAGGAATTCAAGGAAGGTAGGGCTTAGGAGGTCAGTTTTCGACCGCTGAGAAAGGGTCAATTTTCAACCGTTATTGACACTGACGGCTACATCTATGAAGAGCTCTGTTTCAATGTTCTTGACAGATTCAAAAAGATGACGACTGTTTGTATGAGCACTCTGCTTTCATATATGTCCCAACATTAAAGCACGACAATGGAAGCAAGCTCAACAAAGCAACAAGCGTCATATACGATGCGGCGATTACCATTGCGACATGACGATTGCATAAGAAACGAACAGGTGAAAATAAGCACCTTGGTAATAGTTGCGTGAATATCTCTGTTTATTCCTCAGGAGTCCGCATTACCTATGATTCCAAGTGCCTCAGATAAGGATAGTCATCTGTGGCATACACGATATCGAATATGCCATCTATTTCTTTGATAATCCCATAGTCGGACTTTGGAAACCTGAGGGATGCCGTTTCCTTATTGTCTCCGTAGTCTTTTCCGACCGGAATGTCCAAAGCGTAGCCATTTTTGTATGCAAAACTCGAGTCCGTCAGCATGCAGGCTAGCTTGATATAATCCATGCGCCTTTCCTCCGAACAGCCGTTCAGACTCTTCTTCGCCTCGATTACGAATCTGTTGTTGCTGCACTTTCCGCGCTCGTGGCAGATTATGTCCGGAATGATTGGCATAAAACCGGTTTTTCCCCATCTTTTCGTGTCCAGGCGCGTTTCAATCCCCTTGATCATCTCTTCAGTCTCAGCGAACGATTCGGCATTGCTGAAATATCCGTCAGTTAGTCTTAGCTTTCCCCATATAGAGGCATAATCGCTTCTCATGTGTTCAAGCTCGGCTCTTGCGCTCTCTTCGCCATTAGATGAGGCAGTTATAGATCTGCAGGTCTCCCCAATCTTTGTCCTTATTACAGCCAATGCCTTTTCATCGAATCCAGGTGCTTTTATTTCTTCAACTATGGCAGCTGCCTTTTTGGCTTCTGAATGGATGACCTTTTTCAGAAAAATGGCTGCATCGACGACTTTTATACTGTCGATGTTTCTATCCCATTCGCAATCAACGTGAAGCTTGCATTCGGGTTCAAGTCTAGTGATTGTATTTTGCAAGTGTAAGCCGATACGGTGCGTCATGCTTCTTTCGCTTGTATCGTTCTCAAGCAGATAGTGATCTTCATCCAGAAATTTATTCAGTGCTTCACGGATAATAGCTTCATCGTTTATCTCATCCATTCCACCCGTCCTTGCTTCCAGAAAACTCCTCTTAAGACTTGACACTCTCATCTGTGTTGACTATATACCCTCAATCGCCCCTATCTTGAATCAATATACAGCAATTTAAATTACAGCCCCAAGGTCAACCGAACTTCCGGAACACCTGCTCCTTCTCATATATCTGCATTGATACAGTCACGCAACAAAAATGGCTACAATGCTTTTATCGGCAAAAAGCTATGGGAGGGCTTGATGGGCATGAAAAGGATTGATCAGGAACCTACGACAGAGAACATCATTGAATCCTTGAAAACGAATTATGTCGGAAGGAACCAGGATGTGAAGGGTTTCCTCAAAACCCTCGATCTCATCGAAGGGGGCTTTTCTTTCTTTCTCGACGGACCCTGGGGAGACGGTAAAACGTTCTTCGTCAAAGAGGCGTCTGCAGTCATGCGCTTGGCTAACGGTCAAATCCAAAATCCGGAGGGTATCACGGGGCTTTCGGAATTGGGCGAGCATTTTGCTAGATTTCAGCTTGAACGTGGCTATATGCCCGTCTACTACAATGCATGGTGTAACGACAGCGACGATGATCCCGTACTATCCCTCATGAAGGTTCTCGTTACCGAGCACAAACAATTGACTGACTTGGCAGAGATCAGCAAGAGTACCAGCGAGAAAATCACCAAAATAGCCGATGGCGTACTTGGTCTCACTTCCCTGGCCACTTCCGCCGCCACCTTAGCTTTTACAGGTGTTCCCATGGCTCTACCTAATGGATCTGGTATTTCAGGCATTGTCGAATCCTTTAAAAAACAATGCTATTTCGATAGCCTGCAAACCGATGAGGAAATCCGGGATGTCCTCAAAAACATGCTGGAAGAATTGATGGAAGGTAAAGCAGACCGCCTCGTGCTTTTCATAGACGAGTTGGACAGGTGCAGGCCTGCATTTGCCCTCAAGGTCCTCGAGCGGGTAAAGTTCCTCTTCAACCTCGACAACGTGATAGTCGTTTTCTCAATCGATCTCGACAAGCTTTCGGCAGTCGTAGAAAACTTTTATGGTCAGGAGTTCGATGGCCGACGATATCTAGCCAGGTTCTACGACCAGGTTGTAAAGCTGTCTCCTGTCGATATCGGAGACTATGCTCGAAAAAAAGGATTTGATAAACGAAGTTTAGCTGATGAGATTGTTCGACATCTGATTTCCTCCAAATCGATAACGATGCGCGATCTGCACCGCGTGCATCAGACCATCGAACCGATTAAGCAGCGCCAGCCCTCCGTTTTCTCTGAAAGCGATTCGATCTGGATTCTTGCCATCGGTGTATTTGTTCCATTCCTCGCATTTGTCCGGATACTGGAGCCGGAGTTGTATGAGAAAGTACAAGAAGGTAGGTTTGAAACTATGTGGGAACGCATGGCAAGCTGCTCGGAGTTCGAAAATGCAACCAGTTCAGCTGCAGACTTACTCAGGCGACAGATTGCTCCGAATAATGACGATCCAGAAATTGTTCCCCCTGAGTTGAGAGATTCTTTCGAGATTCTCTTTTTGATTATCCTGTTTCCAGAGAGCGAATGCGCAAAGGAATTCATCGAAATCTCTTCCATGGAGCCTTTTGCATATCGCCAGGTTGTAGAGGATGCTTTATCGGGGTTACGCCTTTAATGGAATGCCGTTTCGCACTCACAGCCAATTCGGATTTGATAAAGATGAAAACATTGGAAGAGGCAATTCGCCGGCTTATAAAAAACGAATATAGTGGGATACCTCATTTCGCCGAGACGATCGACGTTCCCCCGACGTCGGTTTACAAGGCCCTCGATAGAAGGATGGCCAATGCTCGCACCGAGCTGACTGACAAGATATACAGGACGCTGAATCTCGAGTGGGACACGGCTAAGCCCGATGATGAGTTCAGGCTCTGAAGTTGAAAACCCGGACGATACAGCAGATTTCTTCAAGATTCCCCTCCACGGAGCAATCGCCGACGATGCGCCTGCAGAAATGCTGGAAGCAAACGAGATGCACTCCATCCCCCCGATCATGTACGAGAGGTTCCCCGACGCATTCCCGCTCAAAGTAGAAGGCGAGTCGATGAGCCGCATACTGCCGGACGGGTACTATGCAATCGTAAGCCCGTGCGAGGAAGTAGACGAGGACGGGAAGCCCTACGCGGCATGCGTGAACGGGTTCGATGCGACCATCAAGAGGGTGCGGGCCGGCCCTGAACAACGACTTCGAGCTGGTACCCGACTCGAATGACCCGACCTATACGACGAAGGTATACGACTACGGCGTACCGGAGACCAATACCGCGACGGTCGTAGGGGGCGTGGTCTGGTATTGCACCCCGTACGATTGGAACTTCTGATGCTCGAGAAACTTGGCCGTAGCCAAGATAGCAATCTAGCATTACGACAATTTGGCCATGAATAATTAATTTTGCGTACTATAATCATCAAAAACTGTTTGCAAAGATTCGTGTTTCATAAAAGACAAGCATGATTGTATGGCGCGAAGCATCAGGAAAGAATCAATAACCTGTTTCGTTACCCGCAATCAGAGAAAGACGGCAACTGAATGTCAGAACTAATCAGCTATTGCGGAGTTCTTACTTTTGCATTTACCGTATTTTCTCTTGTGTTTCAGCGGATTGCGTGGAAAGACCGAATATCCAAGGACTTGAGCTTGATTGAAATGACAACCTCTCTAATCGGAGATACCGAAGAGGGTCAAGAAATAGAAAAGGAACTACGAAACGATATCAAGAAAGCATGGAACATAAAAAAGAATAAGGTGGGCTTGGTTTTGCTCTCTATCCTGCTTCCAACCATGCTAATTTATATAATATACAATATTGTTCTTTTCTACCAAACAGCCGAACAACTGATTTCATCAGCAGGCACCATCGCTGGCTCCTTCCTCATTGGACTAGGCACACTTTTCGCCATAGTTGTTGCTTACTTCTTAAATAAACTAGCAACCAAGATCTTTGAATGGACCTATAGCCTATATCGCTGGTTAAAAAGACTGATTAAGGAGCCTCAATGAGAAAACGGGAATTGCCACCCTATGGCATCGAACGGATTCATGTAGAGCAATTTCGGAACATGAAAGACCTTGACATTCAACTCGGGCAATGTATCACCTTAATAGCCGGGCAGAATGGTACCGGGAAATCAACTATTCTCGGAATGCTGGGGCAGCCGTTCGGCATGGTTCGCGCAAAAACAATATTTGGCAAATCGTGCAGGACGAAATTCACCGATATTTTCAATCTGTCTCCCGATCACGATAAACCTGGGGACCATACCTACTACATTGATTTCAGAGATGTTGCGATTTCCGGCGGTAAGCAGCATATCCAAGTGAAATCATACCCAAGAGCAAATGCTAAATCCCATATAAGATTTGTTACTGGAGCAACCAGAGAAGCTGGAGCTGGAAATATTGATTATCCGGTCGTTTATCTTGGCCTAAGCAGAACGTATCCAGTCGGAGAAGTTCTCAACCCGCAAGCCGAAAACGCAGGCCTCAACACTGAAGAAATTAGCGAATTTTGTTCTTGGTATTCACGAGTAATTATTCCAACAAAAGAAGTGAGCATAAATCCGGTCAAAATGACGAAAACTTGGAAAAAAGATACGCTTCTCTTAAATACTGGAGATTACGACTTTCTTGCTAATTCAGCTGGACAAGATAACCTTGGGCAAATACTCGGCGCGATTATTTCTTTCCAAAGAATAAAAAACGATATGGGCGATGCATATAGGGGAGGCTTGCTTCTTATAGATGAAATAGACGCAACCTTATTTCCCGCATCGCAAACAGGTCTAATAGATATTTTGTGCAATGTTGCTCCTTCGCTGAAATTGCAGATTGTATGTACAACCCATTCCTTACACCTTATTAAGCACTCTCTCAAACTGATTAAAGACAACGACGTATCTATCACCTACCTTAAAAAGAGGGTTTCGGGCATTAGCGCAGAGGAAAACCCGTCTATGGATGCCATAGAAAGCGATCTGTGCATAGAACCTAAGCCCAAAAAAAATGGTTTCAAAGTAGAAATCTGGTGCGAAGACGAAGAGGCAAAATGGTTTATATTGAAAATGCTGCCGACAAGATTGAAGGCAAAATGCATCATAGAAGCGATAGGCCTCAGTTGTGGCGAACTTGGAGAACTCGCAATCCGCGATGCCCCAGCCCTGAAGAACGTCTTATTTATTGTAGATGCAGATGGAAATTCGTGCGTATCTAAAAAAATCAGAGATTGCAGCAAAAGGTTTATCCTCCCCGGCGGTAACAATAATCCAGAAGAGTCTATTTACAATATGCTTAATGATTTTCAAGATGATGATAGTTTTTGGGAATCATGCCCCCGAGGCTATAATCAACAAATATTTACTAGGAACTATCTAGTTTTCAAGGACGAATGGGAATCAAACGGAGCAAAGAAAAAAAGATGCCTCGAAAAGGCTTGGTTTAGAAAAGAAAAGGCCACAGGGCTATGGGGGGCAAACGGTGCAATCGCGTATTCAGCTTGGTCGAAAATATTCAACGACGAAATAGAAGAATTTATTAACAATCTTGAACATAGGGTCGATGCCGTGATAAACAGAATGGAACACGAAAATCCATCATCGTAATTCATCCAATATGGGAGGGATGAATGTAGAATGTCTTTTGAAGGAGGTGTGCCATGCCGATAACATATACCCCAATACGATACCCAGGTGGAAAATCTAAGATATATCCTCTAGTAAAATCCATCATCGATGCGAACAACTTGCAATGCTGTACATATTGTGAAGCCTTCGCAGGGGGATCAGGCTTGTCCATGAAGCTCCTCCTTAAAAACGACGTCTCGAAGGTTGTAATAAACGACCTCGACAGGGCGGTCTACTGCATGTGGGATGAAATAGTGAATGACTCGGAATCCCTCTGCGAATTCATCGAGTCTGTTCCGCTCACCCCCTCAGAATGGAAGAAGCATCGCAAGACCTATCAAAGCCAAGGCGGAATCGATGATTCGACCCTCGGAAAAGCTGCTTTCTACCTCAACCGGACCAACATATCAGGTATATTGGGCGGCGGCCTCATCGGGGGGGTCAACCAAAACGGCCCATACAAGATGGATGCCCGATTCAATAGGGCCAACCTGGTTGAGAAAGTAAGAAGGATAGCAGCCAGATCCGACGATATAACCGTGCTAAACAAGGATGCGGTTGATTTCATTGATGGAGAACTCCCAAAAATCGATTATGCATTTGCCTATTTCGATCCTCCCTATGTAGAAAAAGGTCCGGAGCTGTATCGCAATTCATTTGATGAAAATGATCATCGATTCCTAGCTAAAAAGATACTCGGACTCGAATGCGGGTGGATGGTCACCTATGACAACGATCCGCTTATCGATGATGTCTATTCTGGATATATCAGGGGAGACATGAGCATCAGGTACAGCGCGTACAGCGCATCATTCGGCATCGAGAAACTCATACTGAGACCCGGCCTCTCGCTTGGTTCCTACGAATTGAGCGCATAGACTTTACTCTACTCGATACTAGACAGTTGCTAGTTAGAATTCGACCCGCGCTGAACGATGCATGGGCCTGGTCGTAATTACCAGGAGGATTATCATGAGACGTGCCAAGGGACACATGCAGCAACTCGGAAAGAACCATTGGAAATGCATCGTCACTCTCAAGGGCGAATACACCAAACAGGGCAACCAGAAGCGCAGGACCGAGAACATGCGCGGGTTAAGAACGGATGCCGAATCGCACCTCGCGATAAAGCTGCTGAGATACGACGACAGGTCTCATTCGTCCGGCATCACGATCATAGGCTATTTCGACACCGTATTCCCGCCCGACAAGAAGCGCACAAGCAAGAGGCCACGTACCAAGGATACCTGTCGACGGTCTAGAAGCTGATTAACGCCCTGTTTGCCGAAACCATGTCGAAACAACCGAGCTTCACGCCGCATACGCGCGCGGAAAATCGGGCTCTATACCGAGGCTTCCATGCGCCGCTCGGTATAGACGGCATCATCGACAGAACCGCATTTCATCCCGGCTTGCGGAAGGTGGACTGGCGCGATGCGGGGAACCCGGAACCGGCGTAGAGAAGCGCATTCGAAGAAGCAGGCCGATGCAACCTGATCCGATGCTTGCTCCATAATGGTCTCGCAATCGCACGGCGAGATAGGAATCAAAGTGATCTCCATAGCCCGCTTTGCTCTTTGGGAATGGCTGCTCCAGGGCTCGGGCTGGCTGTACGTCGGATTTTTCACCCTGGTGCGTACGACGGCCAAACTAATACAGTATTCCGGTCACCGCTGATACAGCGTTCCGCTTAAAACTGGTACACCCACTAGCTCGGCATCACCGGGCTTT
>Ga0209464_10000397_pt1 | contig 13964 bp, 10 predicted proteins | sample DOMMetBare1Fresh_2_FD_187473 | JGI IMG/M metagenome (GOLD analysis project Ga0209464, IMG submission 187473) | Wetland sediment microbial communities from St. Louis River estuary, USA, under dissolved organic matter induced mercury methylation -... | ecosystem: Environmental > Aquatic >... | reverse complement strand
TTGAAAACGCTTACGCCCCTTCTACGAACCCGATTCCACCCGCGGCTCCCCGGCACCTACCCCCCGTGAACGAGGCGGAACCCCCATGACCAAGAAGAGCGGCAAGGCGAGCACCGTCGAGAACCCGAACGTCTCCCGTCGCAGCTTCATCAAGAAGGTCTCCGTCGGCGCGGCCGGCGCGGCGATCGTCGCGGCGCCGACCATCCACGTCGCGCAGGCGCCGACCACGCTGCGCTTCCAGTCCACCTGGCCGACCAAGGACATCTTCCACGAGTACGCCCTCGACTTCGCCAAGAAGGTGAACGACATGAGCGGCGGGCGGCTCAAGATCGAGGTGCTGCCCGCCGGCGCCGTGGTGAAGGCGTTCGACCTGCTCGACGCGGTCGCGAAGGGCACGCTCGACGGCGGGCACGGCGTGGTCGCCTACTGGTACGGCAAGAACACCGCGCTCGCGCTGTGGGGCTCCGGCCCGGCGTTCGGCATGGACGCGAACATGCTGCTCGCCTGGCACTACTACGGCGGCGGCAGGGACCTCATCCAGGAGGTCTACAAGTCGCTGAACCTCGACGTCGTCTCGTACCTCTACGGCCCGATGCCGACCCAGCCCTTCGGCTGGTTCAAGAAGCCGGTCGCGAAGGTCGACGACATGAAGGGCGTCAAGTTCCGCACCGTCGGCCTCTCCATCGACATCTTCACCGGCCTCGGCGCCGCCGTGAACGCGCTCCCCGGCGCGGAGATCGTCCCGGCGATGGACCGCGGCCTGCTCGACGCGGCCGAGTTCAACAACGCCTCCTCCGACAAGGCGCTCGGCTTCCCCGACGTCTCCAAGGTCTGCATGCTCCAGAGCTTCCACCAGTGCTCGGAGCAGTTCGAGATCCTCTTCAACCGCACGAAGTTCGAGGCGCTCCCCCAGGACCTCCGGAGCATCGTCGACTACGCCGTGCAGGCCGCCTCGGCGGACATGTCCTGGAAGGCGATCCAGCGCTACTCGAGCGACTACCTGGAGATGCAGGAGAAGCAGGGCGTGAAGTTCTACAAGACGCCCGACGCGGTGCTGAAGAAGCAGCTCGAGGTCTGGGACGGCGTCATGGAGAAGCGCGCCGGCGAGAACCCGATGTTCAAGAAGGTGCTCGAGTCCCAGCGGGCGTTCGCCCAGCGCGCCGCGCGCTGGCAGAACGACACCAACGTGGACTACCGCATGGCCTACAACCACTTCTTCGGCAAGAAGCAGTCCAAGGGCTAGGCACCCACGGTGCGAAAGCTCCTCCTGGCGGTCGACAAGATCAGCACCGCCATCGGCCACGCCTTCTCGTGGCTGATCGTGGTCATCACGGGCCTCGTCACCTGGGAGGTGCTCTCCCGCAAGTTCCTCGACCACCCGCACGCGTGGGCGTTCGACGCGCAGATCATGCTGTACGGGACCCTGTTCATGATGGCGGGGGCCTACACGCTCGCGAAGAACGGCCACGTGCGGGGGGACGTGCTGTACGGCTTCTTCCCGCCGCGCCTGCAGGCGGCGCTCGACCTCGCCCTGTACCTGCTCTTCTTCCTCCCCGGGGTCGTGGCGATGGTCTGGGCGGGCTGGACCTACGCGGGCGAGTCGTTCGCGATCCGCGAGCACTCGACCATCACCGTGGACGGCCCGCCCATCTATCCCTTCAAGGCGGTCATCCCGCTGGCGGGCTTCTTCATCCTGGTGCAGGGCCTGGTCGAGATCGTCCGCTGCCTCTACTGCCTCAAGAACGGCGCGTGGCTGTCCCGCGAGGAGGACGTGGAGGAGGTCGACGTCGACAAGCTGAAGGAGATGGTCCACGTGAAGGACGAGGACCTCGCCGCCCTCGACGAGGTGGTCCTGCGCAAGGAGAGGGAGGACCGCCCGTGAGGAAGGAGCTCTGGTTCGGCCTGTCGATCATGGCCGCCATCGTCGCCTTCACGTTCTGGATCATGCCGGCGCCGAGCAAGATGTCGAACGAGCACCTCGGCCTGCTGATGCTCTCGCTGGTGGTGGTGGCCATCATGCTGGGCTTCCCCACCGCCTTCACGCTCATGGGCATGGGCACGCTCTTCGCCTGGCTCGCCTACCGGAGCCAGGCGCCGGAGCTGGCCGTCGATCAGACGCTCAACTTGATGGTGCAGCGGACCTACGCGGTGATGACGAACGACGTCCTCATCTCCATCCCGCTCTTCGTGTTCATGGGCTACATGGTCGAGCGGGCGAACCTCATCGAGAAGCTGTTCAAGAGCCTGCACCTCTCGATGTCGTTCATCCCGGGCTCGCTCGCGGTCGCGACCCTCGCCACCTGCGCCCTGTTCGCCACCGCGACCGGCATCGTCGGCGCGGTGGTCACGCTCATGGGCCTGCTCGCCTTCCCGGCGATGCTCCGCTCCGGCTACGACATCAAGCTCTCCGCCGGGGTGATCACCGCCGGAGGGTGCCTCGGCATCCTCATCCCACCGTCGGTGATGCTCATCCTCTACGGCGCCACGGCGAGCGTGTCGGTCGTGCAGCTGTACGCGGGCGCCTTCCTGCCCGGGCTCATGCTCGCCACGCTCTACATCCTGTACGTAATCGGGATGGTGAAGCTCCGGCCGTCGCTCGCCCCGATGCCCCCGGAGTCCGAGCGCAGGGTGCCGGTGCCCCCCGAGATGCTCGCGCTCGCGGGCGGCGACCCGAAGCGCCGCGCCATGCCGGCGCTGCTCGCGGCGCTGCGGCGCGCGCCGCCGCAGGTCTCGCGGGCCCGGGTGGTGAGGGAGAACCTCATCGCGCTCTTCCCGGTCGTGGTCGCGATCGGTGGCGCGGCGATCCTCTGGGAGGTGGGGACCGCGAACCGCGTCATCGACACCGGCGGGATGCAGGAGATCGGCGAGACCGACGGCCGGTCGGAGACGACCGACTACGGAGGCGTCCAGGAGCCGCCCGGCGAGGAGGAGGGCGCAAGCGCGCAGGCGCCGCCTGGCGTGAGCGAGCCGCCCGGAGCCGGGCCGGCGGTCCGGGTCGCGCCGCCCGCCCCCGGCACGCCGCCGGGGGCGGCCCAGGGCGGCGAGGCCGTCGCCGCGGCGCCGGCCGAGGAGGTCGGCGCCCGCACGCCCACCCCGCGCTGGTGGTGGCTGGTCGTGGCGGCGAGCGCGCTCCTGCTCGCGATCCACTACGCGACGTTCACGATAGAGCGGCTCGAGGTGCTGAAGATGCTGCTCACCTCGTTCTTCCCCCTCACCACCCTCATCCTCGCCGTGCTCGGGTCCATCGTCTTCGGCTGGGCGACGCCCACCGAGGCGGCGGCGCTCGGCGCGGCGGGGGCGATGCTGCTGACCGCCGCCTACCGGCGCTTCACCCTGGGGGTGGTGAAGGAGTCCGTCTTCCTCACCGCCAAGACCACCGCGATGGTGTGCTGGCTGTTCGTGGGCTCGTCGATCTTCTCCGCCGCGTTCGCGCTGCTCGGCGGGCAGGGCATCATCGAGCGCTGGGTGCTGGGGCTCGACCTCTCGCCCACCCAGTTCATGCTCCTCGCCCAGGCGATCATCTTCCTGCTCGGCTGGCCGCTCGAGTGGACGGAGATCATCGTCATCTTCATGCCGATCTTCCTGCCGCTGCTGCCGCACTTCGACATCGATCCGCTCTTCTTCGGGCTGCTCGTGGCGCTGAACCTCCAGACGGCGTTCCTCTCGCCCCCCGTGGCGATGGCGGCGTTCTACCTCAAGGGGGTGGCCCCGAAGCACGTCACCCTCAACCAGATCTTCGCTGGGATGATGCCGTTCATGGCCATCCAGGTGCTGGCGGTGGTCCTCCTCTACGTGTTCCCCCAGATCGGCCTATGGCTGCCGCAGGTGCTCTATCGGTGAAAGAGGCGGCGTCGGCCGCGGAGCGCGCGGGCGGCCCGCCCTCGCGCGACGAGGTGGCGCGCCGGCTCGCGGCGGTGGTCGGGGAGGCCCACGTCCTCACCGATCCCGCCGCGCTCCTCGTCTACGAGGCGGACGGCCTCACCCACGGGCGGACGGCGCCCGACCTCGTCGTGCTCCCCGGCTCGACGGAGGAGGTGGTGGGCGTCGTCCGCGTGGCGCGCGAGGCGGGCGTGCCGCTCGTCCCGCGGGGCGCCGGCACGGGCCTGTCCGGCGGGGCGCGCCCGGTCCCCGGCTGCGCGGTCGTGTCGCTCGCCCGCATGCGGCGGATCCTCGAGCTCGACCTCGAGAACGGCTGGGCGCGGGTCGAGCCCGGCGTCATCAACCTCGACGTCACGCGCGCCGTCGCCGGGGCGGGCTGGTACTACGCGCCCGATCCCTCGTCGCAGGGGGTCTGCTCGATCGGCGGAAACGTCGCCGAGAACTCCGGCGGCGCCCACTGCCTCAAGTACGGCTTCACCACGAACCACGTGCTCGCCGCGAAGGTGGTCCTGTCCGACGGCGGCGTGGTGGACCTCGGCGGGCCCGCCGCCGACGCCCCCGGCTACGACCTGCTCGCGGCGCTCGTCGGGGCCGAGGGCCTCGTCGGCATCGTGACCGAGGTGACGCTGCGGCTCCTGCGCAAGCCCGAGGTCACCCGGACGTTCTTCGCGACGTTCCCGTCGACCGACGAGGCGGGCGCGGCGGTGTCGGCCATCATCGCGGCGGGCATCCTGCCGGCGGCGATCGAGATGATGGACCGGCTCGCCATCGAGGCCGCCAAGGCCGCGACCGGGCTCGACTGGCCCGACGTCGGCGCGGCGCTGCTCATGGACGCGGACGGCCCGAGGGCCGAGGTGGAGCACGTCTCGGAGCGCGCCATCGCGCTCGCCCGCGAGGTGGGCGCGCTCGAGATCCGCGTGCCGCGCGACGAGGCCGAGCGGCAGCTCATGTGGAAGGGGCGCAAGTCGGCCTTCGCCGCGGTGGGCCGGATCAGCCCGAGCTACCTCGTCGAGGACGGCGTCATCCCGCGCTCGGAGATCGCCCGCGTGCTGCGCGAGATCGGGCGGCTCGCCGCGGGGGCCGGGCTCCGGGTGGCGAACGTCTTCCACGCCGGCGACGGGAACCTCCACCCGCTCGTGCTCTACGACGCGCGGAACCCGGGCGAGGAGGAGCGCGCCGCCACGCTCGGCGGGGAGATCCTCCGGATCTGCATCCGCGCCGGCGGCTCGATCACCGGCGAGCACGGCGTCGGCGCCGAGAAGGCGGCCTACATGGCCGAGCAGTTCGGGCCGGACGACCTCGAGACGATGCAGCGGGTGCGCTGCGCCTTCGACGGCGCCGGCATCATGAACCCCGGCAAGGTGTTCCCGACGCCGCGCCTCTGCGGGGAGAAGCCCGGCCCCTACCGTCCCCACCCGGCCGAGCGGGCCGGGGTCGCGGAGCGCTGGTGACCGCCGCCCTGCGCGAGGCCGGGCCGCCCGACGCGGTGCTGGGCCTTTCACCCAGGGTGGCGGTGGAGCCGGCCACCGTGCCCGAGGCGGCCGAGGCCCTCCGCGCGCTCGCCGCCGACCGCCTGGCGGTGGTCTTCGTGGGCGGCGGCACCGACCTGGAGCTCGGCCCGGCGCCTGCGCGCCTCGACGCGGTGGTCCACACCCGCCGCCTCGCGCGCATCCGCGAGCACGCGCCGGCCGATCAGATCGTCGCCGTCGAGGCGGGCATCACCCTCGCCGAGCTGCAGCGCGCGCTCGCTCCCCACGGCCAGCGGCTCGCCCTCGATCCGCCCCATCCCGAGCGCACCACCGCCGGCGGCGCGGTGGCGGCGAACGCCTTCGGCCCGCGCCGCACCCGCTACGGCTCGGTGCGCGACCTCGTCATCGGCGTGACGATGGTGCGCGCCGACGGCGTGGTCGCGCGCGGGGGCGGCAAGGTGGTGAAGAACGTCGCCGGCTTCGACCTGCCCCGCCTCCTCTGCGGCTCGCTCGGCTCGCTGGGCCTCGTCGCCGAGGTGGTCTTCCGGCTCCACCCGCTGCCCGAGGAGTCGGGCACCGCGCGCATCCCCGGCCTCGCCGCCTTCGACGTCCGCCGGCTCGCCAGGGCGGTCCTCGACGCCCGGCTCGAGCCGGTGGCGCTCGCCGCCCTTCCCGACGCGGAGCGCTTCGCGCTGGCCGTGCGCTTCGAGGGGTTCCGCCCGGGCGTGGCCGAGGGGCTGGAGCGGCTCCACGCGCTCGCCGCGCGCGAGGGGGCGCGCTCCGAGCGGCTCGGCGCGGGCGACGAGGCCGCGCTCTGGGCGCGCCACGACGCCTTGCGCGGCGGCGGCGACGTCCGCGCCCGCGCCACCTTCCCGCCCGCGGCGGTCGCCGCCGCGATCGAGGCGCTGCGCCCGCTCGAGGGCGCCCTCGGCGGAGGGGGGACGGTGATCCACCCCGCGCTCGGGATCGCGTTCCTGGCGGGCCGGCTCGGCTCCGCGACGGAGGCCGCGCGCGCCGTCGAGGCGGCGCGCGCCGCGCTCGCCACGATCGACGGTCCGGGGCGCGCGGGCCTGCGCGGCACGCTCGTGCTCACCGCGGCGCCCCCCGCGCTGCGCGCGCTCGCCGATCCGTGGGGCGAGCCGCCCGCCGCGCTCGAGCTGATGCGGCGCCTCAAGCGCGAGCTCGACCCCGACGGCCGGCTCGCGCCCGGCCGGCTCGCCGGAGGGATCTGAGCGATGGCCACGCCCGCCCGGCAGCCCGCCGCGAAGGAGGCCCCTCCCGCCCGCTCGGCGGCGGACGACTGCGTGCACTGCGGGTTCTGCCTGCCGACGTGTCCCACCTGGCAGAGCTGGCAGGAGGAGATGGACTCGCCGCGCGGGCGCATCGACCTGTTCCGCGCGCTCGAGGACGGCCGCACGGCGATGACGCCGATGGTCGCGGAGCACTTCGATCGCTGCCTCGGCTGCATGGCCTGTCTCACCGCCTGCCCCTCCGGCGTCCGCTACGACCGGGTCATCGAGGCCGCCCGCGCCCGCGTCGAGCGAGAGCACCCGCGCCGCGCGTCCGAGCGCGCCCACCGCGCCCTCGTGTTCGGGATCTTCACCCGTCCGGCGCGGCTGCGGGTCGCGGCCCTGCTGCTGTGGCTCTGGCGCGCCACCGGCCTCGCCGCCCTGGTGCGCGCGAGCGGGCTCCTTCGCCTCGTGCCCGCCCTGGCCCGCCTCGAGGCGCTCGCGCCGCCGCTCGCCTTCCGCGACGCGATCGCCCGGCTCCCGGCGCACGTGCCCGCGAGCGGGGCGCGCCGCCTCAGGGCGGGGCTCGTGTCCGGCTGCGTGCAGCGGGTCTTCTTCCCCGGCGTGAACGGCGCGACCCTCCGCGTCCTCGCCGCGGAGGGCGTCGAGGTGACGGTCCCGGCGGGCCAGGGCTGCTGCGGCGCGCTCTCGCTGCACGCGGGCCGGCTCGACGAGGCGCGCGGCCTGGTGCGGGCGCTCGTGGAGCGCTTCGAGCGGGAGCCGCTCGACGTGATCGTCGTGAACGCGGCGGGCTGCGGCTCGCACCTCAAGGACTTCGCCCACCTCTTCGCCGACGACCCCGCGTTCCTCCCCCGCGCCCGCGCCTTCCAGGAGAAGGTCCGGGACGCGACCGAGGTGCTCGCCTCGCTGCCCCCGCGCGCTCCGCGCGGCCCGGTGGTCGCGCGCGTCGCCTACCACTCGCCCTGCCACCTCGGCCACGCGCAGCGCGTGAACGAGGCGCCCCGCGCGCTCCTCCGCGCCATCCCCGGCCTCGAGCTCGTGGAGGTCCCGGACGGCGAGCAGTGCTGCGGGTCGGCCGGCGTCTACAACCTGATCGAGCCGGAGAGCGCGGACGAGATCGGGCGGCGCAAGGCCGAGGCGGTCCGCTCGACCGGCGCGACCCTGCTCGCGTCGGCGAACCCTGGCTGCACCCTCCACATCGGCCGCCTGCTGGCCGAGCGCGGCGCGACGATCGAGGCGGTCCACCCGGTGGAGCTGCTCGAGCGGTCGATCGACGCGGCCGCGGACGGGTCCACGCCGCGTCACCGCGACCGATGACCCGCCCCGGGAGCGGGCGCCCGCGGCGGGCTCCGTCCGGGGGGGACGGCGAGGCCGGCGGGCCGGCGCGCCGGCCGAGCGGGCCCGCGCCGCCGAGGCGGAACGGCGTACACCCGCGTTGACGGGCGCGCCGCCCCTGCGCATTGAACGGGGGATGAGCCCCCCGGGCGACGACGCGCTCCTCCGCGACCAGGTCCGGCTGCTCGGGAAGCTGCTCGGCGACACGCTCGCCGAGCTGCGCGGCCCGGCGGCGCTCGAGCTCGTCGAGTCCACCCGCCGCGCCGCGGTGGCGCTCCGCGACGGCACGCTGGCCGGCGGCCGCGAGGCGTTCGCCGGCCAGATCGCGGCGCGGCCGGACGAGGAGCTCGAGCTCCTCGCCGAGGCGTTCGGCGACTTCTTCCAGCTCATCAACGCGGCCGAGGAGCAGCACCGGATCCGGGCGCTCCGGGCGCGCGACCGCGGCGCCTCGGGGGAGGGGACGCGGCCCCCCATCGACGGCTCGATCGCGGCCGCCTGCGCCGAGCTGGCGGGCGCCGGCGCCCGCGCGGAGGACGTCCAGGCGCTCCTCGATCGGCTGCTGGTGATGCCGGTGCTCACCGCCCATCCCACCGAGGCGCGGCGGCGGACGATCCTCGATCACGTGGCGGAGGTGTCCGCCGTGCTGGACCGGCTCGACGACGTGCGCGCCGGGGCGGGGGAGCGGGCCCGCGCCTGGGAGCGCCTCGCCGAGGTGGTCACCGCGCTCGTCGCGACGCGGAGCGCGCGCTCGACGCGGCCGACGCCGCACGACGAGGTCCGCTCCGGGCTGCGCGTCTTCGAGCGCACCCTGCTCGACGCGGTGCCGGAGGCGTACCGCGCGCTGTCGCAGGCGCTCGCGGAGCGCTGGCCGGGCTTCGCCTTCCGGGTGGGCCCGTTCCTCCGCTTCGGGACGTGGATCGGCGGCGACCGGGACGGGAACCCCTTCATCACGGCCGAGATCACCCGCGCCGCGTTCGAGCGGGCCCGCGCGGTGGCGCTCGCGCGCTACGCGGCCGACGCCGCGCTCCTCTGGCGCGAGCTCTCGGCCTCGGCGGGCGGCGTGCGCGCCGAGGCGCTCGCGCCGCTCGAGGCCTCCATCGCGGCGGACGCCGCGCGCGGCGTCGCGCGCGGGGAGCGGCATGCGCTCCGCGCCGACGAGCGCTGGCGCGAGAAGCTCGAGCACGTCTCCGCCCGGCTCGAGGCGGCGCGCGTCCGCGCCGAGGGCGGCTACCCGGGGCCGGAGGCGTACCTCGCCGACCTCTCGGTGCTCCAGGGCTCTCTCGCCGCCGCCGGGCTCGGGCGGCTCGCGCGCGGGGCGCTCGAGGACGCGCGCCGGCGGGCCGAGGTCTTCGGGTTCCACCTCGCGACGCTCGACGTGCGCCAGCACTCGGGCGTGCACGAGCGGGTGGTGGCCGAGATCCTCGCCCAGGGCGGGACGCCCGGCTACGCGGCGCTGCCCGAGCCCGGCCGCGTGGCGCTCCTCGCCGAGCTGGTGTCGCGCCCGTCGGTCGCCCCCCCGGATCGTGCCCGCCTCTCGCCGGAGGCGCGCGAGGCGCTCGACGTGCTCGAGGTGGTCGGCTGGGCGCGGCGCGACCTCGGCCCCGCGGCGTGCGAGCGGTACGTCGTGTCGTTCACCTCCGCGGTCAGCGATCTGCTCGAGGTGCAGCTCCTCGCCCGGGCGGCGCGGCTCGCCCCCGACGAGCTCCGGCCGGTGCCGCTGCTCGAGCAGCTCGAGGACCTCGAGCGCGCGGCCGAGCTGGCCCGGGGCGCCGCGGGCATCGCGCCGCTCCGCGCGGCGATGCACGGCGAGCTCGAGGTGATGCTCGGCTACTCCGACTCGGGCAAGCAGGTCGGGTACGTGCCGAGCCGGGTGGCGCTCCACAAGGCGCAGCTCGCGCTCGCCCAGGTGGCCGAGGCGGAGGGGCTCGTGCTCACGGTCTTCCACGGGCGCGGCGGCGCGGTCGGCCGCGGCGGCGGGCCGGCCAACCGGGCGATCCGGGCCCAGCCGCGCGCTGCGCTGCGCGGGCGCTTCCGCGTGACCGAGCAGGGCGAGACGATCGCGGCGCGGTACGGGCGCCTCGACATCGCGCGGCGTGACCTGGAGCAGATGGTGAACGCGGTCGTCTCGGCGTCCTTCGGGGCGCAGCGGCCCGCGGCCGAGGACGCGGCGCAGGCGCGCGAGGCGGTGCTGGACCGGGCCGCCGCGGCGGCGCTCGGCGCGTACCGGGGCCTGGTGGCCGACCCGGACCGGCTCGCCCGCTACGCGCTCGCCGCCACCCCGCTCCAGGAGGTCCCGGAGCTCCGCTTCGCGTCGCGGCCGGCGAGCAGGACCGGGCGGATCTCGCTCGATGCGCTGCGGGCCATTCCCTGGGTGTTCTCGTGGAACCAGAGCCGGCACGGCCTCCCCGGCTGGTTCGGCCTCGGGACGGCGATCGAGGCGGCGATCGCCGTGGAGGGGCTCGAGCAGGCGCGCCGGCTCTACCGCGAGTGGCCGCTGCTGCGCGGCCTGGTGGACGACGCCCGCCTCGCGCTCGTCCAGGCGGACCTCGACGTGGCCGAGCACTACGCGCGGCTCGCCGCGCCCGAGGACCGCGCGGTCTTCGAGGCGATCCGCGCCGAGCACGCGCGGACGCTGGCGGCGATCCGGGCCCTGACCGGGGAGGAGCTGATGGGCCCCTGGCCGACGCTCGCCCGCGCCGCGGCGCGGCGGAACCCGTACATCGACGTGCTGTCGCACGTGCAGGTGGAGCTGCTCCGGCGGCTGCGCGGCGCGCCGCCGGAGCGGAAGGACCGTATCCGCGAGAGCCTGCTCCTCACCGTGAACGGGATCGCCGCCGGGCTGCAGACGGTGGGGTAGGGGAGGGCGGCGGAGCCCGCACCCGAACGCGACGTCGGGCGCCGCCCCTGCCCCGAGGTGCGCGCATGCACACGTCGCGCGTCCGCGCGCTTCCGTGCTTCGATCCCCTGTCCCTTCATCGTGGGAGGTCCTGCCCCATGCGCGTCGCCCGCTTCGCCCTCGCAGCCGCCGCGATCCTCGCCCTCGCGTCGCCGCACGCCGCAGAGGCGAAGCGCCGGGCCGCCCGGCAGAGCTCGGGGAGCTCCACCAGCATCTCGCTCGGCCTCGGCGCCGACTGGCTGCTCGACCCCGAGACGGGCGCCTTCCAGCTCACGTTCGCCGCCGACCGCTACATCGCGCGGAGCACCAGCTTCGGGGCGCGCTTCGGGGCGCTGTTCCTCAGCGACCCGGGCAAGGTGGGGGTCCCGATCGACGCGCGGCTGCGCTTCCACCTGAACCGCCTCTACCTCGAGGGGCTCATCGGTCCGTGGATCGTCTTCGACAGCAGCGACGCCTTCCGCTTCCACGCGGGCGTGGGCTTCGGCCTCGCCACCCGCTCCTTCCAGCTCGGCATGGAGATCGGCTACCTCGACCCGACGGCCACGGTCGGGCTCCGCCTCGCGTTCCCGTTCTGAGCGCGGCGCGCGGTGGGGCCCGGGGCTCCTCGCCACGATGCTCGCCGCGCTCGCGGCGTGCTCGGCGGGCGACGGCTCCGGGCCGGGTGCACCCCCCCTGGACGGACGCGGGCGGCGCGTCAGCGGGGCCCGGCGTGCTCGAGCGCGTCGATCCCCTCCCGCGCCAGGTCGCCGTCGCCGCAGCGGCCGGGCGCGGTGAGCGCCCGCGCGAAGCGGGCGAGCGGGGTCGCGGCGGGCGGGCGGGGGGGCTCGGCGGCGGCGATCTCCCGGAGCGCCGGGAGCGCGCGCGCGTCGCGCGCGTCCACCAGCGCGCGCGCCGCGCGCCGGCGCCGCTCGCAGACGGTCCCGCGCCCCTCGCGCCGCAGGACGTCCAGCGCCGCGCCGCTGCCGGCGGCGATCGCGCGGGAGAGCGCCCGGAACCCGCCGTCGAGATCGCCGGGCTCCCCCCGGTCGGCGCGCGCGAGCTCGAGCCGTCCGCTGAGGTACAGCACCTGCGCGTCGCCCGGCCCGCGCAGCGCCGCCCGCGCGGCGACCGCCTTCGCGGCGTCGTCGAGCCGTCCGGCGTCGATGAGCGCCTCGGTGCCGGGGCGGAGCAGCCAGGCCGCGCCGCCGCCCGCCACGGCGAGCAGGAGCAGGGTCAGGAGGGCCCCGGGCAGCTGGGAGCGCCGCCGGATCGGAGCGGGCGTCGCCGCCGCGCGCCGGGCGAGGTCGACGGGGTCCGGGGGCGGGAGCCCGCGCACGAACGAGAGCCCGGTGCCGCCGTACGGGGGCAGGTCGGGCCCAGCGGCCTGCGCCACGCGGAAGAGGCGGGCGGCCTCGGCGAGCCCCTTGAGCTTGCGCGAGCCCATGTCCTCCCAGGCCACCAGCGCCCGGTCCATCACCCACCAGACCGACTCGGCGAACCAGATCTCGCCCGACTCCGCCTCCCCCTCGATGCGCGAGGCGAGGTTCACCGCCTCGCCGAACACGTCGTCGACGCCGCCGGAGCGGACGAGCCGGACCTCGCCGAGCGCGAGCGCGACGCGCACCTCGATCCGCTCCGCCTCGCCGACCCGCCGGTCGTAGTCCCAGAGGCGGTCCTGGATCGCCATCGCGCAGAGGAGCGCCTCGGTGGGCGCCTCGAAGAGCACCAGGTGCGCGTCGCCGAGGCTCTTCACCCGCCGTCCACGGAACGCCCGGATGACCGGGAGCAGCAGGGCGTCGTGCAGCGCCAGCATGCGCGCGTTCTCCTCGCGCGTCTGGCGGCTGGTGGCCGCGGTGAAGCCCTTCATGTCGGTGAGGAGGACGACCCGGGTCTCGGTCAGCATGCGGGGTCGACCCTAGGTCAACGGGCGCAGCAGCGAGGCGCGGTGGATGGGGCGGCGCAGGCGGACCTTCTCGAGCGTGCGCCCGAGCCGCCGCACCGAGCGCTCCATCCAGAGCGGCGGCGGCCGGCGGCGCCAGCCGACGAAGCGGAGCGCGCCGAGGAGCGCGAGCGCGACGCGGGCGAGGCCGGCGAGCAGGCGCAGCCCGAACAGCGCCGACGACGCCGCCACGACCCGCCAGGTGGCGCGAAGGTGCCCCTCCGCGGCGGCGTCGCCGATGGAGGAGAGCCCGTCGGCGATGGGGGCGAGGGCGCGGGCGAGCAGCACCGCGTCCTCCACCCGCGCCGCCTCGCGGCCGCCGTAAGGCGCGACGCCGTCGGTCCGCTCCACCCGGTAGACCGGGAGCTGCTCGCCCGCGAGGTCGATCGGCGGGAGCGGCTCGAGCCGCACCTCGCCGCGGCTCATGGCCAGGTAGACGGCGCGGGTGAGCAGGACCTCGCCCGGGGCGACCACCCGCAGCACGGCGTGGGCGACGTCGCGAGCGGCCCCGGCGAGATCGCCCCTCTCCTCGCGGAGCTCGCCGAGGTGCATGGCGATGCGGACCGCGAGGCGATCGCCGTCGGCGCGCAGGTTGCGCGCGGCGAGGCGGTCCTGGATCGCCATCGCGCAGAGCACCGCGTCGGTCGGGGAGGGGAACGCGGCGAGGAGCGAGGCGCCGAGCGACGACACGCGCCGGCCGCGGAAGGCGCGCAGCGCCGGGACGACGAGGTGGTCGTGCTCGGTGAGGAGCGCGGCCACCTCCTCTCGCGAGCGCGTCGCGGCGAGCGCCGCGTAGTCGGCGATCTCGGCCACGAGCAGGGTGAGCCCGTGGGCGCGCGGCACGGTCGCCGAGAGCGAGCGGAGGAAGCCCGACCGCGTCGCGGTCGCGGCCCCCGGGGTGACCGCCGGGGCGCCGCCGCCGGTGCGCGGCGCGGCCGGCGCCTTGCCCTCGAGCACGTCGAGCAGCTCGGCCGCGGTCTGGGCGCGCAGGTTCCGGTCCTTCTCGGTGGCGCGCGCGACGAAGCGGAGCAGGGCCGGGTGGCCGACCAGCTCGGGCGCGTCGCGGGCGGGTGAGGGGATCATCTTCGATCTCCGTTGCCAGCTCTACCAGCACCTTCAGCGCATGTCGCTGCGCTTCTTCACGCACACGCAGACCGGCGAGCTGATCTCCCGGCTCAACAACGACGTCATCGGCGCGCAGCGGGCCGTCAGCGGCA
>Ga0209464_10000396_pt1 | contig 14069 bp, 11 predicted proteins | sample DOMMetBare1Fresh_2_FD_187473 | JGI IMG/M metagenome (GOLD analysis project Ga0209464, IMG submission 187473) | Wetland sediment microbial communities from St. Louis River estuary, USA, under dissolved organic matter induced mercury methylation -... | ecosystem: Environmental > Aquatic >... | reverse complement strand
AATACTATTTTAAGGTCGCTGCCGTACTTTTCCCTCATCACTCTCGTCATGGCCAGCATGGGCGACACAACCGGGACAAGGTTCTCAGTAAGGTCAGGGTGGTAGAACCTTATGAAACTTACAATTGCAGGACAGTCTGATGAAATATAGTTCTTGTCTCCGGCTTCACTTATCAGCTTCCTGTAACGGTGGGCAACCAGGTCAGCACCGAATGAGACTTCGGAGACATAATCAAATCCCAGGGCCCTGATCATTCCTATCAGGTTCCTGTAATCACCTGTATCAGGGAATTCCGCAGGGAAGCTGGGAGCGACTATAGCCGCTGTCTTTTCAGAACATTCAAGCAGTTTCTGCACCTGGTCAGTTGTATTCAGAAAGACCTTGGCTCCCTGGCTGCATACCTTTGTGCAGTTTCCGCAGGCAACACATCTTTCCGTTATCACCTCCGCCTGGCCTCCTACTATGCGGATGGCACGGGCAGGGCACTCCCTGACACATGTATAACATGTACGGCATAATTCCTTTATGGTGTAGACCAGCATAGTTCAGTCCTGTTTAAAGAAGCACATCCCTTTTTACAAAGTGAGTAAGGAAGAGCTTCATATCAGCCAGTTCGTCATTTTCTTTGAAAACCTTTTCGTAAAGAGTGCTTATGGAGGCTGATTTCTCAGGGCCTCTGACAGCCTCCTGCTCATCGGAGAGATACACATATTTCGACCTCTGGCGTACTGCCTCCCTCGACCCTGCGGGGATCATTCCGCCGCCGTTGACGCAACCGCCGGGACAGGTCATTACCTCGACAAGGTCATAGCGTGCGCCGCCTCCGGGCATCTGCTTCAGTTTTTCAATCCCGGGCAGTCCGTCTATTACTGCCACTGAGTATTCAGCGCCGCCAATCTCCACAGTCACCTCCCTGAAGTATCCTGACTGGCGGAGTTTTTTAAACACCTGCTTCTCAGCCTCCTTTTCCCCTGTCCTTGCCATAAGCGAGCGCAGCACTGATTCGGCTATCCCCCCAGAGGTCTCGGCAAGGAGTGCCGCTGAACTTCTTGATGACATAGGTTCGTCAGCTGCCTCGGGGTCAATATTTGAAATATCGATGCCGTAAAGCCCGATGAGCCTGGAAAGCTCTCTGACGGTAAGCACTGTGTCTATATCACTTATACCCTTTCGCGTCATACTGTCACGTCTGGCTTCGAACTTCATTGCAGTGCAGGGCGAGACAGACACAGTATAGACACGTGATTTTTCCTTGCTGGTAACAACAGCTGATTTTATGATAGCACCTGTAATTTGCTGTGGTGTCTTCAGCGGAGATAGATACTGGAGCAGATCAGGATAGACCTGTTCGCAGTGTTTTACCCATGCAGGGCAGGCAGACACTATGAGTGGTCTTTTTCCGTTACCGGCTTTGTTCGCAGCAACTGCATCGGTCAGCTCCCTTATAAGAATGTCAGTTCCCGTTCCCGAGAGGAATATCTTGTCGAAACCTATCTTCCGAAGTACAGCATTCAGCACGCGGTCAAAGTCGCGGATATACTTGATGCCCATCTCTTCAGCAAGTGCGTACGGCACGAGGGGACTGTACTGGATGACCCTGATAACGTCACTCTTGCTGAGGTGCTCCTGCACCTCGGAGATATAATGTTTCTCATGCAGGGCACCCGTGGGGCACACTAGCACACACTGTCCGCAGTGGATGCAGCTTGAAAAGTTCAGGTCACGGTCCATTGCCGGTCCAACGTGTGTTGAGCGGCCGCGGCCGATAAAGTCGATTGATCTGGCCGTGATAACCTCTTCGCACACCCTGATGCATCTTCCGCAGAGAATGCATTTCGAGAGCTCGCGGACAATTGCGGGACTCGATTGGTCACGGCGCGGTTTGATCTTGCTGCTGCGTATGCGCCGCTCTCTTACCTGCAGCTGGTCTGACAGTTTCTGCAATTCACAGTCCAGGTTGCGGTCACAGTAGAGACAATCGTCGGGATGATTTGAGAGCAGCAGTTCTACTATCGTTTTGCGCGCCTTTATCACGCGCGGAGAGTGAGTCCTGATTTTCATCCATTCCTCCACCGGAGCTGAACAGGCAGTGACAAGCCGGTCCTTTCCCTCCACCTCAACAACACACATCCTGCAGGCTCCCGTAGGTGTAAACTCAGCCATTCGGCAAAGGGTGGGTATCATAATTCCGTTACGGTTGAGCGCTGAGAGGATAGTTTCTCCCTTCTCTGCCTTGATGCTCCTGCTATTTACTTCTATTGTGAACTGCATAGGCTTATTTTACTGAGATGGCGCTGAACTTACAGATATCAAAACAGATCCCGCAGCCGATGCACTTGTCATCCACTATGAAGAAAGGCTGGAGACGGGTTCCGTAGATCGCATTTGTGGGGCATTTTGATGCGCAGGCCGTGCACCCTGTGCATTTGTCGACATCGATGGAGAAAGTCCGCAGACCCCTGCAGACGTTTGCCCTGCACCGGCGGTCGAATATATGCTCTTCAAACTCCTCACGGTAATTGTTGAGGGCGCTTATGAAAGGATTGGGAGCTGTCTGTCCCAGACCGCACAGCGAGGTATCCTTCATTACCGAGGCGATGGTCTCGAGCTGCATCACTCCCTTGAATCTCTCAAGGGTGGCATTGGAGTCTTCGGAATGGGGTTTGCGTATTATATTCTCGAGTATCTCGAGCATCCGCCCTGTGCCCTCGCGGCAGGGTATGCACTTTCCGCAGCTCTCATTATGTATGAACCCCATATAATACCTGACCAGGTCTACCATACAGGTTGTGTCATCGACAATCACCAATCCGCCTGATCCCATTGCGGTGCCTGCCTCCCTCAACGCTTCATAGTCGACTGGAATGTCAAGGTTCTTTTCAGTAAGAAAGGTACCTGACGGACCGCCTATCTGCAGGGTCTTGAAGGCGCGTCCTTCCTTAATACCGTCAGCAATGCCCTCGACAATTGTTCTGAAAGTGGTGCCCATTTCCACCTCCACCAGTCCTATAAGCCGTCCGCGTCCTGCTATTGAAAAGAGCTTTGTGCCCTTGCTCCCTTCGGTTCCCATGCTGCGGAACCATTCAGGGCCATGTTCCATAATAAGCGGCACATTCATCAGTGTTTCCACATTATTAATGACTGTGGGCTTGCCGTAAAGACCGCTGGTAGTCGGATAAGGAGGCTTGAGTTCGGGCATACCGCGTTTACCCTCCAGGCTCCCGATAAGGGCAGTTTCCTCTCCGCATACGAAGGCTCCTGCCTCATTGCGGATAATAATCTCCAGGTTAAAGCCGCTCGAAAAAATATTGTGCCCGGTGAGACCGTAGTCACGGGCAGCTTCCAGGGCTCTTTCCAGTTTTTCAAGTGAATGTACAGCCCCGGCTTTGAGGAAGATTATGGCTGTGGATGCTCCTACGGCATATGATGCAATACAGATCCCTTCGATCAGCCTGTGGGGGTCACCCTCAAGAACGGTCCTGTCAGTATAAGCCCCCGGATCACTCTCCTTGGCGTTGCAGATCATATACCTGTTATCAGATGAAGCATTGAGGGCGTACTTCCACTTCAGTCCTGTTTTGAAGCCTCCGCCGCTGCGACCCCTCAATCCGCTCTTTTCAATTATGTCACAGACCTCTTCATAAGTGTAGTTCCGGACGGTTTTGAGAAACTGCAGGTAGCCGCCGCGCGCAATATACTCCTCGATGCTGCATGGATCATAGCACCCGCAGTTGCTGAGGATAACCCTTTTCTGCAGCCTGAACCATGGAATCTCATTTATGAAGGGGATTCCCTGCCACGCTTCGAAGCCGGTATTCCCGTCCTGCGCAACCAAATCCTCCGCCGGCATATCATTGTGGAAGACGCCGTTCAGGAGCGACTCGACCTTGTCTTCAGTTATGTTTCTGAATATGAGCTTATTCTTGCCTGGCAAGTGGATACAGACAATGGGTTCGAAGGAGGCGGGACCGTGGCATCCGACCCTGACAACCTCGGCTTTAATATCCAGATCGGTGAGGTACTCTTCGATGGCTCCTGCACTTTTCAGCGCACCCGAAATAACCGCAGCCGTGCCTGTATTGACGTATATTACGGGTTTAGAGGGTTTTTCACGCCGTATTTCAGACAACCTTTTCTTAGTCTCGGGCTTAAGGGTGTCAGAATGATGCCTGAGTACCTCCTCAATCAGGAACTTCCTGATGCCGTTTCCGGAGTTTTCTTTCATTGGAGATCCGCTAAGGTTTTGAGTTTCCTGACCATCTCAGGAATATCTTCAGACCTGAGATGAGAATAATAATCATCGCCTACCCTCATTACCGGGCCTTCGTTGCATCCTCCCATGCAGGCGGTAAGCTCGAAGCTGAACCGGCCGTCACGGGTTGTCTGACCCGGATCGGTGCCAAAAGCCTCCTTCACAGCGTTGATTATAGGTGTGGAACCGTTTATAAAACAGGTAGTTCCGTTGCATATCCGCAGGTGAACCTTTCCGAAGGGAACAAACCTGAACTGGTCATAAAAAGTTGCAAGCCCGTATATTTTGGTAGTTGACATGCCCAGGAAACTTCCAATTCTTACTATTGCTTCCTCAGGGATAAAACCCTCTGCAGCCTGAACCTCCTGGAGAATCGGGATGAGACTGTCATGACTTCCTGACCTGTAACGCCTGAGTATATCTTCTATATTGCTCATTATGATCAATAATGATATGTGATTAGGACAAAAATAATGAATCTTATTGTTAATTCAAAAACATTGTTATTTAATTAACAATAAAAATACGATATGTGCCAGTTCATTGTCCGGGCAGATGAAAATTATTGTATTTTTGTTAAAATAAGACAAGCAAAACAGGTAATTGAAACAGTTGTTTGAGATAGAAATATGCCTTGGCAGCTCCTGCTTCTCAAGGGGAAACAGGGAGGCTGTACAGGTAATCAGGGAGTATCTGCGCAAGAACCACCTTGATGACAAAGTTATGTTCAAAGGCGCCCGGTGCCTGAACCGGTGCAATGAGGGGCCTTTTATAATTATCAACGGCAAGACCTTTGAACAGTCAGGCATTCAGGATCTGGAAAAGCTTCTTGAAAAAGAGTTTTCAGAGCTGAACAGGTGATAAAAAAGAGAGTTTATGAATGATAAAGACCAGGTAATATATATAAATGAGGAGAAGTGCAGAAATTCATACTCATGTGTGAGAGTCTGCCCGGTCAATGCCATTGAGGTCAAACCGGAACGCCAGCATCCCCTTGTGATTGCTGACCGGTGCATCGGTTGCGGACTCTGTTTTCTTTCGTGTTCCCCGAAGGCCATAGAGTTCAGAAATTCAATCGGGAACGTCAAAAACATCCTGAAGTCTCCACGTAAGTCTGCCGCACTCATCGCACCGAGCATCGCCTCGGAGTTTGATGACATAACCGATTACCGCAAGCTGGTGGGCATGATACGGAAGCTCGGGTTTACATATGTGCACGAAGTGTCATTCGGGGTAGACCTCGTAGCTCACGCTTACAAACAGCTCTTCGAGGAGGCGCATGGCAAATATTATATCACTGCCAACTGCCCTTCAATAGTGGAAATGATTGAGAAATACCATCCGGGACTGGTTCCAAATCTTGCACCCATCATTTCACCGATGGTGGCGACTGCGAGGCTGACTCGAGATCTCTACGGCGAGGATGTGTCAAATGTGTTTATCGGACCCTGCATTGACTCAAAGGAAGAGGCTTCCCTTTACAAGGATAAAAACCTGATAGAAGGAGTACTGACCTTCATCGAACTGCGGCAGCTGTTTGATGAATCAGAAATACAGGAGAAGGGCGTAAAAATGTCCGAATTCGACCCTCCGCTGGGAAACTGGGGTGCCCTTTACCCCTATCCTGCCGGGATACTTCAGGCCGCAGGCATAAAACGTGATCTCGTCTCAAGCCATGTGATTACAGCTTCAGGTTCCGAAGATGTCAGGGAAGCCATAAAGGACTTTGACCACCATATTGACACGATCCGGCACCATTTTAACCTCTTTTTCTGCCAGGGGTGCCTTCTGGGCCCTGGAATGCTGAGGCACGACGAGCGTTTCAGGCGGCGTTCACTTGTGAAACAGTACGCCGAACGGAGAGTCGCTGCCCTGGACAAGGAACAGTGGCAGAGGGACATGGAACGCTGGTCAGCGCTGGACCTCACAAGGACTTTCGCCGTAAATGATCAGCGGATACCCGAACCCCCTGAAGAGGCCGTAAATGAAGTTCTCAAAATAATCGGAAAAGACCGGCCATCTGAGGAACTCAACTGCAACGCTTGCGGTTACGGCTCATGCCGTGCTTTTGCCTCCACAGTGGCAATGGGGCTGGCGGTGCCGGAGATGTGTCACACCTACAATCTCAGAAACAAACAGGAATATATTGAGACTCTCAGGCAGACAAACAGGAAACTTTCGGAGACAAAAAAAGCTTTGAAGGAATCAGAAGAGCAGGCTATGCGTGAGAAGGATACGGCACAGAATGCTTCGGAGACAATGAACAGCATGCTGAACAAGCTGCCCAACGGGGTGGTGATTGTTGACAATGATCTCAAGATACTTCATTCGAACGAAAGCTTCCTGAATATTATAGGTGAGGATGCCAGGGCGATTGCAGATATTATCCCGGGCCTTAAGGGAGCCGACCTGAAGACACTGCTACCCTTTAATGTATACAATATCTTTTCCTTCGTGCTCAAAGAGAATGAGTCGGTCATAAGCCGCGATGTGCAGCTGGAAGACCGTATGTTCAACATATCGATCTTCCCGATACGCCAGAACAAGATCGCCGGTGCGGTAATCCGCGACCTCTTTTCGCCGGAGGTGCAACGTGAGGAAGTCATAGTCAGGGTCTCTGACGTGATCGACAAAAACCTGGAGATGGTGCAGAAAATAGGCTTCCTCCTCGGAGAAGGAGCTGCCGAAACGGAACAGATGCTGAACTCAATTGTCGAATCGTTCCGTCAGAAGAAGGAAACTCAGAAGGGCAAGAATGAGCAGTGAAATGGAGAGGGATTTCTTCATAGAGGTCAACAGTCAGCAAAGAAACCACTTCGGCGAACGCATCTGCGGTGATGTCTTCATCTCAAGGAATGTGAGGGAGGAGAACCGCATTGTTGCAGTACTGTCTGACGGAATGGGTCACGGGGTGAAGGCAAACATCCTTGCCACCCTGACCTCGACAATGGCTCTCAATTTTACCCGTGAGCACAAGGAGCCTGACAGGATTGCGGAAATAATAATGAATACACTTCCCGTCTGCTCGGTGAGGAAGATCAGTTATGCAACCTTCACAATAGTCGACATTGAAAGTGACGGCAGGGCGAATATCCTGGAGTATGACAATCCGCAGTGCATAATTCTCAGGGGGAATCAGCCATTTGACCCTGACTGGAAGGATGTTGTGCTTGATAAGGGCAAGAATGCAGGGAAGAAGCTTCGCAAATGTTCTTTTTATCCTGCAAAAGAGGACAGGATAATAATGCTTTCCGACGGTGTGGCGCAGAGCGGTATGGGCAGCAATGCATGGCCCCTGGGATGGGAACGTGACAGTGTAATGCAGTACGCGCTCTCACTTGTCACCGGGGAGTCTTCTATATCAGCTCACAACCTGGCGGGAAAGATCGTCACAATGGCCTATAAATATGATAGTTATGAGGCAAAAGATGATATTTCATGTGCCATACTGTACTTCAGGGAACCCCGCAGGCTGCTGCTGTGCACAGGACCGCCGTTTGACGAATTGAAAGACAAAGAGCTCGCAGCCAGGATTTCAGGTTATGACGGCAGGGTAATACTCTGCGGAGGAACCACCGCTGATATAGTAGCTCGTGAACTGAACCGGAAAATTGTCGACGAACTGATTTTTGAGGACCCTGACCTGCCGCCTGAAAGTTTCATGGAAGGCATAGATCTTGTCACCGAAGGAATACTCACCCTGCAGAAAGTCAACGAAATACTGAAGAGTTACAACAACAGCGTCAGGATAGGAAAAGGTCCTGCAGACAAGATTGTAAAACTGATTATGGAGAGCGATGAGATAAATTTCTTCGTCGGTACAAGAATAAATGTAGCTCACCAGGACCCGACCCTTCCCGTCGACCTCGAAATACGCCGGACGGTTGTGAAGCGTATAGCCAGGATCCTCGAGGATAAATGGCTTAAACTTGTAAGTGTCGAATATATCTGATGGGAATATTCATCATAATAATATTTACTGATCTCTTTATCTGGTGGAGGCTGCTGGCTGACATCAGAAACCGCAGAAGTTTTGCGTTTGTAAGCGTTGTTGTTGTAAAAACCCTGCTGACAGCACTGCTCCTTTGGCTGATTGCCGGTACGCTCTTATACCGCGGTGAATTCGCCTCGCCGGCCAATGCATTCAGACAAATCGTTTTCGGAGCTGTGGCAGCCCTCACGATAGCCCTTGGCATTTCATATGCTTTCATAAGCATCATTGCCCATCTGCTGGGACGCATCCTTCACCGGAGGCTGGTAGGTGTGGTATGGGTCAACATACTTTTTGCCGGGATTCTGACGGTGATATTTGCTGACGGGTTTTTCAGGCAACGGTTCGACGTAAGGATCATCAGGAGGGAAATAAAGGTGGACAACCTTGATCCGCGACTCGAAGGAATGAAGCTGGTTCTGATTTCAGACCTTCACCTTTCTTCATACCACGGCCATTATAAAAGACTTGAGAAAGTTATCGAAACCGTCAACAGCCTGCAGCCTGACATGTTATTCAATACAGGCGATTTCATAACCTTCGGATGGCAGGAGTTCGGTAACTGCGACACGATTCTTAATAAAGCCCGGGCCGCTGGCGGATCATTTGCAATTGCCGGCAACCACGATGACGGGACCTACTATCCTGATTATGATGAAGTCTATGGGGCAGAGTGCGCCGGTATGATCGAAAGCAAAGTTGCGGCCTCTGGCTATAAGATGCTGAATGACAGCTCAGTAACAGTCACCTTCAACGGTGCTCTTATTAGGGTTGCAGGCGTTATTACACACGGTCACAGACTTGATATGCGGTACGGAGATTTTGCAAAAGCCCTTGCCGGTCCCGACTCTGTCACACTAAAAATTCTGATGGTACATGATCCGGCTGCCTGGGACACGGTACAAACCTTTCCGGGAAAGGTTGACCTGGTCCTTTCCGGTCACACCCACGGAATGCAGATCGGCCTTCCCACCCCTTGGGGAAGGATCAGCCCTGCCTCATTCTTTCATGAATACTGGAATGGACATTATGAATTCAACGGAATGGATCTCTATGTGACAACCGGACTGGGCACCATGGGATTGGCCGAAAGGATCTTCATGCCGCCTGAAATAGTTTTGATGACATTGACGTCAGAATGAAGCCTGACAGTCGGTTCATTTTTATAAATTTGTGCTTTGAAATTTTATACCTGATCCATGAAAATTAAAGTTGCGCTGCTGTTTGCAGCCTTTTGCATTGCTTCCGGAACATATGCACAGAAGAAAGCAATCAATTCAATCAAAAAAGAAGATGCCGTCACTTACATGAAGTACCTCTCGTCGGATGCCCTTGAAGGACGCAGAACCGGAAGTCCGGGCAACGATACGGCTGCGGCATATATCAGTACTGCTGCCCTTAAACTGGGAGTGAAACCGTTGCCCGGACGAAGTGATCTATTCCAGACCCTTGAATACCTTAAAATATCAGTTAAACCTGACAGTTCAACAATTACTGTCGCCGACAGCTCGGGGAAAAGCTATTTCTCCGCCCCTGTCAGATCCATGATGTCTCCATCCGATGCACTGAAGCTTTCGGGTGAAGTTGTCTTTGCGGGTTACGGGTACATGAATACTGCAGAAAAGTATAACGACTTTGAGGGGATTTCCCTGACTGACAGGATTGTGATAATCATGACCAGAACCCCGGACCTCAAAGGGACAGGGCGACCGGTCGATGGCGCCGTAATTGACGAGATGACAGAAGCCCGTAAGCTGCCCATGATATTGATGCAGCGGGCCAAAGCTATCCTGTTTGTCTCAGACCCGGCTCTGGCAGATGAGACCGTTGCCGGTAACCTGGCGATGAGCAGTTCATATAGCCTTGTGCCCCTCTTTAAAAAGCAATTTTCATTCACATTAAACGCTTATATTGTCACCAGGGAAACTGCTGACATGCTCCTGAAGGCTTCTGGCCAGACCCTGAAATCACTTCAGGCAAGGATTGCTGAGACCAGAAAGCCGGCTTCGTTCCTGTTGCCAGACACCAGGGCTGATGTGATTATTAAGGTCAGTAAAGATACTGTGACAAGTTCCAATGTAGTCGGTTACATTGAGGGATCTGATCCGGTGCTTAAGGATGAGTGTGTAATCTACACTGCCCATTATGATCATTCAGGCTTTGACGGTTCAGGGAACGTACTCAACGGGGCAAATGACAATGCCTCAGGCTCAATCGGTTTGCTAAATGTAGCGAAGGCTTTTTCATCACTTGACAGGAAACCGTTGAGAAGCGTAGTCTTTCTCTGGACTACAGGCGAGGAAGAAGGCCTTCACGGCTCTTCGTACTATGTTGATAATCCGCTCTTCCCGCTTGAAAAAACTGTGGCCGACATTAACTTTGACATGATCGGAAGATCGAGGATGGCCAGTGACGTGGGAGCATCCCTGACAGGTGAAATGGATATTACCGGCCCCGACACAATAAAGATAGTCTCCGCACGCGAAAGCACTTCATTCCTGAATTACGCAAAAGAAGCATGTTTTGAGTACGGACTTTATCCCATCGATGAAGGAAAGGGTACACATTTCTCCGGGTCAGATCATTATCATTTCTTCCGAAAGGGAATACCGTCACTGTTCTTTTTCACAGGACTGCATCATGACTATCACCAGAAGACCGATGACTTTGAGTTCATCGATTTTGATAAGCTTGTAAATGTTTCGAAGGCAGGATTCATGACCGGCTACAGGGTGGCAAACGCACAGGAGAGACCGGTGATTGACAATCCCTCTAAATAATAAAGCTGCCGGCAGCGGATGAAGGCAAAAAAGGTGAAAATAGCTTCCGAAGAGGTTGAATATGACATCATCAGGTCATCACGCCGGACTGTGGCGCTTTACATAAAGCCCGGGGGCAGCCTTCTTATCAGAGCCCCGTGGTTTGTGCCTGCTTATATTCTCCTGAAATATGTTGAGTCGAAAGCGCCGTGGATTACCAGGCACCGTGAGAAGCTGAAACACATTAAGCCTGATCAGACAGACCTGCTGCTTAATGAAGGTGATGCAATTCCGTTTATGGGAAGCGAGCTTACAGTCAGAACGGCTGAGGGCATGAGAAACAGTGTCACGGTCTCGGGAAATGAGCTCCTCATTGCAGGGCCCGGTATTCCCGGCTCACCGCTTAAAATCACCGCTCTCACCGAAGCCTGGTACCTGAAGGAAGCGAAAGAATATTTTGAAGTCCGCACCCGTCATCTTGCGGGGCAGTATGGTGACAGGCTGCCTCAGCCTGCATCCGTCAGTGTCAGGAAGATGAAAAGAAGGTGGGGAACCTGCAGATCGAACGGGGCGATACTGTTTAACCGGCAACTTATAAAAAAAGACAGGGAGCTGATCGATTCAGTAATTATCCACGAGTTGTGTCACCTTGTGCATCATAATCACGGGAAAGATTTTTATGCACTACTTGAAAGCATAATTCCTGATTACCGGGAGCGCCGCCGGGACCTGCGAAACCTGTAACCCGTTTCCCCTCTCCGGTAAACGAAACAGCTTTATTTCCGGTCACTTATAAAAACCCTGTCAAAGCAGGTCGTGAAAATCTCAGACAATGTTTGTGAAGACTGCCTGGATGTCATCGTCATCCTCAAGCCTGTCAAGAAGTTTCTCGACATCAGCCATCTGTTCCTCGGACAGCTCGACGGTATTTAGTGGTATTCTCCTGAGCGAGGCCTTTTTTACCTCGATGCCCTTGTCGTCAAGGGCTTTGGAAAGTGACCCGAAGTTGGTATAATCGCCATAGATATAATAAGTACCCTCATACTCCTCCACTGATTCCAGTCCTGCTTCAATCAGCTCGAGTTCAAGGTCCTCGGCGCTCATACTATCAGGTCTGTCGAGCTCGAATACTGCCCTCCGTGCAAACATCGATCCCAGTGAGCCTGTGGGCACCACTGAACCACCGTTCTTATTGAAATATGCTTTCACATTGGCAACTGTGCGTGTGTTGTTGTCTGTTGCAGCTTCAGCAATTACAAGCACACCGTGAGGGCCCTTTCCCTCATAGATCACCTCTGTAAAACTGGCAGTGTCCTTGCCTGCGGCTCTTTTAATGGCAGCGTCAATGTTATCCTTGGGCATGTTCTGAGCCTTGGCATTGATGATTGCGGTTCTTAGCCTTGCATTCATTTCAGGATCCTGTCCTCCCTCCTTGGCTGCCATTGTTATTGCCTTGGCAAGTTTCGGAAAGAGCTTGGACATTTTGTCCCATCTTGCCTCCTTGGAGGCTCTGCGATATTCAAATGCGCGTCCCATAGTAATTTTGTCTGAAGTCTGAAGGTCTGAAGTCTGAGGTCTGAGGTCTGGAAAGGGTTTTCTTTTGTTTTAAGGTGGCAAAAATACAACCTGATTTTGAGATATTTCAGGCCTCCATAAAAATTCTTTAGAGTGAACGTCAGCCGAAGAAGAGGTAAGCAACAAAAATGCTTGCAATAACCCCGGCAATATCGGCAATGAGACCGCAAACAACCGCATACCTTGTGTTTTTGATACCCACTGATCCGAAGTAGACTGCAAGGATATAGAAAGTTGTGTCCGTCGAACCCTGGAAGGTACATGCCAGGCGTCCCACGAATGAATCGGCCCCGTAGGTGGTCATTGCATCAACCATCAGCCCGCGGGATCCGCTGCCGCTCAGTGGCTTCATGAATGCAGTGGGCAGTGCCTCGGTAAAACGGGTGTCGAATCCCATCCACCCGAAGAATGAAGAAATTCCACTCACAATCATGTCCATGGCACCTGAAGCCCTGAATATCCCTATTGCAACGAGTATTGCTATCAGAAACGGTATAATTTTTATTGCGGTACTGAATCCTTCCTTAGCTCCCTCGATGAATGCATCGTAAACATTCACCTTTTTTATCATTGCAAGGAGTATGAAAGAGATGATAATTGTAAAGAGTATAAAGTTAGCCGCGAAGGTCGATATGAGTGTTATCTGCTCCTGAGGGATAGTGCTGAAGTACCACACCATTCCTGCAATTACAGCTGTAAGCCCTCCGATATAAGCCAATACCACCCTGTTGAGAAGGTTAATCTTCTGTGCCACTGCCACGCTTATAAGTCCTGCCAGTGTTGCCACGAATGTTGCGATAAGTATAGGTATGAAAACATCGGCCGGATTTACAGCGCCAAGCTGTGCCCGGTAGACCATTATGCTCACGGGAATTATTGTCAGTCCCGAGGCATTGAGAACCAGGAACATTATCTGCGCGTCAGAAGCTCTCTCCTTTTCCGGGTTCGACTCCTGCATCTCTTTCATTGCTTTTAATCCCAGCGGCGTAGCTGCATTATCAAGCCCCAGCATGTTTGCGGCTACATTGAGCATTATTGATCCGTGGGCAGGACTGTCTTTGGGAAGAGAGGGGAACAGACGGTTGAAAAGCGGGCCTATGACTCTTGAAAGGTGGTTTACAACCCCCCCCTTCTCTCCCACTTTCATCAGGCCCATCCAAAGTGTAAGCACTCCTGTCAGGCCAAGGGATATTTCAAACCCGGTTTTGGCACTTGAAAAAGTCGATTCGATGATCCTGTTGAATATGTCGGTATTGCCGTTGAAAATGAGTTGGGCAACGGCAAAAATAAAACCGATCAGGAAAAAGGCTATCCATATATAATTCAAGACCATCGCTATGTCATTCTGAGTACTTAAAAATAGGGAAAAAATTGATATGTTACCCTGTTAGGATTAAATCAGAGCTCCTCAACCTCTACAATTTCAAAAGGCACATGCAGGATAGTCCGGAAATCTTCCCCTGCTTCAAGCATATTATCGTCGCCGTTCTCA
>Ga0209464_10000395_pt1 | contig 14073 bp, 13 predicted proteins | sample DOMMetBare1Fresh_2_FD_187473 | JGI IMG/M metagenome (GOLD analysis project Ga0209464, IMG submission 187473) | Wetland sediment microbial communities from St. Louis River estuary, USA, under dissolved organic matter induced mercury methylation -... | ecosystem: Environmental > Aquatic >... | reverse complement strand
CATAAACTTCCTGTCGTTACTTTTTTGTGGTCAAAAAAGTAACCAAAAAACCCTTTGTACGAATTAACTTGCTCGTTCGCGCCAGCGCCCTACCGCTCTTCGCTGCGCTGCTGCTGGCGGCGGCACGCTTCACGGCTCGGTGGCTTGCAGATGCTCCCTCGCGCAGACAGAATTCGTACGGTCTGGTGTGGCTTCGCCACGGTGCATACGGGGGAAGGGTTGCGCTATTTACGGACGTTGAATGCCGCTGGTAGGTTGGTGTGGATGTAATTTTAGTGATAGGTAACGAAGTGACGAGCGACTGGGAAGCGTTAATCGGAAAAGCAACCTAAGATTTAACTCGGTGTAAATCTGCGCCTTTGAGTCTCTGTGTTAGTTTTTTCGGAAATAGCGTGTCGTGTGTCGCAAATTTTAAAGATCCACCCCAATAGCCAATTGATCCAATAAAAAACGAGGAGCTAACCACAACCCCTCGTTTTATAAACTAATCGAACGAAAATATTCTGAATTAATCTTTATGTCAATCTACCGTGGAAAATTGCCCACTACATACTAAGATGCAAGCAAGGAGGAAATTCCACACGTAAAAGCATATTTTTCTTCACTTTTTTTCGAACTAAACAGTATCACATTGGTTATCTGACGCTTAACCTGTAAAAAATTACTGAAGAGTAAACTTAACAGGAAGAGTAAACTTGACCCTAACAGGATTACCTCTCTGGTAGCCTGGCTTCCATTCCTTAGAGCTACGAATTACCCGAACCACCTCATTGTCGAGAATTGGATCTACACCTCTAAGAACCTTAACATCCTCAATACGACCGAGCTTTCCAACAACAAACTCAACAATAACCATACCGTATATACCCGATTCTTTAGCCGCCTCGCTATAAACCACATTCTTCAGCACATACTTCTGGAAATTATCCAATCCACCATTCATATAGGTAGGCATCTCCTCTACAACAACAAAAGGCTCATCCTCTACAACAACAGCTTCATCGCGCCTAAGAGAAGTAGGAGTAGGCAAATCAACAGGAGAAGTAAAATCATCAGCATTAGGAAGCACAACCGTATTATCTACCGATAGATTGTTAGGAACAATCTTAATAATATCGGAAGTGATTGTAGGCACAACAAGCTCCTGACGCTTGGGTTGCTCCTCGGTTATAGGAATAAGCTCAGTAATATCCTCAACCACATTTTTAGAAGAGTAGTCGGTTTGATTAGCCCTTTCTTTAAAGTTCCACTCGAATGCTACAATAGCAGTAGCAAGAGCAATGAACAACCCAATTTCCATAAAAAAGCCCCTTTGATGCTCCAAATCGGCCTTAAAAGATTTTTTTGCCAACATAACTTAAAGTTTTAAGCGTTAAACAAATTAAAGAAGGGCGCCCGTTACTGTATAGATGCAATTGAAATCGTAAATTCACACACCGCAACGTATTTTTTTTAGCTTTGTAGAAAAATAGTCCTATTGTTCCTCAAAAAAGTACATACAAGCAACGAAAGTCACCACAAAACGTTGGCACAAGCGAGCGACGATGAGCTAATGACACAGCTCACAGAAGCAAGCTACGAAGCCATTGTAAATGAAATATTTAACCGCTACTCGCACTTGCTATATGGACTATGCTTTAAGTACCTAAAGAACACCGAAGAGAGCAAGGATGCCGTACAATCCATCTTCGAAAAAATATTTGTTGATCTGCGTAACCACAATGTAAGGAACCTAAAATCGTGGCTTTTGATAGTATCAAAGAACTACTGCCTCATGCAAATTCGCAAAAAGCACCTACAAACAAGCGAGCTAACCAACGAAAATAGCTCCATTGTACTGTTAAAGCTTTACCACGAAGAAGTAGGACAACGAGCAGAAGAAGATGAAAAAGAGAAGCTTATCGAAGAAATGCTAAGCTGCATTGACAAGCTTTGCAGTCAGCAAAGCGTTTGCCTAAACCTTATGTACCTTAACGACAAAAGCTACAAAGAGATATCGGATATAACAGGCTTTACACTAAACGAAGTGAAAAGCCACATACAAAACGGGAAAAGGAACCTTAGAAAACTACTAATAGAAAACAATGGATAAAAACCAGCATACCCTTTTTACAGCCTCAGGATGCCTTACTCCACAAGCTTTTGAGCAGCTACAGAAGGCAGAGCTATCGGCATCGGAGCTGCTGCTGGTTAAGCAGCACCTCGAAAGCTGTCCGCTATGTGCAATTGCCTATGAGGGCATACAAGAGGTTGACATTAGTATTATTAGTAGCGATTTAGAAGAAGTAAAAAAGAATCTAAAAATAGTTCGTCCGCTCGACTTTATGCCAGAAAAAAAGAGCTTAAAGCTAAAGCTAAGAGTACGGTTACTTACCCTCCTAATAATTGCTGCTATTGCCCTTGTAGTAATACTATCAATATATCGCTTTACAAAGCAAGAATCGAGCAGCAGCAGAATACTAAACGACACAACTTTAGTCCCATTTAGGCTAGAAAAGCGTGATGCGGCACCAGCAAGATTAGAAAAAAAAGTATCGCGAAGAGACAAGTGGAAACAAAAAGTAAAACAGCAACAATTTCCAAGCGACACTACGAAATAAAACAGCAAAAGCAAGAATAATTATGATACAGCTATCAGAATCGACCCTAGATAGGCTTATAGTACATAAAGTAGGAAACAAAGTTACGGATATGACGCTAGTTATATCGCAAAAAGAGATCGCAAACTTTGACGAGGCACTAAGCGGCATGCTAATGCACTTCTTTTTCACCCCCTTCAAAGGCGATGCCTACTTTAACTTCAGCCACCCTACCGATATAGCGCTAAATGAAGTATTTACCTACTGCGCTAAAATTTTTGATGACGACGCAAGCTTTTTCCCGATGAGCGAAGCGATAGCACGCCACCTGTACGAAATGTCAGATCATCCAAATATAAAAGAAGGAGAGCTGTACATAGCTTTAGTAAAAAATATTATAGTAGAATCGGAAGTGTGCGATGCCATAGGAATATTTAAATCGGAGAATAAGGAGACCTTTTTGAAGGTTAGCCAAGGAGCAGAAGGACTTGACTTAGGAAGCGAAAGCGGCATTAACATAAACAAGCTAGACAAAGGTTGCCTAATCTTTAATACAGAAAGAGAAGACGGCTTTAAAGTATGTGCAATTGACAACACCAACCGTAACAGCGAAGCCGTTTACTGGAAAGAAGCATTTTTGCGAATAAAACCAAGAGAAGACAGCTACTACCAAACCAGAGGATATATGGAGGTATGTAAAGGTTTTGTTAAAGAAGTATTTAATAGCGAAAATGACGTTGACAGGGCCGATCAGGTAGTTATGCTTAATAAAACAGCCGAGTTTTTCAAGAAAAATGAGGTATTTAAAGAAGAAGTATTTGAAGAAGAAGTAATGCAGCAACCTGAAATAATTGAAGCATTTAAGGAGTATAAAGACAAATATCAAACCGTTAATCAAGTAGCCTTAAAAGAAGAATTTAGCATTGCCACCGATGTAGCAAAAAAAATGCAAAAAGTTTTTAAAAGCGTAATTAAGCTTGATAAAAACTTTCATATCTACATTCATGGAGACAGAGAGCTAGTAGATAAAGGCTACGACGACGAGAAAGGAATGAAATTTTACAAGCTTTTTTACAACGACGAAAGCTAACACGAAGGATCTACAAAAACGTTTAGAAAAAATTGATAAATCAAGGAGGTTTGGAGCTTTTTTGCACGACTCGCAAGCCATTTTTATAAAGCAAATAGCATAGCAACAATACATATTTGAGCAGAGAATACCAACTAAAAACAAAAAACATGAGAAAAGCAAAAATGGCTTTAGCAGCAATGCTAATTACTATGGCAAGCATAACAGCCAACGCCCAAAAATCGGAAAATACTGCGAAGGAAGTATTTAACCTCAACAAGCAGATGGAAGATAACGTAGGCTACGCACAAGCCGTAAAAGTTGGCAACATGCTTTACATATCAGGAACGGTAGGCTGGGGATCGATGCCTGATGCCATAAAGCTAGCATACGACAGGCTGGAGCAAACGTTAAAGCACTACAACCTTACATTTGCAGATGTTGTAAAAGAAAATCTTTATACAACGGCAATCGACTCGGTAAAAAAATATGCCTCAATACGAAGAGATTACTACAAATCGGATTTTCCAGCAGCAACTTGGGTAGAAGTAAAACGACTTTACACCCCAGAGATCGTACTAGAAGTAGAGCTCATAGCTGTTATTCCCCAAGCATCAAAAAAGAAAAAGTAGATCTAAAATTCAAGCCATTGAGGCTGTCCTATTAAGAGCTATTTAAGCATAACCAAGTGACAGGTGATAGATATGCAGCAATCCATTTAGACAGCCTCAATAGCCATCGCTAGCTATTCTTTTGCATTTTCTTTCTTAGCTCAGGGATAAGCTCCTGCTTCACCCACTTAAAGCTAGGAGCAATAGAAAGCAGCTTATTATAGGTATCCATAGCAGCAGAATACTGCTTAAGCTTTATTTGGCAGTAAGCAAGGTTTATGTAGGCATTCAAATAGTTCCAAATGCAGCTGTTATTGCCCTGCTTTACTAAAATAGCAATAGACTCGTTGTAAATCTTCAAAGCCTCCTGCGGATCGCCCCCAAATAGCTTAGGAGTATAGTGAAGCGCATTAGCCTTATCGAGCAAAACCCAAGGATTTTTAGGAGCAATATCCTCGGCTTCCTTTAGAATATCCTGACTTTTAGGACCTAAAAAAGGCCCTTTTAGCGGATTAATAGCAATACGAAATCCGAAGAAAGACGACTTTATGGCAAGCACTTCGGCATTTCGTGGATACTTTTTAAGATAGCTATTAAGGTATTCGAAAGCTTTATCGAGCAGCCTATCCGCATCTTTTTTATTACCCTTACTAATAATGAAAGGGATATAGCCATAGTACGAGCGGACGATTTCGAGCTGCAGCTCATCTGATTTTTGCTTAGCATAGCTTTGCTCCATCTGCCTAAGCAGCAACAGCCATTCGTTCATATTGCCAGAGATATAGGCATTGTAAATTTGGCATCGGTAGCTTTCGATCCCCGAAGAAGCCCGAGCTGAAGCAGAAAAAACCACCAATCCAAGCAAAATCGAAGCGCTAAAAAAGGCAACCCTTACTATATTTCTCTTCCTTTCCATATAAGCTTTTTGGAGTTTGATTGAAGGTTACGAAAAACAATCATAACAAAAGTCCAGTACTGATGGACGCAATGAGTAACATTAAACCAAACACTTTGTTTAGCAACAGCCGAAGTAAGAACCTTAACAGCAAGCAACCCAACAACAGAAGCAACGCCAGCAAACCATCCCCAAGTAAGAGCCGCTAGCAAAGGAGTAGCCGGAGTAATAAAGGTGAAGAGTAGCATAAAAAATAGGCTATTGCCAAAGAAAGCCCTAACATTTTTAGCAAACCCCTCTATAGCCTCCTCCTTGCTACTGTACATCCTGCAAACAACATCGTTGCACCCAAGCAGTAGAGCAACCCTCTCGCGCCTCCTTTTGTAAAGCTTCGCAATAGCAATATCCTCGGCCTTACTAGTCCGTTGAAGCCAATGAGGCTCAAGCCTATGGTACGTTGAAGCCTCGAAAAGCATCATCTGCCCATTTGCAGCCGACAACGAACGTTTACGCGAAGCTTTTACCAAGAAGATGGGTAGCATGCTAAGTAGAATCCAATGCATAATTGGCACAGCAAGCCTCTCCCCACGAGTCTCCATAACCTGCTGAGGAAATAGCGACAGCAGCTTCACCTTCGAAGCCATAACATACCCAACCGCGTCCTCAATAAATGAAGAAGATACTCGCACATCAGCATCCAAAAAGAGAAGAAACTCACCCTTAGCAAGGCCAGCCAGCTGATGACATGCATGATTCTTACCTAACCATCCAGCAGGAAGCCCTAGACCATCAACAACCCTTAACCTACTATCGGAGCTAGCAAGCCTTTGAGCAACTATGGCCGTTTGATCAGTAGAAGCATCATTATAAACAACCAGCTCGATGTTACGATAGGTACTAGAAAGCACGCACCTAGCAAGTGGCTCGATATTAGCCTCCTCATTACGAGCAGGAACAAGAATAGACACCAGAGGAGAAGCAGACAGCACCACCTTCCTTCGCTTGCAAAGGTATGGCTGCGAAATATAGTTTACTAGCGACACAAGCAGTCGCAGTACCAGCATTGCTGCTGCAATTGTAGCCAGTATAGCTAACGCTGTTTGCATAAAGCCTCCTGCCTTTTAATGCAGCTATCGTAGAAATGCTGGTAGCTTTGCTGCGGATTATCACGATCAAGCTCAGCAATGTAAATATCCAAGTAGGGCCTTTTCGACGAACAGTAGTCGGTTAGCATAACAACCCCAACCAACCCAGCATCCGTACTTTGCTCAAGTATCCGAGCAATCCCCTTTTCGAATTTAATATGATGATTGTAAGAAGATTGTATCTCTCCTTGTGGAAATAGAAGGACAACATTTTTAGCATCATTAAGCAGGTCAGACGCGTACGAAAGCGACTCTACAACACTACGACTACCTCGCTTAATAGAAAAACCACCAATAAGAGAAAGAAAGCTATGCCTACTAAGCTGCTCCTCCAGCATCATAGTAAAAAGACGCTTTTGCCACCTATCATGCACCAAATGCCATACCCAAAACCCATCCCACCACGACGAATGATTACCTACCATTAGAATTGGACCATTCGTACTACAACCTCCATGAACGGCTATGCTACGAAAATTTTTCCGAAGAATAGTTCGAAGATAGGGGTAGAAAATTAGCTCGAACCACCAAGTATGACGGGCCTTTATCATGCCTTAATTGCAAAAAAGATGATGTTTAGGAGCATAAAGAAGATAAGCTGCATCCAAAACAGAGGAACCGCAATTGGGTTATAGTAGCTTGCTTTAGAATAGCGCACCAGCTGAAGAAAAAGCATGCTTAGCAGAAACCAAACAACATAGTTCTGAAATGGAACATCATTGTTTGCAAATTGCCACATTCCAAGCTTTGAAGCAGCAGGTTCGAGCATAATATCGTATAGCACCATTAAACCAGCCGATGCTGTTAAACGTCGGTTGGTAAGCGGAAGCATTGCCGTGGCCAGAAAGGTCATATAGATTAGCATAGCCCAGTTTAAGCCAATGAGCACTGGAACATCAAGAACCTTTGGCCCTAATGACAAACCATACCCATAGCTGCCAAAAACTGCACCTGTTTTAACGCCAATAACCTCAACTAGCCACCCTAAGAACGCAACTAGCACCATTGTAATAGCCAGCCTTTTACGTTCACCTTGATGAAATAGTAAAAGGAGAACAGCGCTTGCCAACAAAAAAAGCGACGAAACTTTAAAGTATTCGGGAGTATCAAGCGTCATCGGAATGCCTACCAAACCTACGGTAAAAGCAGCTCCCATTACAAAAAGTAGCGGTTTCTTATATTTTTCAGGTTGTTTTATCATTGAGGGTTTGTAATTTTTAAAGTAAAGCAAATATAGAGACTTTTAAGAATTGGCTTAGCCAAGAAAGGTTTCTAGTAGCAGTACTATGCATCCATTTCGCTATCGGCAATTTTGGCCGAGGCTATGCACAACGGAATTCCACCGCCAGGATGGACACTTCCTCCAACAAAGTAAAGGTTTCTGATTTTGCTATGCCTATTTGGATGACGAAGAAAAGCAGAAAAAGGGTTGTTGGAGCTAAACCCGTAAAGCGCACCTCTCAAGCTCGATGTTCGAGCCTCAATGCTCCTCGGATCGGTAATCCGTTCGGCCACAATGTGCGATGTAACGTCAATACCAAGCATTTGCTTAATTTTATTTTGGATATTTTTACGAGCTTCAGTAATCATCAAATCCCAATGCTGACCGGTATTTGCAGGCACATTAATCATAGTAAACCAACCTTCCTTTCCTTTTGGTGCATCAGCAGCACAAGCTTTGCTTCCTATAAAGATATAAACAGTTGGATCGTGGTAAATCCGCCCCTTATCAAGCATCCTAAACTCATCTTTATAGCTACCAGAAAAAAGAATATTGTGCACATCTAGATTGTCGAACTGTTGGTTCATCCCCCAATAAAATATTAGCGCCGAAGTAGATGGCTTTAGCCTAGAACGAACAGCTCCAAGACTAAGCTTTGGGAGGAGATGCTTATAAGCATAGCTAACATCAGCATTACAAACAACCACATCAGCCTCTCGAAATCGACCATTTACAGAAATTCCTTTGGCAACACTATTACTGATAGATATCTCCCCTACTCGACTATTTGTATGATACTTAACACCAAGCTCTTCGCCAAGCTTAACCAGCGATTCTACTATTGCAAACATTCCATTATCGGGAAAGAAAGCTCCAATGTTATGCTCGAGGTGCGGTATTATTGTAAGCGTACCAGGAGCCTTGTAGGGATTTGATCCATTGTATGTTGCATACCTATCAAACAGCTGAACCATTTTTGGTTCGCCCAAACGCTGCACATTAACGGCATGCATCTTTTTGTGAGCCAACAGCATCAACGGTTTTTTAGCAATTGCCTTAGCATCGTCGCTCTTTGCCAATTTTAAAAGATTAAAAGGGCTGAAAATAAACAGGTTGGCAGTACGCTCGTAGAGATCCTTACTTTTATCAAGGTAGCCAAGTACACGCTGAGCGCTTATCCCAACCTTTTGCTCAGCCTCTTTGGCAAAGGCCGCAGCATCTGAGTATGCATTAACAATAGTTCCATCGGGATAAAAGTAACGAGTTATGATATTAAGCTTGTGGTACGAGAGGTAGTCGCTTGGCTTCTTACCAGCTAACGCAAATAGCTCATCAACCAGCGAAGGCAAGGTAAAAAGCGAAGGCCCCATGTCAAACCTGTACCCTTCGAACCTCATCTCGCTTAGCTTCCCCCCCAAAGAGCAGCTTTGCTCGAAAACCTCAACATCGTGCCCCTTAAGCTTACAACGAATGGCGATCGCCAAAGCACCTATACCCGAACCTACTATTGCTATTCTACTCATTACCTAATAGTTAATTGAAAGGATTAGACCTACTACTTTTTTAAGGAGCTCTCGTAAAGAGCTATCCACTCATTTACCGTAATCTTAGACGCTAGCTCTGCGACTAGCGAGAAAGGTATTTGGCTGAGCTTTTTAAACCGAATGCAGCTTTTGCCCATATCCAGCTTTGCCGAAGTACACCGCAAATACTCTTGCCTAAACCACTCCTGTAGCTCGCTGCTAACATAAAGTCCCATATGGTAAAAAGCCACATGTCCTTTTTGAGAAGCGATACTAATAAACGGAAGAGGCTCATTCTTACTTGCATGGTAACCTTTAGGGTAAGTCTCAAGAGGAACAACATAGCTAATCATTCCATAGGCCATTCTTTCCTCAAACCCAAGAGGCAGATGCTGTGCAACTCGCTCCCGAAGCTGCATTACTATCTGCTGCCTTGCGCTGTCGAGCGATTGAATATAGTCGGTTACAGAATTGATGCTATCCATAAAGTTGAGTGTATATGCTACAACAAGCTTAGCTGAGAGTAGTTGAAAAAACACTTAAATTTAAGCATAAAGCCCAAATAACGACATGCACAGCGCAGGTTTCTTTCGATCATACTCAAGCAGTGGGGCAATATTTTCTCTATCTTCACCCCATAAATTAAACCATTACAAACCATGAAGTTTACAGGAACTCTTCTATGCCTACTACTTACCATTTTATCGGCAGTAGGACAAGATAAGCCGACACTTATTGGGCCTAAAGATGTTAAGCTAACGAGCAATCAGCTTACCCCCGAAGTGCTTTGGTCGTTTGGTCGCTTAGGCGAATACGTTATCTCGCCCGATGCAAAAAAAATAGCCTATACCGTAACCTACTACGATATGGCTCAAAACAAAGGAAATGCAGAAATTTACCTTATGGATATTGATGGTAAAAATCAGCAGCGCATTACATTCACACCGCAGGGAGAAAACTCGCTAGCATGGCTCCCCGACGGATCTAAGCTTGCTTTTTTACGTGCAGGAAGGCTCTATGCCCTAGATATCAATAGCAAAGAAGAGCATGCACTCACCGATGAAACCTCAGAGATCTCTGGTTTTGTATTCTCGCCAAGTGGTAGCAAGGTAGCGCTTGCAATTGAAACAAAGGTAGATGCAACCGTTCAGGACCGCTATCCAGACTTAACAAAAACAGATGGTATGGTGTTCGACCAGCTCATGTACCGACATTGGGATACGTGGGAGGATGGACTATATAGCCATATCTATGTTGCCAATTTTACAAACGGGAAAGTATCAGGAGCTAAAGACATCATGCCTGGCGAAAGATGGGATAGCCCCCTAAAGCCGTTTGGAGGAATGGAAGAAGTTGCCTGGACAGCAGATGGCAAATCTATTGCATACACTTGCGTAAAAAAGGTAGGCAAAGAAAGGTCGCTTACAACCAACTCCGACATCTACCTATACAATCTGGAAACCGAAAAAACATCAAACCTAACCGAAGGAATGGTGGGATACGATAAATCTCCACGCTTTTCGCCCGATGGCAAAAAGGTAGCATGGCTAAGCATGGAGCGCGACGGTTTTGAAGCCGACCAAAACCGAATATTTGTGATGGACTTAGCTACGGGTAAAAAGGTAAACATGCTAGCCAGCTGGAGCTATAGTGCCGAAAATATCCTTTGGGATAACACATCGAAAAACCTATACTTTAATGCTTACGTACAAGCAACAGCACAAGTACATAAGCTGGATATCGAAAAAGGTACAATTACAGCAATAACTACTGGCGATTACGACTACCACAGCTGCGCCCTTGGTAATGGCGTTATTATTACCGATAGAACCCAGCTCGTTGCTCCAGCCGATATCTACTCTGTAAACCTAAAAAATGGGGCTGTAACGCAGCTAACCTTCATAAATAAGGCAATCCTCGATCAGCTGGTACTACCAACCTTCGAAAAACGCTGGATTCCAACTACCGATGGAAAGAAAATGCTAACATGGGTGGTGCTACCTCCAAAATTCGATGCTGCCAAATCGTACCCTGGAATTCTTTACTGCCAAGGTGGACCACAATCTCCAGTTAGCCAAAACTTTAGCTACCGATGGAATTTTTCGCTAATGGCATCGAACGGTTACGTGGTTATACTCCCTAATCGCCGTGGTGTTACTGGCATGGGGCAAGAGTGGACCAACCAAATTAGCAAGGATCATGGAGGCCAAGAGATGCGCGATTTCTTTTCGGCTGTAGATTCGATTAAAAAAGAGCCTTGGCTTGACGAATCGCGAATTGGATGTGTTGGCCCAAGCTACGGCGGTTATACCGTTTACTGGATGGCTGGAAATCATAACAAACGATTTAAAGCATTCATTTCGCACTGTGGTGTTTACAACTCAGAAATGGAGTACATAACAACTGACGAGCTGTTTTTTGATGATTGGGAAATGGGAGGAGCTTTTTGGGATAAAACCAACCCTACCGTTCAGAAAACATACGGCCAATCGCCACATCAATTTGTCAAAAACTGGGACACTCCTATCTTAATATTTGAAGGAGGAAGAGACTTTAGGATACCATACACTCAAGGTATGGCAGCCTTCAATACGGCACAGCTGATGAATATCCCATCGAAGTTTGTGATATTCCCAAGCGAAAACCATTGGGTACTCCGCCCTCAAAATGGGCTACTGTGGCAACGAGAATTTTACAGCTGGCTAGATAAATGGCTAAAGTAAATGCTCGGTAGCTCCCTATAAAATTTGAATAGGCTGTCTAGTGTCATTTTCTTAGGCAGCCTATTTTTTATGCTAATCAGCTCCCTTTAGGTAGCCCGCAAGCTTATCTATAAACACACCATCTGTACCACAGCATCCTCCAAAAATATGTAAATGATGCTGCTCCTTTAGGTAGGCCATGCCTTCAACCATTTCATCAAAGCTCTCTTGCCTAACGCAGGTGCTGTTGTTAAGCTCCTCTGGACTAAGCGACGAGGCATTTGCCTGAATTCCAACAAACCTACTCCTATTTAACCCCTGATTGCAAGGGTGTTCGAGCGCTATAACCAGGTTCTTAGGATGAATGCAGTTGGCCATATAGTAGGTAGGCCTAGCAGCAACCCGACCATCAATAGTAGCTATGGCATCAGCAATACTAGTACCATCTATCAAGCAACCATCTTTACGCACCATAAAGCTAATAATGTAGGGCAACCCCGACTCTCCCATTGCCTTTGCCATACCCATTGCCTCCGACAAGGCAGGCATAATTCCCGCAAAAAGGTAGTCGACCCCACTCCTAGCAAACTGCTCAACCTGCGGCCTATGAAACTCGTAGGCCTCCTCACAACCAAGAGCACAGCTAGCATCGTATGCATCTCCCTTGCATCCAAGCAGTCCACCAACAAAAACTTTATGCGCAAACGAACCATGCCTTCCCGCAATCTGTCTCAAAAAAATAACCGAATCCTTAGCGATATTCCTATCGCTGTACTTACACCTCTTAACGCTCTCCACATTAACCTTACGAGTAGGAGTCATAATAAGTAACGGCAAATCGTACAGCTCTGCGATAGCAACATACTCATCATACAGCCTCCCTAGCACAGTAGGATGGTCGTAAATTGCAGTAGCATGGTTAACGTACGGATCAAGGGTTATTCCACCATGCTGCTTTAAACGTTCAACAATCGCGCCTTCGGTAAGCAATACGGGATAATCGGTAAGCTGCATAAGCACTGTTTTAATGGGTTGATGTAGTGCAATGATAGGTAATTAGCTAGACCTTTCCAATTCAAAAAAAAAAGCGTACATTATGGAATAATTCTAAACTAAATAAACAGAATACTGTTTAAACATTGTTTTATAAAAATTAGACAAATAAATGAAAGCTTTAATTATAGGATCGGGTTTGGGAGGATTAACAGCAGCACTTAGACTAAAAGCTAAGGGTTTTGACGTAGAAGTAGTCGAGAAGTACCATCAGGCAGGAGGCCGATTGAACCAGCTAAAAAAAGATGGATTTACATTTGATCTGGCACCCACTTTTTTTAGCATGAGCTACGAGTTTAAGGAATTTGCTGATTACTGTGGAATTGATGTTCCGTTTAAGTTTGTAGAGCTCGACCCATTATATACCGTCAATTTTTCGGGTTCAGATAGACGATTTGTTATATATAAAGATTTGAAAAAGCTGGCTGCCGAATTTAACGGAGTAGAATCTGGATTCGAAGCCAAAATGGAAAAGTTTCTTGCAGGTGCTGCACGCCTTTTCAACGATGTCGAGTACCGCATCATCAAAAAAAATCACGACACAATATTCGGATACCTAAAAACATTAGCATCAGTACCCATAAGGCACACCCCTATGCTTGTTCGTACCATGTGGGACGAGATGAACCGCCACTTCGACTCCTATGAAGTGAAGGTCATTTTTTCGTTAGTTGCATTTTTTCTTGGAGCTACACCATTTGACACGCCTGCCGTTTACAAGGTGCTATCCTATACCGAGCTTCGACACGATGGATACTTTGTTGTAGAAGGAGGAATGTACAAAATTGTAGAAGGATTGCTTAACGAACTTGATCGTCAAGGGATTAAAATTCACTACAATACTGAGATTATCAACTTTGTAGAAAAGAATGGAAAGATATCCAACTTTATAGATAGAGCTGGAAATAGATGGAAGGCAGACTGCTATGTTGTTAACGCAGATGCTGCATTTTTTAGGGGGCAGATATTAAAAAGACCCGAGTTTGTTGATGAGAAGCTCGACCGTATGAGCTGGACACTTGGCCCTTTTACCATGTACCTTGGAGTAAAAGGACATATCCCAACCCTTGATCATCACAACTACTTCCTTGGAACAAACTTTAAGGAATACTCTTCGAAGATATTTAAGAACGAAATTGCATTAGACAAACCCTACTACTACGTACAGGCCAATAGCAAATTTTGTCCTGAATCGGCACCCGAAGGGCACGAAAATTTGTTTATACTCTGTCCGGTTCCCGATTTAAGGTTTAAGCCCGACTGGTCGGATGCCA
>Ga0209464_10000392_pt1 | contig 14105 bp, 17 predicted proteins | sample DOMMetBare1Fresh_2_FD_187473 | JGI IMG/M metagenome (GOLD analysis project Ga0209464, IMG submission 187473) | Wetland sediment microbial communities from St. Louis River estuary, USA, under dissolved organic matter induced mercury methylation -... | ecosystem: Environmental > Aquatic >... | reverse complement strand
CGTGATAAGAACAGCACTGGCAACCGCTTGGGTGCGTGCCCGTGCGAAGTCGTTTACGAGCACGCTGCGAAACGTTCCGAAAAACGCCATCATAGGTAGTCCTCCGTCCGAAAGAATTTTTTGCAGCCGATCGCAAGGAGCGCAGACAGAACGATCGCACCCGCAAAGACCGGCCAGAACAGTGTCAGGTCGTTGTCGCAGGCAATGGCGAAGAAGGTATCATCCACCCATCTCACTGGCGACAAATATGAAACAGCAGCGATGGCACCGCCCAAAGCATCGGGCGAGAAAAACGTCCCGCCCAGCACGCATAACAGGCTTACCACCAGGCTGAGTACCGTGCTGGCGAATTCCTCGCTGTGCAGAACGCAGCATCCGAAGATGCCCAATGCCGATCCGAACAACTCGACCGGCGCCATGAGGGCGATGAATACCCATGGCGACACGCCGATGGAGATACCCAGAAGCGGCACGCACACCAAGATCAACGCCACGTGCAGCACATAGTCGAACAGGAACGACGCTATGAGCTTCGAAGCCCATATAGCCGATGCCCCCGATGGCGAGTAGATGATGCGCAGGTTGGGCTTCTTGATGTCCCGCTCCATAAAGCAATTGGTCGCCGTCATAGCGCCGCTGAACATACCGTACACCAACAGCGTCACCGCATAGTATTCGTAGGCATCGCTGACATGGGCGTACGCATCGCCGGTCAGCCATCCCAAGATCAAGATGAACGCGATGGGAAATACCGTGTTGTATCCCAAAAGCACCGGATTGCGAAACAGATTGCGCATATCCATTGCAAGGATCGCAGGGAAACCGTTCATATCCATGCCCCTTAATCCCGCAAGTCGTGGCCGGTCAGCTTCAAAAAGACCGTTTCAAGGCTGACGGGCACGCTTGTCATGTTCTTGATAGCGAATCCTTGGGCTACCACGCTTGCCACGATACGATCGAGATTTTCGACACCGGCCTGCGACGTGACATCGATCACTGCATCATCGGCATCGACCGACTGAACGCCCTCGACCAGCAGCAACGCTTCGCATACGGAACGCAACGGCGCCAATCCCTCTGTTTCGCCTTGGCCGTCGATTTCGACAAGGCAATGCCGCTGTCCTGCCAACGATTCTTTCAGGCTCTCCTTCGTGCCCTCGGCGATGATCGAACCGTGATCGAGAATGAGGATGCGCGACGATATCTCCTCGACTTCCTCCATATAGTGGGTCGTGTAGATGACCGTCATCCCGCTGTCCCGCAAGCGCAGAATCGATTCGAGGATATGGTTCCTGCTCTGCGGATCGATGCCCACAGTCGGCTCGTCCATAATGACCAGCTCGGGATGGTGGGCGATGGCGCAGGCAATGTTCAAGCGGCGCTTCATGCCGCCTGAAAACGTCTTCACCTTGTCATGACGGCGATCAGCCAACCCCGCAAAGGACAGGGCCTCTTCCGTTGCCTCGTCGAGCTTCTTGCCGCGCAATCCGTAGAGCGACGCGAAGAACCGCAGGTTCCGTTCCGCGGTGAGCTCTTCATACAAGGCGATATCCTGAGGAACAACGCCCAGGTGGCGCTTATAAGCCGCAGGATCGTCAACGATGGGCTCACCGCGGAAGAGTACCTGGCCCCCATCCGCGTCCAATGCACCTGTCAAGATATTGATAGTCGTACTTTTGCCGGCTCCGTTCGGCCCCAAGATGCACAGCACCTCTCCTCGATCGACATGAAATCCCACGCCTTCGAGAACGCGGCGACCCTTGAATTCCTTCGTCAGGCCGCGCACGTCGAGCAACGTATCCATTCCTTTCATTACATCTCCTCTGGTTTCACTGTAGCTGTATCAACAGAAACAACCATGAGGTTGCGGGCCGGTTGCTTCCAGCATCTTCGCTTTGCAGGAGGGCAAGAATCGGTTGCTTTTTGGAAAAACAGGATCATTTTCGGGGTATTCACGCAATCGAACAGCCTCGATAGCCGCGGGCGAGGTGACGGCGCGCAGCCCCGATCATCCGCAAACAGAGGGCGAAACACCGACTCGACCTCCGTCAGACACCGTCAGCAACGGCGGCGGCGCGTATGCGACCGGCTTGCCAAGGCAGGCCCGATTTGAGGATGCTCGACAAGCAGGAACAAGGTACGCGCACCGAACACTACAGCGATCGCAAGCCAGGTGATCCAACCGGCGCTTCCGATGAATTGGTGCATACCGAGGCGAAGGACGATAAACACCACCCAGGTGACCACGGCGACGATCTTGCTTCGGGTATAGAGCACACCCTCTTCGAAGAAGACCTCGGTGTTCTTTGCCTGGATGAACGCTGCAACGATAGCCAGGCCGACAAGCACGGCGCATTCGATTGCCTGGCTCCCCGACACAGAGGCATTCTCATACGACTCGCATGCTTCATAGAGCGCTAGCAGCGGCATGATGACGAACGAAAATCGTCCGACCGGCTTGGCTACGAATTGCTTGGCGATCATATAGATGGCCAGAATGGCAACCAGCAAGGCGGTTGCCAGATCAAGATGCGGGAGCTGCTCCATGGGTCCTCGTTTCGATGCGGTTTGCTTTCTTATGTTGTACCAACATCGAAACCGGCAGAGAACGTGCCGAAAGTCACCATCTTGGGAATCGCCCGTTTAAAGCATGACCAAAGTAACATGCCGGGCTTTTTCGCTTTCGTTCAGGACGTTTAGGACCAAACAGGCACTTACTCCCTACCGAAAAGCCCGCATAGCTGGGTGCGGCGCTGAAGATGCGTCTTCTCCAAAATCCTGGAAACCGCATTCTTGACCGTGCCTTCAGAAAGAAAGAGCATACGCGCGACTTCTTGATTGCTGTGCCCTTCGGCTACCAGTTCGGCGATTTGCCGTTCGCGGTCGGTCAGGCAATCGAGCTCGGGCGCAGATGGCTTTTCCTTGGCGTTGATCGCCTGGATCAGCTTGGGTGCGATGCTCGGATCGAACACCATACCGCCCCGATACGCTTCTTTGACGCTGCGGATGACCAGGTCTATGTCGCTGTCTTTCAACAGGTAGCCGCTGATACCGCTGGCAATTCCTTTGAAAAGGTATTCGTCTTCGTCGAACGTGGTCAAGATGATCACTTTGGTACCGGGATGACGCTCGCGAATGCGCCGCGCAGCCTGCACTCCATCGAGTTTAGGCATGCGCACGTCCATCAGCACGACATCGACAACATGGCGGTCGAGGTTTTCGACTGCTTCGCGCCCATCCGCAGCCTCGCACACCACCTTGATATCATGATCGAGCGAGAGAATTTTCTTCAAACCCTCCCGTACGATGATCTGGTCATCGGCAATCATCACATTGATCAATGCGACCCCTCCTCAGGCAGCGTGGCTTCAATGGAAAAGCCCTGACCGGCCGCGCTTGAGAAACGGACGTTGCCGCCTGCTCGCTCTACGCGTTCGACGATGCCGTTCAATCCATAGGAAGCCTGAATATCGGCGCATCCAGAACCATTATCCCGTACGCCTAGTTCTACGCGCCCATCGTCATAATCAATCGAAACACCGATGAACGTCGCATTGCCATGCTGCAGGCTGTTGGTTACACCTTCGCGGATCGTTCGATACAAGACCCATTTGATTGCGCCGGAAACACCGTCGATAGCATCGTCGTAATCAAGGGCAATTTTCACAAACCCGAACTCTTCGAACCCGTGAGTCATCCGTGTGATTTCACCGCGCAAATCAATATCCTGATCCAATTTTCTCAAACTATGGACGCTGGTACGCAGGGTCTCGGTGCATTCCTGCAGAAGACCTTCCACCTCATCTATCTGAGCGCGTGCCTCTTCGGGGCGATCCTGCTGGATGGCTTTGAGATAGCGCACGTTCATAAGGGCAGCCATCAGGGTATGCCCGAGCGAATCGTGAAGTTCCTGGGAAATGCGGTTGCGCTCGTCCGCCGCGGCGTACTCGCGTTCTTGGAGCGAGTAATCCATCAGCTTGACATTGAGAGCTTTGAATTCATCGCGATCCTGCTTGTAATAATGAATGACGGCAAAGACGAATAGAAGCAGCGCATAGGTTCCCACCAGAGAGAACGCCGGGTATGGATCCTGCAGGAACACACGGCCCCCCACTATGTAGGAAGAATAGCAGCCCCATCCCATGAAGCCGGCAAAATGGATGCCGGTCAAGGTATTGCGTTTCCAACCAGCCGGTATGTCGAAGATTTCATCGACCACGAAGAAGTAGTAGATTTGTATAGCCGCAACATCCGTAGCGACCAGAACCGTCACGCACAAAGCGATGGCGGCCAACGACACCGATCCCGGATGGTTGCGCAAAGCCGGTACGAGCAGCCGCACGACATCGATGCAGATCAAAAGAATGACAGCACCAAGAGGCACTATGCCAGCCGCTTGTTGGTACACATCCGAGACGGCCCAAACCAGCAAGCAGAGTCTAATCGCGGGGGCGATCCACTTTATCTGGTTGATAACAGCCTGCATGCCCGTTTTCCCATCGATCGATCGAATGCACCGCCTAGAATACCCCATTCGCCCGCATGCAAGCCCGTCGACCTAGTTTTCAACACTAGCGTGGCCGAAACGCAACAGGCATGATGTCCGGCATAGATTGCAGTCCACCGTGTCGAATCCGCGAGCTGTTTTGCCATAGGTATGAGGACGACATTTCGCCTGGTCGGCCGTAAAGCACCCGGGCACTGCAGGATCGGGTTCGATTGCCTGAACCGGACAGGCCGCGATGCACCGCTCGCACCCCGGAAGACAGAGGTCGTCGCACAACGGATCGGAAGCAAGCAGAGCATCGGTCAGCACGACCCCGATAGTCAAAAGGTTCCCGTACCGCGGGTTGATGAGAAGCGTGCTCTTGCCCAGGCTTCCCAAGCCGCAAAGCACGCCCGCATGCTTCATCGATATAATGCCCTTGGCCGTCAGGGCAGGCGCATCCCAGTATTCGTTGGGCCCATCGCACGGGAGCGGAACGCATTCCATAGAAAAGGATTCCTCAAGCGCTTTCGCACCGGCCAACGCCACAGCATCGACCGTATGGCATATCTGCTCATTGAAATGCCCGTACACCAGACGAGGGGCGACACGGGTCAAACCGCGCGGCAGGGCGATGCCGAATGCAATAACAGACTTGCACGAAGCAAAAACGTCCACCGGAGAAAACCCTTGCGGGGCTTCGGCGAAGCGCTCGATGGAAGCGATACCGCATACATCCGCCCCCAGCGAAAGAAATGTCTGCCGTATTTCCTCTTCCATGTATACTTCCTTTCGTTGTGGCGACGCGGTCCTGCTGCGCCTATTCGGCAATAATCATCGAAGGAGAATCCCGAGTGATGATGCACGTCGTGTCGATATGCGCATCTAGATGTCGCCCGACCGCAGCGGCAAGCTCGTCGATAGCGGCCTTCAGATCGTCGATGCGCTGCGGATCGACACACTCGACAACCAGAAACCCGTTGCGGGAACCATCGGAAAGCGCCGTGCGTTCGCCGTCGCGCCAATTCCAGCAACGGCAGATAGCACCCGCATCGTCCCGATAGCAGAGTTCGCCGGGCAACGTCGGGTCATCTTCATCTTCGCCCAACGGACGGAACGCATCGCCGCCTTCGGTGATGCCCAACCGCACATCGCCCTTAAACGAATCGATGTCTTCCCCGCCTACAGGTAGCGCGTATTCGAGGGAAACGGCATTGTAGATATCGACCGACGGCGTGATGCTGCCTACAGGATTTCCTTTGAGCATGCGTTTGAGCAGGTTTTCTATCGAGCAGCGTGCGCCTTTCTTGGTTTTGAACAACCGGTACGCCTCGCGCCACACAGCCACAACCTGATTTTGGGAAACCTGGTCGCTCGTCAGATGCGCGTCGGCTGCCTCGTTGGCCGATGCCAGCATGGCGCGCACCGCACGGACATCTTCGGCAGACACCTCATCCGCATACTTCATACCACGTGCGATGACGATGCCGATGGCAGCATCGGGAAACAGATTCCAAAACGAATCTTCGGCGATGAACTTTTGCATCTGCAACCTCTTTCTTGCGCAAGATCGAGCATACACGCCCGGACCGATCAATCCCCATGCACACCCGCACAAAGCAGATTCTACCGAGCAGCCTTGCCCGTGATGCATTCGGGATCGATGCGGAATACCGCCGAACGCCGGCACGCGCTCGATTCATGTTCGCAATCGGATTCGGGCTGATGGAAAGCATATTTGTCGCACAGGGCCTTAAGCCCGAAATATCGTTCCCGATCCGAATCGACCTGATGCGCAGATCCAAGCACGATTACGCTTCGATACAAGGCCGTATAGGCGGCTTCATCGGTTTCATCCGCATCGACAACTGTAAAGCATACGTGAGAATCTGCCTGCAAAGATTCCAGCCTATGCCCTGCAAGAGCCGTATGAATCCAGATAGAGCCTTCGGCCCACGCAAAAGATACCGGCGTAGCGTAAGGATAGCCGTGCACGCTGGTCATGGAAAGCACGCCATGCAGATTCTTCGGATCAGCCAATATCGCTTCGGCAGCCTCGCCGGAAAGTTCTTGGTTTGCACGACGCATCTTCGGAAACATTGCAGCCCCACTTCCTTTTGCTTGCTCATGAAAAGAAATCATAGCACGGAACCGCCAAAGGTCGGAAAAGCTGCGCAGCAGCGATCATTTCGGAACGATGACCTTGCGTCCCCCATGCTCGATGACATCGGCATCTATGCCATACACTTCGCGAATAGTGAGGGAGTTCACCGTTTCGGGGCCACCATGGGCATAGACCCTGCCTTCTTTCAGGAAGACGAAGGTGTCGCAATAACGCACGGAAAGGTTCAGATCATGCATGACGGCCACCGCGGCGATGCCGTCGGAATCCACCACCCGTCGAACGTTGCCCATGACCTCCAGCTGGTTGGCAGGGTCGAGGTTGTTCGTCGGCTCATCCAGCAACAGCACGTCGGTCTTTTGCGCCAAGGCACGAGCAAGCACCACTTTCTGGTATTCGCCGCCGGACAGTTCGTCGACATACCGCAAAGCGAGCCCGTCCAAATCCAGCCGTTCGAGCACATCCTGCACAATGTCCAGACCAACATCGGTAGGAGCCATGCCTATATAGGGCTTGCGCCCTAGAAGAACCGAATCGAACACCGTCAAGCGCCCCGCATGGCTGTGCTGGGCGACCAAGGCGATTTCCCGAGCAAGCTCGTTACGTGCAAGATCGCGCACGTTGCGCCTCTGCCCTTCCGCTTCGCCGCCAACCAGCACCGTTCCGCTGTCGGGCTTGAGGATACTATTGAGGCAATACAAAAACGTCGACTTTCCCACTCCGTTGTTGCCCAAAATCGCCATGAATTCGCCGCCGCGCACGCACGCGCCAACATCTTGCAGCACCGTGCGGGCGCCCTTGTACGAAAAATCGATACCGCGTGCCTCGATCATCAGCGAGACACCCCCTTGAACAGCAGGTACAGGAACATCGGAGCGCCCAAGAACGACGTGATAGCACCTATAGGCAAAATGACCGGAGCGATAGCCATACGGGCGAACAGATCGCCAGCCAAAAGCAAGAGGGCTCCCATCAGGGCAGATGTGGGAAGAAGATACCGATAGTCGCTGCCCACGAATCGCCGCATGATGTGCGGGGCGATAAGGCCTATGAAACTGACGATGCCGACAAAGGCCACAACCGTCGATGCTGCCAACGACCCCATAACCATGCTGGCAAGCCTAACGCGATTCGCGTTGACCCCCAGCGCCATCGCCGACATCTCACCGCTTTCCATGGCATTGTAGTTCCAGCGATTGAGCATGAAGAACACCAGCGTGACCGCAGAAACGATGGCGATAATGGCCACTTCCCCATACGAGGTGCGCCCTAAATCGCCGAATGTCCAGAACACCACAGCCGCTACCTGCACATCGCTTGCAAAATACTGGATGAGCGTGGTCGCTCCCGAAAAAAGCGCTGAAAGGGCCACGCCGCACAGAATCATAGACTCGGGTGTAATCTGTTTGAATCGCGAGAGGCCGAGCACCACCAACGTCGAAAGCATCGAGCCGGCAAATGCCATGATGCCGACCAGATACGGATTGTTCACATTGATTGCGTCGGCAGTATTGCTGGAAACGGTGGAGCCGGCCGCGAACAAAATGATGGCAACCGAAGCCCCGAACGCGGCACCCTGCGAAACGCCGAGCGTGGAAGGCGAAGCCAGCGGATTGCGCAGAACGCTCTGGAATGCGCAACCAGCTACCGCTAGGCCCACCCCACCCAGCAAAGCAGTAAGGATACGCGGCATACGCAGCTTCCAAACGATGTTCATCGCCTGCTTGTCCGCTTGTCCGCAGAGCGCGGCAATTGCCGATTGCAAAGACAATCCGGAAGACCCCGAGCACAGCGCCACCAAGGTGATTGCCACGACGGCAACCACCTCGATGACGATAACCATGTCCTTGTGGTGAATATATCCTTTATACCCGTTCCAAGCAGGTGCAGCTGCATGCCCCGACGAATCAGCGCGAGCACCATTCGCTGCCTGGACACATGAGCGATCGATCGTTTCAGCGTCGGCCTGAGCCATGGGATCCCCCTATGCGCCGATCGTGAGCTTGTTGAAACCCAAGCCCGCATCTTTCAGCTGTTGCATATACGTCGTACCCAGCATGGTTTGGAAAATCTCGTCAGCTTGCTTGTCCATATCCACATCCGCGAATTTCTGCGGATAAAGCACTTTGCCGGCATAGTAGGCATCGGCTACAGCCAGTTCCATATTCGTTCCGTTATAGTTGAACGACGGTTGGGAATACACGTTGCCAGATTGCACCGCTTTGAGCTCGTTATAGAAATCGGGATTTGATGCGTAGCTCTGATTCACCAGATTCATATTCTGAGGGTTGAGGAAGATGTAGTCGGGATTCCATACCGCGACTTTCTCCAAATCGATAATAAGCGCACCGTTCTGCCCGGTTTCATCGACCACGTTTTTGGCACCGATAGCCACGAACGGCATGTAGTTCGCATAGGTTCCCTCGAACCCATGGGCACCCTTGAAGCTGACCGCACCCGAATAGCAGGTCGGCTTCGAGGCATCCGGAATGTCTTTCGTCCGGTCGGCCAGATCCTGCTGCCAACCTTTCAATGCAGCGACAACCTGGTCGGTATGATCGCTCGTCCCAAATATCTGCCCCAGCAGAGAAAGAGACGCATACGTTGCATCGCCGAATACATCGCTCTGCGTCACCACGACCACAGGCACGCCCGTTTTTTCCTGCAGGTCGTCGTTGACGGATGCATCTGTTTCCGTGGAAATGATGACATCAGGAGCCAGCTGGATAATCTCTTCTTCATATGCCGTGTTCTTAGCCCCGCCCGCACTGCTGCTGGGAAGACTGTCGAAGGCATCCTTGTTCGTATATTGGTACGGCATCGCTACAGCGTCGGTCTTGTCTATATCGGCCACGCCCACCAACTTGTCGGCTGCGCCGGCGTACACGACCATGCGCGTAGCGAACCCATCGATAGCAGCGGTATGCACGTCAGTCGGAACCTCGACCGTACGACCGATGGCATCGGTGATGGTACGGGTAGTCGGCTGAGAAGCCGCACTGTCGGCTGCCGATCCGGAGCAAGCCGATAATGCACATGCAGCACACGCCAGCACCGCTGCCAGCATGGTCGACAGGATAATCTTCTTCATGGTTGAGGAATTCATTGCAACGGCTCTCATCTGAACCAGCCCCGATCATAGTCTTTGAAGCAATCAAGGCAGACCATCTTGCCGTCCTGCATGCGGGCGCGATGCTCGGGAATCAGCTCTCCGCACTCTGCGCATGCCACCGATGCGAACAGGCGGGCATGTTCCGGCACGTCGAAATCCGGCTGGGAGAATGCGAATACGTCATCAAGAGGCATGGTCAGCAAAGCCTGCTGCCAGTCGGCACGGGAAACGCCTTCGGAATTCTGCGCTTTCAGATAGACACGGACGGATGCACCGCTTTTACGTGCAAAGAACGAGAATGCCATCTTGCCCGTGGGCTTGAACACCAGGTTGCCCTTGCCCATGGTGCAGCTGAGCAATGCCTGGATAGCATCAACCCCGCACGCGTCATTTTCCGTTACGCAAACCAACTGCTCGTCTTCCGACCAATCCATGCCCAATTCGCGTTCGGCGGCTTCTACCGCACGAAACCCAATGGCCAATCCAGGACATTCATGCCCGTGGAATGCAGCGGCTTTCTTCCACCTTTCGACGTTCATATCATCCTCTTTCACTCGGAATTGTTACGTTCTAACAATTCGTATTACCGACAAAGCGGGATGATAGCACGTATATGAAATTCGTAACACGACATTTTGAAACTATTCCGCTAGCGTGCGCAAGCATAAAGATTAAGCTTTGCGTGAAGGCAAAACAGGATGGGAAAGAACTCGCCCATAGCAAATAGATGCTTACAGCAAATCAACTATCTGTTTTTCAAAAACATAAGGATCGAGTAAACAACGGTTTTTCTTACAAACGCTAATTCCATATTCATAGGGACGATCTTTAAAAACCCCGTTTGGATTCCGCCAAACCGCACTAGAGAAAAGGAACATCTGAGGGAGCTGACCGTCCTCGAAGTTCATATAGCAGATGAGATAGCTGCCATCCTTTTTCTTATTCGCAGCTTCAATGTACTGGTTCTTTATAAAGACATACGACCAGTTGCGAACTGATTTTACCTGTACTTCTCGAAATGAACCCTTCTTATCTTTGATGATTAGGTCAACGCCATGATCATCAACTTCCGTGGGGTAGACATCCAGCCCATATGAAAGAAACTCCATGAAGGCATATTGTTCAGCATACCTGCCCAATTGCTGCGTATTCAAAAGACTCCACTTTTTTGACGGCATCTAATTCTTCCTTGATCTTATTTATTGCAGCTCATACTGGATTTCTCGCAATCAGCACCGAAAGACACGAACCCAGCTAGAGCGATAGTAACAGTCTGCTTTTATTTTAAATCGAATTAATTTAGAACGAATCATTTATTGCTCAATTATCTAAAGCTTTTGGGCATTTAGACAAAGCGAATGGATTCTTCAATCCCCAGTTTGAAAACCGTTAGAAGAAAGTGCAAACATTCACAGCATCCATCCTTTGTAAGAATCACGTATCGCGAATAAGCCCAAAGGCGATGCATCTCCAATCGGAGGCAATCCGCATCCATCTGACACACTGATGAGAGTTCACTGGCCTAGCTCCGGACACCGTACGACAATATAGCGATACCCATCCGATACAGAAGTTCCCAATCGACAAAATCGCAATTCTAAGGGAATAGAGCATAGAAAGCTAATTACAAATCTTTGCAGTTTTAGGAACAACCTGCGAGACCAGAACGGAGGGGCCTACCGCCACGGCAAAGCCCACCACGACCTGCGCTACTTCCGGTACTTTGACGGCTCCGTCGAGTACCTGGAGGTAACGAATGCCTGAGTGGGGGCATGGGAGGAAGCCAACTCGCTAAAGCAGTTCTGTCACCAAAAGGCACTGAGCACGGACGGATGGAGGCACTGTCATGACCAGTAACTGCCCCGCTGGCACATGGGATGGAGACCCCGGTGCCCCATGAAACCATGCAGAACCATGGGATGGGAAGACCTGCAGCGATTGCTCGCTGCAGGTCGAGTTCGGGGGCAAGGCCCTATGCCTCTACTGCCCCATGAGGGAAGGCGAGGCGAAGGTCAACGAGGTAGACCTGACCAGCCCGGCTTGCGAAGCCATCGAACCGGCAGCTTGAGGGGCAACGATGATCTCGTACGGACAGGTGAAAGGGCGCAGGCATCCGGCGAACCAACCGGATGTCTCCCCGAACGACAAGCCGGAACACGGCACCATCGGAAGATGGAAGCTCGGATGCTGTTGCGGCAAATGCATGGCAGCATTCAAGCGCAAATGCCAGAAGAACCACTTCTAGGAAGGAAGAGGATAGCCAGAAAGCTCGAATATTGCCAGCCTGCGCAAATTGCTCTTTGATGAGACGATAGAAAGCCGTGCAATCTAACTGCTTTTTGCAATACGGCTTTGTGCAAAACAATCTTGAATTTTTATCTGAATACGAGCATTATTGAAGTCGTTATCGATTGGAGGGAGGCCAATGTGGGCAAATACGAGGACTATATAAAAGAATTTAGAAGAGAAAAAGATGAGCCAACGGTTGAAATGCCGGCTTCCATCCGGGCAGTTGAGTTTATCCGGTCCTTGCTGGAGTATCCGGAAGTAAGAGGCGGCAGTCTTAGCGACCTACGTCAGTTCCACTCAATTTTCGACTGCATGAACACTGAATTTCCAAAATATATCAACCAAGGGTTTGTTAACTTCGAAGAAGTGAATACGTTAATCAGTTTTGCAAAATCGGCAGCAACTTGCTTTGGTAACCCGCTATTTGGCACAAAAGAAATTGCCGATGATTTTAGCTCTCTTGCAATATGCCTTGGACAAATTGACCCAGTAATGGACTTGCCGGCTCAGGCATATCTTTCATTGAGAAATATATCGAGGCTATTAGATACACGCGATGGGACATCACCGCAATGATTCCATTCATTTTGGCAATCTGAAAATTTACCGTTTTTTAAAGAAGGAGAAATAACATGCCGGATGAAGAAGCAAAGTCTTTTGACCGACCGTCAAAACAGGGTGACAAAAAATCACTGCAACATTCGATACCTGAAGTTCAAGGTGGATTCAAAAAAGAGGGCCAGTTCAAACCTCAGGCCCCGTCAAGTGTCGCTGTTAGAAAAACCGAAGGCTCAAAAGGGTCTGAAAACTAGCCCTATGGGAAAAAAGCAAAAAAAGAAAGCCGTTCAGCTTTCACCGAACGAGCGCGACGAATGCCTTGCTGAAACCATTGTCAAACTCGGAGATATGAGCTACAGAATGGAAGAGGCGAGGTATTCGTCTCTTCTATCTTCTTCAGCACATATTCTGACCTGCTTATCGATTATATCGATAGCACTTATCTCTCTTCTGGGAATCTTAACCAAAGTTTTTAAGGATATGCTGCTCGGAATCGGAATTGGATACGCGATTGTTTTTGCCATCTTGATAGCTAACTTCATAGTTGCATTAGTTGCCCAACTTCGCTTCAAATACAATGAGCTCCAGAGTCCGTACAATCTCGGTGAATACACGCACGGAATGAAGAAGAAGCTTAAATCGAAAGTCAGAGCAGCCAGGTATTATTGCAGTTGTCTTGAAGAATCCCATGCAAGCCTTAAAGAACGCAATCGTAAAATCAGCTCATTGATTCAAGCTGCTACTATCATGTTGATAATCGTGGCAGGAACTATTGCGCTCGAAGCTCTTATTCTTGCATTAGTCGTTTTCTCTCATTTTGGGTGAGATTCGAGGAGTGCTTTTATGCGGCCATGAGTTTCGGGCATTCCTCAGCAGCTATAGTCTTTTGGCACTACGCACATAGCGCCAAAAGACTTCTTTCGGGATTGGTGGCTTTTTGCCGACAAGAGCAAGCTTAGACTGGATGGGCAGTCAGAAATAGTCGTCGGCACGATACAGCAAAAAATGCAGCTACCGATGAACTTGATATACTGATTTTTCAGTTTGTTTTTTGCCAAATAACCCCATGCGAATCGAGGAATTGACCGCCTTCCCCTTCTTTTGGAAAATAGCGATTTCCTTCTTCATCAACAAAATAGTCGACGGGCATCGGCGCACTGTCTAAAAAACCGCCAAACGTCGCAGCACTCATACTTCGATGATGTGGGAAAATTACTTTTCCCTCACCGTTTCCATTCTCGATTGAAACTCCCTCACCGCTCATCGATAGCATCCTTTCGTTTTAAGCGATCAATGTTTTCCGCCTTCAAACCTGTATGAGAATCAATTTCCCCGTAATCAAAAGGAATGGAATCTGAGCATCATTGCCGCACTGGCATCCTACCATTATGGTGGTAGTTGTTCTCACCATAATGGTAGCTGTTTGGATTCTCTGCTGCGTACGACGGCCAAACTAATACAGTATTCCGGTCACCGCTGATACAGCGTTCCGCTTAAAACTGGTACACCCACTAGCTCGGCATCACCGGGCTTTTTCT
>Ga0209464_10000389_pt1 | contig 14203 bp, 13 predicted proteins | sample DOMMetBare1Fresh_2_FD_187473 | JGI IMG/M metagenome (GOLD analysis project Ga0209464, IMG submission 187473) | Wetland sediment microbial communities from St. Louis River estuary, USA, under dissolved organic matter induced mercury methylation -... | ecosystem: Environmental > Aquatic >... | reverse complement strand
ACCAGTATCCTCCAGCATGCATTGCCTGTCATAGAAAAATTTAAGGAGCACGATTCCGATAATGATCATATATATGACCGGAGAAATGCCGAGCAGCGCAATAGAGTCATGATTGGGAATAACCCAACCCCACACCTTGCCTTGCAATATAGCGTACACGAAAACGATAAGACCACCAGCCGAAAGCAAAACGCTCAAGACATCTATTTTCGCTCGAGAGCGGACATCTTCGGCCACGATGACCCGGCTGAAAAGCAGCACGAGAGCCATAATGGCAACTTCGCCTATAAAGACGAAACGCCACGAAAGATACGTGGTAATCGAACCGCCGATCAATGGCCCGGCTGCCGCAGCCGATGCAGCCACAGCACCGATGACGGAATACGCGATGACACGATCGCTTCCATGGTAATTGGTAGCAGCAAGTGCTGTGATGGCGGGAATAACGAGCGAAGCGCCCAGCCCCTCCACGAGCGACCAGCCAGTAATAAGAATTGCAATATTAGGACTGAGGCCCGTGATAAGAGCTCCAAGGGCATACACGACGCTCCCTACCAAAAGCGCTCTCTTGCACCCCCAAATACTACCGAGTTTCCCGCCCAGCAACACGAACGAAGCCATTACCAAGGTATACATCGTAATAGCCATCTGCATCGAGTCAATACTGGCCTGCAGGTCAACGACTACAGCCGAAATCGACACATTCATAACCGTGGTGTCCAGCACCATGACGAATTCGGCAACGGAAAGAAGCACGATAGCAGCCCACTTTTTCATGAGCAATCCCCTCGATAGCGTGCCGTACTTTACATTCTCCACTTCATCGGGAACAATCAACCCTTCGCATCGTACCCTATGCATGCAACGCACTTGATGCAGAGCAGCAAAACAAAGATGCAGCCTGTGTTCTTTTTAGATGCAAACATCCATCCCATCAGCAGCAGCACGTGACCAACCGCAGAACTCCAGATAATTGTAGCACCGCATCGGCAACCTCGTCAGGCTCTTCTTTATATGTAGGGCCGTCTTCTGGGCGTCATAAAAAAACGGGGCATACCCCGAAGAGCATACCCCGTTTCAATGATGATATATCTGGATTATTCAGCTGCAGCAATATAGTCGCGCTGAATGCCAGAATCAACCGAAATACCCTGGCTCATGGTAGATGCCACAGTGATGGACTTGACATACTTGCCCTTGGCAGCCGCCGGCTTCATACGGATTATCTCGTCATAGACTGCACCATAGTTTTCAGCAAGCTGGCTTGCGGAGAAACTTGTCTTACCCAAAACCACATGGGCAATGCCATATCGATCAGCACGATACTCGACACGGCCTCCCTTAAGCTCTTTGATAGCTTTTGCAACATCGTTGGTAACCGTGCCCAATTTCGGGTTCGGCATAAGGCCACGCGTGCCGAGAATCTTACCGAGACGACCGACTTTAGGCATCTGGTCAGGCGTTGCAACCGTTGCATCAAAATCAATGTTGCCAGCCTGGATATCAGCAATCAATTCATCGGAGCCAACGATATCCGCGCCAGCTTCCTGAGCGGCACGAGCAGCTTCACCCTCGGCGAACACCGCAACGCGCACGGTTTTGCCACTGCCATTCGGCAGGCTTACCGTGCCACGTAGCTGTTGATCAGCCTGACGTGTATCAATGCCCAGACGAAAGTGCCCCTCAACCGTCTCGTCGAATTTCGCCGCAGCGATTTCCTTCAAAGCGGTAAAAGCCTCGAGAGGTTGGTACAATTTACCCTCTTCGATCTTTTGAGCAGCAGCTTTCTGACTTTTTGTAAGTTTTGCCATTCTTCTCATCCTTTCGTGGTTCTTGCGAGCCTGCGCTCTCCCACTCTCGTCGACCATGAAACCACACAGCCGAATCTACACAACCGGATCTTTAAGCAACCGGTTCCTTGCCAGACAGCACAGCAGCAAGCTTCTTGGAAGGCGTATAGACCTTCTTCGACTCGCGACCTTCAATGGTCACACCCATGGAACGAGCGGTACCTGCAACGATTTCCATCGCAGCCTCAATGTCATTTGCATTCAAATCAGGTAGTTTGATTTCCGCAATCTCACGAAGCTGCTGCTCGGTGAGCTGACCAACTTTCTGCAGCTGCGGAATTCCCGAGCCGCTCTTAATGCCAAGCTTCTCCTTGATCAGGATAGCCGCAGGGGGAGTCTTGCAGATGAAGGTAAAGGATTTATCTTCATAGATGGTAATCTCGACAGGAATGATCGTGCCGGACTGCTCTTTTGTAGCAGCGTTGAACGCCTGGCAGAACTGCATGATATTGACACCCTGAGCGCCCAGAGCAGGACCGACGGGAGGTGCAGGATTAGCCGCGCCGGCCGGGATCTGCAATTTCACAAATCCGGTTTGCTTTTTCTCAGCCATGATAAAGCTCCCTTTCAGCTGAAACACTTATTCCAAAATCTATCAACAAGCGGTTGACACGAGAAGCCCCTGTCCACGTGGGCGCGCGCACCGCACTGTCTACAAAACATGAACGCCCATCCATACGGACGAGCGCACCGCGCTAAATACGCGAAACCTGATCGAAGGACAGTTCCACAGGGGTCTCACGACCGAAAATGGAAACAAGAACCTTCACTTTATTAGCCTCAGGCGAAACTTCTGAAACCAGACCATCGAAATCTGCCAGGGGCCCAGAAACAACCTTCACAGACTGGCCGACTTCCAAATTCGTCGCCGTCTTGCGAGGAGCTTCATGGCTCGTGCGCTTCATGATCTTGTTGTACTCATCGCGAGTAAGAGGAGCGGGACTGCCTTGGCTCCCGACAAACCCAGTAACACCAGGTGTATTGCGAACTGCAGCCCAACTACGGTCATCAAGCTCCATGCGGACCAGAACATAACCGGGAAAGACTTTTTTCTCGGATTCGACCCTACGGCCGCCATCCTTGATCTCGGTCACTGTTTCCGTGGGAATTTCAATGGCGAACACATTGTTCTCCAACCCCATGGTCTCGATACGACTTTCCAGATTCTTCTTTACTTTGTTTTCATACCCTGAATAGGTATGCAAAACGTACCATTTTTTAGCCATATCGGTATTACGCCCCCAAGGAAGAGATCGCGAGCAAGAGAGGTGTAACCACCCAGTTATCAAGAACAAAAACAAAAACGCTGAAGAAGATCAAGGCAACGACAACAACGCCGCTCCAACGAATGACATCCTGCCGTGAAGGCCATGTAACCCGTTTCAATTCAGCTCGAACTTCTTTGAGGAAACCTGCTTTTTTAGGCTTAGCTTCCTTCTTGTCGGCCTGCTTTGAAGCTGGCTTGATATCCGATTTTTTCGGATTCTGCGCAACTTCGGAAACATCAACAGGCTTCCTGAAACGCTTTAAGGGATTCTTACGATCCCCTGTTTCAGTTGCGGTTGCCGCTTGCTCTTGAGCCGAGCCATCGACTGCATTGTCTACCTTGGCCGATTGCTCTTCGTGCCTTTCGGCACGCCTCGCAGAGGCCTTGGCACGTTGCGTCTTTGATTTCTTTGCCATCTTTATCCTTCAAGACCTGACTATAGATCAAAAAACTCGGACTCTATAACGCCAAACAAGCAGCTTTGAAGCTGCTTATACAACAAGCTGGCAGGCCAGGAGGGACTCGAACCCCCAACATGCGGTTTTGGAGACCGCCGCTCTACCAATTGGAGCTACTGGCCTATATTCGCCTTTTCCTCTTTAACGAGTTTCTTTGTGCATGGTGTGATGTCCACACCACTTGCAATACTTCTTCAACTCGATGCGATCGGGATTGTTCTGCTTGTTCTTCTTGGTCGTATAATTGCGGCGCTTGCACTCGGTGCAGGCCAAGGTGACCAACGTACGCATACTATCTCCTTATTGATACAAAAACGTTTCAACTTGAAACTATACACGAAGTTAAGCATAAAAGATGGAGCCTGCAGAAACAGGCCCCATCCCACCATCTAAAAAACTACTTGATGATCTTGGTAACACGACCGGATCCGACCGTACGGCCACCTTCGCGGATAGCGAAGCGCAAGCCTTCTTCCATAGCAACCGGGTGGATGAGCTCGGCGGTAATTTCAACATTATCACCAGGCATAACCATTTCGGTGCCCTCAGGCAGATGCGCAACACCGGTGATGTCGGTGGTACGGAAGTAGAACTGAGGACGATAGCCATCGAAGAACGGGGTATGACGTCCGCCTTCTTCCTTAGTAAGGACATACACTTGACCGGTAAAGTCAGTGTGGGGAGTAAGCGAGCCCGGCTTGCAGAGAACCTGGCCGCGAACAATATCTTCACGCTTGATTCCGCGAAGAAGGCAACCGATGTTGTCGCCAGCTTCAGCCTGGTCGAGCAGCTTGCGGAACATCTCAACACCTGTGCAAACAGTTTTGGTGGTCGGACGAATACCGACGATTTCCAGCTCGTCGCCAACCTTCAGTTCACCACGCTCGACACGACCGGTTGCAACAGTACCGCGACCGGTGATGGTCATGGTATCTTCGACAGCCATCAGGAACGGCTTGTCGATATCGCGCTCGGGAGTGGGAATCCACGTATCAACGGCATCCATGAGCTCCCAGATCTTGTCCTGAGCGTCTTTGTCGCCTTCCAGGGCCTTCAGAGCGGAACCACGGATGATCGGGGTGTCGTCGCCAGGGAACTCGTAGGTATCGAGCAGTTCGCGAACTTCCATCTCAACAAGCTCGAGGAGTTCCTCGTCATCAACCATGTCGCATTTATTCAAGAATACGACGATGTAGGGCACGCCGACCTGACGGGCGAGCAGGATGTGCTCGCGGGTCTGTGCCATAGGGCCATCGGTAGCAGCGATAACCAAGATGGCACCGTCCATCTGGGCAGCACCGGTAATCATGTTCTTGACGTAGTCGGCATGGCCGGGGCAGTCAACATGAGCATAATGGCGCTTATCGGTTTCGTACTCGATGTGAGCGATCGAGATGGTGATACCGCGCTCACGCTCTTCAGGAGCCTTGTCGATGTCCTCGAATGCAGTGAAGTCGGCATGGGCGGTACCATGGGATCCGTCATTCATGGACAGGGTCTTGGAAATAGCGGCGGTGAGCGTCGTTTTACCATGGTCGACATGACCGATGGTGCCGATGTTTACATGCGGCTTTGTGCGCTCAAACTTTTCCTTAGCCATTGAAATCCTCCTTCAATGAATACGCCTCTGCTGAGGCGTACAAGCAATAATGAAAAAATCTGTAAACACGTGCCAAAAGGCAGTGGAATTATCAAATGGTAGCGGTGACTGGATTTGAACCAGTGACGCCACGGGTATGAACCGTGTGCTCTGACCAACTGAGCTACACCGCCGAATCAATAAAATGGAGCCCGCGACCGGACTTGAACCGGTGACCTCTTCGTTACCAACGAAGTGCTCTACCAACTGAGCTACACGGGCACATGGTGGGAGCGCTAGGATTCGAACCTAGGTAGGCAGAGCCAACGGGTTTACAGCCCGTCCCCATTAACCGCTCGGGCACACTCCCATGTGTCGCTTAACTTTGTGCATTTATCAAGCTGCCTGCTCACAAGTTCAGTAGAGCACCGAACGTGCGAGCAGGAGAATAATACGCTAGCGAGGAAGCCATGTCAACGGGTTACACGCCCCCGGGTGTATCTCCATGAATACTCCGCTTCATACACCTGACATGCATAAATAGCACTGCAGAAAACAGCTTATTCTTCGACTTCCATGTAATGATCGAATTCGTTTTTCACATCCTCCGAAGGAGCCTCCGTAAGAAGGGACACCACGACAATAGTAATCGATGCCAGTATGAAGGCTGGCAAAAGTTCGTATATCCCCCACACTCCCCCAAACGGTTTTATAAAATTATGCCAAACAAGCACCGAAGCAGCTCCGACGACCATCCCGGCAAGAGCACCGGGCATGTTAGCGCGGCGCCAATACAAACTGGCAAGCATTAGCGGGCCGAAGGATGCGCCCAACCCAGCCCAAGCATAGGACACGACGCTGAAAATGGATGAATTCTCATCCATTGCTATCCCTATCCCGAACAAGAAGACGCACACTAAGGTAAGGCGCGAGACCAGCAGAACCTGCTTATCCGTTGCATCTTTCTTTATGACCCCACGGTAAATGTTTTCAGCAACCGAGGATCCGGCTACCAAAAGGTATGACGACGACGAGCTCATGGATGCTGCAAAGATGCCCGAGACAACAACGCCGCACACAAATGCCGGCAGCATCATCTGGGCAAGAATGATAAACACATTCTCGGCTGCTGACTGGGTGGTGAACTGCGTTGGCAGAACAGCACGACCAATCAGACCGATGAAAATGGCGCATGCAAGCGAAATAACGCACCACGTAACTGCGATGACGCGTGATTTTTTGATTTCGCCAGGAGAACGAATACCCATGAAGCGCACAAGGACATGCGGCATGCCGAAATACCCTAAGCCCCAAGCGAGCATAGACACTATCGTCAGCAAGCCGTAATCCTTAGCATCGCCAAACAAAGGCATGCCGTCAGCAACAACCTGTGCTTGATCGGCCCCGAGAACCGGAACAGCTATCTGAGTACCCGAGAGAAAACCGGGGATGCCTTGGAGAAAGGCCACTGTCGCATCCACACCGCCGGCCCACACAATAGAGCCGACGAACACGACGGCTAAAGCAAAAAACATAAGAGCGCCCTGAATGAAATCAGTGGTAACGACAGAAAGGTATCCACCCAAAATGGTATAAAAAAGGACCACGAACGCCGCAATAACCATCATAGTAGCGTAATCGAAACCAAAAAGAGTATGGAAGAGCTTGCCGCATGAAACAAAGCAGCTGCCCACATATACGCAGAAAAACAGTAAGGTAATCAGAGCGGCTACCGTTGAGAGAATATTCTTTCGATCATGAAACCTATTGCTGAAGAAAGCTGGAACGGTAATGGAATTCCCCGCTACAACCGAATACTTGCGCAAACGTTCTGCAACAAGCTTCCAGTTCAAATATGTTCCGATTGCCAACCCCAGACCAGTCCACACCGCATCGGAGGCACCGGTGAAGTACGCAACGCCGGGAAGACCCATCAAAAGCCATCCCGACATATCGCTCGCCTCAGCCGAAAGGGCCGTTAACCACGGCCCTACTTGTCGTCCACCCAAAAAATAATCTGAAGCAGAAGAATTGGAGCGTTTCGCATAGACGATCCCGATAAGAATAACCGCAGCAAAATAAAGCACCATGGCCACAAGGACCTGCACATCATTCAATGTCATATTTTTCTCTTTCTTGACTCCCGAAAGCGACTCGACGAATTATACTCTATTCTGCTAGAGCGACCGCATAGAATGCAAGATCAGTACGGATGCGAAAGGAAGCGGTATGTCCTCCTATGCAGACAGAGGCATCGAACAACTCTCCGAGACTCTCAAAACCCTCCGGAAAGAACATGCTGCATATGCAGCTATGGGACTTGATTTGAATATGTCTCGCGGTAAACCAGCCTCTGAGCAGCTTGCGCTGAGCCTTCCCATGCTCGATATCCTGTCGTCCGACTCGAACTTGCATGCAGAAGATGGAACCGATTGCCGCAACTACGGAGTTGGATTCGGCATCCCCGAAGCACGTGCATTGATGGCGGTGCTGCTCGATGACGAACCCGATAACGTTATGGTCTTCGGCAACTCAAGCTTAAACATCATGTACGATGAACTCATCCGGTGCTGGATGTTCGGCACACGCGGAAGCGCTCCTTGGAGCAACATCAACCAAGTTAGATGGCTCTGCCCCGTTCCTGGTTATGATCGTCATTTCAGCATCACCGAAGCTCTTGGCATCGATATGATTTCGGTACCCATGGATGAAAACGGCCCAGATATGGATTTCGTAGAAAAATTGGTAGCGCACGATGAATCCATCAAAGGCATCTGGTGCGTGCCAACATACTCCAACCCAGGCGGCGTAACCTACACAGACGAAGTCGTTCGACGGTTGGCCAGCATGCCCTGCGCCGCATCTGATTTCAGAGTATTCTGGGACAATGCCTACTGCGTACACCATCTTAGCGACGATGAATCCCAACAGGACCACGTCTTGGACATCGCGGGCGCATGCAAAGCCTCAGGGACCGAAGATCGTTATTTCAAGTTTGCCTCCACCAGCAAGATAACGTTTCCCGGAGCAGGCGTCGCCGCAATGGCGACAAGCCCAGCTAATGCCGCAGAGATCAAAAGAATTGCAAGCATTCAGATGATAGGGCATGATAAATTAAACCAGTTGCGCCATGTGCGCTTCCTCCAAGATGCACAAGGCATAACTGTCCACATGAAAAAGCACGCCGCTATCCTTCGACCGAAATTCGACTTGGTCATCAATATGCTTGAGCAAAACCTTCAGAACACCGGATGTTCTTGGAGCCATCCCCGTGGAGGATATTTCATCTGCTTCCAGGGTCCTTCGGGAACAGCCCAACGTATCGTCTCTCTCGCAAAAGATGCTGGCGTGACGCTGACAGCCGCAGGGTCTCCTTTTCCCTATCATCTCGATCCGGAAGACAGCATCATACGTATCGCACCCACGCTTCCTTCTCTCGATGAACTGAATCAGGCCATGCGCATATTCATCTGCTGCGCCAAGATGGCATGTATCGAGGCAAGCGCAGTTTGACAATCGAGCAATCGGTTTTCGAAAGCGGGAAATCAATCTGCATTCAATCTCAGTAAGAAGGCTGCTTCTGCCGCGATATCTTCATCGGCCAATCGGGGTGTTGCCTGAAGAGACCAGGCGATGCCGGCAAGGGTCATGCAAAGCGACTCATACCCAATGTGCGCATCCATGATGCTTGCGGCCTGACAGCCGGGAACGACATGCTGAGCCAGGTGGGCAGCGGTCCGCCTGATCGAATACAGACGAAATGCCTCTCGCATATTCGCCTCTTCAAGCACATGCATCATAGGAGGAGGCAGGCCGTCATCGCCATAGAGCACCCCTCTCACAGATTGCACGCCCAACGTCAAACCTTCAGAAGGAGAGACTGCCTTACGATACCCGTCCCACATCTGCACCGTTTCTGCCACATCATCAAGATAGTCTTCAAAGATTGCATGAACCACATGGTTTTTATCGCGAAAATGTTGGTAAAACGAAGTTCTTGCCACTCCGGCGTATCTCACAATTTCAACAACACTGGTATTGGCGATTCCGCCGCGCTCGAAAAGAAAGCGAGCGGTCTGAATGATAATTGCCTTTGATCCCCAAGGCCGAATAGAAGGCTTGCGCACTTGCCCGCGTTGCGTCTCATATACCGAGCAGCAACCTTTCTTCGCAGATATCGCAGACCTATGCGTTGGAAAGGAACTCGGAAAATTGCTCAGAGTTGAGTAATCGTACATGGCGGCCGCCTTTTCAAAATGCGTCGTTATGTTGCTCATAAGTATATATTAGATATCAAGCAATTTAAAGTACTAACTACAAAGAATTTACCTATATGCGAATACCCAGCCAGACCCCCTATATCAGAAGGACCCGCATAAGCGGGCCCTTCTGATTCAATCCACCAAAGATATGACGATCTACAGGTTCTTCGAACCTTCGACGCGACCTTCGAGATAACTCCAATAAGAAGCTATATCGTTTTTCATCTCTTCAATAATATGTTCATTCCCCGCCTTGAACAGATGCTTGAAACGACCCTGGGGCTTGAGGAAGTCTTCTAGAGGACGTTCATCCTTCTCACGAACCGGCGTAAGGGTCCATTTGCCGTTCTCGATTTCGAAAAGCGGCCAGAATTTGGTGTTTACAGCCAAGCGACATATCTCGGTCGTCAACTCGGAAGGCATACGCCATCCACGAGGACACGGAGCCAAGACATTGATGAATGCAGGACCATCGGTTGCAATAGCTTTCTGGGCTTTATTAACCAGATCGCGCCAGTTACCTACTGTTGCCTGAGCGACATAAGGAATACCGTGAGCAGCCATGATAGAGGTAAGATCTTTGCGAATCTGAGGTTTGCCTTGAAGGTTAGAGCCAACTTCGGAAGTCGTAGCCCATGCGCCCTTAGGCGTTGCGCTCGACCGCTGAATGCCGGTGTTCATGTAGGCACCGTTGTCATAGCAGACATATACCATGTCATGTCCACGTTCCATAGCCCCAGACAAAGATTGCAGACCGATATCGTATGTGCCACCGTCACCGCCGAAAGCAATAAACTTAATCTTCTTCTCTGCAGGAATCTTACCCGCAGCTTTCAAACCACGATAAGCTGACTCAATGCCGGAAACAGTGGCCGCCGAATTCTCAAAAGCGTTATGCACGAACGGTACGCGCCAAGAATCATAGGGATAGATGGTGGTAGAAACCTCTAAGCAACCCGTTGCACAGCCGGCAACAACATCGTATTCGTCCTTGCCCATCATAATCTGACGAACGGCAATAGCCGCACCACAGCCGCCACATAGGCGATGGCCTGGAGCTAGACATTCGGGGCGATTTGAAAGTTCTTTAATATTAGCCATGATTCTGCCCCCTATTCCTGAATCCCGAGGTATTCGAGCGATCCTGCGGTCTTGCTACTCTCAAGTGCAGCATATACGCTCTTCAGTTCATCAATAGTCACATCGGAGCCACCCAAACCAACAATATAATTGCTAGTGGGAACACTCATACCGGCATCGTAGAATGCTGCTTCTACCTCAGCCCCTAAAGGACCATGTTGAGCGCCGAGGGAATCAGAGCGATCGAAAACAGCTACTCCTTTGGCCCCCTTGCACGCTTCGACAATCTTCTCAGCAGGGAATGGACGATAGACGCGCGGACGAACAACGCCGACTTTTTTACCATCAGCCCTCAGCTGACGAGCTGCAAAACGAGCATTGCCTGCCATTGATCCCAAGGCAACGATGATGTAATCAGCATCTTCAGTACCCCAGCAATCGACCATTTCAAACGGACGACCTGTAATCTTCGCCCATTCCTGGCCATGTGCCTCAATTACAGCAGCAGAGCCTTCCATGGCACGGCGAACCTGGAGTTTTGCCTTCATGAAACTGCTTCCCAGGTTGGCAAACATACCATGACCCGACGGATTGTCAGTATCAAGCAAAGGATAGAGCGGCTCGTAATCGCCTACATAAGCTTTCACGGTTTCGTCGTCTTCGAGGATGCAGCGATCCATCGCATGCGTGGTTACAAAGCCATCGAGCGTCGGCATGACAGGCAGCAAGACATCGGGATCCTCGGCAACCTTAAAGGCAATAACCGTATTGTCGTAAGCCTCTTGAGCGGTTTCCGCAAAAAAGATTATCCATCCGGTATCACGAGCACCCATAACATCAGAATGATCCCCATGAATATTGATAGGCGCAGAAATAGCACGGTTGGCGTTTGCCATTACAATAGGACAGCGCATACCAGCGGCAATATGGAGTTCTTCCCACATCAGCGCCAAACCTTGCGAACTGGTCGCCGTAGCAACGCGTGCGCCGGCAGCTGAAGAACCGATGCAGGCGGATAAGGCCGAATGCTCAGATTCAACCGTAACAAATTCGGTATGAACCTGGCCATTTGCTACAAATTTGGCAAAGTTCTCGACAATTGTCGTCTGAGGAGTAATGGGATACGCAGCCATAACATCGGGATCGACCTGACGCATGGCAATGGCGACCATCTGATTGCCTGTAGCGGAAAAAGCTTGCGATGCCATAGCTTAAGCCTCCTTCGCTTCAGACTCGGTAATCATTTTCAAAGCGCCGAACTTGCACTCGGAAACGCACACGCCGCATCCTTTACAATGATCGAGATCGATGCCCGTCATTTCGGAATTATCGACCAAGATAGATGAATCGGGACAATACACCCAGCATAGCATGCAATTCTTGCAAGCATCCTTGTCCCAAATAGGACGGTTGCTACGCCAGCTGCCAGTCTGGTACAGGTTAGAGTTACCACCATCGGGGCAGACAAAACCAACCGGGAAATCGCTTGGTTTCCAATCATCGAATGTTTCTACATTGAATTCGGCCATTACATCTGCACCTCCTTATATGCACGATCAACGCTTTCCAGGTTCGCATCAATCATCTGCTGGGAAAACTTCTTTCCAAACGTGATTTTCAAGCGTTCCTTGACGTTTTCGACCGGAACAATTCCAGTCGCTTTGGCCAGGGCACCAACAATCGGAGTGTTGGGCATATCCTTCTTGATAGTATCCATAGCGATACCAGTTGCATCGACTACCGCGATCTTCATAGAAGCCGGCGCATGCAGAGCAGTTCGTGCTTCATCGACATCCATCTCGGTGTTGAGAATAACAGTGCCATCAGCAAGCATACCCTCAAGAACATCAATGCTCCGAATCAAAGTGTCATCCAAGACAATGACAACCCCCGGATTAGTAATGTTATTGTGAACCTCGATAGGTTCATTGCATATGCGCGTGTACGCCTTCAAAGGAGCACCTGTGCGTTCCGGTCCGTATTCCGGCATTGCCTGGATATAGGCATCGTCCATCAGTGCGGTATCCGCTACGAGCTTTGCAGCGGTGACGGCACCTTGCCCGGCACGTGCATGCCAGCGGATTTCTATCAACTGAGACATACCTCTCCTCTCGCTTTCAAAGGTTGTTCGTCAATTATTTCATCCTATCAGCGCTTTAGCGCAGACAAGCGCGCTCTCGCGCGCAATGCGCATGTGGTCGGTGAGTGGGGAATCTTATGGCGAGGAAGTGAAGGAATGGAAGTAAACACATCTGCGCCATCCCTCGCCTTCTCTGGGGAAGAAGCCGTCTAGATTGCAGGGAAAAAAGAAACCGCTTGCATATCCCGAAAGACAAACAAGCGGTTTCTTTTTCAGACGTATGAGGAAATGCAAACTGGCATTTCCTCATACGTATTCGAAATTCCAAAGACTACACCTCAAAGACAGACCATACCTACTATCCAGTCCCGTCGCAAGGACGGACCCCGGATATGCGAATGCCCTCTATGAGCACGACGCCCTATCCTCCCACGGACTGCACCGCAGTACTTTCGGCGAAGAGGGGCTTAACTTCCGAGTTCGGAATGGGATCGGGTGATCCCCCTCTCTATGGTCGCGCTCATAGGGGGCATTCCCTATGGCATGGAGTATGCCTTTGTCAAGAGGCGCACCCTGAAGGTTGCATAGCGTTGTTTTTGCGATCGCGAGATACGATCTTGAAGATGAAGAGCTCGGCCGATTAGTACCGCTCGCCTGAACGCCTCGCGGCGCTTGCAGCTGCGGCCTATCAACCTCGTAGTCTACGAGGGGCCTTACCGAAGAGAGAACTCATCTCGGAGACGGCTTCCCACTTAGATGCTTTCAGCGGTTATCCGTTCCGCACGTAGCTAAGCGGCTGTGCCGTTGGTCGACAACCGCTACACCAGAGGTGCGTCCATCCCGGTCCTCTCGTACTAGGGACAGATCTCCTCAATTCTCTTACGCCCGCGGAGGATAGGGACCGAACTGTCTCACGACGTTCTGAACCCAGCTCGCGTACCGCTTTAAATGGCGAACAGCCATACCCTTGGGACCAACTTCAGCCCCAGGATGCGATGAGCCGACATCGAGGTGCCAAACCTTGCCGTCGATGTGGACTCTTGGGCAAGATCAGCCTGTTATCCCCGGAGTACCTTTTATCCGTTGAGCGACGGCCATTCCACTCTGAGCCGCCGGATCACTAGAACCTGGTTTCCCATCTGCTCGACTTGTAGGTCTCGCAGTCAAGCCCGCTTGTACTCTTGTGCTCTGCGAACGATTGCCAACCGTTCTGAGCGGACCTTACGCACGCCTCCGTTACATTTTAGGAGGCGACCGCCCCAGTCAAACTACCCGCCTGACACGGTCCGCGCGCCGGATCACGGCCGCGCGTTAGGCCGCCGATACGATGAGGGTGGTATTCCAAGGTCGGCTCCGCAGGAACTGGCGTCCCTGTTTCACAGCCTCCCACCTATCCTCTACGCATCGAACCAACGGCCAATGTCAAGCTGTAGTAAAGGTTCACGGGGTCTTTCCGTCCTTCCGTGGGTAATTCGCATCTTCACGAATAATACAATTTCACCGGGTCTATGGTTGAGACAGCGCCCAAGTCGTTACGCCATTCGTGCAGGTCGGAACTTACCCGACAAGGAATTTCGCTACCTTAGGACCGTTATAGTTACGGCCGCCGTTTACTGGGGCTTAGTTT
>Ga0209464_10000387_pt1 | contig 14212 bp, 7 predicted proteins | sample DOMMetBare1Fresh_2_FD_187473 | JGI IMG/M metagenome (GOLD analysis project Ga0209464, IMG submission 187473) | Wetland sediment microbial communities from St. Louis River estuary, USA, under dissolved organic matter induced mercury methylation -... | ecosystem: Environmental > Aquatic >... | reverse complement strand
GAGCGAGCGCTTCCTCAGGCTGGCGAGCCGCACCGCCGCGCCGTCGTCCGGCGCGAGCCCGGTCGCCGACGCGCTCTCGATCCTCGACTCGGTGCGCTTCGCCGACTCGACGCAGTGGCAGATCGCCTACGAGCCCCGGAGCCGCCGCGTCCACTTCCGCTCGCGCTCCCGGCCGGCGGTGAAGACGGTCGCCCTCGACGCCTTCCCGCCGGGGTGCGCGGCGCCGGTCATGACCCTCGATCTGATGACCCGCGCCACGGGCGACGTCTCCGGCGCCTTCGTCCCGTACGCCGAGGAGGCGAACCTTGCGCTCGTCCGGGCCACGTCGGCGCCGCTCCGCTCGCGGCTGCCGCCGGGGATCGTCGAGCGGGTCGCGGCCCTGCCTCGGGGGCTCGCGTGCGCGGCGTCGCCTACATCTCCTTGAAGCGGGGGGCGTAGGCCCGGCTCACCGTCACGGTGCGGGGCGACCCCTTGAGGTGGACGGTGAGCTGGCCGCCGAAGTCCCGACTCACGCGGGCGACGGCGGCGACGCGCACGATGGCGCCGCGGTGGACCCGCCAGAAGCGCGCCGGGTCGAGCTGGCTCTCCAGCTCCTTGAGCGGGGTCCGGATCACCCACTCCCGGTCGCCGGAGATGGCCAGCGTGTACTTCTCCGAGGACTGGAAGAGCTCGACCTCGTCCACCGCCACGAGGAGCACGTCCTCGCGCTGCTGGACCTTGAGCCACTGCAGGGCGCCCGCGACGGGACGGAGCCGCGCCGCCAGCTGCTCCAGCAGGGCGCCCAGGTCGGGCGGCCGTGAGGCCAGCCGGGCGCGTAGCCGTTCGACGGTGCCGGCCAACCGCTCCCCGTCGACCGGCTTCAACAGATAGTCCACGGCCGCGCTCTCGAACGCCTGCAGGGCGTACTGGTCGTGCGCGGTGACGAAGACCACGTGGCAGCGGCCGGAGAGCCGCTGGGCCACCTCGAGTCCGCTCATCCCAGGCATCTGGATGTCGAGGAACGCGACGTCGGGATTTAGCCGATCGGCCAGGGTCAGGGCCTGCGCGCCAGAGTTCGCCGTGCCCACCACTTCGAGCTCGGTCCAGCGGGCCGCCAGCGCCTTCACCAACTGGGCGACCAGTCCGGGTTCGTCGTCGACCACGATGGCGGTGGGGTGGGGCATGGCGCGAGCTCAGGCGACGGGCGGTTCGGCGACTTCCGGGAGCGGGAGCGCGATCGAGACGCGCAGCCCCTCGGGCCGGTTGGGGCGCAAGACGAACTCGCCTCGACCGTGGGAGAGCTGGTCGATACGGGAGCGGACGTTCGCGAGCCCGACCCCCGGCGCGCCGGACTCGTTCATCCCCAGGCCGGTGTCGGTCACCTCCAGCAGGAGCCGCCCCCCCTCGCGCGTCGCCTTGACCGAGACGGCGCCGCCGCCCGGCTTGGGCTCGAGGCCGTGGCGCACGGCGTTCTCCACCAGAGGCTGCAGGAGGAGCGGCGGCAGCTCGAGGTGGCGAAGCTCGGCGCCCGCCTCGATCTCCCACCGCAGCCGGTCCCCGAGCCGCACGGCCTGGATTTCCAGATACGCGCGGATCAGCTCCAGCTCCTCGCCGAGCGTGGTCGGTCCGGACCGGGTCCGGTGCAGGGAGGCCCGAAGGTAGGCGGTCAGGTTCTCCAGCATCCGCCTGGCGTCGGCCGGCTTCTCGTCCACGAGGTGGATGACGTTGGAGAGCGTGTTGAACAGGAAGTGCGGTTCGATCTGGGCCTGGAGCAGCTTGAGGTTGGCCTCGGCGAGCCGCTGCTCGCTCAAGGCCCGTTCGAGCAGCTCCTCGCGCAGCCTGGCTTCGCTCGCGGTGATCCGCTGGGAGGACTGGAAGTAGTAGGAGACCGCTGCGCCGAAGAAAAGGGCCCCGCCCAGCACCGAGGCGTAGAACCGGGGAAGCTCGGCGAGCCGCTCGGCGACCGGCCACTTGCCGGCCAGTGCGATGACGCCGGTGGCCGCGGCCGCGCCGGTCGTGACGGCGACCAGGGACACGACGTAGCGGGGGAGCTCCGGGCGGATGGCCAGCACCGTCCAGGAGGCGATGAGGATGCAGAGCCCGATGATCTGCGAGATGACCAGCGCCCAGCCGAACGAGATCGGCATGACGGCCGCGCAGAACCCGGCGATCACCGTGTTGAAGGCCACGGTCTTGGCGAGCTGGCGAGGGTACTCGCCCGGCCCGGGCGCGGGCTTCCCGCGGGAGGTCATCCGGTCATGGTTCACCCGAACCGCTCCGGTTGCAACGCGGCGGCGCGCCCGGCGCGGGCTCTCCGGGTTCACCAGCGGAGCTCCCAGGAGGCGTTGAAGACGCCGCCCCTGGGGAGGAGCCTGACCGCGGCGTCGCGCGGCCCGCCGTACACCCTCACCGCCGCGGCCAGCCGGTGGCGCTCGCCTTCCCAACCCAGGGCGGCAGTCGCCACCACCCCACCGTCGGCTGGCGTCCAGGTCACGTCCACGGCCGGCTCGAACCGGTCCCACCGCTGCGTTGCGCGCACCATGAAGTTCTCCCGGACCAGGTTCCGCCCACCGAACGCGCGGGCATCCCAGGCCAGGTTGGCGAGCACCAGGTCGCGCGGGAAGGAGGAGCCGTCCAACAGCGCCGCGTGGGAGCGAGCCTGCTCGGCCCATTGCCGCCACTCGGCGGCCGTGGCCGCGGCAGGGTCGATCCACCCCTCCACCAGGAACGAGAGGTCCCAGCCCGGCGTGAGCGTGAAGCCGGCGAGGGCGGAGATGACGTCGGACGACACCCGCACCCGGCCCGGATCGTCGAAGGCGATGGTCGAACCTCCCGGAGCGAGCCGGGCGTCGCCGAGCCGCTCCAGCCTCCGCTGGTAGAGGGCCGAGGCGTGGAGCTCCAGCGAGTCTGCCGGCACCCAGGATCCGGCCAGGCCTCCCTCGCCGAGCGTGCGCCGGCTCCAGCGGACCACCAGGTGCAGGTCGAGTGCTCCCATCCGCCGGTAGTGGCGCAGCGCCACCGCCTCGTCGTCGCGGGAGCGTGGGGACTTCCCCCGCAGCGGGTTGGCGTAGACCAGGGTGGTGGCCGAGCGCTCGCCGAAGCGCTCCCAGCCCAGCAGCGGAACGCCCTCCAGCGCGTAAGGCAGGAAGGCGAGCCGCTGCTCCTGCTGGACCACGTCGAGCGGCCGGAAGCCGTAGCCCACGTCCCAGGAGAGCACCTTCTTCCCGACGAGGAGGTGCTGGCCCCCGACCTCCTCGTCGTAGAAGAGCTCGTTCAGCACCGCCTCGCTCGCCGGGCGCGAGCCCGGCAGGGCGGTCAGGTGACCGGCGACGTCGGCCGTCAACCCGTCGAGCCGCACGCGGAGCTCCACCTCGCCCCTGCCCCGCTCCTCGCCAAGGCCGGGGAGCTCGCCGGCCTCCGCGAAGGGGCTGTCGCCGTTCTCCCAGCTCCCCTCGGGCGCGGCCCGCACGCGCAGCTGGAGGTCGAGCGTGGAAGGATCCAGGGCCAGGGCCGGCCCGGCGGACAGGGTGGCCGCGGCCAGGAGCGCGCGCGTGAGGGCGGGCATCGAGTCACTCCTTCGGCTCGTTCCGGGCGAGGAACATGGGGTTGAAGAATTCGTCCGGCAGGGCGCGCGGCCGGCGGGACAGGTAGGTGATGACGGTCTTGCGGTTGACCTGGATCTGGTCGACCAGCGTCATGGACGCGACCTGGAGCCGGCCATCCGCGCGCTCGAGCGCGAAGGTCGCCTGCTTGGCCAGCTTGTCGGAGGCGACGTAGAGGTTGGCCTGCACGGGGCGGGCGTCGCTGCGGCCGATCCAGAGCTCGACGCGGGCGTAGGTGACGCCCCGGCGCCGGGCGGTGAGGTCGAGCCTCAGGCACGGGAGCCCGTCCACCAGCTCCTCGCCGGCCACGGTCCCCTCGTAGTCGTCGGCCCACGCCATGGTGGCCACGTCCCCGGCCGCCGCGTCCCCGAGCAGCTTCTGTGCCGGCGCGATCCGAATCGGGCGCTGCGAGGAGGGGAGGATCATCCAGAAGTCGTCCCCGAGCATCAGGACCTTCTGCCCCTTCTCGACCGGGGAGCGCGACAGGACGAGCGAGCGCCGGCCGGGCCTGACGTAGACCTGGTAGCGGCGCTCCTTGTCGAGCGCGCCGGACTTGAACGTCTCGACCTGGGTATCGACGACCATGGCCCCGTCGGCGAGCCGGTGGGCGTCGGCCTTGCGAAGCAGCGCCTGCACGTCGTCGGGCCGGGCCGGGCCCGGGACGGCGGCGAGCAGGACGAGGACGCCGAAGAACGCGCGGATTCTAGACATGGGCGAGCGCCTCCACGATGGACTTGCGGGCGGCCTTGCGGCTCACCGCCCAGGCAGCGGCGACGGCGGACAGGACGATGATGGCGGCGGTGACGGCGAAGAGGGCTGGCGGCAGGTCCACGTGCAGCGGGTACCCCACCGAGCGCCCCGGCGGCGGCGGCATCTGCAGCCCGGTCAGATCGAAGATCACGGAGGCGGAGATGGCCACCACCATGCCCAGCACGGCGCCGGCCACGCCGAGGACCAGCCCCTCGAGGGCGAAGTTGCGGACCACCTGGCCGGGCAGGGTGCCCATGGCCCTGAGCGTGCCGATCTCCCGGGTGCGCTCCAGCACCGCCATCCCGAGCGTGTTGGTGACGGAGAAGAGCACCATGGCCACCAGCACCGCCCCGAGCATGCCGAAGATGCGGTTGTAGAGCTGGCGGACCGCGACGTAGAAGCGGGCCTGGTCGAGCCAGGTCCTGATGGCCTGGTCCGGGAGCGCCCGCCCCAGCGCCGCCCTCATCGCGTCGGTGGCCTCCGTCGCGTGGAGGTAGACCGAGAGGGTGCTGACCTTGTCGGTGCGCAGCAGCCGCTGGGCGGTGGAGAGGTGGATCATCACCATCCGCTTGTCGGTCTCTGGTTCGCCAATCGTGAAGACCCCCCTGACGCGCACGTCCTGGGCGTTGAGGCTCCCCTCGGTGGTGGTGGCCATGAGGGTGAGCGAGCTGCCGGGCTCGGCGTGGAGCGACCGGGCCAGGTCCTTCCCGAGCAGGATCTCGGGCACGTCGCCGGGGCTGGGGCGCTGGGACAGGATGTCGCCGGCGGTGAAGTTCAGGAAGGGGCCGCGGACGGTGAACTCGCCCGCGGCGTCCACGCCGACGCCCATGAAGATCGCCGACTTGTCGCCGTTGGTGATCAGGCCGGAGAGCTGGATCCGGGGGAGCACGGCGCTCGTCCGGGGGTCGGCCAGCAGCCGGGTGCGCAGCGCCTCGTGGTCGGCGAGCCCGTACTGCATCGGCGCGTCCTCGTCCTTGTCGAAGTGGTCCCGATGGGCCACCACCAGGTGGCCGCTCGCTCGCGCCGACTGCTCCTTCAGCGACTCGTAGGTGAATTGGGCGAAGCCGCCGCCGATCAGCATGGCGGCCGTGCCGACCGCGGCGATCAGCACGGTGACGGCCGAGCGGCGCCGGTTCCGCAGCACGTTCTTCACGGCGAAGAGGATCCACTTCATGACAGCGCTCCGTCGGTGAGGGTCAGCACGCGATCGCAGCGCGAGGTCATGCGCGCGTCGTGCGTGGCGACGATGAAGGTCGCGTTCTCGTCCCGCCCCAGCTCGTGCATCAGGTCGATGACCTGGGTGGCCGTGGCGCCGTCGAGGTTGGCGGTGGGTTCGTCCGCCAACACCAGCCGGGGGCTGCCGACCAGCGCCCGGGCTATGGCCACGCGCTGGCGCTGACCGCCCGAGAGCTGGTCCGGCTTTCGCCCCGCCAGCTCCCTCAACCCCACCCGCTCCAGCATCCGCAGGGTGCGCGCGGTGCGCCGGCGCGCGTCCACGCCGGCGATCAGGAGCGGGTACTCGACGTTCTCCATGGCGGTGAGCACCGGCACCAGATTGAAGCCCTGGAAGACGAACCCGAGCTTGTCGCGCCGGAGCAGCGCGAGGGCGCGGCCGTCCAGCGCCGAGGTGTCCCGTCCCTCGAGCAGCAGCTCCCCGCCGTCGGGGCTGTCGATGAGGCCGCAGAGGTTCAGCAGCGTGCTCTTGCCGCTCCCCGACGGCCCGGTGAGGGCCACGAAGTCGCCAGACGCGACGTCGAGGTCCACGCCGCGCAGCGCCTGGACCGAGGCCTCGCCTACGCCGTATGACTTCACGATGCCGCGCAGCCGAAGCAGGGGCGGAGGATGGTGGGTTCGGGTCATGGTGGCCTCCCTGGGCACGCCCACAACCTACGAACTGATCCACCATCGCGGGCGCCCCTTGCGACGGGCGGTCACCGGCGCCGACGAACGGGCGCCGGCGGCGACGGACTACATCGAGCGAGACGCGTCGTTCTCCGAAATCAAGGAGCGCCGAGGTTGCAGGCCCCGTAGATTACGTGGGCCTCGCCGGATGCGGTCTTCCCGGCGGGGCTGGCGAGGCGAGACCCGACGAGCATGTCCTCGATCCCGTCGAAGTTGACGTCACCGGTGCCGGCGACCGGGGACCCATACTCCAGGAGGCCGGGCACGTCGCCGGTCAGCAGCCCGTAGATCACGAGCCCTTCGGTGCTCGTGAGTTCGCCGAGATCGACCACCGCGGGGAAGTTGGCCGGGATCGAATCCCGGGAGGAGGGCCTGCACCGCCGCCGCGGCTCCCGGGCGGCGGGGGCCCTTCGACTGCCGCGGCCGAACACGACGTAGGCCTTGGCGGTCGGCTGAGCGCCGGTCGCGCCGATGAAGAGGTCGTCCACGCCGTCGCCGTTGACGTCGCCGACGCGGGCGTTCGAGCCGGTCAGGTCGGCCACCGCAGCTCCGTTCAGCACGAAGCCGTCGTTCCCGTCGAGGGTCGAGAGCTCCAGGACCTCCGGGAAGGTGCGCGAGCACTCGGGGAGGACGGCGCGCTCGCCCGAGGAGCACTCGGAGCGGATGCCGTAGACCACGTAGACCCGGCCCGCATTGGCCTTTCCGTCCGGAGAGGCGAAGGGGGCGGAAACGGCGAGGTCGTCGACGCCATCGCCATTGACGTCGCCCAGTCCCGTGAGCGCGCCGCCGGTGAGGTCGCCCGGGTTGGCGCCGCGCAGGATGAAGCCGTTGCGCCCATCGAGCGACGCTGGACCGAACACGGGAGGATAGGCCGCCTGAGAGCCGAACACGACGTAGCATTCACCGGCGAACGCGCGCCCCTCGGGGCTGGCAGCGAAGGCGCCGATGATGACGTCGTCGAGGCCGTCGTGGTTGACGTCGCCGGCGATGGCCGTCGCGAAGCCGAGGTGATCGATCGGGCTTCCGCCGCGGAACGCGAAGCCGTCGGTGCCGTTGAGCAGGGAGACGTCCAGCGCTGCCGGCCACCGGCCGGTGTGTCCGAACACCACGAACGCCTCGCCCGCCTCGAGCAGCTCCGGCGTGGGAGTGGAGTGCGCGGCGGTGATGATGAGATCGGCGATGCCGTCACCGTTCACGTCCCCGCCGCCAGCGACGGAGCCACCGAGATCTCCGTCAGGATGAAGCCCCTTGATCAGGACGCCATCGACACCGCTCACTTCGCCCAGGTCGATCACGGCGGGAAAGCGAAGACGGCGGCCGAACACCAGGTAGGACTCGCCCGCCGTCACCATGCCGTCGGGATCGGCGCTGATCGCGCCGACAAGGAGATCGTCGATGCCGTCGCCGTTGACGTCGCCGACGCCTGCGACCGAATGCCCAGCGTAGTCCTGGGCGTGGACGCCCGTGAGCAGGAAGCCGTTGCGGCCGTCGAGCGATCGAAGCTCGAACGGAGAGGCGAACCCGCCCGCTCTCCCGAAGACGACGTAGACCTCGCCGGCGTCGCTGGCGTCCTCATGATCGGCGAATCGCGCCGAGACGATGATGTCGTCCACTCCGTCCCCGTTCACATCACCCGCCCTACCAACGGACCAACCGGTCCCGTCGCCGGCGTCGATACCCTTGAGTGCGAAGCCCCGACGCCTGTCCAGCGCGCCGACGTCCAGAGCTGGCGCCGGCTCGATCGCCAGCGAGGCGCCGGGAGCAAGCGTCAGGGCGAGCGCCACCAGCGCGCCCGACCGCGACCTCCGAGACGGGTCCAACTCTTCGATCGTTGAAATGGCCATGGTCCCCTCGTGATGGGTGTCGTTCTGCGAGTAACGGCTTCTTCTATCGCGCTCCGTGCAGTCGTCATCGTCGCAACGGGTGGGACCGATTGACTCGCCCCATCGATGCTCGTGCGACACCCGGGGAAAGCAGTCTGCCAGGCGGACTGCAGGCGGGTGGCGAGCGAGGAGCGGTCAGCACTCATCGTCAATCCCCCTCGGTTCATCGGAGCCCTGTCGGTTCAACGCCGAGGACCATCAGGGGATGCGGGTCTGGCGCGTGGGAGCCACGGCAACCGCAGGGGTCGCAAGAGAGGTGCGTCTCGCTGTGTCGCATGGATCGACGGGTCGGGTCATCGGACGACGCGTCCCCTTCCCTCCTTGGCGGGGCCTTTGGTGGCGCCAGGGTCACGGAAAGCACTGGCACGGAGGGTGACACGCACGCGGGGTGCGCATGCGGGATTGCGTTGATGGCGTGCAGATTGGTGTCGATCGGATTCGCCGTGGGTCTATCGCATCCGAGAGGACGCCCCATTTGTCGCCTATTCAGGCCGTGAAGATTTGGCAAACATGTCGCCGCTCCAATGAGCATGGGCCGTGAGCCTCCCACCCCGTTCGATCGCACCGAGGGTGAGAGGAGGCACGGAGACTCCGGGGGACGGATCATTACGGGATCTGCGGGGAGCTGCGCTTGAGAGTGGCTGACACTCTGGGTGATGCGCTTGATCGGGTCTCAGGGGACTCGCGGCGAGGTGTCACCTTCATTGGTGGCTCGGACGGGGAGGAGTTCCTCTCCTACGCAGGGTTGCGCCGCGCTGCCCTCGGGGTGCTGGGAACCCTGCAAGCGGCGGGCCTTCGCGCAGGCGACCAGTTGATCATTCGGGTCGACGACTGCCGCACGTTCCTGGGCCTGTTCTGGGCGGGCATCCTCGGCGGCGTGACCCCCGTGCCGCTGAGCGTGGGGATCAACGATGAGCACCGTTACAAGCTGATGCGGGTCTGGCAGGCGCTCGAGCGGCCCTGGCTCGCGTCGACGCGCAAGAGCCTCGATTCACTGAACGAGTACGCTGGACGCAGCGGCCTGAAGGAGACGATGGAGCGTCTCGAGTCCACGTTCATCTGCACCGACGATCTGTCGGCGGAGGGTTCCGGAGGAGCGCTGCATCCGTCCAAGGCCGAAGACGTGGCCTTCATCCAGTTCTCGTCGGGCTCGACGGGCGACCCCAAGGGTGTGGTGCTCTCTCACCGCAACCTGATCGTCAATACCGCGAGCATCAACCGCGCGGTCCGCACGAGCGGAGATGACGTGAGCCTGAGTTGGATGCCGCTGACGCACGACTTGGGGCTGATCGGGGCCCACATCGCCAGCGCAGTGGCCGGGATCCCCCAGTACCTCATGCCTCCGACGGTGTTCGTCCGTCACCCCGCTCTCTGGATGAGCAAGGCGTCGCAACATCGCGCCACCCAGCTCTACTCGCCTAACTTCGGCCTCAGCCACTTCCTCACGAGCCTGACGCGATCCGGATCCTTGCGGCAGACGGAGGAGTGGGACCTCTCGCGCGTACGCTTCATCGCCAACGGCGCTGAGCCGATCTCGCCCGAGCTGTGCAGGCAGTTCCTGAAGACGCTGGCGCCATGCGGACTCGCCGCAGAGTCGATCCGGCCCGTGTACGGCCTCGCCGAGGGGACCGTCGGGGTGACGATCTCCGAGCCGGGGACCCCGTTCGAGACCTGCCGGGTTACGCGACAGAGCCTGGCCGAAGGCGGCGCGGTCGCGGAGGGCACGCCCGGAGGCGAAGGCGTGGAGTTCGTGAAGGTCGGTAGGCCGATCGACGGATGCTCGTTGCGCATCGCCATTAACGAAGACACTCCCGCCGCAGACGGCGTCGTGGGACGGATCCAGATCCGGGGAGAGAGCGTGACGAGCGGGTACTACAACGATCCCGACGCCACGCGCGCGATCATGCGCCCGGACGGATGGCTCGACACCGGCGATCTGGGCTTCATGCGCGACGGCGAGCTCGTCATCACGGGGCGAGCCAAGGACGTCGTATTCGTCAACGGCCAGAACATCTACCCTCACGACCTGGAGCGCGTCGCCGAGGCGGTCGAGGGGTTGTCGCTAGGGAAGATCGCGATCTGCGGCGTGGCGAACGAGAAGTCCGGCGGGGACGACGTGGTGGCCTTCGTCGTCAGCGCGCTGTCCGAAGGGGAGTTCGCCGCCCTGGCCCGCCGACTATGCGCGCACGTTGCGGAGAAGACAGCCGTGCCGATCTCGGGGGTGGTGCCGGTCCGGCACCTTCCCAAGACCACGAGCGGTAAGGTACAGCGCTACAAGCTCGGTCAGATGCTGGCCCGGGGAGAGCTGACCCCGGTCAAGCTCGGTTCGCCCTCGGAGAGCACGGTCCGGCTCGGCGGCGGGACCATCCGCGACTGGATCGTCGAGCGGGTCGCCAGGCGGGTGGGCATGGACGCGGCTCGCATCGATCCACGCGAGCCGTTGGCCTCCTACGGCTTGACCTCCGCGGCGCTGGTGGCCCTCACCGGCGAGATCGAAGAGTGGCTTCAGCGTCGGGTCGAGCCTTCGGTCGTCTTCAGCTACCCCTCCATCGACGCCTTGGCCGCGTTCCTGGACGAGGGCCCGGCCGGGCCCTCGACGATCCGGTCCGCAGGCGCGCGGAGCGCGGAGGACGACTCGGCCGTCGCGGTGATCGGGATGGCGTGCCGCTTCCCGCAGGCGCCCGACCTTGACGCCTACTGGCGCCTGCTGCTCGAGGGCAAGGACGCCATTCGCGAGGTGCCGGCCTCGCGCTGGGACGTGGACGCGCTTCACGACCCCGAGCCCGGCGCGCCCGGGAAGATGATCTCCAGGTATGGGGGGTTCCTCGACGGCGTCGAGGAGTTCGACGCCGCGTTCTTCGGCATCTCGGCCCGCGAGGCCGCGAGCATGGACCCGCAGCAGCGGCTGGTGCTTGAGGTGGCCTGGGAGGCGCTCGAGCACGCCGGCCTGGCGCCGGCCCGGCTGTCCGGGAGCCGGACCGCAGTCTGCGTGGGGATCTGCACCACCGACTACGCCCGCCTGCAGCGCCGGCACGGCGAGGGGCTCGACGCGTACTCCGGCGTGGGGGGCGCGCTGAGCATGGCCGGCGCCCGCCTGGCGTACCTCCTCAACCTGCGCGGCCCGGCCTGGGTGGTCGACACGGCCTGCTCGTCGTCGCTGGTCGCGGTGCACCAGGCCTGCCGCAGCCTGACGACCGACGAGGCGGACCTGGCGGTGGTGGGCGGGGTCAACCTCATCCTGGTCTCGGACTGCAACGTCATCCTCTCGCAGGCGCGGATGCTCTCCCCGGGCGGGCGCTGCCGTACCTTCGACGCCGACGCCGACGGCTACGTGCGAAGCGAAGGGTGCGGCGTCGTGGTGCTCAAGCGGCTGCGCGACGCGCTGCGGGACGGCGACAACGTGCTGGCCTTCGTTCGGGGCAGCGCGGTGAACCAGGACGGGCGGAGCAACGGGCTGACCGCGCCCAACGGCCTGGCCCAGGAGCAGGTCATCGCCGCTGCGCTGCGAAGCGCCGGGATCGCGCCGGAGGCGGTCTCGTACCTGGAGACCCACGGCACCGGCACCGCGCTGGGCGACCCAGTGGAGGTCAACGCGGCCGCCGCGGCGTTGGGTGGCAACCGCGCGCCCGAGCGTCCGCTGTTGCTCGGTTCGGTGAAGGCCAGCATCGGGCACACCGAGGCGGCCGCGGGCGTCGCCGGCCTGATCAAGACCGTGCTGGCCATGCAGCACGGCGTGATCCCGCCCCAGGCCAACTACCGCACGCCCAATCCGCGCATCGCCTGGCCGAACTTGCCGGTGGAGGTGGTGGCGGCGCCGCGCCCCTGGCCGTCGGGCACCCTAGTCGCCGGGGTGAGTTCCTTCGGCTTCAGCGGCACCAACGCGCACGTGATCCTGGAGGCGCTGGCGCCGCGCGCAGAGGTGGGCGGGGATGGTGCCCGTCAGGCTCGCGGACACGCTGTGCTGCCGCTCTCTGCCCGGAGCCCCGCGGCTCTCCGCTCGCTCGCCGCCCGCTTCGAGGCTCGACTGGGCGCACAGCCCGCGCCGTCGCTAGAGGCGGTCGCGCACACCGCGGGCATCGGGCGCGCCCACTTCGACCACCGCGCCGCGATCGTCGCCGCCGACGCGGCAGAGGCGCGAGCCAAGCTGACCGCGCTGGCGCGGGGGGAGGCGGGGCCCGGCGTCTTCCGCGGGCAGGCCGGGCAGCGGCCCAAGCTGGCGTGGCTGTTCACCGGCCAGGGCAGTCAGTACCTCGGCATGGGCAAGGCGCTGTACGACCAGCAGCCGGTGTTCCGCGCGGCGCTCGATCGGTGCGCGGCCGAGATGGCCGGCGTCCTGGACGTTCCGCTGCTCGACGTCCTATGGGCCGCCGCCGAGAGCCCTCGCGGGGACTTGATCGATCAGACCCAGTACACTCAGCCCGCGCTGTTCGCCCTGCAGGTGAGCCTGGCGGAGCTTTGGCGGAGTTGGGGGCTCGCCCCGGACGTGGTGATGGGCCACAGCGTCGGCGACTTCGCGGCCGCCTGCGTGGCCGGAGCGCTGAGCCTGGAGGACGCGGCGCGGCTCGTGGCCCGGCGCGGTGCCCTGATGGGCGCGCTCCCCTCCGGCGGCGTGATGTCGGCCGTCGAAGCCCCTCGCAGCGCGGTGCTGGCGGCGCTCGTGTCCGACGTCGCCATCGCGGCCGACAACGGCACGCACCTCGTGGTCAGCGGGCCGGCCCCCGCGGTGGCCTCGGTGGAGAAGCGCCTGGCGGCGGACGGAGCGCGCTTCCGGCGCCTCACCACCTCGCACGCCTTCCACTCCGCGCTGATGGAGCCGATGCTCGACGCGCTCGAGGCCGCGGCCGCCGCGGTCACCACCCTCCCGCTCGCGCTGCCGTTCGTCTGCAACCTCGATGGGCGCCTGCTCGAGCCCGGCAGTCGCCTGGCAGCCGGGTACTGGCGCCGCCATGCTCGCGAGCCGGTGGCCTTCGCCGCCGGCGTCGAGATCGTCGCCCGGTTCGGCTGCACGACGCTGCTGGAGATCGGCCCGCAGCCGGTCCTGATCGCGCTAGCGGGGCAGCGCTGGCCGAAGGCGCCGCCGCCGGCCACGGTGGCCTCGCTGCGGCGCTCGGTGGCCGCCGATCGGCAGATAGCCGAGGCGTTCGCCCAACTCTACGCCCTCGGCGGCGACCTCGCGTTCGCCGCCTGGGACCGGCCGTGGCCTCAACGCAGGATCGCGCTGCCGAGCTACCCTTTCGACCGCCGTCGCCACTGGGTTGACGTCGCCAAGGCGCCGGAAGCGGTCGCCACCACGAAGACGCTCCAGCTGCTCGGCGAGGGGAAGCTGGAGGAGCTGGCCGCGCACATGGGCCTGGCCGACGGGAAGGAGACGGTCGTCCGCGTTCTGGCTGCGGTGCACGAAAGCGCCGTCCGGGACGGCGCCGCCGGACGAGCGCGCAACCAGCTCTACCGGACGGAGTGGCTCCCGCTGGGCTCTACGCCGGCGCGGAGGGCGCCTGAAGAGGGCGCGTGGATGCTCCTCGCCGATCCGGCGTCGGAAAGCTTCGGCGCCGCGCTGGAGGCGTGCCTTCGACGCGAGGGGCGGAAGGTCGTGGTGGAGCGGCTCGTTCCGTCCGCCAACCTCGAGTCCCAGGTGGCCCGCGGGCTGGAGAGGGTCGGCCTGGTCGCCGGCGTGGTGCCGCTGACTGCGCTTGGGGTCGAGGCAGAGCCATCGCTGGCCGCGCCCGTCCCGACGAGCCGGAGCGTGCTGTACCCCGCTGTGCACCTGGTGCAGGCGCTCCTCCGCATGGACAAGGCCGCGCCGCTCTTCCTGGTGACCCGCGCAGCCCGTGCCACCCGGGAAGGCGAGCGGGTGGCCCCGCACCTTCGGCCGCTATGGGGCTTCGGCCAGGTGCTGCGCCGCGAGCATCCGCGCCTCCTGGGGAAGCTCGTCGATCTCGGCCCGGAGGACGTCGACCCCGCGGCGTGCGCGGAGCTGCTCGTGGCCGAGATCCTCTCCGACGATGGGGAGGGGGAGGTCGCGCTGCGGAGCGGCGGTCGCCTGGGCGCTCGGCTGCGTCGTGCGGAGTCGCTCGGCGTGGTCCAAGCGATGGCGGT
>Ga0209464_10000386_pt1 | contig 14269 bp, 12 predicted proteins | sample DOMMetBare1Fresh_2_FD_187473 | JGI IMG/M metagenome (GOLD analysis project Ga0209464, IMG submission 187473) | Wetland sediment microbial communities from St. Louis River estuary, USA, under dissolved organic matter induced mercury methylation -... | ecosystem: Environmental > Aquatic >... | reverse complement strand
CCCCTTTCGTCCGAGCTGATGGTTCCAGTATAGCGCTTTATCCTCGGCGCAGAAGGTCGTTCGTAGGCCGTTTGCGATGCGTTGCTTAGGAGGGCGGAGCGATTCTGCGTGCATTCGCCACGTTTATGAGCGGTCTGGAAATGTTTCGACAAAAAAGACGCCAGCATCATCGCTCGTGGTACAGTTCTTGTAAGACGACACGCGAAAGGGACCGCATGCCTGAAAAGAACGATCGGGAAAATCTGTACATCGATGAAGTGGCGGGGCATCGGCGTCGGTATGCCAAGCTAGTGGAATTCACCCATTCGTCTACAAAGGCGGCGGGCATCATGCTTGCTGCGGCTATCGCAGCCGTGGTAATTGCCAATAGTCCGGCATACGGCGGCTTTCTGGAATTCTGGCATGCCGACGTGGTAGTGGGCTTCGGCGGTTCTGTGCGCAGCATGCCGCTTTCGCACATCATCAACGATGTGCTGATGGCTGTGTTTTTCCTTCTAGTGGGTCTTGAAGTGAAATACGAGATGACCGTTGGCGCCCTTGCCGATATCCGCAAGGCGCTGCTGCCTATCCTGGCGGCGTGCGGCGGTGTGCTTGCGCCCATCGCCATCTTTGCGGCGTTCAATGCAGGTGCGGCCTCGTCGAGCGGCTGGGGCGTGCCCACCGCTACCGACATTGCGTTTGCCTTGGGTATCCTGGCGCTTTTAGGCAATCGCGTACCGAGCGGGTTGCGGGTGTTTCTAAGCACGCTCGCGGTGGCCGACGATATCATTGCCGTCTTGGTTATCGCTGTTTTTTACGGACAGCCTCCTCAGATTCCCTGGCTCGTGGCGGCTGTGCTCGTAACAGGCATGCTGATCGTCTTGAACCGGAGCCATGTCTACTCGCTCGTGCCGTATGCAGTCGTGGGCATAGTGCTGTGGTATTGCGTGTTCATGTCGGGAATCCATTCCACCATCGCGGGCGTGGTACTGGCGTTTGCCATTCCGTCGCGCTCACGGGTAAACGTCAACGGGTTTACGCAATGGAGCGGCGACCAAGTGCGACGGGTGGGCGAGATGGTGCAACCCGATCAGCCACTTGCTGCGCAAGGTGACTTTTTAGAAGCCGTATCAAAGCTTTCCGTTGTGGCAAAACAGACGGTGCCGCCTGCGATCAGGCTGGAAAAACGCCTGTACCCATGGGTGTATTTCCTCATTTTGCCGTTGTTTGCCCTGACCAATGCGGATGTGCCGCTTGCGGGCGGTTCATTCGGCGCCATTATCGCCGATCCGGTATTCTGCGGCGTGCTGTTCGGGCTGCTTCTGGGCAAACCCTTGGGCATCATGGCCTTCAGCCTGATAGCGGTGAAATCGAAGCTGGCCGATCTGCCCGAAGGGGTTTCGTGGGTGCATATGCTGGGCGCCTCGATTTTGGGTGGCGTCGGTTTCACCATGGCTATCTTCGTAGCCGATTTGGCATTCGACGACCTTGCCATGGTCAACGCTGCGAAGATGGGCATTCTCTCGGCTTCGCTTCTGGCTGGCATCATCGGCTTTGCCTTCTTACTATTCGAAACACGCTTTTCGGCGGCGGACCGGTCTTTCCGTTTGCCCTCTGAATAGCGTAGGTGAATGCCCGGTCGAACTTTGCCGGGTCGGGGCTTACCGGTCCATCTGGTCTGGGCGGTTCTTCTATCTGCCATGTTCGTTTGACAGCATCTTCATATATGTTTGCATTTCGTATGCGTTTTCCCCTAGAATGCCCTTATGTCTAAAAGCGATTTATACATAGACGGGGAATACATGAACACTAAAACCACTCCGTTCCCTCGGCGTTCTTTCATCGCGAGTGCAGCCGCTCTCGGCGTTGTAGCATTGATCAACCCATCCAAGGCATTTGCCGAAGATGCCGCGTCAGTGCAGGCGGAAGCCGATTCTGCGGCATCTTCTTTGAAGAGCATGCAGAGCAATCTGGACAAAGCGTCTAACGACTACACCCAGGCCCTCATGGACCAGCAGCAGGCCCAGGACAACATGGATGCCGCCCAGCAGCAGATAGACCAGCAGAACCAGCAGATCGCCGACCTGCAGTCCAAGCTGGGCACGCGCGCCCGCAGCATGTACCGCACGGGCGGCAATTCCATGCTCGACGTGATTTTTGGATCTGTCACTTTTCAAGAACTTGCCACAAATTGGGATATTTTGAGCACGATGAACGACCAGGACGCCCAGCTGGTCGACGAGACCAAGACCGCCCGCGAGCAGCTGGAGGCCGCCAAGCAGGAGTACTCCCAGCAGGAGCAGGTGGCGGCGCAGAAGGCCGACGAGGCCGGGCAGAAGAAGGCGCAGGCCGAGTCTCTGGTCGCGCAGCAGCAAGCTTTGTACAACAGTTTGAGTGCGCAGGTGGTTCAGAAGCTGCAGGAAGAGCGTGCTGCGCAAGAAGCTGCGGCTGCTGCCCAGGTTGCAGCGGTCGTGGCCGCGACGCCGCAATCTACGGGAGGTTCGTCGACGCCGAGTGATTCAAATACAGGTTCGAGCGACACGGGGGCAGGAACCGGTGGCAGCGATACGGGCGGATATTCATCGGGCGGCGGCAACGTGCCTTCGTACGATGGCGGCGGTGATGCGGTATCTCGTGCTGGGCGGTGTATTGGTGCTCCTTATGCTACGGGCGGTGTCGGTCCCGGTTCGTACGACTGCTCCGGCTTTGTCAGCTATTGCCTGACGGGCGAACATATCCGGTTGGGTACGACGTACACCTTCATGGGCTGGCCGCAGGTTTCTCTTTCCGAAGCCCAGCCAGGGGACGTGCTGGTCAATGACGACCATTGCGGCCTGTATATAGGCAACGGCATGATGATTGATGCGCAGTATGCCGGGGTCACGGCCGAAAGCATCCATGGATGGTTCCAGTGGGACCGCATCGTGCGCTATCCGGGCTAATGCGTGTGCCTTGATGCCGAAACGTCCTACATGAACCTGCTTGTATGAAATGAAAATTGGGGAGAGCCTATGCTCTCCCTTTTCTTTTCGGCCACTTGTGATAATATAACTGCCGCTGCAACGCAGCATGTACGGGATGTGGCTCAGCTTGGTAGAGCGCTGCGTTCGGGACGCAGAGGCCGCTGGTTCAAATCCAGTCATCCCGACCATGGATACTAGAGGGGTGCCCCCGGCATCCCTCTCTTCCGAGGTCAAGGCAAAACGTGATAGCCTGTCGGACCATCGTGTACGTGCAGTCGCTATCGTATCGGAAGAATACGGCTTGGAGGCATTATGAAATTCGGCGGAATCGGAGTTCCTGAACTTCTCATCATCCTGGCAGTTGCCTTGCTGATCTTCGGGCCCAAGAACCTCCCTAAACTGGGCAGTGCTTTGGGCAAAACCGTGAAGAACCTGCGTGAAGGCATGGGCGGCGGAGGCAAAGATAAAGAAGCTGAAGAGGCTGAAGATGAAGCAGCCGAAGAAGAGGTCGAGGAAGAGCCCAAGAAGGCTCCTGCCAAGAAACCTGCTTCGAAGACTGCGGCCGCCAAGAAAAAGGCCGAATAGCATAAGCGATACCCGCAACGCGGCATGTGCTCGAGTTGCACATGCCGCGTTGTCGTATATACAGGGGCTTTGCAACGTCCGCGGGACGCGAAGGGGCCGACGTCCGTTTCGGACGCGATCATGCGCAATCAATAAGGACGGAAAACATGGTGGAAAAGGACTACATTCTTACCGAGGAGGGAAAGAAGAAGCTTGAAGAAGAGCTTCATTTCCTGGAAACCGAAAAACGTGCTGAAATAGGCGAGCGTATCAAGGTCGCGCGCGAATTCGGCGATATCTCCGAGAATTCGGAATACGACGATGCGAAGAACGAGCAGGCTATGGTAGAAGCCCGTATCTCGGAGGTCACGCGCATCTTGGGAGATGCTACCGTGGTAACCGTCCCCAAGCGCTCGTCGAAGGTCAACATCGGTTCTATCGTCACGGTTGACATGGGCGGTAAGGAACGGGTTTTCAATATCGTAGGCGCTGCCGAATCAGATGTGCGTGAAGGCAAGATCAGCAATGAATCACCGGTAGGAGCTGCCCTGCTAGGACACAAGAAAGGCGATTCTGTCACCGCCGCGGGCCCCACGGGAAGACAGATATCGATGACCGTCATCAAAATCGAGCACTAGAGCGCAACGGCCTGGGGGAATACCGCGGGCCGTTTTGCTCCCCAGGCGTTTCATACAGATTATCTCGAACCGGACCGCCTGCTCAGTTGGGCGGTTCTCTCTTCAAGAAAGGTTGAGCATGAGCGACGAGCAACAGCAGCAGACAGCGGAACAAGGCGCGGTCGCCGCAATCGAAGACGATCCTCGGCAAGTGCGCCTGGGCAAGCGCGAGGCGCTTATTGCAGCGGGCGAGAATCCATACGGGGAAGCGTTCCAGTACACGCATCATCCGGCTGATCTGGAAAAACTCTATGCCGATCTCGAAAACGGTGCAACGACCGAAGATGAAGTGCGGGTTGCCGGCCGCGTTATGGCCATTCGCGACCAGGGCAAGATCATCTTTATCGTCTTGCGCGATTCGGGTGCCGATATCCAGTTGTTCTGCCGCATCAATGCGTTGGGCGACGATGAATTCGCCAAGATGAAAGATCTTGATATGGGCGACTGGATCGGTGCTCAGGGTATGGTTATGCGCACGCGTCGCGGCCAGCTTTCCGTGGCGGTGTCTTCTTTCAAACTGCTTTCGAAGTCTATCCGCCCGCTTCCCGAGAAGTTCCATGGCCTGGCGGACAAGGAGATCCGTTATCGTCAGCGCTATGTCGACCTGATTATGAACGCCGATGTGCGTACAACATTTGAAAAGCGTTTTAAGATCATGTCTGCCCTGCGTTCGTATATGGACAACGATCAGCAGTATTACGAGGTTGAAACGCCGATGCTGCAGGCTATCATGGGTGGTGCCAATGCCCGCCCATTCGTCACGCACCACAATGCGCTCGATCGTGACTTCTATCTGCGTATCGCCACCGAATTACCGCTGAAGCGGTTGCTGGTGGGCGGTTTCGAACGTGTGTATGAAATCGGCAGGGTCTTTCGCAACGAAGGCATGGACCAGTACCACAATCCCGAGTTTACTACGATGGAGGCCTATCGGGCGTTTTCGGATCTTGAAGGCATGATGGAATTGGCAGAGGGCGCGTTCCAGGCGGCCGCTATGGCTGCATGCGGCACGCTGCAGATAACCTACCAGGGCCAAGAGATAAACCTAGCCGGTCCGTGGCCGCGCAGAACCATGATGGACCTGGCTTCCGAAGGAGCTGGCGAAGAAGTGAGCTTCGATCGCTCGATCGAAGACTTGGCTGCCATTGCCGGACGCTTTCATATCAAGGTGGAAGACCAGTGGGGCAAAGGCAGGCTTATCGCCGAGATATTCGAAGAAACATGCGAGTCGAAGCTGGTTCAGCCTATTTTCGTTACCGACCATCCCACCGAGGTTTCTCCGCTCGCCAAGAAGAAATCCGATGACGAGAATGTAACGGATCGCTTCGAACTCTACATTTGCGGGCACGAATATGCTAATGCTTTTAGTGAACTAAACGACCCTGTCGACCAAGCCGAAAGATTCCATGCGCAGGTTGCCGCGAAGGATTATGACGACGAGGCTATGGGGTACGATGATGATTACATTCGCGCTCTGGAATACGGGATGCCGCCGGCAGGTGGGATTGGGATAGGTATCGATCGTATGGTCATGCTGCTTGCCGATGCTCCCTCCATTCGCGATGTCCTCTTGTTCCCGCACATGCGAGACGAGCGGTAGGCTATATCGTCATCCTCAAAGGAAGCGAGGAGCGTACATGAGTTTCGACAAATTTACCGATAAGGCGCGCAAGGTGCTGGTTATCGCTCAAGACGAGGCCCGCACCCTGCATCAACCTTACGTGGGCACCGAGCATATCCTGCTCGCGCTCATCAAAGAACAGGACGGTTTGGCCGCCCAAGCGCTCGAACGCCTGAATGTGCATTACGACGATGTGGTGCAGACCATTCATCAGGTGGCCGCTATCGATCCCGATACCGATGTATCCGGGCATTTGGGTTTCACCCCGCGTGTCAAGCGCGTGCTGGAAAACAGCTTGCGCGAAGCCATGCAGATGGGGCAGACCTATATTTCGACCGAGCATCTGCTGCTGGGTATCGTGCGCGAAAATGAGGGCACGGCTATCGAGGTGCTGGGCCGCTTGGGCGTTTCCGGCGATCAGGTCCGCTCGGCTTTGAACGATCTGGTGGGGCAATCGTCGGTGTTCGCCGGGCGTAACGGCTTCGATCCCACCATGCAGCCGACGGAGAGCGCACTGGCCGAATTCGGCACCGACCTGACCAAGAAAGCCGCCGATGGCAAGCTTGACCCCGTTATCGGCCGCGCCGGCGTCATCGAGCGCATCATGCAAATTCTCTGCCGTAGGCAGAAGAACAACCCGCTGCTTATCGGCGAGCCCGGTGTCGGCAAAACGGCCGTGGTGGAAGGATTGGCCCAGCTGATCGTTTCCAATCAAGTGCCCGACATCCTGCGCAACAAGCGCATCTTCACGTTGGACGTGTCCAGCTTGGTCGCAGGCAGCAAATACCGGGGCGAATTCGAAGAGCGCCTGAAGAAGTGCATCAAAGAAGTTATCGATGCGGGCGATATCATCCTGTTTATCGACGAGCTGCATACCCTGATAGGTGCTGGATCGGCTGAAGGTTCCATCGATGCCGCTGCCATTCTGAAGCCGCCGTTGTCTCGTGGTGAAATACAGGTGATCGGCGCTACCACCATCGATGAATACCGCAAGCACGTCGAAAAGGATGCCGCTCTCGAGCGTCGGTTCCAACCGGTAACGGTGGGCGAGCCCAATGAAGAGCAGTCCATGCGCATTATGCAGGGACTGCGTGACCGCTATGAAGCCCATCATCATGTGAAGTTCACGGACGAAGCACTGCAGGCTGCGGTGTCCCTTGCCGACCGCTACATCCAAGATCGATTCCTGCCTGACAAGGCAATCGATGTCATGGATGAAGCCGGTGCCCGTATGCGCATCCGCAACATGACGTTGCCGCCCGAACTGCGCGAGCTCGATGATAAACTGCGCGATGCCAAGGCCCGCAAGGAATCCGCCATCGCTGCCCAAGATTTCGAGCAGGCTGCAAAGCTGCGCGATGAGGAAGGCGCCTTGCGCAAAGAGCGCGAGGAAGCCGAGAAGACCTGGGAAGCCGAATCGAGCCGCGAAGTCCAGAAGGTTTCTGCCGAAGACATCGCCGATGTGATCAGCATGACCACGGGCGTGCCGGTATCCGACCTGACCGAAGCCGAAACCGACAAGCTGCTGCGTATGGAAAGCGTGCTGCACGGTCGCGTAATCGGACAAGAGGAAGCTGTGACGGCTGTTTCCAAGGCCATCCGTCGTTCGCGCAGCGGGTTGAAAGACCCTAAGCGCCCTGCTGGCTCGTTCATATTCCTCGGGCCTTCGGGCGTAGGCAAGACCGAGCTTTCCAAGGCGCTTGCCGAGTTCCTGTTCAATAGCGAAGATGCTTTGATCAGCTTCGATATGAGCGAATATATGGAAAAGCATACGGTGTCGCGCCTAATCGGTTCGCCTCCGGGTTATGTGGGGTACGACGAGGGCGGCCAGCTGACGAAGGCCGTGCGCCAACGTCCGTATTCCGTGGTGCTCTTCGATGAAATCGAGAAGGCCCATCCGGATGTGTTCAACATCCTGCTGCAGATACTGGAAGAAGGACGCCTGACCGATGGCCAAGGGCGCATGGTGGATTTCCGCAACACCGTCATTATCATGACCAGCAACGTGGGTGCACGCGAAATCGCGCAGAGCGCTCCGTTGGGCTTCGGCGGCGAAGGCAGCGGGTTGTCCGACAAGGAAATCAAGAGCCGCGTCATGAGCGAGCTCAAGAAACTGTTCCGTCCGGAATTCCTGAACCGCATCGACGAGGTGATCGTATTCAAGAGCCTGACGAAGGATGAGATCGCCGAAATCGTGAAGCTCATGGTGGCCGACCTGCGCGATCGCCTGATATCGCAGAACATGACCATCAACTTGACGGACGAGGCGTGCCGCTATATTGCCAGCGAAGGCACCGATACTACGTTCGGTGCGCGTCCGTTGCGTCGCGCCATACAGCGTTTGCTGGAAGACCCCATATCCGAACAGGTCTTGGAAGGAAAATGGGCGAGCGGTTCGGTCATCGACGTCGACTTCAAAGACGGCGAGCTGGTCTTCTCTGCCGGCGAGGGCTCTATCCCTGCACCGCGCAAGCACGATAGCATTGCCCGCGATGCAGAACTGCTGATGAAAGGCTATGACCTTGGCAATACAGGCAAAGCGCTGGACGGCGGAATGCCGGCAAGCAGCGGCGGAGTTGCCGACTAAATTCGTGAATCAACCTTCAAGCGCGCCGTTTCCCGGCGCGCTTGTCGTATTATAGGGGCTGGAAGAAACGCTACGGAAGCAAGGGAGTTCTGCATGATCCATCGTGATGCGGCAAAGAATCTATCGGGCACTATAGATCCGGTCTATACGCCTTCCGCATTGCGTTATCCCGAAACGCTGTTGAGCCATCTTGATTTCGATGCCCTCACTCAGAGCATGATGGGGCTGGAAGGCAAGATGGACGAAAATCCGCGTACCGCAGCAATTATCTTGGCGGGCGGCCAAGGCGAGCGGTTCGGCCATGAAGGCGGCAAGCAGCTGGTTGAAATAGCCGGCAAGCCGGTGCTTACCTGGTCGGCCGAAGCGTTCGACGCCGTAGGCGATATCGGTCTCATCGTCATCGTGTGCCCCGAAGACCGTCAAAGCGAATACCTCGAACGGGCAATCGATCCGTTCCCCTTCGTCACGCCTATCATGCTGGCTCCTTCGGGCGGTATTCGCCAAGAATCTGCTTTTTCCGGGTTGGAGCTGGTTCCCGATGATTTCGAATTTGTTATCTTGCACGATGGTGCCCGTCCCCTTATCAGCCCCGACCTTATTGCGCATGCCATCAATACCCTCAAGGGCAACGTCGATGCTGATGGTGCCGTAGTGGCGCATCCTTCGGTCGATACGTTGAAAGTGGTAGAAAACGGCGTGATCGTGGGGACTCCCGATCGAACGGTGTTCTGGAACGCCCAGACCCCGCAGGTGTTTCGTACGGGCATCTACCGTCGTGCCCATGCAGCGGCGCTTTCTGACGGGTTCGTGGGCACCGATGACTCATCCCTGATCGAACGGTTGGGCGGCAAGGTCCTGGTGGTGGAAGGGAAGCGCGACAATATCAAGCTGACGGTTCCCGAAGACTACATGATGCTGGCTGCTGCTGTGCATGCAATGCTGATGAAGGATGAGGGCTGATGGATACTGTCGGGCTTTCTGCATTGCGTATAGGCTTGGGCACCGACGTGCATGCCCTGGCCGAAGGCCGCCGGTTCGTATTGGGCGGTGTCGACATTCCCCATTCCGTAGGGCTTTTGGGTCATTCCGATGCTGATGTGCTTGCTCACGCGGTTGTCGATGCCCTTCTGGGGGCTGCCCGGGCGGGCGATATCGGCAAGTTGTTCCCTGATACCGATCCGGCATATGCAGGAGCTGATTCGCTGGTTCTGCTCCGCCATGTGGCCGATCACGTGCGTGAATTGGGATTTTCCATCATAGATGTCGATTGCGTAGTCGTAGCACAGGAACCACGGCTCTCGCCTTATCGCGATGATATGCGGGCCAACCTTGCCGAGGCAATGGGCATCGCTGTGGACAATGTCGGTTTGAAGGCAACCACCAGCGAGCATTTGGGATTCGAGGGTCGTCAGGAGGGTGTTTCCGCCCAGGCAGTCGCTTTGCTCGTGCGATGTTAGCGGTTCGGTATTCTGCGGAAGCACGGTGCGGCCGGCCTTTAGTTCGATGTCCGCGCACGGGGGAACATGGTTCATTCTGACGGATGGGGATTTCGGTACCTATGAATATTTTCAAGACGATGGCAGAAGACGTACGCTCGGTTAAGGAAAACGACCCTGCTGCATGCAGCGCGTTTCTAATCTGGCTCATCTATCCGGGTCTGCATGCGCGCTGGGCGCATGTGTTCGAGCATTGGCTGTGGAGCAAGGGAGCTCACGGGTTGGCGCGTTGGTTCAGCCAATGGACGCGCAATCGCACCGGGGTGGAAATTCATCCTGCAGCGCAGATCGGCCGGCGCTTCTTTATCGACCACGCCATGGGCGTAATCATCGGCGAGACTACGGTCATCGGTGATGATTGCGTACTGTACCAAGGGGTCACCTTGGGCGGCACGGGCAAGGAAACGGGCAAACGTCATCCCACCTTGGGAAACGGCGTTATGGTGGGCGTCGGCGCCTCGGTGTTAGGCAATATTACGGTCGGCGATAATTCCAAGGTCGGCGGCGGAGCCGTGGTGGTAAGCGACGTGCCGCCTAATTGCACGGTCGTGGGTATTCCGGGGCATATTGTCATGCGTGGCGGCGAACGCGTTGATGAAGAGCGCAAAGATGCTGCTCAGCACAAAGAATGCCTCCCCGATCCCATGGAAGAAGAATTGCAGCGCATCAAAAGCGATCTGGTCCGTCTTCAGGAATGTCTGGATAAACGGGATGGACGTGCATAGCGGCGCGTGCAGTTGACGTGACGCAAACGGGTGGGGCAGGCCATTTCAAAGTCGGCTCCGCATAGGCTGTTTTCCGCTCTTGCGGTATTCTGATAGTACGGTAGTTTCAATCTTGCAAGGAATCAGCATGATCAAGGTTTACAACACGCAGACGCGTTCGAAAGAAAAGCTCGAAACCCTTCGGTTGGGCAAAGTGGGCATGTACGTATGCGGGCCTACGGTCTACAATCGCATCCATATCGGCAATGCGCGCACGTTTATATCGTTCGATATCATTCGTCGGTACCTTATGTGGCGTGGTTTCGACGTGACGTTCGTACAGAATGTCACCGATGTCGATGACAAGATCATTGCGAAGGCACGCGAAGAAGACCGTACTGCGGCAGCAGTGGCCGCTGAATACACGCAGGCGTTCATCGACGACATGCATGCAGCGGGAGTGCTCGATCCCGATATTCGCCCCAAGGCCACCGAGGAAATCCCCGAAATGATCGATTTGGTGCAGCGCCTGATCGACGCCGGCCACGCTTACGAGGCCGAAGGCGATGTGTATTTCGATGTGCGCAGCTTTCCGGAATACGGCGCGCTCTCGCATCGCGATATCGATGAACTGGAATCAGGCCATCGCGATCTGCGGTCATCTGCTATCGATGGCTTGGAAAACCGCAAGCGCGATCCCCTTGATTTCGCCGTCTGGAAGGCTGCCAAACCGGGGGAGCCTTCATGGGCTTCGCCCTGGGGCCAGGGCAGGCCTGGCTGGCATATCGAATGCTCGGCCATGTCGAAGAAATACTTGGATCTGCCCTTCGATATTCATGGCGGCGGCGCCGACCTGGTATTTCCCCATCATGAAAACGAAATAGCTCAAAGCAAGGCCGGGTATGGGTGCGACTTCGCCCGTTATTGGATCCATGGCGGCATGCTGCAGATCAATGCCGAGAAGATGAGCAAATCTCTCGGCAATTTCCTGTTGCTGCGCGACGTGCTGGAAACTGTGAAGCCTGAAGTGCTGCGCATGCTCATGCTGCAGACTCATTACCGCAGCCCCCTTGATTTCAGCAGTGACCGATTAGAGGAATCGGAAGCAGCGCTTGATCGCATCACGGGACTGGTCAAACGCTTGGAATGGGCGCTCGACAATGCGCAGGACATTCCCAGTCCGCTCGATACGCGTACCATCATGAAGCGGGCCAAGGAGACCCGCAATGACTTCATCGCGGCTATGGACGACGATTTCAATACCGCCGGTGCTTTGGGCACTGTCTTCACCTTTGTTGCAGAGTTGAATGCGCAGATGGGTGATAAGACGGTTTCCTCGACCGATGTTCCGGCACTGCGGCAAGCCCATGCCGTGCTGGTCGAGTTGATGAGCGTGTTCGGCATCATGCTGGAAGCAACCGATGAGGCACGGGAATACCCTGTCGAAGTAGTCGGTCTTTCCAAACGGCTGACAGGTTACACGGGCGCCGACCCTGCGCAGGCCGTCGAGGTTCTGCTGGATTGTCGCGCAGATGCTCGCAAGAACAAGAACTTTGCACTCGCGGATCAAGTACGTGACGGTCTTGTGGATTTGGGCTTTGCAATCGAGGATACGCCTCAAGGTGCCCGTGTGACCTTCGAGGCCGAATAGCGGGGCTTTCCCCGTATCTAGGGGCTATATGTGCTCCTTGTGGCTGTGTTGTGCGCTTGAAACGAAGCGGTTGTGCGCCTTGCGCGTGACCGCTTCAGTGCGTCTTGCCCCGCATCTACTCCGCCGATACTCTGTAGCCTGGTTTTTTCGACGCTGGTTTGCCGGATATACGAACTTCAATCACACGCCCCGGCACGGCTGAGAGGATAGGTATTTGAGTAACGCTTTCAAGGCGGCTGTGTGTTTGGCTGCCCTTTTATGCGCATTCCCCGCAACGGCTATGGCAAGTTCCGTAGGTCCGTCTCTTTCTGCATCCCCTGTTCTGGAAGGCGCTGGCCCGCTGGCGCGCCATGATGCGGATGGAAGCCAAACAGGCGCGTCGGTCGCTGCGCAAAACACCCTTGAAAAGAGGAAAGCGGGTTTGGAACCATGCCCGCCTCCTGCTCCGGTTTCCCAGAAGATACTGCCGTACAGCCAGGCGGCTCTTGACGCTGTGGGCACGCAGGTGGGGACGGGGCATTCTATCTGCTGCCCGGCGTTTTCCTGTGCTTACGGGGATGTCGTGATGGATGGGACCGTGCATGACCACTCTTATTACGGATGTGGCAGCTGCGTCTGGACCGATTGGGGCGGCGGTGGTTCGTCGTTCCGCTGCGTCGGCACCGATGAACAGCTTCTACGCGAGGCATACGACCAGATTTCTGCCGGCAAGCCTACGGTCATCCATGTAAGCGCCCGCTCGGGCGAGCACTGGATATGCCTGATGGGCTATACAGGCGCAACCGACCCCGATGCTTTGACGCTGGACAACTTCATCGCCCTCGATCCCTGGGATGGATCCCAGCTTGTGGCGGGGACTCGTTTCAGCTTGTACGGCGATGGATGCGAGCACATCTCTTCGCGCGTCTAACTGCTTTTAAGGCTTTATTCGGTGGTAAACGCTTCCCATATCCAATAAATTTGTTTGGGCTATCTTACAGCTTGTCTGAAGTGCTTTGGCGCCTATTCGGCTATTGCCTTCAACAGCTAGCATCTAAACGATCTGCAAAATGCTTCATGCTATCAATTAGATGCCTTTCTAAAACAAAATAATGATTAAGAGCGCGAGATCCCGTCTAACATATAAAACGGCTATTTGAAACGTTCCTTATTTTTGCTGCAATACTCTTTCACGAAATTCAACCAACTTTCGTACCAATACCATTGTTTGGAAATCTCAACTCCGAAACCTTTCCCGGCATTTTTTGCATCTTCTGATTGCCAAAGTTCGGTGTGATGGTGCATCGAGAACTTACGAAACCCGTCATCTTGAATACACTTAACAATTTCTGATGGACGGTATTTTATTTTTTCGGTTTCCTTGATTAGCGTATATTGAGTTTCAAGACCTTTTGCTAAGTCGGAATTGGGTTTTATGAACTCGATAACCTGATCGGCTTGGCCCCTTCTGTGTGCGCTAATTGGTGTAAATAGAACTCTGTATGCATAGTTTTGGCTAGAAAGCCTGTTGGCTTCAATGCTTCCCTCAAAAGAAGTCACAAAATTCTGGATATTTTTTGATACGCCATCCTTCTTGATTATTTCTTTAACTTGATTTGGGTCAATAGCCGAAAACTGAATAGCGAGTGCAAGGTCATCTGCAATTGAAAACCTACTTCCAAAGAATTCTGAAAGATATTTATTGTAATTAATCGCGCAAGCTTGTAATTTGGCACTTATATACTCGTCGATTTGATGAGTTAACTGGTGTTCGATTTCGTGTCTTATCCCGATTAGGAATCTCAGATTATCTTTTGTTCCCTGATCAAGAGGGCACTTTTTCTCATTCAAGCATCTTTCAAGTTCCCAAAATTTATATGCACCGTTTTTAGTCCTATCATATCTTCTGGCTGGGCCTTGGTCTTTGCAATACCTGTACTCAATCTTTTCCTGCTTAAAATATGCATGCATGAGATAGGTCCAGGCAATAATAGCCAGCACAATGAAGCTCTCCGATTTAAAAGTTATATGAGGGTTGTTGTAGACTT
>Ga0209464_10000385_pt1 | contig 14302 bp, 13 predicted proteins | sample DOMMetBare1Fresh_2_FD_187473 | JGI IMG/M metagenome (GOLD analysis project Ga0209464, IMG submission 187473) | Wetland sediment microbial communities from St. Louis River estuary, USA, under dissolved organic matter induced mercury methylation -... | ecosystem: Environmental > Aquatic >... | reverse complement strand
GGTCGCGCTCGGCGCCGCCCTCGCGGCCCTGACGCTCGCCGCCACGTGGGTCGCGGTGCGCCGCCGGACCCGCGCCGAGGTGGCCCTCCTGCTCTCCGAGGTGACCGCATGAGCCTTCCGCTCCTCTCCCTCCTCCTCCTCGCCGCGCCGCCGCCGGCAAGAGACCTCCTCCGCGACGCGGACCGCGCCCGCGGGGCCGTCGAGGGCGGCCTCACCTGGACCGTCGCGGTGGAGTCGACCGAGGACGGCGAGACCACCCGCGCCGTCTACCGGGTGCGCGCGCGGGGGGTGGACGCGCTCGCCGAGGCGCTCGCGCCGCCCCGCCGGAAGGGCGAGGTGATCCTCTTCAACGACCGGTCGCTCTGGTTCGTGAAGCCCGGGCTGCGACGGCCGATCTCCATCTCCTCGCGCCAGCGGCTCCAGGGCGAGGCCGCCACCGGCGACATCACGAGCACGCAGTACGCTCGCGACTACGAGGGCGAGGTGACCGGGGAGGACGAGGTGTCCGGCGAGGCGACCTGGCGCCTCGAGCTGCGCGCCCGGGCGAAGGACGTCACCTACGACCGGATCCGCTACTGGATCTCGAAGGCGCGCCGGCTCGCGGTGAAGGCCGAGTTCCTCACGGTGGGCGGCGACGTCTTCAAGACCGCGACGTTCGAGTACGGAAACCGGCTCCGCGTGCCGCGGGGCGAGACCTTCGAGCTCGTCTCGCGGATGGTCATCCGCGACGCGATGGGCGCCGAGGCGGTGACGGAGCTCACCTTCGACGCGCCGCGCGCCGAGGTCCACGCCGCCAGCCTGTTCAACGTCAACAACGTGGCGAGGTGAGCCGTGGCCCTTCGCGTCCTCCTCCCCATCGCCTGGCGCAGCGTCCTGCGCAACGCCCGGCACAGCATCGGGTCGGCGCTCGCCATCGCCGTCGGCTTCGTGGCGCTCTCGCTCTCCTCCGGCTACCTCGCCCACCTCTACGGTGACCAGACCGACCGCTTCCTCGAGCGCTTCATGGTCGGCGAGGTGCTGGTGGAGCGGACGCACGCGACGGAGATGATGCTCGCCGGGACCGGCGAGGAGATGCCGAAGCTCCGGCGCGAGGAGCAGGCGTTCGTGGACCGGTTCCTCGCCGAGCGCGCGGACGAGGTCGAGGTCCGGGCGAGGTTCCTCTACGCGTGGGGGCTCGCCAGCACCGGCAAGGCCTCGACGCAGTTCCTCACCGCCGGGTACGACGTCGCCGAGGGCACGCGGCTTCGCCGGCGCTTCGCCTGGGACACCCTCGCCGGCAGGCCGCTCCACCGGGTCGGCCCGTCGTCCGTCGTCCTCGGCAAGGGGCTCGCCGCGCTGCTCGACTGCGCCCTCGATCCCGCCCTGCCGACGCGGACGCGCGAGGGGTTTCCCCTGGCCGCCGAGCGGCCGTTCCGCTGCCGGCGGCCGCGCGTCCAGCTCGTCGCGACCACCGCGGGGGGGCGGCTCAACGCCATCGAGCCGGAGATCGTGGGGATCGTGGACGGCGGCCTCGTGGAGCTGGACCGCAAGTACAGCGCCATGCCCCTCTCGCTCGTGCAGCGGCTCGTCGACACGGACGAGATCTCGCTCTACAGCGTCGGGCTCCGCGACCGCCGGCGCGGGCCGGCCTTCGCCCGCGAGCTGACGGCCGCGGCGCGCGCCGCGGGGATCGACGTGGCCGGTCGGACCTACGACGAGCACTTCACGTCGGAGGAGAACCGGCGCGGGCGGAACGTCCTGTTCACGTTCCGCCGGATGGTGGGCGTGGTGGTCGTGGTGATCGCGGGCCTCGCGGTGCTGACCACGATGGCGAAGGCCGTCGCCGAGCGCACCCGCGAGATCGGGACCCTGCGGAGCATGGGGTTCCTGCGCCGCCACGTGGTGGCGCTCTTCGCGCTCGAGGCGGGGCTGCTCGCGGCGATGGCCTCGGCGGTCGGGCTCGTCGCGACGCTCGCCATCTCGGCGGCGGTGAACCGCGCCGCGATCCTCTACGGCGCCGGGCTGGCCGCGCAGCCGATGGTGCTCCGGATCGCCTTCGTGCCCGCCACGTATGCGGGGGCGGCTGCGTTCCTCGCCGCGGTCGCGGCCGCGGCGGCCGTGGTGCCGGCCCGCCGCGCCGCCCGCGCCCCGATCCCGGACGCGCTCGCCCACGTCTGACCCGGCGCGGGACGGGACCGCGACGGGCGCGCCCGGGCTGCAAGGTCGTGCCCAGCCCCCTCGGGAAGGGGGACGCGAGGCGGGGATGGCGTTAGATCCAGCCCCGATGGCACCCCGCGTCACGGTCTACGAGGTCGGCCCGCGCGACGGGCTCCAGAACGAGGCGCGCGCGCTCCCGACGGAGGAGAAGCTCGCGCTGCTCGGCGCGCTCGCCGACGCCGGCCTCCCCCGCATCGAGGCGTCGAGCTTCGTGTCGCCGCGGTGGATCCCGCAGCTCGCCGACGCCGCCGAGGTGGTGGCGCGCCTGCCCCGGCGCGAGGGCACCTCGTACGTGGTCCTGGTGCCGAACGCGAAGGGGCTGGAGCGGCTCGTGGAGGCGCTCGGGCGCGCCCCCGCACCACGGCCGGCGGTGGCGGCGGCGGTGTTCCTCTCCGCCTCGGAGTCGCACAACCGGAAGAACGTGAACAAGACCGTCGCGGAGAGCCTCGCCGAGATGGAGACGCTCGTCCCCGCTGCGCGCGCCCAGGCCCTCGAGGTGCGGGGCTACGTCTCGACGGTCTGGGGCTGCCCTTACGAGGGCGCGGTCGATCCCGCGCGCGGCGCGGGGATCGCCCACCGGCTGCTCGACCTCGGCTGCGCGCAGGTGTCGCTCGGCGACACCATCGGCGTCGGCACGCCCAACCAGACCCGGCGCATCCTCGAGCTCGTCCTCGCGCGGGCGCGCCCCGAGCAGGTCGCGCTCCACATGCACGACACCCGCGGCACCGCGCTCGCGAACGTGCTCGCCGGGCTCGACGCGGGGCTCACCACCTTCGACGCTTCGGTCGGGGGCCTCGGGGGCTGCCCCTACGCGCCGGGCGCCTCGGGCAACCTCGCCACGGAGGACCTCGTCTACATGCTGCACGGGATGGGCTACGAGACCGGCATCGACTTCAGGAAGCTCGTCGCCGCGGGGGCGCTCGCCCAGCGGCTCGTCGGGCGCGAGCTGCCCGGCCGCGCCCTGCGCGCCGAGCTCGCGCGCGTGGAGGCCTGACGCATGGAGCTCCGCATCGAGCGGCGGGGGGCGGTCGAGGTCTGGACGATCGACGGGGAGGCGCGCCGGAACGCGATCTCCCGCGCGATGCTCCGTGAGCTCTCCGAGCACCTCGCGCGCGCCGGGGGCGACCGGCAGCTCCGCTGCGTGGTGCTCACCGGCGCGGGCGACAAGGCCTTCTGCGCGGGGGCGGATCTGAAGGAGCGGGCGTCCATGTCCGCGGAGGACGTGCACGCCTTCCACGGCGGGCTCCGGAGCGCGCTCCGCGGGATCGAGGCGGCGCCCCAGCCCTTCGTCGCGGCGCTGAACGGCGCGGCGCTCGGGGGCGGGCTCGAGATCGCGCTCGCCTGCGACCTGCGCGTCGCCGCCGAGACGGCCCAGCTCGGGCTGCCCGAGGTGTCGCTCGGCATCATCCCGGGCGGCGGCGGCACCCAGCGGCTGGCGCGGCTCGTGGGCGTGGCGCACGCGAAGGACCTCGTGCTCACCGCGCGCCGCATCACCGCGGCCGAGGCCCTCGCCATGGGGCTCGTGGTGCGGATCGCCCCGGCGCCGCGCCTGCTCGAGGAGGCGCTCGCGCTCGCCGGCCAGATCGCCCGCAACGCCCCGGTGTCGCTCCGCCAGGCGAAGCGCGCCATCGACGGCGGCTTCCACCTGCCGCTCGAGGAGGCGCTCGAGCTCGAGAACCGGCTCTACCAGGACTGTCTCGGCACGAGGGATCGCGTCGAGGCCCTCCGCGCCTTCGCGGAGAAGCGGGCGCCCGTCTTCACGGGCGAGTGACCGCGCTCGAAAGGGAGACCATGACCTCCGACGGGAAGGCCGGCGGCGCCGGCGCCGCGGCCGCCAAGGACGAGGGCCACCCCGACCGGCGCATCGAGCGGGAGCTCGGCCGCATCGAGAAGGGCGGCGCGGAGAAGTACCACCGGAAGAACCTCGAGCAGGGCAAGCTCTTCGTCCGGGAGCGCCTGCGGCTCCTGCTCGACCCGGGCTCGTTCGTGGAGGACGGCGCGCTCGCGAACGCGGTCGACCCGGAGCTGCCCGCCGACGGGGTCGTCACCGGGATGGGCACGATCGGCGGCCGCGCCGTGTGCCTCATGGCGAACGACTCGACCGTGAAGGCGGGGAGCTGGGGCGCGCGCACGGTCGAGAAGATCCTGCGCATCCAGGAGGTGGCGGCCGACCGGAAGCTGCCGCTCTTCTACCTCGTCGACTCTGCGGGGGCGCGCATCACCGATCAGATCGACATGTTCCCCGGGCGGCGCGGCGCCGGGCGGATCTTCGCGAACGAGGTCCGGCTCTCGGGGGCGGTGCCCCAGATCTGCCTCCTCTTCGGGCCGTCCGCGGCCGGCGGCGCCTACATCCCGGCCTTCTGCGACGTGGTGATCATGGTGGAGGGGAACGCGTCCATGTACCTCGGCTCGCCGCGCATGGCCGAGATGGTCATCGGCGAGAAGGTCTCGCTCGAGGAGCTGGGCGGGGCGCGCATGCACTGCTCCGTCTCCGGCTGCGGCGACTTCCTGGTGAAGACCGAGGAGGAGGCCATCGCCCTCGCCCGCCGCTGGTTCTCGTACCTCCCCTCGAGCCACCGCCAGCTCCCGCCGGCGGCGGAGGCCCGGCCGCCCACGCCGGGCCGTCCGATCGAGGAGATCGTCCCGGTCGACCAGAACAAGGCCTTCGACGTGAAGGAGCTGCTCGAGGGCCTCGTCGACGAGGGCTCGCTCCTCGAGGTGAAGGCGCTCTTCGCGGGGGAGCTCGTGACCGGGCTCGCCCGCATCGAGGGGAGGGTGGTCGGGATCCTCGCGAACCAACCGAAGGTGAAGGGGGGGGTCCTCTTCGTGGACTCGGCCGACAAGGCGGCGCGCTTCATCTGGCTGTGCGACGCCTTCAACGTCCCGCTCCTCTACCTCGCCGACGTGCCGGGCTTCATGATCGGCACGAAGGTGGAGCGGGCCGGCATCATCCGGGCCGGCGCGAAGATGATCAGCGCGGTCGCCGAGGCGGCGGTGCCGCGCATCTGCGTGGTGGTCCGCAAGGCCTACGGCGCGGGGCTCTACGCGATGGACGGGCCGGCGTTCGGGCCGTCCGCCACGATCGCGCTCCCCCAGGCGATGATCGCGGTGATGGGGCCGGAGGCCGCCGTGAACGCCGTCTTCTACAACAAGATCCAGGAGGCGCCCGAGGCGGAGCGGGCCGCCTACGTGGCGCGCCTCCGCGAGGAGTACCGCGCCGACATCGACGTGGTGAAGCTCGCGAGCGAGCTGGTGGTCGACGCGATCGTGCCGGGGAGCCGGCTCCGCCACGAGCTCGCCCGCCGCTATCGCTACTACGCCGAGGGCTACGAGCCGCCGCGCGAGCGCCGCCGCGGCGTCCTGCCGGTCTAGGAGACGCGACGATGGACTTCGAGCTGTCGGAGGAGCTGCGCGAGATCCAGCGCACCGTGCGCGCCTTCTGCGAGGAGAAGGTGAAGCCGCACGCGCGGCGCTGGGACGACGAGGAGACGTTCCCGTGGGAGGTCGTGAAGGAGCTCGGGCCGATGGGGCTGCTCGGCATGAGCGTGCCGGAGGAGCTCGGGGGCTCGGCGCTCGGCGCGCTCGGCGGCGCGGTGGTGATCGAGGAGATCGCGCGCTTCGACGGCTCCCTCGCGCTCACCGTGGCGAGCCACAACGGCCTCGGCACCGGCCACATCCTGCGCTTCGGCACCGAGGCCCAGAAGCAGCGCTGGATCCCGCCGCTCGCCCGCGGCGAGAAGCTCGCCGCCTGGGGGCTCACCGAGCCGGGCTCGGGCTCCGACGCGGCGGCGATGCGGACCACCGCGGTCCGGCGCGGCGACCGCTGGATCCTGAACGGCACGAAGACCTTCATCACCCAGGGCTCGGTGGGCGACACCTTCGTCGTGCTCGCCGTGACCGACCCGGAGCGGAAGCAGAAGGGGATCAGCGCGTTCGTGCTCGAGAAGGGCATGGCGGGGTTCACCCAGAAGCCCATCCACGGGAAGCTCGGCATGCGCAGCTCCGACACCGCCGAGCTGCACCTCGAGGACGTCGAGGTGCCGGACGAGCACCGGCTCGGCGCGCCGAACGAGGGGTTCCTCGACACGCTGCGCATCCTCGACCGCGGCCGGATCACCATCGGCGCCCTCGCCGTGGGCCTCGGCCAGGGGGCGCTCGAGGAGGGCCGCGCCTACGCCAGGGAGCGGCAGGCGTTCGGCAAGCCCATCGCCGAGCACCAGGCCATCGCCTTCGCGCTCGCCGACATGGCCACGGAGGTCGGCGCCGCCCGGCTCCTCGTCCGGCGCGCGGCCGCGCTGTGCGACGAGGGCGCACCCTTCGGCACCGAGGCGGCGATGGCCAAACTCTACGCGAGCGAGGCGGCCATGCGCGCCACCTCGAAGGCGATCCAGATCCACGGCGGCTACGGCTACACCAAGGACTTCCCGGTTGAGCGCTACTACCGCGACGCGAAGCTCTGCGAGATCGGCGAGGGGACGAGCGAGGTCCAGCGCATCGTCATCTCGAGGCACGTTCTGAGGTAGGCTCGCCGCGGATGGAAGGCGAGCACACCATCATCGGGAAGATCCCCCGGGAGCGGCTCAACCAGATCGCCTCGCGCAAGCTCTCCGCCCTCGGGGTCCCGGTCCGGCTCGGCCAGGACCGGGAGACGCTCGAGGGCGAGCTCGCCTTCGCGGGCCGGGTCCTCCACCCCGCGAGCGGACAGGCCATCCCCCGGGCGCGCTTCCTGGTGGTCGGGCACGACCACCTCCGCTTCGCCGATCCACCCCTCGCCGCGCTCGGGCCCATCGGCTTCTACGACCACGAGCGCGCGGTGCAGCTCGAGGCCGCGGTCGCGGCGGCGCTCGCCCGGCGGCTCGGGGCGCTCGAGGACGTCGCCGCCCGCATGCGGGCGCTCCGGCTCGAGGCGTCCCTCGATCCCGAACGGCTCGCGATGCGTGCGGTGGTGAAGGCCGCGACCCACGCGTTCGAGCTCTTCGGCGCGCCGGACGGGGTGCGGGTGGCGCGGGTCGCGCCCGTCGGCGGCCGCCCGTTCGAGGTCTCGCCGGACTTCCCGCCGCTCGACCTCGCCGCGCTCGGCTCCCCGACCGACCTCGAGCTGTTCCTCTGCGGCCACGTGCCCGCGATGGAGGCCAGCCGCCGGGCCGCCCCCGCCGCGAGCGCGCCGTCCGGCGGGGGCGCGCTGGTGGCCGCCCCTCCGCCCCGCAACGCCGTCACGCTCGCCGTCCTCTCCCAGGTCTTCGGCCAGGACGCGATGCTCGCGCCCAACGCGATGGTGGAGCTCGTCCAGGAGTTCGAGCACGGGGGCACGCACTATCGCTTCGTCGCGGTCCGCGAGATGGGCAGCCGCTTCAAGGGCCGGGTCATCGGCCCGGGCGGCGACGTCTGGTCGGACCGCTTCGAGCTGCAGAGCTTCCCCGGGACCGGCAAGGTGGTCGCCCTCGCCCTCGGCGCGGAGGCGCCGCCCGCCGCGCCGGCGACCACGCCGCCGCCGACGCGCACGGCGTCCGGCGCCGAGCTCCTCGGGCACCTCCAGCCTCGCCCGGGCGAGGTCTGGGTGATGAACGTGGTGGTCGAGGAGGCGGGGGGCGACGAGGTGCGCTACGTCGGGACCGACATCGACGGGAAGCCCTACGGGGCCGCGCGCGTGCTGAAGCGCTCCGACTTCGAGGCGGTGTTCGCCGAGGAGCGCGGCGGGTGGCGGCTCCTCATCCAGATCGACCAGGCGCAGGAGGGGCAGGTCATCTACCGGCAGCTCGACCGGCAGCGGCAGCCGATGGGGGCGCCGCGCAAGATGGCGGCCGCCATCCTCGTCGCGAACTTCGTGCCGGAGGCGGCGGCGTACTGATGGGCACGGGCCACCCGCTCGCCGACCGGGTGCTGGAGGGCGACCTCCGCGGCGCGGCGCGCCTCATGCGCGAGCTCGACGACGGGCTCCCATCGGCCGAGCGGGCGCTGCGCGCGCTCTTCCCGCGGACGGGCCGGGCGTACGTGGTCGGCCTCACCGGCGCCCCCGGGGCGGGCAAGTCGTCCCTCGCCGACCGGCTCATCGCCCACCACCGCGCCGCGGGCCGCACCGTGGGCGTGGTGGCGGTGGATCCCACGAGCCCGTTCACCGGCGGCGCGATCCTGGGCGACCGGATCCGGATGCAGGACCACACGCTCGACCCGGGCGTCTTCATCCGCTCGCTCGCGACGCGCGGCCACCTCGGCGGCCTCTCCCGCTCGACCGCCGAGATCGTCCAGGTGATGGACGCGATGGGCAAGGACGTGATCCTGGTCGAGACGGTGGGCGTGGGTCAGGACGAGATCGAGATCGCGGCCCTCGCCCACACCACCGTGGTGGTCGCGGTGCCGGGCCTCGGCGACGACATCCAGGCCATCAAGGCCGGGATCCTCGAGATCGCCGACGTGTTCGCCGTCAACAAGGCGGACCGCGAGGGCGCGGACCGGACGGTGCGCGACCTCAGGACGATGCTCGACCTGCGCCACGCCGTCGCCGCCCCGCAAAGCCACGATGCCGACCACCGGCCGGTGGGCTGGGTGCCGCCCGCCGCCGGGCGAGCCGAGGACGCGGCGTGGGAGCCGCCCATCGTGAAGACCGTGGCCCTCCGCGGGGAGGGGACCGAGGAGCTGGTCCGGGCGATGGAAGCGCACCGGGCCCATCTCGAGAGGACGGGCGGGCTGCGCGCACGGGACGTGGCGCGGGCGCGGGCCGCGTTCGTCTCGCTCCTGCGCGAGCGCCTCCTCGCGGGTGCCCTGGCGAGGCTCGAGGCCGAGGAGGGGCGCCTCGACGAGGTGGCCGCCCGGATCGCCGCGCGCGAGGCGGACCCCTGGGCGCTCGCCGACGAGCTGGTGGCGCGCCTGCGCGCCTAGGACGTTATCGTGGAGAGACCGATGGCCCACGGAACCGAAGCAGAGGGGCAGGCGCCCCAGGCCGACCGGGAGCCCCCGCCAGACCCGGTCTCGGCGCTCGAGGAGCGGCTCGGCTTCGCGCTCGCGGATCGGCCGCTGGCGCTCGCGGCGCTCACCCACAAGTCGTACGTGAACGAGCACCGCGACGAGGCGGGGCTCGCCGACAACGAGCGGCTCGAGTTCCTGGGCGACGCCGTGATCGACCTCGCCGTCTCCCACCGCCTCATGCAGAAGTTCCCGATCGCGCGCGAGGGCGAGCTGTCGAAGATGCGCGCCGCGGTGGTGGACGAGCAGGGGCTCGCCGAGATGGCCCGCGCGCTCGACCTCGGCCAGCTCCTCCGGCTCGGGCGCGGCGAGGAGCTGACCGGGGGCCGGCGCAAGAGCTCGCTCCTCGCGGACGCCATGGAGGCGATCGTCGCCGCGGTCTACGTCGGGGGCGGCCTCGAGCCGGTGCTCGCCCTCATCGACCGGTTCCTCGGCGAGGCGTTCGCGAGGGCGACGGCGGGCACGCTCGACCGCGACTTCAAGACCCAGCTGCAGGAGCTGGCTCAGAGCCGGCTCCGCTCGGCGCCACGCTACCGGGTGGTGCGCGAGGTGGGGCCCGACCACTCGAAGACCTTCGAGGTCGAGACCGACCTGCGCGGCGAGGTGGTGGGGCGCGGGGCGGGCCGGTCCAAGAAGGACGCGGAGCAGGCCGCTGCGCGGTTCGCCCTCGATGCGCTCGGCCGTCGCTTCGCGGAGGGCGCGTCCGGCGCCGCCGCGTGCGGGCCCGACGCGGCCGCCGAGGCGGGCCCCGCGCCCGGTGAGCCGGAGGCCCGCGGCGCGTCCGGTGCCGCGCCCCGGGACGGACCGCCTGCCGAGCCCGCGGCCGGCGCGCCGGCAGGGGAGGGTGCCGCACGGCTCGAGCCGCCTCCTCCGCCCTCGGCGGAGGCGCCCCGCGAGGCGCCCGCGCCCGCGGCGACGAGGACGGCCGCGCCGGGCCCGGCGCGCGATCGCCCGCCGGCGCGCCGCCGCGCGCCCGCGAAGCCGGCGCGCGCGGCGAAGGGGGCGCGCCCCGCCGATCCGGCGGCGAGGCCGGCCGCGCGGAAGCCGAGGTCGAGCGCGAAGCCGCCCCGCGCCCGCAAGGGGACGCGGCGCCGGAGCTGAGCGCGGGCGAGGCGGCGCGCATTTCCCTTTGCGCCCGGCCCCGCTGCGCGGCTAGCATCCCGCGCATGATTCGACCGCTCTCCCTCTCCGCGGCGCTCGCCGCACTGATCGTGACGTCGCCCGCGCCCGCGCGCGCCCAGGGCCAGAAGCCCGCCGGCGAGAAGGCCAGCTACGCCGTCCTGGAGACCTCGCGGGGCAAGATCGGGGTCCGGCTCCTGCCGCAGAAGGCGCCCAAGGCGGTCGAGAGCTTCGTCGGGCTCGCCACCGGCAAGAAGGCGTGGACCGATCCGTCGAACGGACAGCGAGTGAACCAGCCGCTCTACGACGGGACGCTGTTCCACCGCGTCATCCCGGGCTTCATGATCCAGGGGGGCGACCCGCTCTCGCGCGGCGCCGCCGTGGGCCAGACCGCCGCGCCGAGCGGCCGGCCGTTCGGCACCGGCGACCCGGGCTTCCGCTTCGAGGACGAGCTGGAGCCCGCCGGCGCGCATCCCTTCGCGACGCCGTGCCAGCTCGCGATGGCCAACAGCGGACCCAACACCAACGGCTCGCAGTTCTTCATCACCGAGGTGAAGACCCCCCACCTCGACCCGCGCAGCTGCGCAGAGGGCAAGAACAAGGTCTGCGGCTACGTTCACTTCGGGGAAGGGGTCTGCGGCTGCGACCTCGTGGGCCAGATCGCCCGGGCCGGAAACGGCCAGACCCGGCTGGTGAAGGTGACCATCACGGCCGAGGCCCCCACCTGCAAGTAGGCGAGGCGCGCCCCCGCCGGAGGAGATCGACATGGCCGAAGAGATCCACGCGACGTTCAAGACCTCGATGGGAGACATCGTGGTGAAGCTCCTCCCGGCCAAGGCGCCCAACACGGTCGCGAACTTCGTCGGGCTCGCCGAGGGGACCAAGGAGTGGACCGACCCGCGCAGCGGCCAGAAGAGCAAGGCCCCGCTCTACGACGGCACCGTGTTCCACCGGGTCATCCCCGACTTCATGATCCAGGGCGGCGATCCGCTCGGGACCGGCACCGGCGGCCCCGGCTACAAGTTCGCCGACGAGATCGGGCCGGACAACCGCTTCACGAAGCCCGGCCTCCTCGCGATGGCCAACGCCGGCCCCGGCACGAACGGCTCGCAGTTCTTCATCACCGAGGTGCCGACGCCGTGGCTCGACAAGGGCCACACCATCTTCGGCGAGGTGGTGAAGGGCGGCGAGCTCGTGCCGAGGATCACCCGGGCCGGGAACGCCAAGGTGAAGCTCGACAAGGTCGTGATCACCCGCGGGGCGATGCCCTAGCGGGCGCGTCGCGCCCGGCCGGCTCACCCTTCACTGCGCCAAGCGTCCCGGCGATCCCGGGCGACCGGCCTCGCGGCCGGAGGGCGCGATCACCTCCCTTCATGTCCCCCGAGAAGACCCCCTTCCGCGCCGGCTTCGTCGCCATCGTCGGGCGGCCCAACGTCGGCAAGTCCACGCTGCTGAACCGCGTCCTGGGCGAGCACCTCGCCATCGTGACGCCGCGCCCCCAGACCACCCGCACCCGCATCCTCGGCGTCTGGAACGGGGAGGGGGCGCAGCTCGCCTTCTTCGACACGCCGGGGCTCCACCGCGCGAAGGGGGCGCTCAACCGCCGGATGGTGGAGGTCGCGCTCGGGACGCTCGCCGAGGTGGACGTGGCGCTCGTGCTGGTGGAGGCGGGCACCGGCCCCGACCACCGCGTCGAGATCGGGGACGCGACGCGCTGGGTGATCGACGAGGTGAGGCGGAGCGGGAAGCCGGCCGTGCTCGGCGTCAACAAGATGGACCGGGCGCCGCGTCCGGCCCTGCTGCCGGTCATCGCCGCGTACAAGGACCTTCACGCCTGGGCGGAGGTGGTCCCGTTCTCGGCCCTCACCGGCGAGAACGTGGACCGGCTCGTCCCCGCCCTCGTCGGCCACCTGCCCGAGGCGGAGGCGCCGCTCTTCGCGGCCGACGTGCTCACCGATCAGGCGGAGCGCCAGCTCGCCGCGGAGTACGTGCGCGAGCAGCTGATGCTCCTCACCCGCCAGGAGATCCCGTACTCGGCGGCCGTCGTGGTGGAGGCGTTCGACGAGTCCGGCCGGCGCGATCGCGGCGGCCTGGTGCGCATCGCGGCGCAGATCGTGGTGGAGCGCGAGTCGCAGAAGGCGATCGTGATCGGGAAGGGCGGCGCCATGCTCAAGCAGATCGGCACGCGCGCCCGGGAGAACCTCGAGCGCCTCCTCGCCTGCAAGGTGTTCCTCTCGCTCCACGTGAAGGTGGAGGAGGGCTGGACCGAGCGCGGCGCGGCCCTCGACCGCCTCGGCGTGCACGGGAGGGGCTCGTGACCCCCCCGCCCGCCCCGCGCCCGCTGGTGGCCCTCGTCGGCCGGCCCAACGTCGGCAAGTCGACGCTCTTCAACCGCATCGCGGGCCGGCGCGCCGCGATCGTCGAGGACGTGCCCGGCGTCACCCGCGACCGGAACTACGCCGACGCGGACTGGGACGGGCGGCGCCTCTCCCTCGTCGACACGGGGGGCTTCGAGCCCGCGTCCAGGGATCAGCTCGTGGCCCAGGTCCAGCGCCAGGCTCAGCTCGCGGTCGACGAGGCGGCCGCGGTGGTGCTGGTCGTCGACGGGCGCGAGGGGCTCACCGAGGTGGACCGCGCCGTCGCGGACCTGCTCCGCCGCTCCGGGAAGCCGCTCTTCGTGGCGGTGAACAAGGTCGACTCGGCGCGCACCGAGGAGGACGTCGCGCTCGCCGAGTTCTGGTCGCTCGGCTTCGGCGAGGTGCACGCGCTCTCCGCGGAGCACGGGCGGGGCGTCGCCGAGCTCGTCGACGCCGTCGTGGCGAGGCTCGCCATCCCCGAGGCGCCGCCCGCCCCCGAGGAGGCGGCGGAGCCGGCCGAGGTCTCCGAGGCAGAGCGGCCCCGGGGCGACGTGCGGCTCGCCATCGTCGGCCGCCCCAACGTCGGCAAGAGCACCTTCGTGAACGCGCTGCTCGGCGAGGAGCGGTTCGTCGTGTCGGAGCTGCCGGGCACCACCCGCGACGCCATCGACTCCGCCCTCGAGCACAGGGGGCGCCGCTTCGTCGTCACCGACACGGCCGGCATCCGCCGGAAGCGCTCCATCGCGCTCAAGGTCGAGGCCTACTCGGTGGTGCGCGCCATGCGCGCGATGGACGAGGCCGAGGTGGTGGCCTGCCTGCTCGACGCGACGGAGGCGGGCGTGGAGCAGGACGCGCGCCTGCTCGGCCTCGTCGTGGAGAAGGCCAAGGCGGTCGTGGTGGTGGTGAACAAGTGGGACATCGCCGAGCGGGAAGGGGCGACGAAGGACTGGTACCGCAAGGAGCTCTGGAAGCGGCTCCCGTTCGCCGACTTCGCGCCCATGGTCTTCGTCTCCGCGAAGGAGGGTCGCGGGGTCACGAAGGTGCTCGATCAGGCGGCGAGGCTCGTCGAGCAGTACCGGGCGCGCTTCCCGACGCCCCAGCTCAACGAGCTGCTCGAGGCGATCCAGGAGGAGCACCCGGCGCCGCTCGCGAAGGGCCACCCGGTGAAGCTCTACTACGTCGCCCAGGTGGCCTACGCGCCGCCGACGTTCGTGATCCAGTGCAACCGGCCCGAGGCGGTCCCCGAGCACTACCGGCGCTTCGTCGAGAACCGCTTCCGCGAGGCGTTCGGCCTCGAGGTGCCGATGCGGCTCGTCTTCCGCGAGCGGAAGCGGCGCGCCCGCCCTCCGCGCGCGCCGGGGTGAGGGGCTTGCCGCTTGACCCCGCCCGGTCGGCCGCCTAGATTGGCGCGGCTTTTTCCCCAGGAATTTCGCGCAGCACGCGCCGCGAGGATCCATGTCGAGCGCCGACACCATCCGCCACAAGGACCTGAAGGAGCCGGACCGGTTCCAGCTCACCGCGACCCACGCGGCCGGCTGGCTCGCCTCCCACCGGAGGCCGGTCTACGGAGCCCTCGCGGCGGTCGCCGCGATCGCCGTCGCGGTGGGGATCGTCTCGGCGGTGCAGGCGCGCCGCGAGGCGCACGCCGGCGCCGCTGTCGCGAAGCTGCT
>Ga0209464_10000384_pt1 | contig 14347 bp, 12 predicted proteins | sample DOMMetBare1Fresh_2_FD_187473 | JGI IMG/M metagenome (GOLD analysis project Ga0209464, IMG submission 187473) | Wetland sediment microbial communities from St. Louis River estuary, USA, under dissolved organic matter induced mercury methylation -... | ecosystem: Environmental > Aquatic >... | reverse complement strand
GGCTGGAGCACGAGGTGGCAGCCCGCACCGCCGAGCTGACCGCCAGCCGCGAGGCGCTGCTGCGCGCCGAGAAGCTGGCGGCGCTGGGCCAGTTCTCCGCCGGCGTCTCCCACGAGGTGGCCAACCCGACGGCCGTGCTCTCGGCCAACCTGCGCTACCTGGCGGACACGCTCCGGCCCGGCGCCCCGGCCCCGGCCGACGTGCGGGAGTGCCTGGGCGAGTCGCGCGAGGCGGTGGAGCGCATCGCCCAGGTGACGCGCCAGCTCCTCGACGCCAGCCGCTCGGCCGCGGCGCCCACCGCGCCGGGGGCCCGCCTGGCGGTCACGGCGGCGGTGCAGCGCGCCCTGGAGGCCACGGGCGCCCTGGAAGGCCACGACGTCGAGGCGGCGGTCGACCCCGGCCTGGCGGCGCTGGCCCCGCTCGACGGGCTGCAGCGGGTGCTGGAGCAGCTCCTCGACAACGCGGCGCGGGCCATCCGGCCGGGGCGGCGCGGCCGCATCCGCGTGCGCGCCGAGGCGGTGGGCGGCCTGGTGCGCATCGCCGTGGAGGACGACGGCACCGGGATGAGCGAGGAGACGCTGCGCCGGGCCTTCGACCCCTTCTACTCGACGCGGGCCTTCGGCACCGGGCGCGGCATGGGGCTCTCGGTCTCGCGCGGGCTGGCGCAGAGCATGGGCGGCGACCTGCGGCTGGAGAGCCTTCCGGAGCGCGGCACCCGGGCGGTGCTGGAGGTGCCGCTGGCCGACGGCGCGCCGGAGGAGGCCGCCGGCGGCGGCGGCCGGGCGGACTGAGCGGGCGGACTGAGCGGGCGGGCCGGGCCGGGCCGATCGACGCGGCGCGCCCGACCCTCACTCCAGCGTGAGGATCTCGGACCCGTCCCCGGTCACCACGATGGTGTGCTCGAACTGGGCCGAGCGCTTGCCGTCGGCGGTGACCGCCGTCCAGCCGTCGTCCCACAGGGCGTCCTCCCACGAGCCCTCGGTGATCATGGGCTCGATGGTGAAGGTCATGCCCGGCTCCATGATCCGCTTCGCCTTGGGGTCGAAGTGGTGCGGGATCTGGAGCGAGGTGTGGAAGGTCTCGCCGATGCCGTGGCCGCAGTAGGCCCGTACCACGCCGAACCCGTGCTTCGCCGCCCAGGGCTCGATGGCCTTGCCGATGTCGCTCACCGGCCTGCCCGGCTTCACCGCCGAGATGCCCTGCGCCAGGCACTGGCGCGCCACCTGCACCAGCCGCCGCCCCGCCTCGTCCACCTCGCCCACCAGGTAGGTGGCCGAGCAGTCCCCGTGCATGCCGTCGAGGTAGACGGTGATGTCGAGGTTGACGAGGTCGCCCGCCTCGAGCGCCCGGCTGTCGGGGATGCCGTGGCAGATGACCTCGTTGACCGAGGTGCAGATCGACTTGGGGAAGCCGCGGTAGTTGAGCGGGCTCGGGTAGCCCCCCAGCCGGATGGTCTCGTCGTGGCAGATCTCGTCGAGGGCGTCGGTGGTGATGCCCGGCCGGACCGCCTCGGCCCCCACCCGCAGCACCCGCGCCGCGGCGCGGCAGGCCCGCCGCAACCGTTCGAGCTGCTCGGGCGTCTTCACGTCCTTGCCCTGCGAGGCCGGGCGGCCGCTGGCGGCGTAGTCGGGGCGCGCGATCTCCGGCGGGACGGTCCGGCGTGGGCTGACGCGGCCGGGGCGGAGCCCCAGGCGAACCGGGCGGATCTGCGGCGTGGTGGTGCCCCGCTCGTCGGTGTCGAGGTGGCACTTCTTGTACTTCTGCCCGCTGCCACACCAGCAGGGGTCGTTTCGGCCTGGCCTCTCGGCGGCCCTGGCGGCCTCGCTCATGGCATCCGTTTAAGGCGAGAACGGCCCCGGGGCAAGAACACCGGGGCCGTGGTGGGCCTCGGCCAGGGGACGCACCGGTGCCACCCCGGACGGACGCCGCGCCCCCAGCTCCCAGGCCAGCCCGTCCGGCGCCTCGCCGCGCACGCGGACGAAGCTGCGGTGGACGCCCTGCAGGTGGTGGCACGGGCGCGCGCCGGCCTCTCATACGCCGTGCCTGGCGCCTCCACGGAGCAGGTTCTCGAGGCGGCCCTCGATGCGCTGCTGGAGAGGCCGGCGAGGCGAGAGGCGCTGGTGAAGCGGCCGCGGCCGACCGCGACTTCGGCCACGACCTCCACCAAGTCGCGCCCGCACATCCCTGCTGCCATCGAGCGGACGGTCCGGCTCCGGGATGGCGATGGCTGCCGGATCCCGCTCGACGCGGGCGGCACCTGCGGCTCGACGCACCAGGTGGAGCTCGATCACATCGTGCCGCTGGCGCTCGGAGGCGAGACCTCCGTGGACAACCTGAGGTGCACCTGCTCCGCCCACAACCGGCGCGCCGCCGCCCTGGCGCTCGGCCTGCCACGTATCGAGTCGGCGCGGCGAGCGCGCTCCAGGCGCACAGAGACGGCGCCGGCCGGGTGACCACCAGCCGCGCCTTCCCCCTACGGCCCCAGCGCCCCCGCCCCGCGCAGCCGCAGGATCTCAGCGACCACGCTCCCCGCGGTGTGCGCCCCGCCCACGCCGGTGCCCTGGACGATGAGGGGCCGCTCGGCGTGGCGCAGCGTGGTGAAGGCCACGAAGGCCTCCACGCCCGACAGGCGGGCAGCGGGGTGCTGCAGGTCGACGGCGGCCGGCCCGACGATCACCTCGGCGCGCCCGTCGCCGCTCGGGATGATGGTGGTGAGGTAGCGCAGCACCTTGCCGGCCCGGCGCAGCCGCTCCACCTCGGCCGCCAGCGCGGCGTCGTGGCGGCGCAGCGAGGCCACCAGCGCCTCGGGCTGGAGCAGCGCGGCCGGCACGAAGGGCTCGACGCGCACGTCCGACAGCTCCAGCGACAGCCCGGCCTCGCGCGCCAGGATGAGCGCCTTCCTGGCCGAGTCGAGGCCGGAGAGGTCGTCGCGCGGGTCGGCCTCGGTGTGGCCCAGGCCGGCGGCCCAGCGGGTGGCCATGCTGAGCGCCACGCCCTTCTGCAGCTCGGCGCACAGGTAGCCGACGGTGCCGGAGAGCGAGCCCTCGATGCGGACGATGCGGTCGCCGGCCTGCACCAGCTTGCGCAGGGTGTCGATGACGGGGAGGCTCGCCCCCACGGCGGTGTCGTAGCCGAAGTGGCGGTGGTGCTGCCGGCGCGCCTCGCGCAGCGAGAGGAGGCGGCGCCCGGGCACGACCAGGGGCCGCTTGTTGGCCCCCACCACGTCGATGCCGCGGCGGAAGGCCTGCTCGTAGACCTCCTCCATGCCGTCGGCGGCGGTGAGATCGACCAGCACCGGGTTGGGCAGCCGCGCCAGCCGGTCGAGCATGGCGGGGGCGTTGCCGGCGTCCACCGGGCCGGTCTCGGGGGCGTTGGCCAGCGCCTCGCGCCAGGCGCCGAGGTCGACGCCAGCCTCGTCGAGCAGGGTGGCCCGGCGATCGGCCACCCCGGCCACCCGCAGCACCACGTCGTAGTCGTTCTCCAGCCCGGCCCGCTGGGCCTTCAGCTGATCGAGCAGCTCGCCGCCCACCTTCCCCTTGCCCATGACGAGGAGCGTGAGCCCCTTCTGCCGGTAGGCCCGCTCCAGCGCGTCGCCGCCCGCCGCGGCGCGCGGCCGGCCGCGGAAGTCGGCCACCATGCCGTCGAGCCGATCCACGTCGATGAGGAAGGCATCGTGGCCGTGGATGGAGTCCATCACGGCGAGCCGCGCCCCGGGGACGAGCCGCGCCACCTCGCGCTGCTCGGCCGGCCAGTAGAGGACGTCGGAGTCGATGGAGACCACCAGGGTGGGCTGCCGGACGGCGCGCAGCACCTCCTCGAAGTCGCCGCGGCCGCGCGAGACGTCGTGGGTGTCCATGGCCCGCGTCAGCGTGACGTAGGTGGCCGGGTCGAAGCGGTCGACGAGCTGCTTGCCCTGGTAGCGCAGGTAGCTCTCCACCGCCCACTGGTCGGCGTCCTGGGTGCGGCGGCCGAAGCGCTCCTCGAAGGAGGGGAAGCTCCGGTAGGAGAGCATGGCCATGGCGCGCGCCGCGGCCAGCCCGGCCGCCGGCGGGTCCTCGGCCGGGTAGCGGCCGCCGCGCCAGCGCGGGTCGGCGAAGATGGCCTGGCGCTGCGCCTCGGAGAGGCCGATGCACCAGGCCGAGTGGCGCGCCGTCGAGGCGATGAAGACCAGCGACTCGACGAAGTCGGGCTCCATGAGCCCCCACTCCAGCGCCTGCATGCCGCCGAGCGAGCCGCCCACCACCATCTGGAGGCGGGTGATGCCGAGCTGGCGGGCCAGGGCGTGCTGCACCCGCACCATGTCGCGGATGGTGATGGCCGGGAAGTCGCCGTGCCAGGGCTCGCCGGTGGCCGGGTCGACCGAGGTCGGCCCGGTGGTGCCGTAGCAGCTCCCCAGGATGTTGGAGCAGACGATGAAGTCGCGCTCCGGATCGAGCGAGCGGCCCGGGCCGAAGAGGCGGGTCCACCACTGATCGGCGTCGGCCGAGCCGGTGAGGGCGTGGCAGATCCAGACGGCGTTGGCGCCGTCGGGCGCGAGCGTGCCCCAGGTGCGGTATCCCACCTCCACCGACGGGAGGCGCCCGCCCAGCTCCAGCTCGAAGGGCTCGGGCAGGCGCAGCAGCTTCGTGTCGGGAGAGCTGAAGGCGCGGCGCGCAGCGCCGGGAGCCGGGCGATCGGTGGCGGGGCCGTGATCCGTCATATCGGAGGAAGCGGTAACCTAACGGCGGCCCATCGGAGGTGTCAAGGATGTGGCCGCGGCGCCGGGCCGTCGCGCATGCCGCCCTCCACCGCCCGGGCGGCCGCGCCGCCTCACGCCCCCGCCACGCGGCCGAGCGAGGGGTGTGCCGTTCACCCACCGTCACGCCAGCGGCGCCCCCCGCACCGCGTCGGCGGCGCGGCGCCGGGCCGCTGACGAGCACCGCGTGCGCACACCCACGCAGTCACGCGACCCAACGACAGCCGGTGCGGCCCGCTGGGTCGCGGACCCCCGCGGGGTGACCCCGAACCCTGCGGTCGTGTTTCCGAAGTCGCGGATTCTCGCTGGGTTGCAGCCCGTCAGGCGGCTGGCGCCATTGGCCCTGCCCTTGCTCATGGCGTCAGGGCGACGGCGCAGTCAACGCGCCGACGGACACGGAGCACGGAGAGCCACGACGATGACGACCACGGCGACCTCGGCACACCAGCGCGGCCCCACCATCGTGCACGGCCCGGAGAGCCCGCTCGTCGAGCTGGTCCGCACCTGCCGCCGCATCGCCCTGAGCGACGCCACCGTGCTCCTCACCGGCGAAACCGGCACCGGCAAGGAGGTCTTCGCCCGGACCATCCACGAGCACAGCCCCCGCGCCGGCAAGAACCTCGTGCCGGTGAACTGCGGCGCCATCCCCGAGGCCCTGCTCGAGTCGGAGCTCTTCGGCCACGTGCGCGGCGCCTTCACCGGCGCCGTCAGCTCGCGCCGCGGCCGCATCGCCGCCGCCGACGGCGGCACGCTCTTCCTCGACGAGATCGGCGAGCTGCCCCTGGCGCTCCAGGTCAAGCTGCTGCGCGTGCTGCAGGAGCGGAGCTACGAGCCGGTGGGCGCCACCGAGTCGATCCCCGCCGACTTCCGGCTGGTGGCCGCCACCAACAAGGACCTGGCCGCCGAGGTGGCCGCCGGCCGCTTCCGCCGCGACCTCTACTACCGCCTCCTGGTCTGCCCCATCGAGGTCCCGCCCCTGCGGGCCCGCGGCAGTGACGCGGTGCGGCTCTTCCAGCACTTCTGGGCGGCCCGCGGCGAGCACCGGCCGGTGGACGCCGGCGTCTTCGAGGCGCTCATGGTCCACGACTGGCCGGGCAACGTGCGCGAGCTGGAGAACCTGGTGGAGCGGCTGGCCGTCTGCGCCGAGGGGCCGGTCATCCGGGTCGCCGACCTCCCTCCCGGCTTCCGGGGGCGGCGCGTCACGGCCGCCGGCCTGGCGGTGGTGCCGGCGGAGGCCGGCATGACCGAGCTTCCCCTGGCGCCGGTCGACCCGGTCGCGGCCCCGCCCGCGGCCATGGACGCCGAGGCCCCCATCCGCTTCCGCCTGACCGACGACGCCCCGCTGCCGCTCGACCCCTCGCTCGCCGAGGGGCGCCCCGTCGACCTGCCGGGGATGCTGCGCCGGCTCGAGGACGCCTACATCGACGCCGCGCTCTCCCGCACCAGCGGCAACAAGAAGGCCGCGGCCGACCTGCTCGGCCTGCAGCGCACCACGCTGGTGGAGAAGCTCCGCCGGCGCACGCGCGACGTCGCGCCGGCCATGGCGTCAATGGCCTGACTTCGGCTTCATCACCGCTGGCGCCGTGACGGCGCCCGCGGTCGCGCGGGCCGGGACGGGGCGAACCGAGCGGTTCGCCCGCTCCATTTCGGGGCCGAAGCGGCCCGGCAGCGTCAGCCGACCGGCACGGAAGTGTGCACGGGGGTTGCAGTACCCGCCGGACGTGCTGCCCGCCGTCGCCATTCTGGCGCTCCTCGCCTCCGCGCCTCCCATCTCGGTGACCATCGCCGCCGAGCGGCTCCCGCTGGCCGCCCCGGCCGGCGACCTGCGGCTGCGCCCGCGCCCCTTCGAGCGGCTCATCACGCTGGAGGTGCCCCCGGCCTCGGTGGCCGCCGTGGCGAAGCGCCTGCGCGGCGCCTCCCGCCTCTGCCCCGAGGTGATCACCGGCCCGGCCTCGGTCTCCCTGCGCTGCAGGACCACCTTCGTGCGCGCCGACCTCGATTCGAGCGCCGGCCAGGCCACCCTCGACCTGCGGCTCCTCACCGTCATCCCCTGGCGCCCGGCCGAGGAGGGTGCGCCCCTGGTGCCGCTCGATCCGGCCGCGCTGGGGCTGGAGCCCTGCCCCGGCAGCTCGCTGGAGGTGCGCGGCGAGTGCGCCCTGGGCGAGGGCAACGTGCAGCTGGCCCGCTACCTCTTCGGCGAGGCGGCCCGCATGCGCCCGTCCCCGCTCGCCCACCTGCGCATGGGCGACTTCGCGCTGGCGGACGACGCCCCCGAGGTGGCCCGGGACTGGTGGCGCCGCGCCCGCAACGAGTTCCCCTTCGGGCGCCTGGTGATGGCCCGCACCTGCGATCTCGACCCCTCCTGCATCAGGAGCGCCGACCGGCTGGCCATCTACGACCTGGCCCAGGCGACGCCGGTGGTCCGCGCCGACCTGCTCATCCGCCGCGCCCGGCTGCTGGCGCTCGAGGACGACCTCATGGGCGCGGTGCGGCTGCTGCTGCCCGAGATGGGCGCCGCCGGGGCCTGCTCCGCCGTGATGGGCTGGTGCCGCCGCCTGCTCCTCCTGGCGCTGCAGCGCCCCGGCCCGGACGGCGCCGAGGCGCTGGGCCTCTACCTCTCCATGCCGCAGCGCCGCGAGGGGCCGCTCACCTTCGAGCTGCTCGACCAGGCGGCCCGCCAGGCCGAGGCCGGCGGCGCCCCCGTCTTCGCCGCCAACATGCTGGCCGCCATGACCGGCCGGGTGTCCGAGGCGGCGCTGCCGGCCCACCTCAAGCGGGTGGCCACCCTCTTCGTGGCGGGCGGCGACCGCGCCCGCGCCGAGGAGATCGTCCTCTTCGCGCGCACCCACCTCGACCGCGCCACCTGGCAGCGCGAGGGCTGGGACGGGCTGCAGCGCGCCGCGCGGCGCTCCCCGGCCGCCGCCACCACCGACTCCGCCGAGCAGGACCCCGCCCTCACCGCCGCCCAGTCCGCCCTCGAGGCGGCCCGCCTCCTCCACCTCTCCTCCGGAGCCCGCCCGTGAGCACCCTGACCGCCCCCGCCCCCATCGCCCGCCCCTTCGCGCCCGAGCCGGTGGCCGAGAGCCCCGCCATGGGCGAGGCGCTGCAGGCCGCCCTCGACGTGGCCCCCACCCCCACCACCGTGCTGCTCCTCGGCGAGTCGGGCACCGGCAAGGAGGTGCTGGCGCGCCACATCCACGCCCGCTCGCTGCGCGCGGAGGGGCCCTGGGTGGCCGTCAACTGCGCCGCCCTGCCGGCCGAGCTGCTCGAGTCGGAGCTCTTCGGCCACGAGCGGGGCGCCTTCACCGGCGCCGCCGAGCGGCGCGCCGGCCGCTTCGAGCAGGCCTGCGGCGGCACGCTCCTGCTCGACGAGGTCTCCGAGCTTCCCCTGGCGCTCCAGGCCAAGCTGCTGCGCGTGGTGCAGGAGCGCGAGATCGACCGGGTGGGCGGCCAGAAGCCGGTGCCGGTGGACGTGCGCATCGTGGCCACCACCAACCGCGACCTCTCCGCCATGGTGGCGGCCGGCCTGTTCCGCTCCGACCTCTTCTACCGGCTCAACGTCTACCCCATCACCCTGCCCCCGCTGCGGGCCCGGCGCGCCGACGTCCAGCCGCTGGCCACCCGGCTGCTGGCCGAGGCCGCCGCCGACCTGGGCCGCTCGGCGCCGCCGCTCTCCGAGGCGGCCCGCGAGGCGCTCTCGCTCCACCGCTTCCCCGGCAACGTGCGCGAGCTGCGCAACCTCCTGGAGCGCGGCCTGGTCCGCTGCCGCGAGGGGTCGATCGAGCCGCGCCACCTCGGCCTCGGCGCCGGCTCGCTCACCGTGGCCCCGCCCGAGCTGGCGCCGCAGGACGGCCCGGCCCTGCTGCCGGCCCACCTGCCCATCGACCTCGGCGCGCTGGAGAGGCTGGCCATCGAGGAGGCGCTGCGCCGGACCCGCGGCAACCGGACCCACGCGGCGCGCGTGCTCGGCATCGGCCTGCGCACGCTGCGCAACAAGCTGAAGGCCTGGCGCGAGGCCGGGGCGCCGGTGCCGGCACGGGGCTCGCAAGAGGAGTGGGCGTGAGACTCTTCGACGCCACGCTTTCGACGCTGGAACGGGCCCTCGACGTCCGGCTGGCGCGCCAGGCGGTGCTGGCCGGCAACGTCGCCAACGCCGACACGCCCGGCTTCCTCCCGAAGGACCTGGACTTCGCCGCCGCCATGGCCGCGGCCGCGCCCGGCCAGCCGGCCGTGCCGGGGCTCGCCGCGGCGGCCCGCGCCGGCGACGTTCCCTTGACGGTGGCCGGCGCCATCTCCCCCACCGACCCCGGCCAGTTCGTCGGCGAGGTCCCCGGCGCGCCGCCCGGCCTGGACGGCAACGCCGTCGACGTGGACCGCACCCTCACGGCGGTGGCCGAGAACGCGCTGCAGTACGGCGCCTCCGCCAAGGCCGCCGGCAAGAAGCTCGCCATCCTGCGCTACGTCGCCAACGACGGGCAGGGGTAACCGAGGACCGCCATGGACTTCCTCTCCGCCCTCCGCGTCAGCGCCACCGGGCTCTCGGCCGAGCGCACCCGCGTCAACCTGGCCGCCTCCAACCTGGCCAACGCCGAGTCCACCCGCGGCCCGGACGGCAAGCCCTACCGCCGGCTCGACCCGGTGCTGGAGGCCGTGCCCTTCGACGCCGAGCTGGGCGTGGCCGGCGCAGGCGGCGAGCTCAGCGGCGTGCGGGTGGCCGACATCGCCCAGGACGACGGCCCGGGCCGGCGCGTCTACTCGCCGGCCCACCCCGACGCCGGCGCCGACGGCTACGTCACGCTCCCCAACGTCAACCCCATCCACGAGGTGGTGAACCTCATGTCGGCGCAGAAGGCCTACGACGCCAACGCCACCGCGGTGGACACCCTGAAGACGATGGCGCAGCGCGCCCTCGAGATCGCGAGGTAGCGAGCCATGGCCCTCGACGGCATCGGACGCATCGGCGGCGAGCTCCCCCAGGTCTCGCCTGCCGGGCCGGCGGCCCGGCCCGGCGCGGCCACCTTCTCCGACGCGCTCGGCCAGGCGCTGGCGCAGGTGGAGGGGCTGCAGCAGGCGGGCGACGCGCAGGCCACGGCCGCCGCCAACGGCGCCGGCAACCTGCACGAGGTGGCCCTGGCGCTGGAGAAGGCCGACGTGGCCATGCGGGTGGCCGCCAAGGTGCGGAACAAGCTGGTCGAGGCCTACCAGGAAGTCATGCGGATGCCGGTCTAGGCCATGGAACCCCTCTTCAACCAGCTGCGCGAGCTGCCCAAGGCCCTCTCCGCCGTCCCGGCCGGCATCAAGTTCGTCGTCATGGTGGCGGCCCTGGCCGGCATCGGCGTGCTGGCCTACCAGGCGGTGCAGGGCGCCGAGGCCTACCAGTACGCCTTCACCAACCTGACGCCGGAGGACTCGGCCGAGGCCGTCTCCACCCTCAAGGGCGCCAGCGTCCCCTACCGGCTCGAGGCCGGCGGCTCGGCGCTGGCGGTGCCCGCCTCGCGCGTCTACGACGCCCGCCTCCTCCTGGCCGGCGCCGGGCTGCCGCGCGGCGGCGGCGTGGGCTTCGAGATCTTCGACCGCGGCGACCTGGGCGTCTCCGAGTTCACCCAGAAGGTGAACCTGCGCCGCGCCACCGAGGGCGAGCTGGCCCGCACCATCTCGCGGCTCACCCAGGTCCGCTCGGCCCGCGTCCACCTCACCATGCCGGAGAAGGGGCTCTTCCGCGATCAGGACCGGACCCCGGCCGCCGCGGTGGTGGTCAACCTGCAGCCGGGCCGGACGCTGGGCGACAAGGAGATCGCCGGCATCCGCCACCTGGTCTCGTCGGCCGTGCCCGGCCTGCCCGCCGAGGGCGTCACGGTGGTGGACGGCAAGGGCGAGGTGCTCACCGCCGAGGGCGGCTGGGGCGCCGCCATGGGCTACCAGAAGAAGCTGGAGCACGACCTGGAGCAGCGGGTCGTCGATCTCATCGAGCAGGCGGTCGGGCCCGGCGCCGTCATCGCCCGCGTCACCGCCTCCATGGACGCCTCCGAGACGCAGGCCACCGCCGAGGTCGTCGATCCCGAGGCCACCGCGCTGCGCAGCGAGCGCCGCGTCGCCACCGCCTCGCAAGGCTCGGCCCCGGGCCTGGCCGGCGTGGCCGGCGCCGCCGCCAACCAGCCGCTCGCCCCGGCCGCCCCGGCCGCCACCGCCGCCCGCGGCTCGTCGGCCACCAGCGAGGATCAGGTCCGCAACTTCGAGATCTCCAAGACCACCACCACCACCGTGGCGCGCCTGCCGCGCCTGCAGAAGATCTCGGTGGCGGTGCTGGTGGACGGCCCGGCGGCCAAGCCCCGCCCCCAGGGAGAGCTGGACAAGCTGTCCGAGCTGGCCAAGCGCGCCGTGGGGTTCGACGCGGCGCGCGGCGACGAGTTCGACCTGACCAGCGCGCCCTTCACCCGCAGCGAGGAGGTGGCCGGCGAGGTCGCCCCGCCGCCGGTGGCGCAGAAGCCCTGGCTGGTCTGGGCCGCAGCCGGCGGCGGCGCCCTGCTGCTGGCGCTGGTCGGCTTCCTGGCCATGCGCAAGGGCGGCGCATCCTCCGGCCAGAACCTGCCGCTCCTCACCCCGGGCGCCAGCGTGGCGCAGATCGAGGCCGCCCTGGCGCGCGAGGCCGGCCTGCCCCCGCCCGGCGTGATGGCGCGCCCGGCGCTGCAGGACCCGGTGGCGGGCCTGCGCGAGCGCGCCCGCGAGCTGGCCCAGAAGGACCCGACCCGCGCCGCCCACATCCTGAAGGCCTGGATGGAGCAGGAAGGGCGCTCCGGCGCCTCGAGGGGATCCAATGGCTGACGCCACCCAGGACGCCGTCCCGGACGACGCCCTCCCCGCCGGCGCGCGCATGATCGAGTCGGGCGGCGCGGGCTGCATCAAGGCCGCCGCCGTCCTCCTCGGCGTGGGCGAGGAGGCGGCCGGCACCATCTTCAAGATGTTCGGCGAGACCGAGCTGCGCCGGGTGGCGCTGGGCGCCAAGGACCTGCGCTCCGCCCCGGCCGGCAAGATCTCCGAGTCGCTGGAGAAGTTCTGCGAGGCCATGGAGACGGTGGGCGGCGACGCCGCCGCCGGCGACGACCTGCTGCGCGAGGTGGCCACCAAGGCCCTCGGCCCGGACCTGGCCCGCCGCGCCTTCGACGGCGTCATCCCGCCCCCGCCGCCCGACGAGGTGCTCGGCTCGGTCTCCCAGGCCGACCCGGAGGCGCTCGCCATGGTGCTGGGGCGCGAGCAGCCGCAGACCATCGCCCTGGTCCTCTCCTCCCTCGACGCCAGCCGCGCCGCCGGCGTGATGGACCGGCTGGCCGAGAAGATCCGCCCCGACGTGCTGCGCCGCATGGCCACCATCGAGTCGGTGGCCCCCGAGGTGCTGCGCGAGGTGGGGCAGGCGCTCTCCACCGAGCTCAAGTCGCTGGTCTCGGGCGGCATGCGGCGCGTCGACGGCAAGAGCACCGCCCTCGAGATCCTGCGGCGCATCAACCCGCAGCAGCAGGGGGTGGTCATCGCGGAGATCGAGAAGGACGACCAGAACCTGGCCGGCGAGCTGCGCGGGCGGCTCTTCACCTTCAACGACCTGGCCAACCTGGCCGACCGCGACCTGCAGCAGCTGCTGCGCGAGATCGACGCCAGCCGGCTCACCGTGGCGCTCAAGGGGGCCACCGCCGACGTGCGGCAGAAGTTCCTGCAGAACCTCTCCTCGCGCGCCGCCGAGATGCTCTCCGACGACCTGGCCGCCATGGGGCCGGTCAAGCTCTCCAGCGTGGAGACCGCCCAGCAGGAGATCGCCAAGCTGGCCCAGGAGCTGGCCTCCCAGGGGCGCATCACCATCGTCGGGCCGTCCGAGAAGATGCTCTAGGAGTGAAACGTGTCCGAGCCCCTCCAGCGCCCCGCCTTCATGCAGATGCTCCCCGCGGTGGGCACCGCCCGCCCCGCCACCTTCGGTGGCGGCCTCCCCCACCGGACGGGACCCCGCGCCCCGGCCTTCCAGGGCCGGCGGCAGGATCCCGGGGTGCCGCAGGGCGCCACGCCGGAGCAGCTCGCCGAGCTGCGCGCCGAGGCCCTGGAGCGGGTCGCCTCCTCGGTGCAGGTGCTGAAGCTCCAGGCCGAGCGGCTGGCCGAGCAGGCCCGCAGCGACGCGCTGGAGATCGGGTTCCTGGTGGCGCGGCGCATCCTGCAGGCCGAGCTCTCCACCGGCCCGGAGGCCCTCTTCGCCCTGGTGAAGGGGGCGCTCGCGCGGGCCGGCGAGTCGCGGCTGGTGCGCGTGCGGCTCCACCCCACCGACGCCCCGGCCGTCTCGGGCGCCGCCGACGCCGGGCAGCTCGGCGTCACCACCGCCACCATCGAGGTCCAGGCCGACCCCTCGCTCGAGCCGGGCGACGTGGTGGTCGACACCGACTTCGGCAAGGTGGACGGCCGGCTGCGCACCCGCCTCGAGGAGCTCTACCGCGCCGCCGCCTCGGCGCTGGAGGAGGGCGCCGCGTGAGCCTCTACGACCGCGAGGCGCTGCGGCGCATCCTGGACGGGGCCGACCCCACCCCGCTCACCGGCACGGTGGTGCGGGCCACCGGGCTCGTCGTCGAGGCCACCCTGCCGCGCGTCCCGGTGGGCACCACCTGCGAGATCCGCGGCGAGGGCGGCCAGGTGGTGCTGGCCGAGGTGGTGGGCGTGGCCGGCGGCACGGCCCGGCTCATGCCGCTCGGCGAGATCCAGGGCATCGGCGAGGGCTGCGACGTGGTCCCGCGCGCCACCGCCGACCGGGTGCCGGTGGGCGAGGCCCTGCTCGGGCGCGTCGTCGACGCCGCGCTCCGCCCCGTCGACGCCGGCCCCACCCCGCTGCTGCGCGGCCGCGCCCCCCTCCACGCCACGCCGCCGCCGGCGCTGCAGCGCCGCCGCGTCACCGCGCCGCTGGCCCTCGGCATCCGCTCCATCGACGCCTGCCTCACCGTGGGCGAGGGGCAGCGCATGGCCATCATGGCCGGCCCGGGCGTCGGCAAGTCGGTGCTGCTCGGCATGCTGGCCCGCTCGGCCCAGGCCGACGTGGTGGTGGTGGGGCTGGTCGGCGAGCGCGGCCGCGAGGTGCGCGAGTTCATCGAGCGCGACCTGGGCCAGGGGCTGGCCCGCTCCGTGGTCATCGTGGCCACCAGCGACGAGTCGCCGCTGAAGCGGCTGCGCGCCGCCATGGCCGCCACCGCCGTGGCCGAGCACTTCCGAGCCGGCGGCAAGCGCGTCCTCCTGCTCATGGACTCGCTCTCCCGGGTGGCCCAGGCGCAGCGCGAGATCGGCCTGGCCGCCGGCGAGCCGCCCACCACCAAGGGCTACCCGCCCTCGGCCTTCGCGCTCCTGCCGCGCCTCGTCGAGCGGGCCGGCAACGACCAGGGCCAGGGCTCCATCACCGCCTTCTACACGGTGCTGGTCGAGGGGGACGACACCACCGGCGATCCCATCGCCGACGCCGCCCGCGCCACCCTGGACGGCCACCTCATCCTGTCGCGCCGCCTCGCCGAGTCGGGGCAGTACCCGGCCGTCGACGTCCTGGCCTCCATCTCCCGCGTCATGAACGACATCGACGCGCCGGAGCACCGCGAGCTGGCC
>Ga0209464_10000383_pt1 | contig 14377 bp, 12 predicted proteins | sample DOMMetBare1Fresh_2_FD_187473 | JGI IMG/M metagenome (GOLD analysis project Ga0209464, IMG submission 187473) | Wetland sediment microbial communities from St. Louis River estuary, USA, under dissolved organic matter induced mercury methylation -... | ecosystem: Environmental > Aquatic >... | reverse complement strand
GGTGAAGGATGTCAAAGCGTTGAGCGCTTTAGCCTCGGCTATGAAAGATGATAAATACAGAAATCCGTCAATAAAAGACCTGAAATTACCATTCAAGATTGAAAACGGACAAGTCAAAACCAGTCCGTTCGATATCAAATTAGGAGATACTAAAATCAATTTGTCGGGTATCACCGGATTGGATCAAACAATCCAATATGCCGGTCTGATAACCTTACCACAAGGAGTTTCTTCTAAACTGGGTGTGGGCATTAATCAGGTAAACTTCAAAATAGGCGGAACATTCACCAATCCGAAAGTTACCCTCGACTTAAAATCAATGGCAACCACTGCCGCTAAAACAATTGCTAAGCAAGCAGTTACCCAGGGTTTACAAAAAGCACTTGGAGCTAAGAATAATGAAGAGATGCAGGCAAAAATCACGGCAATGAAAGCCGATGCAAAAGCACAAGCCGATAAGATCATAGAAGCAGCCAATACCCAGGCTCAGAACTTAGTCAGTCAGGCGAAGAATCCTATCGCTAAATTTGCGGCACAAAAAGCGGCTGACAAGGTTAAACAAGAAGCTCAAAAGAAAGCGCAAAGCATTATAGATGATACCGATAAAAAAGCAGAACAGATGCAACAGCAATTGAAATAGTTGCAATTCAATAAAAAAACAGAATGCCGTCTCCATTCCGGGGGCGGCATTTTTCATTCTCAGAAAACGGCAGAGTGAAGGTGACAACATAAATAAAATGAGATGGAAGGGCAAAATCCATAAACCTCATTCACCTCGTTAATCTTCCGTCTCATCCTTCCTTGCATCCATTTAGTCGATAGTGGATTGTGTTATCAAAACAGACAGACGATCTTTGTATAAATATAATTCAGTACACTTATGCAGAAAACAGCTATATTTATCGTTTCACTGGTTTACATTGCTATCAACGCCTATCTCTTTACCCGTGGACTTCAGGCATTGCCAACGCAACCCATCGTGCGTATTACTTATATGACACTTTTCCTGACCCTCTCTCTTTCTTTTCTGATAACCATGCTCAGTGGCGAGGCCCTACCCTTCCCTATAAGTAGTGTGGTCGAAAGCATCGGCTCTTACTGGATTATGGTGATGGTCTATTTGGTGGCAGGCGCACTAGTGGGAGATGTACTGCGTTTGGCCGATCATTTCCTGGGAATCTTTCCAGACTTTATCAGGGACCACTATTTGTATACCAAACAGGTCTATCTGGGAATCATACTTGGTGGAGTTGCCTTGATCAGCCTGTGGGGGTTTGTTCGATTCGATTCTCCGGAAGTGGTACATCTCCCCCTCTCACTACCCGATAAAGGACAAGCCGGAGAAGAGCTACGCATTGTAGCAGCCAGCGATATCCATCTGGGCAATACTATTCGCAGGGCGCGACTGGAAAAATTCGTAAATAAAATCAATGCTCAAAAGCCCGATGTTATTTTGCTGGCTGGTGATGTGATTGACCGAAACATCCGCCCGGTGGAGGAACAGCGTATGGATGAAGTCTTGAGAAAGCTGAAAGCAAAATACGGAGTCTATGCCGTGTTGGGTAATCACGAATACTATGGCGGGGTGGATAAGGCGATGCTTTTTCTAAAACGGGCTGGTATTAACGTATTGCGCGATCAGACGGTTACGATTGATAATCGCTTTGTCATTGTAGGCAGAGACGACCGCACCAACCCGCACCGACGTTCCATCGAAGAGCTTGTACAAGGTGCAAACACGCAACTTCCACTTATCTTACTTGATCACCAACCCTATCATCTGAGAGAATCTCAGCAGAATAAGATAGACCTGCAAATATCAGGACATACTCATCGGGGCCAAATCTTCCCATTCAATTACATTGTGGATCGTATGTTTGAGCTAGCGCACGGATACCGTAAGATCGGCCATACCCATTTCTACGTATCTTCAGGATTAGGATTATGGGCGGCACCTTTGCGAATCGGAACTCAGTCTGAAATACTGAATGTCGTAATAAAAGGAAATAGTAATAAAGTAGTCGAATAATCGCTTTCGTTGACAAATTCCGGGGTGAAGATAAACCCACCTCATTCGTTCCTTCATAAGCAGCCATTACCGAAGTCACTGACGTTTGGTAATGGCTGCTTATTTTTGATACCCCGCTGATCAATACGCGACTACACTATATCCGGATAGCAATCGATGCCATGCGCTGCTAAAACAAAAACCATTGGCTTTTCTACCATGCATCAAGTTTCGGTCAATTGACATTTTAAACCTGATATTTCAGCAATATTATGACGTGCAAAAGCACAATTCTATCTAAACAGCATTATATTTGTCTGGTCAGACAGGTAAAACTGCCTTTTTTGTAGCGAAAATGAAACATCTTTGCAAAACATATTGTACAACATGTTTTTTTATTTGGAGGGCAAGCGAAAAAGGTAGATATTTGCAGGACAATAACCTAAACAATCTTTTTTTACCTTAAAAAACTAATACCTATTGAAAACCTATTGAAGAAGGGACTTTGAGAAAAGTCCCTTTTTTATTTCTACTTACTTTCATTCACAAAACACAGTAATACAGTCATTTCCAGTCAGCTAAAATAGAACAACCCGTACTTTATGTTAAGATATAATTGCGCGTAATGATCAAAATAAAAAGAGGCGATGTATAACTACACCGCCTCTTTTATTTGTTAAATTAACAACCTATCGTTAACAGCGGGCATAAGGCCCTAATTGTCACACAATAAATTGAATATTATTCCGTAGGGAACTCCTCTGACCTTACAAGCCGGCCAATGCTACAATCTTATCCAGTGCAGCTTCTATACCATCACAGTTTCTGCCACCGGCAGTAGCGAAGTGAGGCTGGCCGCCACCACCGCCCTGGATGAGCTTGGCAGCTTCGCGCACCATAGCCGAGGCATTCATACCTTTAGCTACAAGATCGTCGCTTAGCGTGACTGTCAGCAGGGGTTTACCGTCTGCCAGTGTTCCGGCAACGAACAATAAGTTATCTGCCACCTGACCACGTAACTGGAAGGCGATATTTTTAACCGCATCTGCAGGCAATTCGTCCGCCAGACGAATCAACTTCACACCACCTCGCTCCTGCGCATTTTTCAGCAACTCATCTTTAACGGCTGCTACGCGCTGGGTCATGAATTCTTCGATCTGCTTTTTCAGTTCACTGTTTTCATCCAGAGCTTTCTTCACGGCTCCGGAGAGATTAGGTACATTATTCAACAACACACGCAGTTCTTTAAGTACATCCTGTTGCTGATTGAACAGTTCTTCGGTCTTAACACCCGTAACAGCTTCAATGCGTCGTACACCTGCTGCAATAGAACTTTCAGACATGATTTTGATCAGTCCGATATTTCCGGTAGCAGCCACATGAGTACCCCCACAAAGCTCAACAGACGAGCCAAAACGGATAACGCGCACTTCATCACCATACTTCTCACCAAACAGCGCCATAGCCCCTAATTCTTTCGCCTGGGCAATCGCCATCTGACGGTGTTCTTCAAGAGCGATGTTCTGACGCACTTTTTCGTTAGCCAGACGCTCTACTTCACGCAATTCTTCATCACTCACCTTCTGGAAGTGAGAGAAGTCAAAACGTAAGCTATCAGGAGTTACCAACGAACCTTTTTGTTCCACGTGCGTACCCAACACCTCACGCAACGCCTCGTGCAGTAAGTGAGTAGCCGAGTGGTTACCGGCCGTAGCCTGGCGTTTTTTTACATCAATCACCGCCTTGAATGCCTGAGTAGGATCTGCAGGTAGTTTAGCACAAAAGTGAACCGAGAGGTTATTTTCTTTTTTTGTATTGATGATTTCGATCATTTCGTCGTCACCAATCAAGTGGCCACAGTCACCTACCTGACCACCACTTTCGGCGTAAAAAGGCGTTTTATCCAGTACAAGCTGGTACAGCTCCTGATTCTTCTGTTTGATCTTGCGATAACGGAGTATTTCTGCATCACAATCAGTGAAATCGTATCCGACAAATACCGGATCGCCCTCTTTCAATACCACCCAGTCACCCGTTTCGGTAGCAGCAGCATTACGGGCGCGCTCTTTTTGTTTCTGCATTTCAGCATTAAACTCAGCAATATCCACTGTCAGATTATTTTCTTTCAGAATCAATTCGGTCAAATCGAGCGGAAAACCGTAAGTATCATATAAGGTAAAGGCGTCTTTGCCACTGATCCCTGTTTTGCCGGCAGCTTTGGATTCATCCATTACTTTGTCGAGCAAACGAATGCCGGTCTCCAAGGTACGAAGGAAAGACTCCTCTTCCTCTTTGATCACTTTTTGGATTAAATCCTGTTGCGCGATCAGTTCCGGATAAGCATCACCCATCGTGTCAATCAATGCAGGCAACAGCTTATACATAAATGGCTGGTGCTGGCCCAGGAAAGTGTATCCATAACGAACAGCCCGACGCAAAATGCGACGAATTACATAACCTGCCTTAGCATTCGATGGCAATTGACTGTCTGTTATAGAAAAGGAGATGGTGCGGATATGATCGGCAATTACGCGCATAGCAATATCTGTCTGTTCACTATCTCCGTAACTTTTACCAGCTAAAGCGCCAATAGCGCCAATAATAGGCTGGAATACGTCCGTATCGTAGTTCGATGTTTTTTGCTGGATAGCCATACACAGACGTTCAAATCCCATACCGGTATCAATTACCTTCGCTGGAAGTGGCTCAAGCGAACCGTCAGCTTTGCGGTTGAACTGCATAAACACGTGGTTCCAAATCTCGATCACCTGCGGGTGGCTTTCGTTCACCAAAGAGCGACCATCTACCTTTGCACGCTCTTCGTCGCTACGGAGGTCAATGTGAATTTCCGAGCAAGGGCCACAGGGGCCGGTATCACCCATTTCCCAGAAGTTATCTTTGCGGTTTCCGTTGATGATGCGATCGACAGGCAAGAATTTAGCCCAATATCCGGCAGCTTCATCGTCACGTTCCAGGCCTTCGGGTGCATACCCTTCGAATACAGTTGCATACAGACGATTGGGATCAAGTTTCAATACATCAACCAGATATTCCCACGCCCATTCGATAGACTCTTTTTTGAAGTAATCGCCAAATGACCAGTTACCCAACATCTCAAACATGGTGTGGTGGTAAGTGTCGATCCCTACCTCTTCCAGGTCATTATGCTTACCACTCACACGGAGGCACTTCTGTGAATCGGCCACACGCTTGCTTTTGGCGGGAGCATTTCCCAAAATGATGTCTTTAAACTGGTTCATCCCTGCGTTGGTAAACATCAACGTAGGGTCGTCTTTAATAACCATTGGCGCAGAGGGCACAATGAGGTGCTCTTTCGAGGCAAAGAAAGTTTTGAATGATTCGCGGATTTCTTTCGCAGTCAACATATAATTAAGTTTGTTAGTTACAGAAAAATGAGCGACAAACCGACCCGGGTTAAAGATCGTCCGCCCACCTATTTTTTCAAGACATATCTTATTGAAAATCAACCGAATTGAAAATAAAATCTCAACCTGCGAGTTAATTAACTCAAAAAGAGTTTGCAAAAATAGCTTAAATTCTTATTTTTGCCATATACTCGCACATAAAACTTTCTAAAACAGCTTCATTTTTTCGATGAGAAAGAAAACCTTTTACCGATATAACCCTGCGACCCTTACCTACGAACGGGTTTATCCGACTGCAAAAGAGCGGTTTTGGGGAGCATTTCGCCACTCGATTAGCGGCATCACCGTGGGCATTGTGGCCTATGCCCTTTATACCTTTTATTTCGACACCCCTTCAGATAAAATCATGAAGCGGGAAATCGACATAATAACCTCCCAAAACAAACTATTGTCGAAAAGACTCGATAAGGCGTTAGACGTAATGGGGAATATAGAAGAGCGAGACGACAATCTCTACCGCGTTATACTGCAATCCGACCCCTCCCGGAACTCAGAGCAAACAACAATACTAAACGAAAGCCGTTACGACGAGATCAACGGCTTATCTAACGAGAAGCTGATCAAATCCACTGCAAAAAAGATGGATCTGCTATCGAAACAAATCTACCTGCAATCCCGCTCATTTGATGATCTTGTGCAGCTGTTGGGAAAACGAGAAGACCGATTGCTTTGCACTCCGGCTATCCAGCCCATCCTAAACAGGGATTTAAAGCTCCTGTCGTCCGGTTTTGGCGTTAGGGTGGACCCAATCTACCATACCGCCAAAATGCATTCGGGCATGGACTTCACGGCCCGCATAGGAACTCCTATTTACGCTACAGGTAACGGACGCGTACAGCAGGCCGGGTGGGATTCCGGATATGGCAATGCGGTGCTGATTAATCACGGATTCGGCTACCAGACTAAATATGCACACATGAGCAAAATCAAGACTCATGCAGGACAGATGGTCAAACGTGGCGAGGTGATCGGTTACGTGGGCAGTACGGGAAAATCAACAGCCCCTCACCTGCATTACGAAGTGCATGTAAATGGCCGACCGGTAAACCCGGCACTTTATTACTTCCTCGACCTGTCGCCGAAGGATTACGATCGCATGATCCAGCTAGCTGAAACCCGCGGTCAGATATTTGACTAAATTGCTAATTTTCAAATCATAAACTAACATTTCACTCTAAATATGGCACCCATCGAAAATAAAAACCAGAAGCTTTACTACTCCATTGGCGAAGTAGCGGAAATGTTTGGCGTCAACGAATCATTGTTGCGTTACTGGGAAAGGGAATTCGACATCATCCGCCCCCGAAAGAACACGAAAGGCACCCGCTCGTACCGCAAAGAGGACATCGATAACATCCGGCTAGTCTATCATTTGGTTAAAGAAAAAGGACTTACACTAGACGGGGCGAAGAAGAAACTAAAAGACAATAAGGATGGAGTTTCCAAAAACCATGAGATTATCACCCGTCTGCAATTGCTCAAAGACGAACTGGTAGCTATGAAAACCGAATTGGACGCTATTGAATAGCTAACGCAAAATACATTCTTTACAAAAAAAGAAAGGTTCCACTCTTTGTTTGAGTGAAACCTTTTTCTTTTTTCAGATGATATTTCGAACTTAATAAGAAGAACGCATGTCTGTAGCCTCTTCACCATGTTGAGTCAGGTCAAGACCTTTCTCTTCCTGCTCTTCGGTAACACGCATAGGCAAGATTTTGTCAGTAATTATATAAAGCAGGTAAGAACCACCAAAAGTAAATACACTTACAATGACCAGCGCCAACAAGTGATACAGAAATACTGTTGGGTTTCCATAAATCAGCCCCACTCCTTTTGCGAAAACACCGGTAAGTATCATCCCCACGATACCACCAATACCATGGCAAGGAAATACATCGAGCGTATCATCAATATTAGTTTTTGATTTCAACTTCACTGCACAGTAACTCACCATCGAAGCAACGAATCCGATAAAAATACTTTGCCCCACTGTTACGAAACCGGCTGCAGGAGTAATCGCAACAAGACCGACAACAGCTCCTACGGCTGCACCTACGGCAGAACGTTTATGCCCCAGCGCACCATCGGCCAGAATCCAGGTCAGCATGGCGGTTGCAGAAGCCAGGTTGGTATTTACAAAAGCCGAAGTTGCCAATCCGTCGGCAGCAAGTGCCGATCCGGCATTAAAACCAAACCATCCGAACCACAACAAACCGGTTCCAAGCATAATATACGGGATATTGGTGGGCTGATGGTGTAATTTACCCTTACGTTTCCCCAGAAAAATAGCTCCGCTCAATGCTGCAAAACCAGCAGAGATATGCACTACCGTACCGCCGGCAAAGTCCAGCACCCCCCATTTGCGGAGAAAGCCATCAGGATGCCAGGTCCAGTGCGCCAGAGGAGCATAAATCAGTATAGAGAAAAGACAAACGAATAACATCAGCGAAGAGAAACGAACGCGCTCCGCCATGCCCCCGGTAAAGAGCGCCGGAGTGATAATCGCAAACTTAAGCTGAAACATCGCAAACAAAGCAAATGGGATAGTTGCCGCAAATGCGGGATTAGGAGCAATACCTACATTTTTGAAAAAAGCAAAGGTAAACGGATTACCAATCAGACCATGATAACTGTCTCCAAAGGCAAGGCTAAATCCCACCACTACCCAAAGGACACTGACCAATCCCAGCGCAAAAAAACTTTGCAACAACGTAGAAACAAGGTTCTTGTAACGTACCATACCTCCGTAAAAGAAAGCCAAACCAGGTGTCATTAGCAACACCAGGGCCGACGCCATCAGGATCCATGCAGTATCCGCATGATCAATCGGATGCGCGGCATCTATATTATTGGCATATTCTACCGGGATTAATGAAGCTAACGCGACAACAATCAGAATAACAAACGGAAGTCTATACTTCCAGATAGATTTTTCTTTCATACGAATTATTAGTTTTGTTGGAATGATGATATACCCTGTAAAAATATGGTAGTTTTGAAATCGGGCGCAAATGTAGTCATTTTATCATATTAAAAAGCAAGACAACGACAAAAAAGCATATAACAACAAGAAAACGCAACCATAAAATACACTAAAGCGCACTTTTACTTTCTTTTGACACCAACAACATGTATGTCATTATGACACCAAACAACCTCAATTAAAAAACAAATACATATTTAGCTTCATATAGGGGATCAACACTATTTGTCCGTCTAAGATTATATAAGTTTCAATCCGGGTAAATCTCACTGCATTACCGTGCAATTTGGGCGAATCAACAAAAGGCTGATATTTTCTGACTATTTACCCTAAAAAGTTTATAGCTAAAAAGGAGAAAACACTAACTTTGCCGGACTAACTAACTCTAACACTAACAAAAAAATTTATCATGGAAAAACCGTATGTAATTGGTATCGACATGGGCGGTACCGGCACCAAATTTGGCATAGTGGATGCTAAAGGCGAAATATTAGGACAAGGTTCAATCGTCACTCCCAACTATCCCGATATCAACGACTACATCAATGCTTTATACGAAGGTATTCTTCCTTTAGTGGAAAAGGTTGGTGGATTCTCTAAAATCAAAGGAATCGGAATTGGTGCTCCTAACGGAAACTTCTACAAATCATCAATCGAACTCGCCCCTAACCTTCCCTGGAAAGGCATTATTCCACTCGGTGATTTATTAAAAGCAAAATTCAACCTACCGGTAGCAGTAACTAACGACGCTAACGCTGCTGCCATTGGAGAAATGACCTACGGTGCAGCCCGTGGCATGAAAGATTTTATCATTATTACGCTTGGGACAGGTGTCGGTAGCGGTATTGTAATCAGTGGCAATGTACTCTATGGTCACGATGGTTTTGCCGGTGAGCTTGGCCATACCACTATACGCCGTATCAATGGCCGCCTGTGTGGTTGCGGAAAGAAAGGCTGCCTGGAAACCTACGCTTCAGCTACCGGCGTGGCCAGATCAGCCCGTGAGGTACTTGAAAACACACAGGAAAACAGCTCATTGCGCCAGATACAGGCTAATCAGATCACCTCAAAAGATGTGTACGATGCTGCCATCAATGGAGACAAAGTCGCGCAAGAAATCTTCCAGGTTACAGGTACAATACTAGGGGAAGCGTTTGCTGACTTTATAGCATTCTCTGCCCCGGAAGCAATTATCATATTTGGTGGTTTAGCCCAAGCTGGCGATTTGATCTTTAATCCGATCAAAGAGGCTATGGAAAATAACGTTTTACCCATCTGGAGAGACAAAGTCAAGGTACTTCCTTCTGAGTTGAAAGCCAGCGATGCTGCTATTCTCGGTGCAGGCGCTTTGGGTTGGGAAGCCAAATAAGAAAAACATTCTCAAAAATACTATCCCCGGCAGTAAGGGTTCTGTCGGGGATTTTTTTTATGTTCTGTGATTCAAAAAGCAATAAGAAGAATTTTAGTGAATTGAAACTTCTCCAAAATATACAAATGAGGCGTTTTAACTACAAAAAAGAGGCACCGAAATCACTTCGATGCCTCTTCTTGAATGGAAAGTATGTATTGTTATTCTTTGCTTGTCACAAAGATAGACTATCCCAAGGGATAAGCCCCTAATAATCACATTAAAATCACCTTAAAATTAATCAGTTCATTTAACTTCAACCCGATGCGTAGGTGCAAGTTGCTCATTTCGAAGCGCCACCTTCTCTACCACAGACTCAGCCAAACGACGGAAAGCCATACCGGTCATCGAGCTTTCATCCAATGCCACCGGTGCACCTTTATCCCCACCTTCACAGATACTTTGCACGATAGGTATTTGCCCCAACAAGGGAACCTTCATTTCTTCGGCCAAACGTTTAGCACCCTCCTTGCCAAAAATGTAGTATTTATTTTCAGGCAATTCAGCAGGCGTAAACCAAGCCATATTTTCCACTAAACCAAGAACCGGCACATTTACCTTTTCCCCCATAAACATATCAATACCTTTGCGGGCATCAGCCAGGGCCACTTCCTGTGGAGTGGAAACAACAATTGCCCCTGTAATAGCAAGAGTCTGCACCAGGGTCAGGTGTATATCACTGGTACCGGGAGGCAAATCGAGCAGGAAAAAATCTAACTCGCCCCAGTAAGCATCAGCAATAAGCTGCTTCAACGCATTGCTGGCCATTCCGCCACGCCAGAGCACCGCATTGTCCTTATCTACAAAAAAGCCGATAGAGAGCAATTTAACGCCATATTTCTCTGTGGGAATGATCAGGTCGCGACCATCAATGTTTTCGAGAAAAGGACGAACCTCTTCCACGTCAAACATCTTGGGTACTGAAGGACCGAAAATGTCGGCATCCAGCAATCCGACTTTATAACCCATTTTTGCCAGAGACACGGCCAGGTTAGCAGAAACGGTTGATTTTCCCACACCGCCTTTGCCGGATGAAATAGCAATAATATTCTTTACCTGAGGCAATAATTTCGCCGGTTCAGGACGAGCTAACTGTTTAGCCTTCACCTGGATATTACCCTTTACCTCAACCTCTTCTCCCACATAGGTAAGGATAGCGGCTTCAGCAGCTTTCACTACCGATTTGATAAACGGATCGTTGGGTTTTTCAAAAACCAATGAAAAGGTCACTTTGTTGCCGTCGATGCGCAAATCATCTTCAACCATACCGGCAGAGACAATATCTTTACCTGTTCCCGGATAACGCACATTTTTCAGTGCATCAAGAATTAAATTAGGATATAATGCCATCTTCTTGTTTCTTTTTGGATGTATCACTTCGTCGCCCACGGTTGAAACTGCGATAATCATCGTACTCAATTTCAACATCAGGCTCAATTAATTTTTCTCTCTGCTCACAAACAAACTGAATGTATTTAATGTTCAACCCACGCTCCAACCACTGCTGTTCGTAATAGGTCTTGATGGACAGAATCGGATCTACAATATCCGAATGATAGAGGTCTTCAGTGCAGCGAATAACCGGATAATGATTGGCTTCGACCATATATTTCGTGTAAGTAAACATGAAATTACTGTCCGACTTCAAGTGAATGAGGCCATTCGGTGTAAGGATCTGACGGTATAGTTCCATGAAACGGGTCGAAGTGAGGCGTTTGCGCACCTTTTTCATCTGTGGGTCGGGGAAAGTAATCCAGATCTCAGAAACCTCACCGGTTCCAAAGAAATAGTGGATCAACTCAATGTCGGTACGGAGAAATGCCACGTTGGTCATGCCATCCTGAAGCGATTGTTTGGCTCCCGACCACATGCGCGCACCTTTCACATCCACACCGATGAAGTTCTTTTCGGGATAGAGTTTGGCTAATCCAACGGTGTATTCGCCTTTTCCGCAGCCTAGTTCAAGGACAATCGGATTGTCATTTTTAAAAAACTGCTTTCCCCAGTTGCCTTTCAAATCAAATCCTTGTTCCTGCAAAGCAGCAAAAGGATATTGAAAAACATGGGGATAGGTCTCCATATCACTGAATTTTTTGAGTTTGTTCTTTCCCATAAAGATGTTAAGTTTTGCGGTTGCAAAAATACGTGGAAAAAACGGGCGGAAAAAGCGGGAATGAAATAATTATAACTGTATGAGGCCAGATTCGACCTTGAATATCTAAATAATGCAGGGAGATTATAAGATTTTCTATCGAATCGTAGTATATTTGCTTTATCGCTTAATCACTGCACTATGCCTAAAATATTTGAATATCTGGGAATCCTTTTGTTTTTCTATTCAAATGAACATGAACCAATCCATGTACATGCGAAATACGGCAGAGAAGAGAGTAAAGCTGAGTTCATTATCATTGATGGGAAAATAGTTGAGATAAAAATCAAACCAATAAAAGGAAGCAAACCGCTTACCGGAGCAAAACTAAAAGATTTTGAAGATTTTCTGGAGGCATACGCAGATAAGATCATTCAAAAATGGATTGACTATTTTGTATATCACAAAGACATCCCATTCGAAAAAATAAATACACGAATCAAATGAGAATTATTGAAGAATATACCGATTTTGAATTTGAACTGATTGAAATCGAAAATGCCAGGTACATCGGAGACTTTGCCATCCGCATCTTCTTTAATGATAAAACGCAACAACTGGTTGATTTCAAACCGTTTCTGGAGAATTCAGTTCATCCCTCCATTCGTAAATATCTGAATGAAGAAAATTTCAGCGCGTTCCAAATTGTTGATGGAAACTTAAATTGGAATGATTACGACCTTATTTTCCCTATCGAAGATCTCTACGAGGGAAAAATCAAATAACTCATTTGCGCCACGACCATTTTTCTGATCGTGGCGTTTACATTTTAAACAACACAATGATTCAATTCGAAAACATTACTATCTCCTTTAATGATAAAACCGTTATCAGTGACTTCTCAACGCAAATCAAAGAGGGAGAAAAAATCTGCTTCGTCGGGGAATCCGGCTCGGGAAAATCGACCCTGTTGCATGCGATACTGGGCTTTGTTGCACCCGAACAGGGAAGTATCCGAATCTATAACGAAGCCGTTTCGGCGTATTCGATCCAATCCATTCGTGAGAAAATGGCATTTCTGCCACAAGACATCTCCTTTCCCTACCAGACTGTGAAAGATTTGATCCTGTCACCATTCAGTTTTAAAGCCAACCGCAAGACGGTCATTTCTGATCCAAAAATCCTCGCAATATTTACTCAATTGAATCTTGAAGCAGAAATCCTGCACAAAAAACTAAACGAAATCTCGGGCGGTCAGAAACAGCGCGTGCTCCTTTCTATGGTTGCATTACTGGACAAACCTATTATCCTTCTGGATGAACCAACTTCGGCTCTCGATCCGGGCAGCGTCGATCTGGTGATTCGATTCTTAAAAAAGATGACGGATAAAACCATCATTGTCGTCACGCACGATGCCCGGTTTGCAGAAGCTTTTGACCGGATTATTCCGATTGGTTAGGCACACCGATAATATTGGCCCGACAGATTTACACTGATTGTTTTAATTCAAATAACTAAGATGGATATATCATACACTCACCTGTTGATCGGATACTTATTGTTGCTAATTCCGGTCTATTTCCTGCAATATTATAAGACCGGTCTGGTCAAAGATACGCTACTGGCAGCGGCCCGCATGAGCATACAACTTTTTCTGATCGGATTCTACCTGGAGTTTTTGTTTAAACTGAATAATGCGTGGGTAAACTTGCTTTGGGTGACCGTAATGATCCTGACAGCAGGCTACACTGTGGTTAAACGCAGCAAACAACGTGTCGGACTGCTCTGGATGCCCGTGTCGGTAGCCATCCTGATCTCAGTGATCATTTGCGCGGGATTCTTTCTCGAAATAGTGCTGAAGCTGACGTCTGCTTTCGAGGCGCGGTACTTTATCCCCATCTGCGGAATGGTACTGGGAAATATACTGAACACGAACGTGATTTCACTCAATACTTTCTATTCCGGCATTGAGCGGGAGAAAACGCTCTACCTCTTTTCGCTGGCTAATGGCGCGCATCCGGCTGAGGCGCAACGCTATTTCATGCGGGAAGCGTTGATCAAATCACTGAACCCTGCGATTGCCACAATGGCGGTGATGGGGCTGATCTCGCTACCGGGCATTATGACGGGACAAATACTCGGGGGCAGTTCACCGTCCGTCGCCATTAAGTATCAGATTATGATCATGATTGTGATCTTTTCCTCCTCGCTGATTTCGGTGTTGGTGACGCTTTGGTTATCGACCAGACGGGCTTTCGACAAATTCGGAATTCCTCTTAAATAACGTATATTTTTTCCTTTGGCCACTTTTGTGTACCTTTGAGACGTTTATCGGTTGATATTTCTGAAAATTGTTCATTTTGCCCTTTAAACGTCAACCCTAAACAAACAACATTTTTAATTATGACATTCGCAGAACTCAAACTCAACGACAACATAC
>Ga0209464_10000380_pt1 | contig 14431 bp, 28 predicted proteins | sample DOMMetBare1Fresh_2_FD_187473 | JGI IMG/M metagenome (GOLD analysis project Ga0209464, IMG submission 187473) | Wetland sediment microbial communities from St. Louis River estuary, USA, under dissolved organic matter induced mercury methylation -... | ecosystem: Environmental > Aquatic >... | reverse complement strand
AGCATGCAGCGGATGGCGTTACGCGCCGCCGCTGATGCTGGGCGTTAGAGCGCCGTTTTGAAGCCCATATCATCATATGGGCGTTTGCCCATATGAGGAGTAGACTTGGCAAATGAGGAAGTCGAGCTTCGAATGGGATGGCCGCAAAGATGCGGAAAACCAGACCAAGCACGGCGTTCCGTTTGCGCTGGCGCAGTACGCCTTTGCCGATCCGAAACGGGTCATCGCGGAAGACGCTGCGCACAGCGGCCAGGAGCGGCGGTACTTTTGTTTCGGGCGTGTCGGAGACGGCATATTGACCGTCCGATTCACGTACCGCCCGGGTGTAATCCGCATTTTCGGCGCCGGATACTGGCGCAAGGGCAAGGTCATTTATGAGCGCGAAAATCAGATACACGAATGAACAGATCGGTGAGCCGAAAGTCATCCGTGATTTCCTTCCGTCCCCGGAGGAACTTGCGTTCCGTGATGAGGAGGTGAAGATTACTATCAGCCTAAGCAAGAAAAGCGTGGAGTTTTTCAAGTCCGAGGCTGCCAAGAGTGACACGCAGTACCAGCGGATGATTCGTCGCCTGCTTGACGCTTATGTCGACGCGCACGCCGGCGCTCTAACTCGGCGTCCAACGCGGACGCGCGCAAAGACCGCGCGCGCCGGTTGACTCTGACGTTAGGTCTCACAGAACACGCATCGCGCCATGTCGGGCTTCACAGTCAAGGCACTCTCGGCGTCCACATGGCAAGACTTTGCCGCTTTGGTCGAGCGGCACAACGGTGTATGGGGAGGTTGTTGGTGCCTTGAGTTCCACCCGGAGGGCAAGGTGCGCGACGCGCATCGCCGGGAGAAGAAGGAATGCCGTGTCCGCGAAGGTACTGCCCACGCGGCGCTCGTGTTCGACGGCGCCTTATGTGTCGGTTGGTGCCAATTGGGTTCGCCAAGCGAGTTGCCCCGCATCAAGCATTTGCGCGCCTACAGCGAAGGTCTTGAGGCGCTGCCGGACTGGCGGATCACGTGCTTCTTCGTGGACAAAGCCTACCGAGGCAAGGGGGTTGCAAGCGCCGCACTGTCCGGGGCACTTCGCGAGATCGCTCGCCTTGGTGGAGGCACTGTCGAGAGCTACCCTGAGGATGTTGAAGGTCGTTCAGTGTCGTCTTCGTTCCTCCACAACAGCCGCTTGTCCACGTTCGAGAGGCAAGGGTTCAAGCGCGTGCGCCGCTTGGGCAAGAATCACTGGGTTGTTGCCAAGGTTTTGCGGGCAAGCTCACAGTGAGGCCTAACCCCTCCATCGAGCGGACGTCCCAAAGGCTGCTTCGCAGCCTTTGGGACGCCACCCATGTCGAACGTTAGGCGTCATGAATCACTCGGACGCTGAGGCCCAGGTCGAGTCCTTCCTCGCGAAGTACTCGCCGGCAATCGCTGCAGAGCTCCGCACCGCGAGAGGTCGGCTTCAGGCGCTCTTCCCGCGCGGCCATGAACTCGTGTACGACAACTACAACGCACTGGTCTTCGGGTTTGCAGCCGCCGAGCGCACTTCGGACGCGTTCCTCTCCGTCGCGGGGTATCCCAATTGGGTCACGCTCTTCTTCTTGCACGGCGCGAACTTGGATGACCCGAGCCGTCTTCTGCAAGGCGCCGGCAGCCAAGTCCGCAGCATCCGGCTCAGGTCTGCTGAGCAATTGGACGAGCAGCCTGTCCAGGCGCTCATCGAGCAGGCTGCGCACCATATCGCGAGGCGCTTCTCCGGGCTGCGCCTCTGCAGACCACCATCAAATCGGTGTCCGCCAAGCAACGCCCGCGTCGGTCATCGGCGTCAACTGCTAGGGTAGCGAAGCATGCCGCCTAACCCTTCGTTGCACCCGAACCGCTGCAGCGGCCTTCGGCAGCTTCCGCGTTCGTGTGAACTCAAACGTTAGCCTTCACGGACCAATGTGATGCTTAAGCAACGCGGTGAAAAGACAGCCAACGGGAAATGGTCTACTCCTTCGGCAGAACGCAACAAGGGCCCGATACTTGATGTGCTTGCGCACGTTCTACCCCGCCGCGGCCTGGTGTTAGAGATCGCCAGCGGCACGGGACAGCACGTTTTGCATTTCGCCAAAGCGCTCTCAGACCTCACTTGGCAGCCGTCCGATCCAGATGCGGAGCTTCGCGAGTCTATTGCCCTGCGGATCCGCGAGGAACAGCGGGCTAACGTCAATAGCCCCATTGACCTTGATGTGACCAAGCTTCCTTGGCCTTTGCAAACGGCGGATGCGGTGGTGGCCATTAACCTGATTCACGTCGCCCCGTGGTCCGTGACGCCGGCATTGTTCGAAGGCGCGAAGGCTTTGCTTTCTGCAGAGCATGTTCTGTTCTTATACGGGCCCTACCGTCGATTCGGTCACCATACTTCGGAGAGTAACGCGCAGTTCGATCTTGATCTTCGTGCGCACAATCCCGAGTGGGGCCTTCGCGACCTGGAGGCTGTGTCAGACGTTGCTACTGGCGTCGGATTCGTACTGGCCGAGACTGTCGAGATGCCGGCCAACAACTTCAGTTTGGTTTTCAAACGACGTGAAGGCTAACCCCGCGTCAGAGCGGCCGCGCCGGCAAGCGGCTTCGTTCTCGTCAACGTCGCGCGGCGCGCCGCTCAACTCGGACGTTAGCTTCCTTTGCATGGAGCGATGACATGAAGAACCAAGCAAAGAACACGATTTGCCTTTGGTACAACGACAGTGCTGAAGAGGCTGCGCACTTTTACGCGAAAACCTTTCCTGATTCATCTGTTGATGCGCTGCACCGCGCACCAGGAGACTTTCCATGCGGAAAGGAAGGTGATGTCTTGATGGTTGAGTTTACTGTCATGGGTATTCCCTGCCTCGGGCTTAATGGCGGTCCCGCCTTCAAGCACAATGAGGCATTCTCATTTCTAGTTGCAACGTCTGACCAAGCGGAAACTGATCGTTACTGGCACGCAATCGTTGGCAATGGCGGTGAAGAAAGTGAGTGCGGCTGGTGCAGGGACAAATGGGGAATCTCTTGGCAAATTACGCCGGTGGCTTTGACGGAGGCGGTGACTGATCCCGACCGCGCTGCAGCCAAGCGCGCGTTCAATGCAATGATGGAGATGAGGAAAATCGACATCGCGGCAATCGAGGCTGCACGCCGAGGTGGTAGCAAGTAAGGTGGGCAATGGCGCCTGCGGCAAAGGGCATGCTCGAATAACCCAGGCGGCTAACCATTCGTTCAAGCGGACAGGCCCGACGGGTTTGCCGCTTAACGCAAACGTTAGGCCGCACGAGTCCACTCTTAACGGGCTCTCTCCACAAAAGGAGGCCAAGGTCATGCCACCGCTTCGTACTCTCCTCCTGGTTCAAGCTATTTTGATCGCCGTGACTAGCTCAGCAATCGCAGCCGAAGCGACCCTCACGCCGGCGGACAGGGCTGCCGCTTTCAAAACGGCGGGCTTCAAGCTTAAAGGCAAGAAGTGGATCGCCTGCGCGGAAGGCCAGATCGGCGAGGTTCGAGACGTGAACGGTGATGGACTGCCAGAAGCCATCATCAACGAAAGCGGCAGCGAGTGTCATGGAAACACTGGTGAGGGCTACAGTCTGGTTAGCAAGCAGCCTAATGGGTCCTGGAAGCTGCTCTCCCAGGGCACGGGCATTTTGGAGTTCCTCAAAGGCCCCAGGGTGAGTGGCTGGCCCGACATTCAAGTGGGCGGCCCAGGCTTTTGCTTTCCGGTCTACCGTTGGAACGGCCACCAGTACGTCTTCAACCGCAACGAGTACGAAGGCAAGCGCTGCAAACGTTGAGGCTTCGAGCAGCCAAAGTGCGGTCTAACCTCTCGCTCAAGCCGAACCCCAACGGCGGGCCTGGCGTCCCACCGCTGGGCTTGGCTTAGCTCGAACGTTAAGCCTCAAACACGCGGGCACTAGGGCTGTCCGCCGCCAAGAGAGCGTAGGCGTCGTCGCCCCATACGCTGACGCCTTCTCTGACCATCGGAGCAAACCATGAACAGGTACCTCGCAGTCTTTACCGGCACTCCCGTCGCCATGGCTTCTTGGGAAGCGCTGTCAGAGAGCGAACGTCAGCAAAGGCAGGCCAAGGGCGTCGCGGCCTGGAAAAAGTGGGCAACTGACAATGCCGCGTCCGTCGAAATGGGTGGACCGCTCAGCCGCAAGAAGCTGGTCTCCAAGGCCGGTATCAGCGACATCCGAAACAACCTGGCCGCCTTCACAGTCGTTCAGGCCGAGTCTCAGGAGGCGGCCGCTCGTTTGTTCCTCGATCACCCTCACTTCACGCTCTTCCCCGGCGAAGGCGTCGAAGTCATGCAAGTCCTCCCTATTCCGCCGGGCTAGGAACCCCTTGAGGCCTAACCTTCCAACGAGGGGACAGCTTCCACCGGGCTGCGCCGGCCCCCAGCTGCCCCTCATGTCAAACGTTAGGCCGACATCCGCACATACAAGTGGAAAATCATGAGCAAAGTATTCGTCAACATTGGACTTAGCCTCGATGGCTACATGGCACCGGAAGGAATGACCATGGACAATCCTGATTACAAGAACTGGGGCGCGAAATGGGGAGCGATGATGGCCTGGATCATGAAGCAACAGTACTTTCGCGAGAACGTCCTCAAGTTCGGACCAGGGGGAGAGACCGGCCCGGTCAATGACCTGGTTCGGAGCACCTTCGAGCGCATCGGTGCCAACATCATGGGCAAGCGAATGTTCGACCAAGGCGAAGTCGCCTGGCCAGAGGAAGCTCCCTTTCACACACCGGTTTACGTTCTTACCCATGAGAAACGCGAACCCTGGGTGCGCCCCGGTGGGACGACCTTCTACTTCATCAATGACGGGCCGGAGCGTGCCCTAGCGCTGGCGCGGGAATCCGCAGGCAGTCGTGACATTCGTATCGCGGGTGGAGCGGATGCGATCCAGCAGTACCTGAACCTGGGTGTCGTTGACGAACTGGAAATCGCCATGGCACCCGTGTTGTTCGGCGGCGGGCGGCGTCTCTTCGAGAACCTACGCGAGCCCGGGCCGCAGTTTCGCATTGACAAGGTTGTTGATAGTCCAGCCGCCACACACTTGCGCTATGTGCGTCAGTGAGGGCGGCCTAACAACCGGTTGCAGCGAACGGCCCGCCGCGCGGCCCGCCGCTGAACCGGAGCGCTAGACCGCAAAGGAGCCGTCTTCCAACGCCGTTGCGCAGAGAATACAACGTACGTACACTGTGCGCATGAGCAGCTTGCGCATCGAGTGGGATCCTCACAAATCGGAAGCAAACCGCCGCAAGCACGCTGTCACGTTTGAAGACGCAGAAACGGTGTTCTCGGACGAGCGCGCACGCCTTATCGACGATCCGGATCACTCGGTCGACGAAGAGCGCTTTGTGCTCCTTGGTCTGAGCAGCAGCCTTCGGTTGCTCGTCGTAGCGCACTGCTACCGAGCCGAAGGCAACGTCATCCGAATCATCTCAGCGCGAAAAGCCACACGCGAAGAGCGGCGCTTCTACCCATAGGTATAGCCATGCGAAAGCAATACGACTTTAGTTCCTCTCGTAAGAACCCGTACGCGGCTCGACTCAAGAAGCCGGTGACGATCCGGCTGGATCAAGACTCGATCACGTACTTCAAGTCCATGTCGGAGCAAACGGGCATTCCGTACCAGAGCCTTATCAACCTGTATTTGAAGGAGTGCGCGGCGTCGGGCAAGAAATTGAGCTTGGCATGGAAGTGAGCGGAGGCACGAGTGCGGTCTAACACGCCGATCTTACGGACGGTTTGCGTTGGGCTTGGCCCGCTTCCAACTGCCGCTCATTTCCAACGTTAGGCGGCACAAGGTCGAAATGAAGCAGATCCTCTTCGCCTTGCTATTTGGCCTGTTGGCCAGCCATGCGATAGCTTCGCCAACGTCGGCGCCGATTCGCGCCGAAATCGACGCTTTGATGGCCAAGCTTCAATCCTCAGGCTGCCAGTTCGATCGCAATGGGTCCTGGTACAGCGCCTCGGAGGCCAAAGACCATATTCTTCGCAAGCTCGAATACATCGAGGGCAAGATCACGGTTCATAGCACCGAGCAGTTCATCGAGCTGGCCGCCTCAAAGAGCAGTTCGTCCGGCAAGCCATACCATGTCAAGTGCGGCACCGAGGCCGCAGTTGAAAGTCAGCAATGGCTCAGCGAGCAGCTCGCAGTCATTCGCTCGTCAAGGGCAAGTGCCAAGCCATGATGTTGCTGCTTCATCAGCCGCCTAACCCCTCCGTCAAGGGGACCTGCCTTCGGCAGGCCCCTTACGTCGAACGTTATGCCGAATTCTGAGGTCCTTTTCGCTTGACATACCTTATTTAGTATAGTCACAATAAGGCATGTGGCGAATCGAAGAGCATCGGCGCATCGACAGGCAAGCAGCGTCGGCTCCTCGAGAAACCCTAAAGCGCTACGAAAAGTGGAAGGACATCGCAGCGGTGTCTGGCCCGCCTGGACTACGCCTGATCAAGGGATTTCATGATGAAGCCCTTGCGGGTGAATGGAAGGGTTACCGTTCCTCGCGTTTGGGCGAGCAGTGGCGCGTCATTTACAGGGTGTTGGCCGGCGATCTTCTGTTTCAGGTCGTTTCGATCACTGCTCACGATTATCGGAGACCTTGATGAAAGAGTTTCGTCCTGCCAAGAGACGCGTTGAAGTCACTGTTGGAGAGTCGGTTCGAATTCTCCGTGAGCTCCAACAAATGAGCCAGAACCAGCTCGCGCAGGCGTCGGGAATTCCGCAAGCAACGATCTCTGCTATTGAAAACGGCCGAGTGCGGCTCGGTGTCGAACGTGCCAAGGTACTTGCGCATGCTCTGAAGTGTCATCCAGGCGTGTTGGTGTTCCCCGGCTGGGAGGTGCCGGCCGAGAGAGCGGCATGACTTTTCAATGCAGCCGAAGCGCTTCGCGCTCGGCTGATCTCGACGTTAGGCGTCGCATGCACAAACATCTTCCTGCAACCAACATGAAGCGAACCATCGACGCTTCCCGGCGCTCTCTCTTGGTATCAACACTTGCCCTGCCTCCGGCCATAGCGTTGGCGGGCCTTTCTGGCTGTCAGGGTGGCTCCACGAACGATCGGCGGCTGTCCCTTTCGACGCTCGCCTCCGCAGATGAGGAACTCAGCAGGCTTGAGGCAGCCAGGGAGCTAAGTTCAGGTGCAACCTGGACTTGGGCGCAAACCTTGGAGCATTGTGCTCAGAGCATCGAGTACTCAATGGTTGGCTTTCCAGAATCGAAATCAAAGCTTTTCCAGAGCACCGTTGGCACTGCCGCGCTTAGAGTCTTCTCTTGGCGGGGTCGAATGACACACGACCTCGCAGAGCCAATTCCCGGGGCACCCTCGCTCGCAGTTGGGTCGGATGCACAGGCCGCGTTGGTGCGCCTGCGAGCCTCCATATCCAACTTCAGGAGCTGGTCTAAGCCGCTACAGCCACACTTTGCATATGGAGCGCTGGGCAAGAAGGAGTACGAGGTTGCCCATGCAATGCATCTCGCAAACCACTTCTCGCAATTCAGGGCGATCAGTTGAATTGTCAGGCAATAGGCCGTGCTGGAGCGACGGCGACGCCTAACCCCTCGCTCATGCGGAGCGCCTTCGGCAAGCCACCGGGCACGCGCTACAGTGCAGGGTTGCATCTTTTGCAGCGCGGCCCCGGCGTCTTACCGTCGTCGCCCCCTTAGCTCGAACGTTGGACGTCGTGGAATGAACATCTACGCAGATCCGGACAGGAGGGTAGATCGTGGCGAAAGTGATTCCTGAGATCACCACCGAGGTCTTGCAGGCCTTTGCCGATGCATGGAATCGTCATGATGTCGATGCACTCATGTCGTTCATGACGGAGGATTGTGTGTTCGAAGCCTCGGCGGGTCCGGACGTCTGTGGCACTCGCTATACGGGCCGTGAGGCGGTGCGAGCTGGCTTTGCGGAAGTCTGGAAAACATTCCCTGATGCCCATTGGGGCAATGCGCGCCACTTTGTCCAGGGAGATCGGGGAGTCTCGGAGTGGATATTCACGGGAACACGAGCCGACGGTACTCGCGTGGAAGTACATGGTTGTGATCTGTTCACCTTTCGAGACGGCAAGATCGCCCTGAAGAACTCCTACCGGAAGAACCGACCTCCCGTCGCTGCCCTAAATCGTTAAGCCTGTTGCGTTTGTGAGCTATGACGCCCAACCATGCTTTGCAACGGACATTCAACCCGCGGCGCTTCGCTTGCTGGTTTCGCGCCGGTGAAGGCAGACGGTTAGGCATCAAGTCGCACGTCCTTCCACCCACGCTCAGCCAAAGGAGCCCTCATGGCAACTCTTCTGAATCGCACGAAGGACAATCCCTGGAAGCTCAAGACTCCGCCGGGGACATCTGAGTTCACGATGCACGTCGATGAGAAGGACGGCAAGAAGATCTTGGTTTGCACCGTGGGCAGCACCGTGCTCCACTACGACGCTCGATGCATCGACGACCTCCACGCCATGCTCAAGAAGGCCGGTGACTGGGTCGAACTCGGCGGAGCCGACGAACAGAAGCCCGCCAAGGAAGGCACGGTGGAGGCCTGGGGCCGATCCGCAAGCAATCCAGTCGGCGGTTGGTACGGCCTAAAGAAGGGCCTGCGCGGCAGGTTTGGCGTGTACGTTCCGCCGCTCATGGAGGCCCTTGGTCTTTGCGAGCTCGAGCACAACGCCAAGAACAATCGCATGCGCGCCAAGTAGGTACTCTCTGCCACCGCAGTGATGAGTGATGCCTAACCCTTCGCCCAAGTTGACGCGCAACGGCATGGCACCCAGGCCGCGCGACCGTGTTGGTCATCATCGCCCTCGCGGCAAGGGCGCCACGCCGCCGCGCGCAACTTAGCTCAATCGTTAGGCGGCGCGGAATCCTTCAATGACCCGCCACTCTGTATCAACCACTGCGGCGGCTCTCCTGGCTGCAGCGTCTTTCGTGTTTGGTCTCTGGGCTCTGATTCGCCTTGAACCGCCAGCCAAACTTGGGGAGGACTACAACGTTCACCTCGATGTCACGCCTATTAGCGCGGGGCTCCTACTTGCGGGTCTTGCACTTGTTGGCCTCCACCGGTTTGTGCGCAGGCTCGCTGCAAAGCGAACTGCGCGAGCGGAGCATCTGTAAACACGCCGCTCAAGCTGAGCCAGTTGCATTGCAGCGCTTCACAGCGCTCGCGTCGGTTGCGTAGGCTCGCTGGTATGGTGGCAAGCACAAAGAGCAGTGATATGCGCGCAGAGGTTTGTTCTGCCATGCTCCTGGCGCCGCCTAACCTTTTCATCGAGCAGACATGCTCCGGCACGCTTCGCGTGCCTACGCATGCTGCTCATGTCGAACGTTAGCCGCCATGTCTGTCGAGTTTGAAGCGCTGTTCAGCACGCCGCAAAGAAGCCGTCCGCCGTAAGCTGATCGGAACCCAGCATGAAGAGGAGATACTTGTATGTACTGCTGTTCGGCGTGCCTACATTTCTCGCTTCCGTCATCATCTCCTTACTGCTCTTCGGGGCTGTGGCAGGAGCTCTCTGGCTCTTTGTTCTTGGCGATAACCCCTGGGCATCGACTGTCAGCAGCATGTTGGTGGCAATGCTCATTCTTGTCTGCATGACATTGTGGGTTGCATTCATGTCCGTTGCGTACGTTGCCGGAAAGAAGCAAGAAGCGCACGCGGCCATGAGCACCAAGCACGTGGTAGCGTCGGCAGGTGCAACGGCGCTGCTGGTGGCCCTCGTCGTTTCGCACCAGTGGAGCGTGGGAAACATCGGAACAAAGTCCGATGGCCTCTTGTGCTCAGAGTATTGCCGGAACAAGGGGTTCGTGGGCAGTGGTATGCAACCTAGGAATACGGGAGCTGCAACGTGCAGTTGCTTCGACGCGCAGGGTCGCGAGGCCGCAAAAGTTCCGATGGGAGACGTCACTGCAGAGCAACGCAAGTGAGGCCGGGCACCTTCCTGCCTGCCAGGTAATCGTATGACGGCCAACTTTGCGCTCACGCGGGACGCGCCTACCGTGCGCCCCTTAGCTCCGCGTTAGCAGTCTGAGTCCCGCACCGCGAAGCAACATCAAGGTCTGACTGAACGGAGGACTTGCGTGGCCGAACAGCAACCCTCATTCGACGCAGCGAAGTACAAGAACGCGCAGCGAGAGCAATGGAACAAGGACGGCGCGGCATGGCGACGCTGGAATCCCACTCTGGTTCGTTGGTATGGCGAAGTCACCCGCCAGATGCTCGACCTGGCCCTGATTCAGACAGGTCAGCGCATCCTGGACATCGCCGCCGGCGCAGGTGAACCGGCTGTCAGTGCCGCCGAACGAGTTGGCCCTAGCGGTTACGTGCTGGCGACCGACATCTCGGAAGGGATCGTCGAGCTTGCGCTCCAGGTCGCCCGTGAACGGGGACTCAAACAGGTTGAGACCCGCGCCATGGACGGCGAGAAATTGGATCTCCCTGACGCTTCCTTTGATGCGGTGCTGTGTCGGCTTGGTCTGATGTATATGCCGCACCCCGTGACAGCGCTACGCGAGTGGCGGCGTGCTCTGAGAGCGGGCGGTCGGGTCGCCATCGTTGTCTTTTCCACGCCCGATCGAAATAGTTGGGGTGCCGTGCCAGTTTCCATCATCCGCCGGCGCGCGCAACTCCCGCCTCCTGTTCCGGGGCAGCCTGGACCGTTCAGCCTTGGCGGTCCCGGGGTGCTCGAAGGCGTCTTCCGTCAAGCCGGATTTGCCAACCCCGAGGTTCGCGCTGTGCCGGTGCCCCTGAGAATGGCCAGTGCCGCCGAGTACGTGCGGCTCGCCCGAGAAGCCTTCGGTGCATTCAATGCCATGATGGCTCACCTATCCCCTGAAGAACGCGAGTCCGCGTGGAATGAAGTAGAAGGCTCAATGCGTAGTTTCGAATCGCCTGGTGGGTTCGAGGTGCCGGGTGAGTGCCTTGTCGGTGCAGCCACGAAGTGATCGTACGCGGACTGCTAACCATCCGTTGCAGCCGACCCGTTCGGGCGGGGCTTCGCCCGCCTACACGGGCGGCTGAACTGAGACGTTAGGCGTCACGGATACTCGGCGCGAAGGAACGCTAGACGGCAGATCCGCAGACTCTCTCATGTAAGGAGACTCAACGATGAACGAAGAGCAGTTTCGCCAACGCGCACAAGAACAAGGCTATGGTGATTTCCAGGCCAAGGACTATGTTCCCAACAAGGACGGTCCGCTGCATACGCATGAGTTCTCAGTGATGCTGTTGGTCGTCGGGGGGCAATTCACCCTGGCCTTCGAAGACGGCACAACCGACTATCGTCCCGGCGAAGTCTGTGAACTCGCTGCCAACGTCATGCACACTGAACGCGCCGGGCCTACGGGTGCAAAGGTGCTATTGGCAAAGCGGGGGTCGGGCGCTTCAACGGCGGCCACCTGAGTCGCAGGCTCGCTCAATACGTGGTGCGCTATGACGCCTAACCCATCGCTCGAGCGGACGTGCCACGGGGAGCCGCCGCTGGGCCTCATGTCATTCTTACCCAGTGTCGTCCCACCGCGGCACGCCGCTTAGCTCAAACGCAGGCCGCGCACCGACCGCTGGATTCCGAGGAGACGCAGCATGAACAGATTCACGGGCGGTTGCCTGTGCGGCAACGTCCGAATTGTTGCGTCAGGAACCCCTTACCGGGTCGGCCTTTGTCACTGTCTCGACTGCCGCAGGCATCATGGGGCCCTCTTTCACGCTTCCGCGGTGTTCCCTCAGGATGCGGTGACGATCGATGGCGAAACAAATAACTATGCCGGTCGGTACTTCTGTCCCCGGTGCGGCTCGTCCATTTTCTCGCGCAGCGCAGACGAAATCGAAGTGAACTTAGGTTCCCTGGATGCCCTTGACCAACTGAGGCCTACCTACGAACTCTGGACCGTCCGTCGCGAGTCCTGGTTACCGCCGTTTCCGCTCACAAAACGATACGACCGCGATCGTGACGCCGCGAGTCGCTTTGAGGAGTAGATCGCCGATGGTGTGCTGCACGCCGAGTACCAGATGGTCTGCCGCCTTGACGGTGCGGCCTAACCCCTCGCTGAAGCGGAGCGCCAACGGCAGGCCACCCGGCGCGGTCTGGCGGTACGCGGCACATTTTCGCCAGCCCGGGCCTGGCGTCCTGCCGTCGTCGCCCGCTTAGCTCGAGCGTTAGGCCGCATGTTCCCTGAGCTAGCGCTTTGGCTCGTTCCACTCGCAGTGGCTTTCGCGTCGTATCGGTTCGCTCGCGCTTCTCTTTGGCGTAACACTGGCTTTGCCTTTGGTCTGGTAGTCGCTCCGGCGTCACTTGGCCTGTATGCGCTTTACTTTCTTGGCCCTATTGCTGCCGTCCTCGGAATGCTTGGTCTCATCCTAGAAATGCTACACGGTGCCCCCGGCTATAGCCTTGCGCTCGCGCTCGGCCTAATCCCGTCGCACACTGTGGTCACGGGGGCCTCGCGTGTTCCGATCGAACTGAACAATGCCGTGGTCTGGTCTATCTTCTACGGCGTGCTCGGTTGGCTCATCGATGCCTGGTCTCGTCGTCGCCAGCGTTCTTCGAGCAATGCGGTCTAACCTTTCGCACCACCTGACGTGCGCCAGCCTGCGGCTGTCGCCGGCGCGTGAGCTCAAGCGTTAGGCGTCCACAGTTACCCAGCCGAGCGCTAATTCACTAACGCATTCATCCGCTTGAGAATCTGGAGCCGTCATGCCGAAGCCATTCGTCAATCTCGATGACGTTCAGTTTGATGACATTGAAGCGAACGGCTACTACACATCACGACGCGCCCAATTCAGTTCCGGCATCGGCGCGCGGAAACTGGGCTACAACCTGACTGTCTTGCCACCAGGCAAAGCTCAATGCCCATTTCACTCGCATCGTGCTGAAGAGGAGATGTTCTTGATCCTTGAAGGCGAAGGTGAGCTTCGATTCGGAAAGGAGCGCTATCACATCCGCAAGCACGACGTCATCGCCTGTCCGACCGGTGGGCCCGACGTTGCCCACCAGATCATCAACACAGGTAAGTCGGACATGCGCTACCTCGCCTTGTCCAACCTCGAAGACGTTGAAGTCTGCGAGTATCCTGACTCCAACAAGGTTGGCGTCTTTGCAAGCGAGCCAAGCACGCCTCGGCTCAGAAGACTGTTCCACGCCGAGACTGATGTTGAGTACTACGATCGCGAGAAAACCGAGTCGCCGTAGAGTGGCGCCTAACCTGCGGCTCAACCATACGCGCTACAGTCGGCTTCGCCTCCTTCCGTGCGCCGATTAGCCGCAACGTTAGGCCTCGCATCCGGTCGTACCGCACACATCGACGCTCGAAGAAATGCCTCCTGTAGTTCCACCAGTCGTCTCACTTGCCGTCTACGCCAAAGACATCGCATGCGTCTCGAGCTTCTATGCTGCGGTTGTTGGCCTACGGGAGGTGGAACGAGCCTCCGGTTTCATCCTCCTGGCCGGTCCGTCCTTTGAACTTGCGGTCGTTCAAGTGCCAGCCGAATTGGCAGCCGCAATTCACATTGCTTCGCCGCCGACCGCTCGCGCGGACACACCCATCAAGCCTTCGTTCCTCGTGTCCAACATCGAGGAACTTCGTCATGAAGTTCAAGCACTCGGCGGCCTCCTCAAGCCAGCTCCCGCAGCTTGGTCATGGCGTGACCAGTTGCACCTGGACGGCACGGACCCTGAAGGCAATGTCTTCCAGCTCCGCCAGAGCGAGGCCTAACCCATCGCTCAAGCTGAGCACCAATGGCAGGCCGCACGAAACTCCTTGCCTCACTCTTCACCATAGGTGATCAAATCAACGTCAGGCGCGCAAAGGAGTACTGAATGCTTCATGGTTCGTGTCATTGCGGTGCGGTTACATGGGACTGGACGCACAACGTTCTCCCAGAGGGCGCAACCGCCTGCAATTGCACCGTCTGTCGCCGCTACGGGGTGCTTTGGATCTACGACTTCGAGGGAGAAGGAATCACAGTCTCTGGGCGAACTCAGTCGTACATCCGAGGTGAAGGTGTGGAGTTCCACTTCTGCCCAAAGTGCGGCTGCGTGGCCTTCTGGCGCGGTCAGCATCTCACACCCGAAGGCAAGAGACGCATTGCGGTCAACCTGCGCCTGACAGAGCCTGAGCCGATTGCCCGCATCCCGATCGACCACTTCGATGGCCTTAACAAGTTTGAAGATCTACCAAGAGACGGTAAGTGCGTCGCAGACATGTGGTTCTAACTCAGCACGTCGTGCAAAGAGTGCGGCCTAACCCCTCGCTCAAGCGGAGCGCCAACGGCAGGCCAACAGGCCAGAGCTGCCCGTACACGGTACATTTTCGCCAGCCCGGGCCTGGCGTCCTGCCGCTGTCGCCGGCTTAGCTCGAACGTTAGGCGTCACGACAACCTTCCTATCCGCACACCGCGGCCCGCTGCGGGGGAACCCTAGCCA
>Ga0209464_10000378_pt1 | contig 14449 bp, 11 predicted proteins | sample DOMMetBare1Fresh_2_FD_187473 | JGI IMG/M metagenome (GOLD analysis project Ga0209464, IMG submission 187473) | Wetland sediment microbial communities from St. Louis River estuary, USA, under dissolved organic matter induced mercury methylation -... | ecosystem: Environmental > Aquatic >... | reverse complement strand
GGCCTTCGTCCCTGCCCTGGCCCGCCGGCTCGGTCCGGCGCACGCCGGCGCCGGCTGGCCGCCCGCGGAGGTGGCGGACTGGCGGGCACGCCTGGCGCGGGGCGCCGTGGGCCGCCTCCCCGAGGTGGCCGTCCCCGGCCTGGACCGGCCCACCGCGCAGGCGCTCTTCGGCGCGCTGCGCCGCGCCCTGCCGCGCGAGGCGATGGTGGTGACCGACTCCGGCCAGCACCAGGAGCTGGCGCGGCGCTGGCTCGACGTCTGGTCGCCGCGCGGCTTGATCGTGCCGAGCGACTTCCAGTCGATGGGGTTCGGGCTGCCGGCCGCCATCGGGGCCGCGCTGGCGGCGCCCGGGCGTCCGGTGGTCGCGGTGGTCGGCGACGGCGCCTTCGCCATGACCGGGATGGAGCTGCTCACGGCCGCCCGGCTGGAGCTCGACCTGGTCGTGGTGGTGCTGGCCGACGGCCACCTCAACCGCATCCGGCTCCAGCAGCTGGCCACCTCGGGCCACGGCCACGCGGTCGACCTTCGGAACCCGGACTTCGAGGCCTTCGCCGAGGCGGTGGGCGCGGCGCACGAGGTGGTCGAGGGGGACGCCGAGGCGGTGTTCCGGCGCGCGCTCGAGCGCCACGGCGTCACCGTGCTCGAGGTCCGGCTGGGGGACTCGGGGGCGGTCCACCGCGCCCGCGCACGCGGCCTCGTGCGAGGCCTGCGCCGGGTCCCGCTGGCGCGCCGCGTGGCGCGCTGGCTCCATCGGGCAGGTCGGCCCGCTGCCGGATGACGTGACCGAGGGCCGGCCTCACGCGCCGCGGAACGAGCGTTCGCGAACGTCCGCGAACGGCCGGCGCGGTCGTGCCGGCGCGGCCGTCCGGGCCGCCCGGGCGGCGCGCCAGAGGGCGACCAGCGCGCCGGCGATGGCCAGGGCGGCGGGGGTGGCCATGGTGTTCAGGAGGTCGTCCGCCATGCCGATGAGCCCCACCGCCGCCAGCGCCGCGGCGCTGGCCACCCCCCGCTCGCCCCAGTGGCGCGCCGGCGCGGCGCGCAGGAGGAGGAGGATGGGCAGGCCGAGCGCCAGCCCGAGCGCGACGAGGCCGACCAGGCCGGTCTCACCGAGGGTGATGACCCACAGGCTGTCGGTGACCGAGACGTCGCGGCCCGTCGCGTCGTGGAGGCGCGACCGCCCCCAGCGCCCCCACCCCAGCCAGGGGCGCTGCATGGCCTTGTCCACCAGGAGCGTCTCGTTGGCGAAGCGGTACTCGACCGACTGGGCGCGCTCGGCGGCGACCATGCCGCTGGTGGCGGCGATCAGGGCCTCGCCGGACCACCCGGCCACGCGCGCCGCGCAGTAGGCGGGCGGAACGGCCAGGAGCAGGAGGATCAGCACCGGCGCGCGCAGCAGCCGCGTCCCCTCGAGGACCACGATGCCCGCCAGGAGCAGGGCCACGGCGCCGGTCGACTTGCAGAGGATGGTGGTCAGCCCGAGCGCGGCGGCGGCGAGGCCCATGGGGAGGTGGAGGCCGACGAGCGCCACGGCGCGGCGGGCCCCGGTCCGCCACAGCCAGTAGGCCACCAGCGTCGCCGAGGCCATGAAGAGCGCCAGCATCAGCCCGTGGTTCATGAAGACGACGGGGCGGTACCCGCCGAAGCGGATGTTCTGGCCGAACATCTCGACCGGGCTGAACCCGTAGGCCAGCCGGTGGAGCTGCGGGCTCATGCGGATCTCCCAGAGGCAGAGCGGGACGTAGACCAGGCCGGCCAGCACCAGCGCGCCGGCCAGGTCCGCCACTCCCTCCCGATCCCCCAGGTACAGCCGACCGAGCAGGTACGGGCCGCCGAACACCAGGGCCGTCTGGAAGACGGCCGACCAGCCCTCGTAAGGCCCGAGGTCGTTGGCGCTCGCCGCCAGGAAGGGCGTGGCGCAGAGCACCAGCATCGGCAGGTCGAGCCAGCCGAGCCGGAGCCGGCTCCAGCGCCGCAGGTCGAGCAGCAGGCTGGCGGCCACCACCACCCCGGCCACGAACATGGCCTTGGTCCGGAGGATGGGGACGCCGTCGGTGGCGACGAAGACCGGGACGAAGAGCGTGCCACCGAGCAGCGCGGCCAGCATCCCGCGCCGCGGGCCGAGGGCGAGGAAGCACCCGACGGTGGCGGCGCAGAACCCGACCAGCGCGACGCCGAAGAAGCCGTTGGGGTGTCCCATCTTCCGGTGCGCTCCTTTGGACGACGTGGGTGCGCCGGCCACGTGCTGGGGCCGGCACGCCGCGAGCCACCCGGCTCGCCGGGGTCGCGGCGAGCGACCACTTTTGCATCGGCCGCGCCGCGCCGGCCCCGGGCCCCGTCCGGGCTCGGGTCACCAGGACCGTGGCGCGGTTCTCGCAAGCCCTGTCCGGCGATCGTTCCCGACTCGGAGGCGCACGTGGAGCTCCCTGGCAGTGGCGCTGGTTCGGCGCCCGAAGGCGCGGCGGCGGGTCCCACCGCCGCCGACTGGCTGCGCTACGCGCTCGGCGCCGCCCGGCGGCGGGTGCTCCTCGCCCTGGTGGTCTTCCTGGCCGGCGCCGTCGCGGCGCTGGCCACCTACCGGCTGAGCACGCCCATGTACCGCGCCGAGACCCGCATCATGGTGCAGAACCAGGGCTTCGGCGCGCTGGGGCGCGGGAACGCGCAGGACGACGCGCCGATGCGCGCGGTCTTCGACCTGATCCACCGGCGCGAGAACCTGCTCGCCCTGCTGAAGCACGCGGGCGTGACCCCCGAGCCGGCCACGAAGGCGGCCGCCCAAGGCCTCCTGGCGGGCATGCTGGGAGCCCCCAGCACGCCCGAGGACCCCGAGGACGCCATGGTGCGCCGGCTCGACAAGGCCCTGCTGGTCACCACCGTGGACGGCACCATCACCGTCGCCATCGAGTGGCCCCGGGCCGAGCAGGCCTTCAAGCTGGTCGACGGGGCCCTGCAGAACTTCCTGGAGGACAAGCACGTCCAGGAGATCACCATGGCCGACGAGGCCATCTCGCTCCTGCAGCCCCGCGTGGCCGCCACGCGCGAGCAGGTGGAGCGCGTGAGCGAGGAGGTGCGGCGCGCCGCGGCCGACGGCGAGGCGACCCGGTACGCCCGGCGCTTCATCACCACCTCCGTGCCGGGCGAGCCGAACGAGGACCTGATCCAGCTCCGCGGCGCGCTGGAGACCAAGGAGCGCGCCATCAGCGACGTGGAGGAGATCCGCCGCCGGCGCCAGACCGACCTGCAGTCGCAGCTCGACGCCCAGCGCGCCGTCCTCTCCGACGCCCACCCCAACATCATCAACCTGCGCCAGGACCTGGCGGCCCTCACCAAGGACTCGCCGCAGATCGCGCAGCTTCGCGAGGAGGCGCGGAAGATCCGCGCCGAGTACACCCGCATCGCCCAGGACCCGCGCCGCAAGGCCGCCCAGACCGTGGTGACGAGCAGCCCCGCCTACCGGGCCCCGGGCCCCCCCGTCCCGGTGGAGGAGAACGAGCGGGTGCGCCAGGCCCGCTTCCAGCACCAGCAGATGATCGATCGGCTCAACGTGGCCATGCTGGAGCGGGACGCGGCCGGCGCGGCCTTCAAGTACCGCTACGTCGTCAGCTGGCCGGCCGAGCTCCCGCGCAACCCGTCCAGCCCGAGCGCCCTCAAGTACTTCGTGGCGGGGCTGCTCGGCTCGCTGCTCCTGGCGCTGCTGGTGGTCTCGGGGCTGGAGCTGCGGCGCGGGCGGATCGTGCAGCGCTGGCAGATCCAGAAGCAGCTCGGGCTTCCCATCCTGGCCGAGCAGGGCCGGGGCTGAGCGGGGGCCCTGGCGCGCCGGCGCGCCCTAGTACAGGAGCAGGCACCCGGCGATGCGGTCGAGCCCGATGAGCTCGACGGTCTGGCGGGCGCCGGCCAGGCTGGTCCGGCCGAGCTCGAGGCAGAGCACCACCAGGTCGGCCTCGCGGGCCACCGCCACGCCGAGCGGCTCCGCCACCACCGAGGGGATGGAGACGACCAGCCGGTCTTCGCCGGACGGGAGCCGGAGCGCCGCGAGGCGGCGGACCAGCTGGGCGGCCGACTCGTAGTCGAGCCGGGGGGCGCTGAGCGCGCTCACCGGCGTGAGCCGGAGCCGCCGCCCGACCTCCGCCAGGGCGCTGGCGGCGTCGTCGGTCGAGCCGTGCCGGTCGGCCGGGACCAGCACCGCCGACCGCCAGTCCCGCCTCGAGAGGGCCAGCCAGAGCTCCTGGATCTCCCGCCGAGAAGGCATGGACGGCTGCGGCGCCGCCACCGGGCCCTGCGCACGCACCGCGGACACCTGCTGCACCGGCTCGATCATCGACATGTGGACCTCATGGTTTCTCCGGGATGACCTGCGCCTTGGGGCGGAGCGGGTCCTCGACCGCCTCCGGGTCCGGCGGCACCTTGTCGGGCCGGCGGGTGTGCACCTCCAGCGCCAGGAAGCCGCTCCAATCGAGCGTGGTGATGAAGAAGCGCGGCTGCTTCTGCATGATGCCGCGCACGCCCACCGCCAGCTCGATGAAGTCGCCGAGCGAGCGGCCCACCTGCAGGCTGCCGCCCCAGGCCTGGTCCCGCTTCTGCGGCCCCTCCACCACCACGGTGGCCGAGCCGTTGGCCTCCGCCCGCCAGACCGGGCTCGGCGTGGCGACCAGCGACGCGGTGACCCCGGCCCGCTCCGGCGCGGTCCCGGCGATCCGGTCGACGAACGGCGCCAGGACCAGGGCCGCGCTGCCCTTGAGCGGCACCTTCCCGGTCGCGCCATCGAAGCCCAGCCCCGCCTCGGCGGTCGGCAGGATCCGGTAGGTCGTCACCCGGGCGGAGCGCTGCACGGCCACGGCCGGACCGGCGCCCAGCCAGTACCGCACCGACTCGGAGGCGGCGCGCTTCCAGGTCTCGGTGAGCGCCGCGGTGCCGACGCTGGGGCCGCTGGAGAACTGCGCCGCCGTTCCCTCCAGCACCGTCGCCAGGATGTCGTGCGGTCCGGCGTCCCACTCCAGGCCGAGGAGGCCGTGCACCCGCTGCTGCCGGGGGAGCCAGCGCTGGTCGTCGAGGGTGGCGCCGCCCTCGTCGGCCGCGCCCAGCGACAGCTGGAGCCGGCTGCGCGGGCCGGTGATCACGCCCAGGCCCAGCGTTCCCTCCACCGACCGGTAGCCGACCGACGCCACGGCGGGAAAGGGCTGGGTCGGATCGCCGCTGGCGAGGCCGCTCGAGAAGAGCTGGTAGCGGCTGACCTGGCCGGTCTTGCCGGCCGCCAGGGCCGACACCAGCCAGGCCGGATCGAGCTGCCATCGTGCGGAGGTCGAGGCCTGGTGCAGGAGCGCGTGGGTCCCGCCGCCCGTGTCGGTGAGGGTCAGCTGGGGCCGGTAGTCGGCGGACAGGTCGACCCCGGGCCAGGAGAGGCCGGCCTTGATCCAGGGCGCCACCTCGCCCTCGCCCAGCCGCTCGGCGGGCGTGCCGGTGGCCTGGGTGGTGCGGGCGCGCGCCTCGGCCAGCAGGCCGACGTCGAGCGACGGCGATGCCCCCATGGTGACGCCGACGAGGCCGGCCAGGGCGAGCGGGAGCGCGGGCATGGCTACTCGACCACCACGACGTCGCCGGCGCGCAGGCGGAAGGCGGCGGCGCGCCGCTCGGCCTGGATGAGCGCCTTGTAGCTGAAGCGGATCCGGTCGCCCTTCCGCAGCACGAAGATGCGATCGGGGTCGGCGAACTCGCCCAGCCCGCCGGCCGCGGCCAGCGCCTGCAGCACACCGCTGCGCGGGTCCACCGGGAAGGTCCCGGCCTTGCGCACGTTGCCGACCACCGAGGCCTCGAAGGGGCGCGACTCATCCACCGAGACCACCACCACGGGCTTGACGACGTACTCCTTCAGGCGGACCTGGATCTGCTCGGCCAGCTGGAGCGGGGTGAGGTCGACGGCCTCGACGTCGTTGAGGAACGGCAGGGAGATGTGGCCGTCGTCCCGGACCCGCGACCGGCCCGACATGGCCTCCTGTCCCTGGACCCGGATGTTGAGGAGGTCCCCGGGCGCGATGAGGTAGGGCGCCTCGGCGCGGATCGGCTGGGGGTAGTCGTCGATCCAGGTGTACTCGGGCGTGGCGCGGCCCGTGCCGCAGGCCGCCAGCCCCAGCAGCAAGGCGGCCAGCAGCGCGGCCCGTGGGCCACCCCGACGTGGGCCTATGACCGGGCCCGGCGGCGCACCAGTCGCTCGCGCGCGGATCACCTCCAGGGTTCTAGGCACGGCCGGCAGCCGGACAAGGCGCGATGGCCGCACCCCCCGACATGCCGGCGCGGGGCGCTCGCCGAACGTCCGCGAACGAACGGATGCTTCACTCACAGCGAAGGATCGACCGGAGTGGCGGCACCTTACGTCGGTGCCGGCGGGCACGCGCGGTGCAGTCCTGCCAGGCGCCACGGGGGCGTCTCCCCGCCGTTCGACCAGGAGCTCCGCATGACCCATCCACGGCTTGCAGCGCCGGCCCTCGGGGCCGGACGCCGCGTGGTGCGGGCCGGTCCGGGGCAGGAACGGCGAGATGCGTCCTAGGCTCGCCATCGTCATCGTCAACTACCGGACGGCCGGGCTGGTGGTCGACTGCCTGCGGTCGCTCGAGGCCGAGGTGGCCCACATCGAGGGAACTCGCGTGGTGGTCGTCGACAACCACTCGGGCGACGGCTCGGTGGAGCGGATCGGCGGCGCCATCGCGTCGACCGGCTGGGGCGGCTGGGCGACGCTGCAGGCGGCGCCGCGCAACGCCGGCTTCTCCGCCGGCAACAACGCCGGCCTCCGCCCCCTGCTCGCCTCGCCGGACGCCCCCGACTGGTTCCTGCTCCTCAACCCCGACACCTACGTGCGCCCCGGCGCGCTGCGCGCCCTCCTCGACGGCGCCGCCACCCTGCCCCGCACCGGGATCGTGGGGAGCCGGCTGGAGGATCCCGATGGGACGCCGCAGCCGTCGGCCTTCCGCTTCCACGCCGCCCTCACCGAGTTCGAGCGCGAGGTCCGGCTCGGGATGGTGGCGCGGGTGCTGGCGCCCTGGGCCACGGTGCTGGCGGTGCCGGCCACCACCAAGAAGGTCGACTGGGTCTCCGGCGCCAGCATGTTGGTGCGCCGCGAGGTGTTCGAGTCGGTGGGGCTGCTCGACGAGGGCTACTTCCTCTACTACGAGGAGGTGGACCTGTGCCTGCGCGCTGCCCGCGCCGGGTGGGGCTGCTGGTACGAGCCGGGCAGCCGCGTGGTCCACCTGGTGGGGCGCTCCACCGGCGTGGACCCGAGCAACGTGGTGCGCTCGATCCCCGGCTACGTCTTCGAGTCCCGCCACCGCTACTTCGTCAAGAACTTCGGGCTGGCCTACGGCGTGCTGGCCGACCTGGCCTGGATCGCCGGCCACCTGCTCTGGCGCCTCCGCATGAAGCTGCTCGGCCGGCCCGACCGCTCGGCGCCGGGCCTGCTGCGCGCCTTCCTCCGGCAGAGCACCCTCAGCCGCGGCGGGCTCCCATGAGCCGGCCCGCCGTGGTGATCATCGGCCGCAACGAGGGGACGCGGCTGGCCCGCTGCCTCGACGCCGTCGCCGGAGCGGGCGCCGTGGTGTACGTCGACTCGGGCTCCACCGACGGGAGCTGCGCCATGGCGGCGGCCCGCGGCGCCAGCGTGGTGGCGCTCGACCTGGCCCGCCCCTTCACCGCGGCGCGGGCCCGCAACGCCGGCTTCGAGCGGGCCCTGGCGCTGCAGCCCGGCGCCGAGCTGGTGCAGTTCCTGGACGGCGACTGCGAGCTCCTGGCCGGCTGGCTGGAGGACGGCGCGCGCGGCATCCTGGCGGGCGACCGCGTCGCGGTGGTCTGCGGCGGGGTGCGCGAGCGGGAGCGGGAGCGGACCGTCTACAACCGGCTCTGCGATCTCGAGTGGCAGGCGCCGCCCGGCCCGGCCAAGACCTGCGGCGGCAACGCCATGGTGCGGGCGGACGCCTTCCGCCAGGCGGGCGGCTTCACGGAGGGGCTCATCGCCGGCGAGGAGCCCGAGCTCTGCCTGCGGCTGCGCCGGCTGGGCTGGGGCGTGCTGCGCCTCGAGCGCGGCATGGTCCTCCACGACGCCGACATGACCCGCTTCGGGCAGTGGTGGCGGCGCGCGCTCCGCGCTGGCTGGGCCTACGCCGAGGGGGCGGCGCTCCACGGGGCGGCGGCCGAGCGCCACTGGGTGCGCGAGCGCCGGAGCATCCTGGCCTGGGGCCTGCTGCTCCCGGCAGGCGCGCTGCTCCTCGCCTGGCCGACCCGGGGCGCGAGCCTGCTCCTCCTGGCCGGGTGGCCGGCGCTGGCGGGGCGGATCTACCGGCGGGCCGCGCGAGACGGCGCCGCGCCGCGGGACGCCCGGCTCCTGGCCGGGTTCACGGTGCTCGCCAAGCTGCCCCAGGCGGTCGGCGTGCTGCAGTTCCTCGCCTCCCGGGTGCTCGGCCGGCGCCGCCGGCTGGTCGACTGGAGGGTCGCCTCATGAAGGTCGCATACCTCGTCAACCAGTACCCGCGCACCAGCCACAGCTTCATCCGCCGCGAGATCCAGGCCCTCGAGGCGCAGGGGATCGAGGTGCTCCGCTTCAGCGTCCAGCCGGCCCCGGCGGAGGAGGAGTCGGAGGAGGACAAGCTGGAGCAGGAACGCACGCGCATCGTCCTCCAGGCCGGCCTGGCCGGGCACGCCCTGGCCACCGCCGCCATGCTGCTGCGCCACCCGGGGGCCTTCCTCCGGGCCCTGCGGCTGACCGTCCGCCTGGGCTGGCGCTCGGACCGCGGGCTGCCCCGCCACCTCTTCTACCTGGCGGAGGCCTGCGTCCTGACGCCCTGGCTGCAGGCCGCCGGGGCCGACCACCTGCACGCCCACTTCGGCACCAACTCGGCGGCGCTGGCCGCCCTCTGCCACGAGCTGGGCGGGGTGCCCTACAGCTTCACGGTCCACGGGCCCGAGGAGTTCGACAAGCCGGAGTTCCTGGGGCTGGAGGAGAAGATGCACCGCGCCGCCTTCGTGGTGGCCATCAGCAGCTTCGGCAAGAGCCAGCTCTACCGCTGGGCGCGCCACGTCGACTGGCCCAAGGTGCAGGTGGTCCGCTGCGGCGTCGGCGAGGATCTCCTGCGCGCGCCGCTCACCCCCGTCCCGGCGGTGCCGCGCCTCGTCTGCGTGGCGCGGCTCAGCGAGCAGAAGGGTCACCTCCTGCTGCTGGAGGCGGCCGACCGGCTGGCGCGCCAGGGGATCGACTTCGAGCTGGTGCTGGCAGGCGACGGGCCGCTGCGCGCCCCCATCGAGGCGCTGGTGGCGCAGCTGGGGCTCGGGGACCGCGTCCGGCTGGCCGGGTGGATGAGCGGCGACGAGGTGCGCCGGGCCATCCTCTCCTCCCGCGCGCTGGTGCTGCCGAGCTTCGCCGAGGGATTGCCGGTGGTGGTGATGGAGGCCCTGGCGCTCGGCCGGCCGGTCATCACCAGCGCGGTGGCCGGGACCCCCGAGCTGGTCGAGACCGGCGTCACCGGGTGGCTCGTGCCGGCCGGCTCGGTGGAGGGGCTGGTGGCGGCCATGCGCGCGGCGCTGGCCGCCACGCCGAGCCGGCTCTCCGAGATGGGGCGCGCCGGCGCGGCGCTGGTGGCCACCCATCACGACGCGGCCCGCGAGGCCGCCAGCCTGGCGACCCTCTTCACCGCGTCGATCCAGGCGTCCCCCCGGGGTGCCGCACCCGCGCCCACCCAGGCGCCGGTCGAAGCCAGGCCCGCCGCATGACGGCCCCATCCACCCGGCCGAGGAGCTTCGATCGCCTCCAGGCCACCAGGACCTTCGGTTCGCTCGGCGGGGACCAGGTGCTGGCGCGGCGCAGCTCCCCCCACAGGGCGGCCTCCTCCCAGGCGGCGTCCACTGGAGCCCTCCCCCGATGAGCCAGCCCAAGAGCTACGCCGACTCCCGCCTGGCCGACCTGTGGCGCCAGGCCACGAGCGCGCTCACGCTGGGGCGCCGGGTCGACCATGAGGTGGCGGTGCTGCTGGCCCGGCTCCGGCGAGACGAGGCGCGGATGGTCGCAGCGCTCGGGCGGCCGGTGGAAGGGCTGGACCTCCTCGAGGTCGGCCCCGGACAGCAGTGCGAGCGCGCCCGCTACCTCGGCCTGCGCAACCGGGTCACCGGGATCGACAACGATCTGATCCCGCGGGGGCCGTTCGACTACCTGCGAATGGCGCGCCGCAACGGGCCGGGGCGGCTCCTCAAGACCCTGGGGCGCCAGGCCCTCGGGGTGGACGCGATTCGGCGGCGCGCCTGGTCGAGGGCGCTCGGCGTGGCGGTGCTGCCGGACCCGGCGCTGCGCCAAGGTGACGTCTGCCGTGATCCCCTCCCGGCCGAAGCCTTCGACCTGGTGGTGAGCTGGTCGGTCTTCGAGCATCTGTCGGAGCCGGCGAAGGCCCTCGCCAACGTCATCCGGTCGCTCCGCCCCGGCGGGGCCTTCCTCATCGGGATCCACCTGTACACGTCGAACAGCGGCCACCACGACCCGCGCGCCTTCACGGGCGGCGGGGACGACCTGCCGCTCTGGGGACACCTGCGTGCGGCCACCGCCGGCCAGATCAAGCCGAACGCCCTGCTGAATCGGCTCAGGCTCGACGAGTGGCGGCGGCTCTTCGCCGGGTGCGCGCCGGGCTACCAGGAGTCATTGCAGGACTACGGGGCGGAGCGGCTCCGACCGCTCCTGGCCCCGTTGCGCGCCGAGCTCCAGGGCTACTCCGACGAGGAGCTCCTCACCGTCGACGTCTTCTACGCGTGGCGGCGGCCCGCCTGAACCCGGCGGGCCGCGGTGGTCGCTGGCGCCGCCCCCGGCGCCACCGCGCGCAGCTCCGCCAGGTCGGCCGCCAGCGCCGCGGGCGCCACCTCCAGCGCGCGCGCCAGCACCTCCAGCCGCCAGCGCCAGTCGAGCCGCTCCAGCGAGAGCCGGGCGTTCCGGCTGGCCTGCTCCGGCCGCCAGGCCTGCACCGCCTCGGTGATCAGCCCCAGCCCCTCGGCGCGCCCGACCCCTCCCAGCTCGAGCGTGGCGCCAGGCCAGAGCAGCCCCTGCACGCTGGGCGCCGCGGGTGCGATGCCGGCCACGGTCGCGCCGGCCGCCAGGGCGTCGGTCCAGCGCGCGGTGAGGTAGTCGCGGGTCGGGTGGGTGTAGCCGGCCGGGTTGGCCAGGTTGGAGAAGGCCAGCGAGTACCTGGCCTGCCCGTAGGTCTGCAGCAAGAACCGCTGGCTCTCGTCGGCGTCGTCCCGGAAGGCGGGACGCCCGTGGAACCGGAGTCCGGCGGCCCGGCAGGCGGCGCCGGTCACCTCGTCGTCGTCCCACTCCGGCGGCTGCCGGCCGATCCGGAGCAGGTCGATCGGGCGATCGGCGCCCGACGAGCCGAGGCGCAGCGCGTCGGTGCCCCAGGGCAGCCAGGCCACCGAGCGCCCCACGGCGCGCTGCCAGGTGGTGGCGTCCTCCTGGCCGGTGATGAAGTACTGGTCCACGGTCCGGCCGCGGCGCGCCAGCCCCGGGATGCGCCCGGTCCAGCAGGAGTCGATGACCCAGGCCACCACCGGACCGAGGCGGCGCCACCCATCCACCAGGAGCAGCGCGTCGAGATCCTCGGGGCCGGGGCAGAGCAGGAGGCAGGGCTCCAGCCGCCGGCGGCGCGCCAGCAGCGCGGAGAGCTTGGCCCACCTCGTGGGCTCGCCTCCGGTGGGGAGCGTGACGAGCTGGGCCTCGAGGAGCCGGGCGGCGAGCCGCGCCAGCGCGGTGATGGGATGCCAGCCGGGGCCCGAGGGGGAGCGGTAGACGAGGAGCACGATCGAGCCATTCATGGCCCTCGCCCCCTGGTGGCGGCCATGGAGGCTGGCGGCCAGGATGGGTCTGTGCGGGGGTGGCGCCTCCCGCGACGGGGCCAGGCGCGGCGCGGCCCCGGTCGCCCCCCGGAGCGGGAGGCGGCCAGGGCCGCGGGACGGCGGGCGCCGGAGTCCGGCTACTGCGCGGCGGCGGCCAGGGCGGCGATGGCCTCCCACTTCGGCCCAGCCTCCGAGGTGATGTCGGAGGAGAGGCCCCAGGAACCGTAGCGGCCCCAGCTGGAGCAGAGGTTGAAGTGGACGAAGAGCTCGCCGCCGGAGGCGGTCCAGTTGGCGACGTTCTGGACGAGGACGTCGCGCATGCGCGGGTCGAGCTGGGCGGCGAGCTTCACGTCGAGTGAGCCAGTGCCGTAGAGGTGCTGCCCGCCCTCGTAGGCCACCATCTTGATGCCGTTGTCCGCGGAGAGCTTGGCGAAGGACTTCATCCACGTGTGGACGTTGGCCTCGCTGTAGGAGGCCATCTCCGAGAAGATGGTGTCGAGGGTCAGGCCGGCCCGGTTGCCGGCGTCGTCGTTGTTGATGGTGACGTAGGGCGCGCCGGCCGAGGCGTAGACGAAGGACGCCGCGCCGCCGTGCCTGGCCGCCAGGTAGGCGAGCGGCTCGGCCAGCGTGCCGCCGTTGGCCAGCTGGGCCGGGAGCACGGGGCGGATGCGGGTCATCATGGCCGCGTCGCCGAAGACGGCGCGGAAGAGGTTGCTGATCTCCATGCTGCGCTTGCCGACGATGCGGAACATGACGGCGTAGTGGTTGGTGTTGCCGTCGTAGAGGAGGTCGGCGTCACGGGCGGCGACCGCGGCGTCGGCCTGGAGGCCGAGCCAGGTGCTCTGGCCGAAGCCGCCGTTCCAGAGCTCGTTGGACCACTCCAGGTAGACCTTGAGCCCCGGGGCGAGCGGCGGGAAGACCGGGCTGGCCTGGGGCGAGGTGTAGGGGGTGACGCCGTCCGAGCCGTAGCGGAGCAGCTGGGCCAGCCTGGTGACGTAGTCGTCGGTGGCCTGGTGGGGGACGTTGATCCAGATGTCCTTGCCGGCCTGGTTGGCCAGCAGGACCACGTACTCCCAGGCGGCGCCGACGGCGGCGGCCGGGTTGGCGGTGGTGCCGATCGGGCGGACCTGCTGGCTGGCGTTTCCGGGGAGGCTGCGGTCGGCCCAGCGTGCCTGCAGGTTGCCGTTGGTCTGGGTGAAGTCCATGAACCGCAGGACCCGGAAGTGGCTCAGGCGCGCCAGGAACGGCTGGCTGAAGATCTCGGCCGGCCCGTGGCCCGGGCGCATCAGCCGCACGTCCTTCACGCCGCCGGCCTGCCCGGTGAAGGTGAGGAAGAGGTTCTGCTCGGCAGCCCCCACCACCACGTCGGCGCTGGTGGTGTTGTGGCCGGCGTCGTATCTCGCGTTGGCGACGTGGGTGCTGGCGTCCCATGTGGCGCTGACGCCGACGCTGGCGTTGCCGGTGAAGGTGAGGGCGTAGGTGCCGGCCATGTGCGGCAGGCCCACCATCACCACCACGCCGGCGTCGCCGGTCGGCCAGCCCCGGGCGTCCACCGCGGCGGCCTCGTCGGACGGCTGCCCCACCGACCCGAAGTGGCGTGCGGTCTTCATCGCGTCGGCGAAGTGCCCGGTGGGATCCCAGTCGTTGGCGCTGGCGATGTTCACGCCGAGCGAAGTGGCGCCGGCCAGCGTCCCGGTGGTCACCGTGACGGTGGCAGAGGCGCTCGCCTGGGGGTCGAGGGTGCTGGACGCGATGACGTGGAAGACGCCGGGCGCGGCGGGCGCCGTGTAGGTGCCCACCGTGTCGACCGTCCCGCCATTGGCCTCGAGGACGCTCCAGGCGACCGCGGTCGCTGGGCTGCCGAGGAGCGCGGCGCTGAAGGGGACGGTGGCACCGGGTGCGGTGACCACGGAGGCCGGTGAGACTTCGAGGGCGGAGTCGGCGCCCGAGGGATTCCCACCGCAGGCGGAGACGAGGACGGCGAGCATGGCAGCGGCGAGCACGGAGTTGCGAATGGGGCGGTGCAGCATTGGTCGGCTCCCTTCATCAGGGCGCCCTTCAGCAGGGCAGAGCACCCGAAGCGTGACCGTGGTGGCAACGACGGCGGAACACGGGTCGACAACGCCGGCATTCATGCACGGGCGGCGGGAGCGATGAAAGGGCTACATTGGTGAAATCGTCACTGCTTATAGGTACTTATGTAGTGTGGTCGACTGCGGGGAATGGTGGGATCGCGCGCCACATCGGCGCACCTGCACGCACCGAGAGGAACGGGCCGCGAGGCGGCCCGGGAAGTGATTTAGATCACGAATTGAAGCGCCTTATGGCCGGCGAGGCCGCCCGCGCCGTCCCCTAACGAGGGGACGCGCTGAGCCGGATGATGGCATCCCACTTCGGCCCAGCTTCGGAGGTGATGTCGGATGACAGCCCCCAGGCGCCGTAGCGATTCCAGGCCGAGCAGAGGTTGAAGTGGACGAAGAGGTCGCCGCCGGAGGCGGTCCAGTTGGCGACGTTCTGGACGAGGACGTCGCGCATGCGCGGGTCGAGCTGGGCGGCGAGCTTCACGTCGAGTGAGCCAGTGCCGTAGAGGTGCTGCCCGCCCTCG
>Ga0209464_10000377_pt1 | contig 14449 bp, 14 predicted proteins | sample DOMMetBare1Fresh_2_FD_187473 | JGI IMG/M metagenome (GOLD analysis project Ga0209464, IMG submission 187473) | Wetland sediment microbial communities from St. Louis River estuary, USA, under dissolved organic matter induced mercury methylation -... | ecosystem: Environmental > Aquatic >... | reverse complement strand
CCGCGCGGGCGCTGCTTCCCGACGACGCCGAGCCGCTCGACGCCGACCTGCGTCGGCTCCACGTCACGGTCTCGCGGCGCCTGCTGGAGAAGCTCGACCGGGCCCGCGACGGCCTGTCGCACGCGCTCCCCTGTGCCACCACCGAGCAGGTCCTGGAGACTGCGCTGGACCTCCTCCTCGAGCAGCAGGCGCGCCGCAAGGCACTGGTGAGGCGACCGCGGCCGGCGACCCCGGCCCCAACCGCGACCGCGAAGGCAGCGCCGACCCCGACCCGAGCGCGCCCCCACCTTCCCGCCGCCATCGAGCGCGAGGTCCGCCTGCGCGACGGGAACCGCTGCCAGCACCCGCTCGACTCGGGTGGGATCTGCGGCGCCACCACCCGCATCGAGCTCGACCACGTCGTCCCGCTCGCGCTGGGCGGCGAGACGACCGTCGCCAATCTCCGCTGCACCTGCGCCTTCCACAACAGGCTCGCCGCGCGTCGCATCCTGGGCGAGGCCGTCGCAGCCACCAGGTCGCGCGCCTGCTCTCCGGTGCCCCGAGGCGGTGGAGCCGGGTCTGCCCGGAGATGGGGTGATGCGCCGGGAGCCTCCCGTGGCCGTTTCGAAGCCCGTCGCCCTGTACCAGCCCACGCCAGTCCTCGTTCGTCGGGTCGACCTGGACGCACTCGCGCGGTACCTGGGCGCGCTGGGGGATCCGCGGGCGACGCACACCGCCGCAGCCGTGCCCTTCGCGCCGATGGCGCCGCCGCAGGTCCAGGAGGGCCCCGTTGCCCTCGCGCTGGTCGTCGCGACCACGAACGGAGAGCACGCCGCCGTCACGTCCGTACCCGTGCCGCATCCCTGGCAGGACGCGCTGCGAGCGGCGGGCCGCTCTCTCACGCTCGACGAGCTGCCGTCCGCCCAGCGGTGACGCTGGCGTGCGCGCTCGCCCGCCGTCCACCTACCCCCGCGTCCGGCTCGCCATCCCCTGCAGGTGCGTCCTGAGCTCGCCGCCGCCCCGGCCGGCGGTCCACTCGCCCAGCAGGAAGCGCAGGCCGGCGAAGGGGTCGGGCGCCGCGGCGGATGGCGTGGCGCCGGCGGCGGGGCCTGGGGGCACCGCGGCGGCCGGGGCGGGCGCGACGAGGAGCCCGGCGAGCAGGATGGAGAGGCGCATGGCGGCTCGGGGCGGAAGTCGGTGGCGGGTGCGGGCCGCCACCCTTCGGCGCCGCAGCGTCCCGGTCCGCACCGCCGAGCCCCCTGCGACGCTATTCCCGTCCACCTTGGAGCGTGCCCCGCGTGCACGGAGCGGTCGCCTCGGCACGCCGGCGGCGGTGCGCCTCGACGAAACCACCTGGGATCCCGGTCCAGGGCGCGCACGGCACGCCCGCTGCAACCGATCCGGCTCGCGCGCCGCCCTCCGAACACCCGTCCAGCGGCCAGCGCGAAAGGAAGGTCCGCACATGCTGAAGACCCTCGCCGGGCTGGCCGCCGCCGCCGCCGTCCTCTCCGCCTCGGGCTGCTGCTGGCCGTATCACGGGGGCCGCCACGGCGGCCGGGGCTACGGGGACTACGACGACCGGTACGACATGCAAGGCCCCGATCGGCCCGCCCCGCCTCGCCCCCACCGCGGCGGAGTCGACCGGCCACGCTGAGCCGCGCTCCGGGCGCGCCCGCCGGGGCTGGCGGCCTCCAGGCCAGCCCCCGGACCGGCCTCAGGTCCCGACGCGCAGCAAGGAGACGATGGGCTGGTCCGGGTCGAAGTCGCCCGTGAGGTCGACCTCGGCCTGGATCATCCAGTCCACCTCGCCGGCCTCGTCGACGATCCGCTGCACCGCCTCCCAGCGGCGGGGCGAGAGCTCCTTCACGAAGGTGTGGTGGGGCCGGCGCGCCGCCGGCGTCACGTCGATGCGCGGGTGGGCGGCGAAGTAGGGCGCCAGCTCGGCCTCGAGGCGCGCCGGCGCCCAGGCGCCCTCGGGGTCGCGCAGCGCCGCCGCCGCCCCCTCCCAGTCCTGGCGGGCCAGGGCGGTGAGCAGCCGGTGCAGCTCGGTGCGGAGGCGCGCCGCGAAGGCGCGCGGCTGGGACCAGATGGGCGGCGGGCCGACCGGGCGCTCCGGGGCGGCCAGCGGCGCCGCCTGGAACGAGGGGTCACGCAGCCGCTCCCACTCGTCGAGCAGCGAGGAGTCGACGCCGCGCACGGTGGTGCGCAGGAAGGCGATGACGTCGTCCAGCACCTCGTCGCGGTACCCCTCGGGCACCGTCTGCACCACCGTCTTGTAGCTCTCGGAGAGGTAGCGCAAGAGCAGCCCCTCGGAGCGCTGCAGCTCGTACTCGCGCACGTAGTCGGCGAAGGTCATGAACCGCTCGACCATCTCGCGGGCCACCGACTTGGGCCGGATGTTCTCGGCGCCCACCCAGGGGTGCAGCGCGGCGAACTCGTTGAAGGTGGCGTAGACGAAGTCGCGGTTGGGCTTGGGGTACTCCACCTCCTCCAGCAGCTTCATGCGCTCGTCGTATTCGATGCCCTCGGCCTTCATGCGGCCCACCGCCTCGCCGCGGGCCCGGTCGAGCTGCTTCCAGAGGATCTGGTCGGGGTTCTCCTGGATCGACTCCACCATGGAGAGCACGTCGAGGGCGTAGGTCTCCGACTCGCGCGGGATCTTGGGCAGCGTGTCGAGCAGGTAGAGCGAGAGGGTGTGGAACAGCGAGAAGTCCTTCTGCAGCCCCGCCGCCGGGCGCAGGTAGGCGCCGCGGTAGCCCTCGACCCGCTCCAGCCGCACCAGCCCGGCCGAGCGCAGGGTGCGCAGCCGCTGGGCCGCCGCCACCCGGTGGCGGTGGCGCAGCACGTCGGTGCCGTGGGAGCGGCCGATGAGCCGCACCAGCCGGCCGTACCCGCCGCCCACCTCGGCGGTCTCGCTCTGCAGCAGGTTGACGAGCAGGGTGAAGGAGGGCTCGAAGCGGCTCTGCAGCGGCTCGGGGGCCTTCTGCTGCAGCCGCTCGAAGGTCAGCTTGTCGAAGTGGAGGTAGCCCTTGGTGGGCGGCTGCTTCTTCACCACCTTCTTGCCCGACTTCTCCTTCTCGGCGAGCCGCTTGTTCTCGATGACGTGCTCGGGGGCCTGGGCCACCACGTAGCCCTTCACGTCGAACCCCTTGCGCCCGGCCCGGCCGGCGATCTGGTGGAAGTCGCGGGCCGGCAGGATGACGGTCTTCTCGCCGTCGAACTTGCAGAGCTGGGTGAAGAGCACGGTGCGGATGGGGATGTTGACCCCCATGCCCAGCGTGTCGGTGCCCGAGACCACCTTGAGCCGCCCCTGCTGCGCCAGCTTCTCCACCAGCAGCCGGTAGCGCGGCAGGAGGCCGGCGTGGTGCAGGCCGACGCCGTGGCGGAGGAAGCGCGACAGCTCCTTGCCGTAGGGCGAGTCGAAGCGCACGCCCTCCAGCGCCTGCCGGATGGCCTCCTTCTCCTCCTTGGACGAGAAGGTGGCGCTCATGAGGTTCTGCGCCTGCTCGGCGGCGGCCCGCTGCGTGAAGTTGACGAGGTAGACGGGCGCCTTGCCGGAGGAGACCAGCTCCTCCAGCGTCTCGTGGAGCGGCGTCTCGCGCCACTCGAAGTCGAGCGGCACCGGCCGCACCGCGCCGCGCACCGCCGCCACCTCGCGCCCGGTGACGGAGGCGAGCGACGCCTCCACCGCGGTGGTGTCGCCCAGGGTGGCCGACATGAGCAGGAAGGTGGCCTTCTCCAGCGAGAGCAGCGGCACCTGCCAGGCCACGCCGCGCTCCTTGTCGCCGTAGTAGTGGAACTCGTCCATCACCACGGCGTCGTCGCGCAGCGTCTTCTCGCGCACCGACAGGTTCATGAGGATCTCGGCGGTGCAGCAGAGGAGCGGCGCGTCGCGGTTGACGGCGCCGTCGCCGGTCATCATGCCGACGCGCTCCGGCCCGAAGAGGCGGCACAGCTCGAAGAACTTCTCGTTGACGAGGGCCTTGATGGGGCAGGTGTAGAAGGTGCGGCGGCCCTCGCAGAGCGCCTTGAAGTGCAGGAAGGTCGCCACCAGCGACTTGCCCGAGCCGGTGGGTGTGGAGAGCACCAGGTGCTTGCCGTCCAGCAGGTGGAGGATGGCCTCCTCCTGGTGCGGGTAGAGCTCGAGGCCGGCGGCGCTGGCCCAGCCGACGAAGCGGTCCAGCACCGCGTCGGGCGCCAGCCGCTCGCCGGCCGCTGGGAGGAGGGCGCCGAGGGGCCCGTCAGAGGTGGCGGTCATGGGGCGGCGGCACCCTACCTCGCCGACCGCCCCCCGCACAGGGCCTATGCACTGGGCCGGCGGCGTCGCACCTCTGCGGGACGGTCCGTACGGGCCGGCCACGCGCCCACCGGGAGGAACCCACCTTGAGATCGCTCGCCCTGCTGCTCGCCGCCCTCGCTCCGCTCGCCGCCTCGGCCGAGGATCCCAAGCCCGCCGAGTGGAAGGGCACGGTCGGGGCCGGCCTCATCGTCCTGACCGGCAACTCCGACACCACCACCTTCACCGGTGGTGCCGCTGCCAGCCGCGAGACCCTCGGCTGGATCATGTCGACCAAGGCGGCCGGCGCCTACGGCCGCACCCGCCAGCCTGGCGGCGGCGCCGCCGCCACCACCACGGCCTTGAACGGCGCGTTCCAGCTCCGCCTCGACCGCAAGCTCGGCGAGATCTGGACGGTGTACGCCCTGGGCGGCCTCGAGTTCGACCACGTGGCCGCCGTCGAGTACCGCACCCTCGCCGAGCTCGGCGGCTCGGCCCAGTGGATCGACGTGAAGGAGGCCGACTGGCAGAAGGTGGCGCTGCGCGTCGACCTCGGCCTCCGCTACGGCTACGAGGCCCGCCGCGCCTACTACGGCACGGCGCTGGGGGCGCTCCCCGGGGCCGAGCTCGTGGCGCCGCGCCTGGGCCTGGCCTTCCGCTACGGCTTCTCCAAGGAGGTCTTCTTCACCGAGGAGGCCGAGGTGCTCCCCACCGTCTCCGACTCGGGCCGCGTCCTGGCGAAGTCGGTCTCCAAGCTCTCCAGCCGCCTCGGCGCGGCGGTGACGCTGGGGGTGGGCTACACCGTGGTCCACGACACCCGGCCGGCCGAGGGCAAGGAGAAGACCGACACGGCCCTGGCGGCGCTGCTGGAGGTGGGGTTCTAGTCCGCGGCGCTGCGTCCCGCCGTGCGTCACTCGACCCGGAAGCCAGCCACGATCTCCGAGATGCGGGCCGAGGTGGCCCGGAGGTGGCCGGCCGCCTGCTCCAGCGCCTGGATGCGGGTCAGCGACTCGTCCATGCCCGAGTTGAGGTCGCGCATGGCGCCGGCGATCTGCCCCACCCCGCCCGACTGCTGCTGCACCGCGGTGGCGATCTGCAGCGCCGCGTCGGCCGTCTCCTTCACGATGGCGCCGATCTCCCCCAGGCTCTCGCCCGAGGCGCGGATGGCGCCCAGGCTGCCCTCCATGCCCTGGCGCGACCGCTCGGTGAGGTCGAGCGTGCCCTGGATGGCGGCCAGGATGGTCTGCACCAGCTTGCCGATGCGCGCCGCCGCCTGCCCCGACTGCTCCGCCAGCGCCCGCACCTCGGCCGCCACCACCGCGAAGCCCTTGCCGGCCTCGCCGGCCCGCACCGCCTCGATGGAGGCGTTGAGCGAGAGGACGTGCGACTGGGTGGCCAGGTCCTTCACGGTCTCGACGATCTCGCCGACGGCCTCGGCCTGGTCGCGCAGCTGGGTGCTCTGCGCCAGCACCCGCGACATGGCGTCCTGGATCTGCCGGATCCCCTCGGCGCTCTGGCGCGCCGAGCCCTGCCCCTGCTCGCTGAAGGTGCCGGCGCGCCGGGCCACCTCCAGTACCGAGGAGGCGCGGCTGGCGGCCACCCCGGAGGTCTGCTCCAGCTCGTGGGTGGTGGAGGTGATGCGGGCCACGCCGCTGGCCTGGCGCTCCAGCACGGTGGCCTGGGCCCGGGTGGCCTTCTCCAGGTCGGCCGCGGCGCCGGTCAGCTCCACCGAGGAGCGGCGCAGGGTGGCGATGATCTCGCGGAGCCGCGCCGCCATGGCGCCGAAGGACCGGGCCAGGGCGCCCACCTCGTCCTGGGAGCCGACCTCGATGGGGGCCGTCAGGTCGCCCTGGGCGATGCGTCGCGCCGCCGTCTCCAGGGCCTCCAGGGGGCGAGCCAGCCCGGCCGCCATCCACCAGCCGAAGGCCGCGGCGGCGGCCGCCGACAGCAGGAGGATGGCGGAGCCGAGCAGCACCGAGCGCGCCTGGAGGGAGCGGGCCTCCTGGAAGCCGCCCGCCATGGCGGCGCGCGCCCGGGCCGTGGCGGCGGCGGTCCCGTCGCGCAGCGCGGCGTAGCGCGTCGTCATGTCCTTCAGGGCCGCCGCCACCGCCTCGCCCTGCTCGTTCCGGATGAGGCGGGTCGAGGTGGCGCGAGCCACCTGGGCGTAGGCGGCGAGGTCGTGCCGCAGCGTCTCGGCCCCGGCCGGATCCACCCCGGCGGCGCGCGCCTCGTCGAGGTGGCGCACCATCTCCTGGTAGGTGACGTCGGCCACCTCCAGGCCGGACGGGTCCTCCGCCAGCACCGCGTCCTGGAGCTGGCGCTGCAGCCGCTGCAGCTGGTCCTCCAGGTCGCGCGAGCGCTCCAGGGCCGGGGCATGACGCCACTCCACCTCGTCGAGCTCGGTGGCGGCGCGTCGCGACAGGGCGAAGGTCACGGCGGCCACCACCAGCGCCGCCGCGGCCACGGCCACCGCCGGCAGCACCATCTTGTGGCGGAACTTGAGCCCCTCCAGCATGGCCGCTCTCCCCTCGCTCAGCGCCGTACGGCCAGGACCTTCACCCCGCCCAGCTCGGCGGCCGAGGACACGTAGCCCACCGCGCCTCGGGTGGCCCGCACGTAGGCCACCACCTCGGCGTCCCCGCTGCGCTCCAGGGGCGGGACGTCGCGGCCCGAGAAGATGAGCTGGGTCCAGTAGGACCGCAGGGCGTTGAGGCTCTTGCCGTGGATCCGGCTGGCGAAGGCTTCGCGCAGCGTGCCGGCCGCCGGCTCGACCGGCTGGACGGCCATGCCGTCCGGCCAGCGGATGACCTTCTTGAGGAAGAGGCGGGACAGCTCGGCGCGGTCGACCTCGGCGGCCGGGTTGTCGGGGTGGACCACCACCTTGAAGTCCTCGGTGGCGGCGGCCGCGGCAGGCGAGGCCACGAGGGCCAGGGTGAGGGCCAGGGCGAGGGCAGGGCGCAGGCGGGACATGGTGGCCTAGAAGGCGAACTGCGCGCCGACCACCACGAGCTGGGTCCGGTCGGAGGGGGCCGTGGCCGCGTCGGCCAGCTCGGTGTCGAACGCCTCCTCGGGGAAGGCGAAGCGGTTGCCGGTCACGTCGTGGAAGGAGGCCTTCAGCACCATGGCCGGCGTGAACCACCAGTTGAGCCCCACCGCCCACTCGGTGTGGCGCAGCAGCGGGCTGCCGGTGGAGAGGCCCTGCAGCCCGGTGCGCTGCGCGTCGAAGCGGGCCGCCGCCTGGAGCTGCTCGGTGAGGAACCAGGAGGCGGAGAGGTAGCCGGCCCAGGCGGTCTCGCTGCCCACCTCGCGCGAGCCGAACCCCTCGGCCGAGAGCCAGAGCTGCTCGCCGCGGTACTGCACGGAGGCTCCCCCGGCGAAGAACCCCCTCGACTCCTCGGCCTCCTTGGCGGACTTGCCGCCGTAGCCGGAGAGGCGGAACGTCAGCTCGCCCGGCGTGGTGAGCGAGACCCGGCCGCCCAGGACCTCGCGCACCTGCCGCTCCTCGGGCGCCACCGTGGTCCCCGCGCTGCCGGCGGCCAGCGGGAGGCCGCGGTAGGTCTCCACCTCGGTGAGCCGCACGGCGCCGGCGTAGCCGTCCCACACCAGGGACCAGCCGTCGGGGAGCTCCGCCTGGCCCGTCACGGCCAGGCCGAGCACCGAGGTGCCGATGACGTTGCCCGGGCCGTAGACGCTCACCGGCAGGTCGTAGAAGGCGCGGGTGGTGCCGGCGAAGCGCAGCTCGTTGAAGTTGCCGATGGGCTGGTGGATCTTGCCCACCTTGAAGCGCAGCTTCTCGGAGAGGCGCCACTCGGCGAAGACCCACTCGGCGCCCACCTCGCGGGGGTCGAAGCCGAGCTGGGCCGAGATGACCAGGTCCTCCGACGGGCGGGCCGTCACCACCAGGTCGAACATGGCGGTGTCGTAGTTCCCCTCCGGCGTGCCCTCCAGGAGGGCGTTGTCGCCGCTGGTGCGCTGGTAGGACCACTGGCCGTCGCCGTGCAGCGAGAGCCGCCCGGAGGCATCGTCGACCGCGGCGGCGGAGGCCGGCACGAGGGCGAGCGCGGCGGCCAGGGCGAGGGGGGTGCGGTCGCGGAGCGAGGGCATCCCGGATTTGTAGCAGATCTCGGCGTCAGGCCGTGGCCGGATCGAGCGGCATCCCGGCCCGCTCCAGCAGCCCCTTGAGCTCGGTCTTGGCCACCGACTTCATCCAGGCCTCGCGCGGCTCCACCACCTTCCGCTTCACCAGGTCGAGCAGCGAGTCGTTGAGGGTCACCATCCCCTGGGCCTTGCCGGTCTGCATGATGGACGGGATCTGGAAGGTCTTGCCCTCGCGCACCAGGTTGGCCACGCCCGAGTTGCACAGCAGGATCTCGTGGGCCGCCACCCGCCCGCCGCCGATCCGCTTGCAGAGGGTCTGGGCCAGCACGCCCTTGAGCGACTCCGAGAGCATCATGCGGATCTGCGCCTGCCGGTCGGCCGGGAACTGGTCGATGATCCGGTCCACCGTGGAGGGGGCGGTGTTGGTGTGGAGCGTGCCGAAGACCAGGTGGCCGGTCTCGGCCGTCTCGATGGCGATGGCGATGGTCTCGAGATCGCGCAGCTCGCCCACCAGCACCACGTCGGGATCCTCGCGCAGGGCGGCCCGCAGCGCCTGCTTGAACGAGCTGGTGTGGACCCCCACCTCGCGCTGGTTCACCAGGCACTTCTTGTTGGGGTGGACGAACTCGATGGGGTCCTCGATGGTGATGATGTGGTCCTCGCGGTTCCGGTTGATGTAGTCGACCATGGCCGCCAGGGTGGTCGACTTGCCGGAGCCGGTGGGGCCGGTCACCAGCACCAGCCCCTTGCTGAGGAAGCACAGGTCGAGCACCGGCTTGGAGAGCCCCATCTGCTCGGCCGTCAGGATCTCGTTGGGGATCTGGCGCAGCACGGCGCCGATCCCCTTGCGGTCGCAGAAGACGTTGACGCGGAAGCGGGCCTGCGACGTCTCGTGGGCGAAGTCGGTGTCCTTGCGGGCGTGCCACTCCTCGCGGTTCTTCTCCGGGGCGATGGACCAGAGCAGCTCCTTCAACCGCTCGGCCGGGATGGCCCCGTAGCTCTCCACCGGCACGATGTCGCCGTCGACGCGCAGCGTGGGCGGGTACTCGCTGGAGAGGTGGAGGTCGGAGGCGCGGCGCGACACCATGGCCTCGAGGAGCGCGTCGAGCGCGCTGCGCGGGTCGGCGGGGGCGGGGATGCGGTACGCCGGGGTCGGGGTCGGGGTCGAGGTCGCAGACGCAGACGCAGTCGCAGTCGCAGTCGCAGTCGCGCTCGGGGTCTGGGTCTGGGTCTGGGTCGGGTTGGGGATGGCGCCGATCCCCCCGCTCGAGGGCGCCGGCGCCCCCGGCAGGTCGAGCTCCAGCCCCGCTGCCGCCGGGCGGGTCGGCCGCGCCGGGCCGCGCGGCACCACCTGCACGCGGGCCACGGCCCCGGCCAGCTCGAAGCGCACCTCCACCGGTCCGGACGGCGAGAGGTAGTTGAAGATCGTCGAGCCCGGCCGCGGGAATCCGGCGCGCAGGTCCTCGGGCACGATCTCGGCGAGGGCCCCCACGATCTGCGGCGTGGTGAGCGGCTGCTTGATGAGCGCCTGCTCGCCGCGCGCCGAGGCCAGCAGGGCGCCCTGGCCGGTCTCCAGCGAGAGCGCGCCGGCCGGCTCGGCGAGGAGCCGCTCGATGACGGTGTCGAGGCGGGCCATGGCTAGCGGCCCCGCAGAGCCACGCGGGCCACGTGGCTCTTGTTGACGTAGGCCACCTGCTCGCCCTGCAGCAGCCGGAAGAAGGGCGGCGGCTCGTTGAGCACGTCCACCAGGCGGGAGCGATCGGGGGGACGCACGTAGGAGACCAGGCCGGCCAGGGTGGAGCCGTCGCGCAGCAGCACCTCCACCTCGTGCTCGGTGGGCAGGGTGAGGTCGTCGGCGTCGGCGTCGAGGGTGCGGGCCACCCGCACCACCGGCACGCCGGCGCGGTGCAGGAAGGCCATGGCCCCGGCCTCCTCGTCGACGGCCGGCACGAAGTCGTGGCGGCCGTTGAGGAGGTCGAGTGGCACCTCCGGCCCGGCGTGGTCGGGCGCCGCCTCGGCCAGGAAGAGCGCCATGCGGCGGGCCGCACCACCGGGGAGGAGCACCTCCACCGCCACCCTGTGCTTGGGGACCTTGAGGTCGTCCATGGCCGCAGCACGGCTGCGAAGGCCGTGCCCGGACGCGGGCGCGTGGTCCCGGGGCTGCGGCCCGCGGTGGGGTGGACCCGGGGTGACCCCCGACCCCGGCGCCGCGCTGGCGCGCCGGGGCCCGAAAGCGCAAAATCCCCGCCGACCAAGGGAGCGAGGAACCAGATGAGGAGCATCCGCTACGACCTCTACGGTGCCGCCGCGGGCATCGGCCTGCCGGTGGTCGGCACCGTCATCGAGGCCTGGACGCGCCACGGCGGCGTCGCGCCGGCCGCCCTGGTGGCGGCCGTGGCCGGCCAGCCACTGCTCTGGATCATGGCCACCACGCCGCTGGTGCTGGGCGGGCTCGGCCGGGTCATCGTGCGCCAGCACGACGAGATCATGCGGCAGAGCCAGGAGATCGTCCGGCTGGAGCAGGCGCGGCGCGAGAGCTTCCACAAGACGGCGTCGGAGCTCTTCGGCGCGGCCCAGGGGCTCCTCGGCAACGTGTCGAACTTCACCAGCACGGCGGCCGAGACCGCCACCAGCGTGCGCGAGACCTCGGCCACCCTCCACTCGCTGTCGCAGACCGCCACCGCCGCGGCCCTCACGGCCGAGACCGTCATCGGCATCGCGCTGCAGGCCGAGCGGGCCAGCGAGCAGGGGCTGCGCCACGCCGACGCCTCCCGGGGCGACCTGCTCCAGCTGGCCGAGGAGGTGCGGGCCCTCTCGGCGCGCATCGAGGAGCTGGACGGGCGCCTCGCCGAGGTGGTGGCGGCCGCCAGCGCGCAGGGGCCGGGGGCCCACGTCCCGGAGCGGCTGGCCCAGGCGCTCGCCGCGGCCCAGCGCACCATGGGCGGCGCCGTGGAGGTGGCCCGGGCGGGGGTGCAGCGGGCCGCCGCCGGCGCCCAGACCGCCACCCGGACCGCGGAGACGGTGCAGCACCTGGCGGGGGCCCTGCGCGAGTCGGCCAAGGCGGCCCGCGACATCGCCCGCGTCGCCCAGCAGCAGGAGAACGGCATCGAGCAGGTGCTCAAGGCCATGAACGAGATCTCCATGGCCACCGAGGACACCATGGCCTCCACCCATGAGGTGGCCAAGGAGGCCCGCTCCCTCAACGAGCTGGCCACCATGCTGCGCCGCGCCGTGAAGGCCGACCCCGAGGTGCCGGCGACGCCGGGCTCGTGAAGGTGCGGCACCTACCCCGGGAACGGTGCGTCCGAGGGCCCGCGGTGGCGTGAGACGTGGGAATGGTACGTACCTGAACTGGCGGCGCCCGGGTTCATGGGCGACAATCGGCTTGGACCTGTCCGCTCGCTGGGAGCCTCATGTATACGCGCAAGTACGCCCTCTACGGCGCGCTCTTTGGCCTGTTGTTCCCGGTCATCGGCTCCGTCATCGAGGCCTTCGGCAGCCCCGCCGGGCTGACCTGGGACGGCCTCGTGCTGGTGCAGTACAAGCCGCTCATCTGGATCATCTGGACCGCCCCCTTCTTCCTCGGCGTCTTCGCCAGCTTCGGCGGGCGCCAGCAGGATGAGCTCATCCGCAGCGAGCACCAGAAGCGCGAGGGCTACCTGGAGACGGCCAAGACGCTGGTGGGGGCGGCCCAGTCGCTGCTCTCCACGGTGAGCGCCTTCTCCAGCATGACCGCCGAGACGGCCGCCAGCGTGCGCGAGACCACCGCCACCATGGGGCAGCTGGGCCAGACCGCCACCAAGGCGGCCCTCACCGCCGAGACGGTCATCGGGCTGGCGCAGCAGGGCGCCCGCGCCTCGGAGGAGGGGCTCTCGGTCATCGAGACCAGCCACGCCGAGATGGCCAAGCTGGCCGACGAGGTGCGGGGCCTCTCCCAGCGCATCGAGCAGCTCAACGGCCGCATGCGCGACATCTTCGAGATCGCCTCGGTGGTCAACTACATCGCCGACCGCTCGCAGCGGCTGGCCGACCGGGCCTCCCAGGAGGCGCAGCGGGCCGGCACCGCCGGGGCCGGGTTCGCCGAGGTGGTGGCCGAGATGCGCCACCACGCCGAGGACGCCAAGCGCGCCGCCGCCCAGGTGAAGGGCATCCTGGCCGAGGTGCACAAGGCCATGCTGGCCGCCATGACCGCCGCCGAGGTGGGCATCCGGCGCGCCGAGCAGGGCGCCACGGTGGCGGGTGGCACGGCCGACACCATCCGCCGGCTGGCGGGGGCCCTGAAGGAGTCGTCGGGCGCGGCCCGCGAGATCGCCACGGTGGCGCAGCAGCAGGACCACGGCATCGACCAGGTGCTGCGCGCCATGAACGAGATCTACCTGGCCACCCAGGAGACCATGGCCACCACCCAGTCGGTGGCCACCGAGGCCAAGGCGCTCAACGAGCTCGCCACCAACCTGAAGCAGACGGTGTCGGACTAGGCGCCGGACGGCGTCCGGGGCCCCTCCGGGCGGCGGCCTCAGCGCTTCCGGCGCGCCACCGTGTAGAGCACCTCGAGCGCCCCGGGCCCCGGCCCATGCCGGGCGCTCGCACGAGGGCTGCGCCCTCGCCCCGTCCGGCGGAGCCGTCCGGGGCCCCACTCCCGCTGCGCCGGAGCCTGGCCCGCTGTCGCGCTGCGCGCTCGGCGGGCCGTCCGGCGGGGAGGGCGCCGCCCTCCCCGGACGGCGTCCGGGGCCCCTCCCGGCGGCGGCCTCAGCGCTTCCGGCGCGCCACCGTGTAGAGCACCTCGAGCGCCCCGGGCCCCGGCCCATGCCGCTCGACGTGCTCCGGGATGACGCGGATGAGGGCCACCTCGGCGGCGTCGGGGCCGGCCGGGAACCAGCGGGCCCAGGAGGCGTCCCACAGCTCGCGCGCCAGCCGGCGATCGCGGATCACCTCGCCCATGCCGGAGAGCGAGATGGTGGGGCCGGCCGACTCGCCGGTGAAGGTGAGGGCGCACTGCGGGTCGTGCTCCAGGTCCTTGCACTTCTTCGAGTCGATGGTGGTGGCGAACCAGATCTCCTCGCCGCGCACCCGCTGGCGCATGGCCATGGGGCGGGAATGCAGGTGCCCGTCGGCGCCGCGCGTGGTGAGGATGGCGGTGCGATAGGCGGCGAGCAGCGTGGCGTAGTCGCGTTCCGGCATGGCTCGAGTCCGGCGTGGGAGACGCCGCAGCATAGCGCACCTGGCACGTCCGCCGGCCGGCCGATGGGGCTCGACGCCATGCCGGGGAGCGGCCATATTGGCCCACCCATGATCCCCCGGGGAGGACCGTGACGGATCCCGCACCGCCCGACGCCGCCCGCTGGTTCGCGGGGCTGACCGCGCCCGCCTTCCTGTGCCGGCCGAACGCCGGGGTGGTGGCCGCCAACGGCCCGGCCGGCGCCCTGCTGGCCGGCTGGGCCAGCGCCCCCTTCGATCGCCCGGCCGGCGACCTCATGGGCTGCCTCAACGCGCGCGACGCCGGCTGCGGCCACGGACCGCGCTGCGCCACCTGTCCCATCCGCGCCGCCGTCCGGCGCGCCGCCGGCGGCGGGTACGTCGAGCGCCTCCCGGTGGCCATGGTGCTGGTGCGCGACGGGCGGCCACGCCGCGTCGAGCTGCGCGTCTCGGCGGTCCCCGCCGACGCGGGGGGCCAGCACCTCGCGCTCCTCACGCTCGAACCGTCGGAGTGGGTGCCGTAGCCGGGCCGCCCCCCGCGGCTTGACGCCTGCCGCCGCTGCGGCATCCTCGCGGGCCGGTGTCCCTCCTCGCGCTCCTCGCCCTCCTCGGCGCCGCCCCGCCCCCGCCCACCGGCGGCGCGCTCGGCCTCCCGTTCGGCTGGCCGCCCGGCGCGGCGCTCCTCCCGCTCACGGTGGCGCTCGAGCTCCGCACGGGCTGCGGGGGCGGGGAGGTGCCGCTGGCCTGGCGCAGCGAGCCGGACGGCTCGCTCTCGGCGCAAGGGGCCACCGAGGAGGTCGAGGCCGAGGTGGAGCTGAGCCCCGAGCCGGAGGGGGCGCGCGCCCTCGCGGTCCGGCTGCGCTGGCGGCGCCCCGCCGGCCTGGTGCGGGCCGCCCTGCG
>Ga0209464_10000376_pt1 | contig 14469 bp, 11 predicted proteins | sample DOMMetBare1Fresh_2_FD_187473 | JGI IMG/M metagenome (GOLD analysis project Ga0209464, IMG submission 187473) | Wetland sediment microbial communities from St. Louis River estuary, USA, under dissolved organic matter induced mercury methylation -... | ecosystem: Environmental > Aquatic >... | reverse complement strand
GTTCACGGCTCGGTTGCTAGCAGATGCTCCCTCGCGCAGACAGAATTCGTACGGTCTGGTGTGGCTTCGCCACGGTGCTTACGGGGGTAGGGTTGCGCTACTTACGAACGTTGCGTGCCGTTGGTAGGTTGGTGGGGTGTAATTTCAGTGACAGGTGGCGAAGTGACGGGTGACTGGGAATCGATAGTCGTTAGTCGGAAAAGCAACCTGAGATTTAACTCGGTGGAAATCTGTGCCTTTGAGTTTCTGTGTTAGTTTTTTCGGAAACAGTGTGTCGTGTGTCGCAAATTTTAAAGATCCACCCCAATTGCCAATTGATCCCCAAGATGTAAGAGCTTGAAAAAATAAAAGAGCTACCTTACTACAGGTAGCTCTTAATTGCAACGATTATTGCTAATACTTTCCCCAAGGCTATTTATACTATCCCCAAAAGGCAAAAATGTCAGTTAATGTCGAATCAAAAAAAGTTGGGGCATTTGTAGCTATTGTTTAAATTCAGCCATCTGCCAATAGCACATCTGCTTAAGCCTTTATACCATATTACCAACAGCCAAATATTCAAAAAAAAGTAGTAAGCTAAACTTGCGGCTTAAACTACAGCTAACGGTTTACCAAAACGATCAGCTATTACCCCATAATAAACTAACAGCCAAATAATTCCCTCTTAAAACTTACAAATTAAGCCAACAATACCAACAATGGTATATTTTGTTTAGGAGGCTACTTGTATAAAATGGATGAAAGGTTAACTTAAAAATGCCACTCTTCAATTCTAACCTTCAGCCTTAATCCCCCTAAAAAATTAATCTTTATCGAACAGTACAAAGTAAGCTCACAAATTGTCAAAAAAAGTCACTCTAAATACCCATATTGATGGCGGAAAATACCCATTTTTTAGGTGGGATTTACAATCTTATGCTTAACAGCAAACATAACCAGCGCAACCGAGTTTCGACTTCCTGTTTTTTCAAGCAGGTTGGACCTGTGCCTATCGGCAGTTCGTTGGCTGATAAACAGCTTATCGGCAATATCTGCATTAGAGTAACCCTCGCATATCAGCTTAAGAACCTCTAGCTCTCTATCGGTAATGCCCAAATCGTTAGGCGACTCAACCTTTTTATTCTTGCCAGAAAGAATCCCGATTAGTAGCTGCTGTGAAAAGTAGGTTCCCCCTTTCGAAACCGTTTTAATAGCCTTTAGCACCTCGTCGATATCTTCGTTTTTAAGAAGAAAACCCTTAACCCCAGCCTGAACCATTTGATCGTAGTACTCCTCTTCTCCATGCATGGAGAGAGCAATAATAGAGAGGTTTGGCATTTTTGTCAGAGCCCTTTGAGTAGCTTCGAAGCCGTTCATTTCTGGCATATTGATATCCATAAGCACAATTTCGGGTTTACAGCAATCTACGATGGAGAGGAACTCCTTTCCGTTAGACGCTTCTCCGACAACCTCAATGTTGTCGGAATCATCCAAAAGCATTTTCAGCCCTTTTCTAAAAAGAAGATGGTCGTCAACCAAAAAAACTTTAATTCGATCCATAGCAATACTAAATGGTGGTTTTTACAAAGATTTAAACAGCATTAGGCGTATAAATTGGAGTTTCAACAGTTATCCGAACTCCTTTCCCTTTTCTCGACCAAAGCCGGAACTTACCATTCATAGACCTAACTCTACTAGAAATGTTTGGTATTCCGTGTCCCCCTTTGGCCGCAACTTCTTGAGATGAAAAACCAATTCCATTGTCGCGATAGTCTAATTTAGCAAAGTGGTTGTAGGTGTAAACTTCGAGATGAATGAGAGAGGCATTTGCGTACTTCATGGTGTTGTTTATTAGCTCGGTGGCAATACGATAAAAACCAACCTCTAAGTGAGCTGGCAATCTTGTTGCTCCAAGATTTATATCGAGATTAATTTGTAGGTTTTCGTCGAGGTTGAGGCGTTGTACGAAGTTTTTTAGCGCAACGCCTAGTCCAAAATCGGTAAGACTTTGAGGGCTGAGGTTGTTGGATATCTCGCGGATGCTCTTCAAGGTTTCGTTTAGCGTCTCCTTAGCCAGCATAAAAGCTTCGTTGTGGCGTTCGGAAGTTGTGCTCCTGTTAAGTGCCGTAATGTACAAGTTCAGAGCCGATAGGAGAGGCCCAATCGTATCATGCAGGTCGGTCGAAAAACGCTTACGCTCGCGTTCCTCCGTTTCGATTACAGCATTAAGAATTTCCCTTTCTGTAGCCTGTTGCTGCCTAATATCGCGGATCATAAGCATATATACAGCCTTTTCGCCAACAACAATCTTGCTGATGTTGATGTCAACAGGTATTTCTACCCCGCTATTAAGGCTAAGGACATACTCGTTTTTTTCGAGCCTAGCATCAGTCGAAGTGCTCTGCTGGTACATCGAAAAAGTTCCGATAATAGCAGGTAGGTAGTAAAAAATGTTGGGGTTAAAGTAGGACTCGAACTCGAAGAGCTGCTTTGCCGAAGTGTTGTAATCGACTATTTCAGCTTTTTCGTTTAGTAGGATGATAGCCTCGGAAGCCTGCTCGTAGAGCGATCTCCAACGAGATTCGCTAGATTTTAAGATCTTTTCATCTTCTAGCAGCTTTTGCTCGGCCTCCTTTCTTGAGGTTATATCGCTATGGGTTCCTACTAGTATTTTGTACCGTTCTCCTTCCATTTCGAGGAACTTACCCCTTGCCAAAAACCACCGGGTAGAACCATTTTTGTGCATTAGCCTGTACTCGACTCTGTAGTGCGAATTTTTACCCGAAGTGTAGTCGTTTAGCGCCTTTTGTATTGCGCCAATATCTTCGGGATGAATAATATGCTCTATAAAGTCGTTGAGACTTTTAAATTGGTTGGGTTTATATCCAAGCATATTCCACATCTGTGGACTGTAGTAAACCTCGTTTGTGTTAAAGTCGTACTCCCAAGAACCTTCGGAGCTGGCATCAAGCATGTTTATCATACGTTGATGGCTAGCCTTAAGCATTTGATGCGCTTGCTCGAGATTGCTTGTTCGCTCCTCTACAAGCTCAAGAAGGTTGTGCCTGTGGTTTTCGAGCTCGGAGTTTTGCAGCTCTATTTGTGCCTTTTGGCGTTGAAGCTCCTGGTTGGCCATCATCACCTCGTTGGTGCGTTCCTTTACCCTTCGTTCGAGCTCTACATTTTGGTTTAGAAGCTGCCTTTCGCGCTGTCTTCTTTTGAAGTAGAGGGTAAGCTGGGCTGATATCGAAATGAGGACTAGTCCCAAAACTATCGCCAAGAAGTGCCTATTGCGATGTATAAAGCTGGGCGTTTGATTAACTACGGTGCTGTTTGGTGGTAGCTTTGTCGGATTTATGCCAAATCTTGCAAGCTGCCTCTGATCGAACATGTAGCTGTTGTAACCACTACGTATTACAGGGAGGCTATCAACTTTAACCCCGCTAAGAATCTTTAAAGCGAGCGAACCAGCCAGCTGACCTTGCATAAAACCGCTGGTAAGCATACCCCCAACAATCCCTTCGCCCAAGTAAAAATCCCAGGTAGAGTATATGGGAACCTTTGCATGTTGCCTTAATAGCTGGATGTTCTCTTCAAACGAGATGTAGCTCCCCAGCTTGTCTTGCGTAAAGTTATTAAGAAGAATAGCTTTATCTCCATTAAGAGACGATACCCTTTCAACTATCTCATCTATAGATAAATCTTTAAGAAAAATAAAGTTGGCCTTAGGCTTGAGCTTTGCTATGGCCTCATTGATAAGTCGCTTGTTGATCGCAGTGGTAATGGAGTTCTGATCGTCGATAACCAAAACCGTATCTAGGAATGGATGATTTTTTAGCATAGCCTGTATGGTATGAAAGAAATCAACCTCTTCAGAAACACCCGTTATGTTCTTGAGTCCATTTAAAAAGCTTGGAGTGTATTGGTTTATCCCACAGAAGACAATAGGAATATTGGGATAGTATGTATTTTTGGCATCCTTAATAAAGTTGAACGCATTATCGTCCGAAACAATGATAACCTTAAAAGGAATATTGAAGAGCTTTCGTTTGTACAGCGAAAGCATCTCCTGCATGTACTCCGGGCGGTAATTTCTTTTGGTATCAAGATATTCGAAGTGTATCTCAACATTCTTTTTATTGGGGAACACCGACTTAATACCCTCCGTAATGCTATCAGTCCAGCTTAACCCCTGATGGTACGAATGGATAACAAGAATTTTTTGCTTGCGAGGAGTTTTGAAGCTATTAGCAACAACAACTTGCAAGGCACATAGCGTAAAAAGTACAATTACAGCATAGCTCTTAAAACGCACCATAGCAACACTCGATGGGTATTGCACAACATAATTTCATTGAGCTAATAATACAAAAAAAAACGATGCACGATTACTTTTTGCAAGCGTATTTGCTACAATTAAAAAAGCAAAAAATGAGCGTCGAAAAGCATTAACTTACCCATATAACCTTTAAATTTATGAGCCCCCAACAGGGGAGATAGTTAACCTCAATTACCATTATTAAGATTGCCATGAAGCTTAGCTATAAGCCATACACGCTACAACTTAGGCATGTATTTACCGTATCTTCAAGCTCGCGAGTATCAACCCCCATTGTTTTGGTAGAGATAGAGCACGAAGGAATAGTAGGATACGGAGAAGCATCCATGCCCCCATATTTAGGAGAAAGCGTAGAAACCGTGTGCCGATTTTTAGAAAAGGTAGATGTTAAGCAATTTAACGACCCTTTCCTAGTAGAAGATATCCTTAGCTACGTAGATTCTCTCTCAGAGGCCGATACAGCGGCGAAAGCAGCAATTGATATTGCACTTCACGATTTAGTAGGGAAACTTTTAGGAGTTCCGCTATACAAGCTGTTAGGTTTAAATCCTGCAAATGCCCCTTGCACATCATTTACAATAGGAATAGATACCCCAAACAAGGTTGCCGAAAAAACCAAGGAAGCAGACGAATACAAGATTCTAAAGCTAAAGCTCGGAAGTGAAAACGATAGGGAGCTTGTTGAAGCAGTTCGTTCTGTAACCTCCAAACCGCTTTATGTTGATGCAAACCAAGGTTGGACAGAAAAGCAAGCCGCCTTAGATGAAATTTACTGGTTAAGCGAACAAGGCGCGCTTATGGTAGAGCAACCAATGAAAAAAGAACGGATAGACGATATAGCTTGGCTTACACAGCATAGTCCTATTCCAATAGTAGCCGATGAAGGAATAAAAAGACTTACCGATTTGTTGGAATACCATGGAGCTTATACAGGTGTTAATGTTAAGCTTATGAAAAGCACAGGGATACGCGAAGGGTTGAAGATGATTCACGCTGCAAAGTCGCTTAAGATGAAAACGATGATAGGCTGTATGACCGAAACATCGTGTGCTATTTCAGCAGCAAGTCATTTAAGCCTACTAACCGATTATGCAGATTTGGATGGTGCCCTTTTAGTAACTAACGATATATATAGAGGAACAACATTTAAGGATGGGCGAGTTGTGCTAAGTGGACTACCCGGGATTGGGCTTTACATTTAGTCCTTATTTTTTTGTACATTACAGAAAAAAAGGTATGAGAGTAGGAATAATTGGATTTGGAAGAGCAGGTAGGGCGGTTGCTAATGTAATTCTTGCTAATAAGGATTTTCGATTGGAGTGGGTAGTAAGACGTAGCAGTTTGCTTGAAAATAGATCTGTTTCTGAGTTTTTGGGAGTAGAGACTGATGAACCAGGACTTATTTATTCTCTTGAGCATACATCGTTTGCGGAACTATTTAAAAGTAACCCTGTAGATTTTGTGATTGATTTTTCTGCAGAAGATGCCATTTTAAAGTATGGAGAAGATGCAGCCCAGCAGGGGATTAAAATTATTACAGCGGTTTCACATTATGGTGCTGATACTATTTTATTTCTTAAGGAACTCTCAAAAAAAACGGTTGTTTTTTGGTCTCCGAATATTACTTTAGGTGTAAACTATTTAATTTTTGCAGCAAAATTTCTAAAAAAGATTGCTCCTTGGGCTGATGTGAAAATTTCAGAGGAGCATTTTAGAGAAAAACAAGGACTATCAGGAACTGCAAAGATTATCGCTCAAAATCTTGATATATCTGAAAATGAAATAAATACATCTAGAATAGGAGGAGTTGTCGGTCGGCATGAAGTTACCTTTGGGTTTCCTTATCAGACTGTAAGGTTAGTTCATGAGTCTATTTCTAGAGAAGCATTTGGAAATGGAGCAATGTTTGCAGCAATTAATCTTACAAATAAAAAGGTTGGGTTTTATAACTTCGAAGATATACTACTCCCATATTTTGCAATGTAAAAAGGGGCTTTCGAGCCCCTTTGCTATTTTATAGTCTGAAAGTTAGACCAATTTTACCACCAGAAAAGTTGTTTCCCCCACCAAATTGAAGGTTAAAAGCAACGTTGTCGCTAAAAAAGTAGCGACCTCCAATTTGAGCTCCGAGGTCGAGTCCAGAGTTATCTCCAAAACGAGCACCAATGTTTAAACCCGCATAGAAATCGAATTCGCTCGGAATATTAAGAATTCTATTAAAATGGTAGCTCGCAAGACCAGCAGCCCCCCAGTTGCTCTCATCGTAGTTAAAACGGTGAGTTACATCAAAGCCCAACGAAATATCGTTGCCAACGCCAAAGTCCATTCCAACGCTCAACGGAATGCCATGGTTCGAAAAGCCAAGTCCGAAATTTAAAAAACGACCCCCTTGAGGTATAGGGTTTTGAGCTGATGCAATACCCCCAATAAAAAGCGTAGCTGCTAATGCTAGAATTAATTTTTTCATTAAAAAACATTTTGGTTGATGAACGAAAAGTACAACAAAGTTAAGCAAAAAGCACCAAGAGTACCCTTTTAAATGCCTATAAAGTAACAGTTCGAACTGTATAAGGTTTACCAACAACCTTTAAAGCTGCTATGTATTAGCTTGGCAGCTGCTGTATGTCAGCTCTATAAATTTGAAGAAGAGCACTCCACCACATAACTTTGCCAAAAACAAAAAGTAAAACAACACAAGTATGGCAAAGAATATTACAACCCAAGAGTTTAAAGAGCTTGTATTTAACTACGATGAGTCTAAAGAGTGGAACTTTAAGGGTGATCGCCCAGCAGTTATTGACTTTTATGCCGATTGGTGTGCTCCATGTAGAATGGTTGCTCCTGTAATCGAAGAGCTTAGCAACGAGTATGCAGGCAAGATAGATTTCTATAAAGTTGATACGGAAGCACAGCAGGAGCTTGCAGGAGCATTTGGAATACGAAGCATTCCATCCATTCTCTTTATACCAGTAACCGGTCAGCCTCAGATGTCGGCAGGAGCAATGCCTAAGAGCTCCTTTAAGGATGCTTTTAAAGAAATTTTCAGCGTAGAGTAATGGAAGAAAGATTGAAAAGTTATCTTAAGAATTGGACGCTGGTTCGTACGGTTCAGCTCGTAATCGGAGGAGGCGTTGTTGCAAGTGGCATAGCCGAGAATGAAGCCGCTTACCTAGTATTGGGAGGCATTTTACTTGCTCAAGCGCTATTTAATATCTCGTTGTGCGGAGCCGCAGGATGTAAGAGCAGCAGTACTAATTTCACCAAAAAGGTTGATGTTAAAGATTACAAGCATTAGGCTTACTAGCTGTTGCCGCTGCTTGGTATTCTAAAGTAATAAGAGCCACGTATCACGAATAACGAAATGCGTCCTAAGCCACGGCTATGTGGTTTAGCTTACCGTATTTCGAACATCGTAATGCGTGGCTCTCTTTGATTTATAGTTGGGTTATTATGTAACAGAACAAAAATTTGACAACAAAGACAAGCCTTGGATCGAGGTTTGTTAAATAGCTTCACTTTGAAATCCAATGCTCCTAAATATATTTGTATAAAAATGTAATACTAATCAATCTATGAAAAATTATTTTCTGGTATTAATGTGTTTAGTGCCCTTTATTTCGGTAGCACAATTTGTACCACAAAAATTTGGGAAGCTGACGCAGGAAGAGCTCGATTTAAAGGTTTATGCAAAAGATTCGAGCGCATCTGCAGTAGTACTCTTTGATAAAGGTGATTTCTACTATGATTTTAGTACTGTTTATGGCGATTTTAGAGTTAACTTTAGTCGCCATATGCGTATGAAAATCCTTAAAAAGGATGGTGTTGACTATGCAACCGTGTCTATTTCTATGTATGGAAATAGCGATTCTAAAGAAGTGCTAGACGGTTTCAAGGCATTTACATACAATGTTGTAGATGGTAAGGTAGAAAAGATAAAAGTTGACAAGAACCTCGTTTATAAAGAGCAGGTAAATAGCCGACTCCGAATCCATAAGTTCACATTCCCCAATGTAAAAGAGGGTTCCATAGTAGAGTTTGAATTCAAAGTGTCATCGGGTTACGACCTTAACGTAAACGATTGGTACTTTCAGCGCTCAATACCTGTAGCATGGAGCGGTTATGATGTTTCAATTCCCGAATACTACTCATTTAACAGGCAAACAAAAGGTTACGTAAACTTCGTAGAATCGAAAAGTACGCAGGAGTCTAAAAGCATAAACTTTGGAGGTGGTAATACCATACTCTACACAAATTATAACGATCATTTTGTAATGCAAGATATCCCAGCATTCAAAAAGGAATCGTATATGGATTGCGAGGACAACTACCTTGCAATGGTAACCTACGAGCTTAGGTCTATTCAAGTGCCAGGGGCTGTTTACCGAAACTATAATACATCTTGGGAGAAGATTTCTGAAGATCTACTAGATTATAGCAGCTTTGGAGGAGAGATAAAAAGTAGAGGCTTCTTTAGGGACGACTTAGCAGCCTTAATTAAGAACGACACCTCCAAGATAAGCATTACAAGCAAGATTTTTAACCACGTAAAATCGAAGGTAAAGTGGAATGATGTAGAGTCTTACTTGTGCAATGATGGTATAAAAAAAGCGTATAAAGAAGGTGTTGGCAATAGTGCAGAAATAAACCTACTGCTAGTGGCTATGCTTAAGGAGGCCAATATTGATGCTTATCCTGTAATTTTAAGTACACGCGATCATGGACTAATTGATTTTGGCTATCCATCTTCCAGTAAGGTAAACTATGTAATTGCAGTAGCAGAGATAGGCGATAGCAAAATAATGCTAGATGCCACTCGCAAGTACAACCAAATGGGTGTTTTACCATTCGAATGCCTAAATGGAAGAGGCCGTGTTGTAGAAAAGAACAAGTATGGCTGGATTAGCTTATACCCCTCAAAACAAGCCAAATGTAACGTTTATACCGCTTTGGAAATCGAGAATGATGGGAATGCGAAGGGGCAGATGTCTATTATGTACAACCACAATTATGCGAATATAAAACGAAGCACCTTCTTTAATCTTAAGGATGACGAGTACACCAAAAATATACAGCAAAAAATTGGCGATTGTACAATAGACAGCTTGAATATTAAAAACCTTAAAGAAGGATTTGAAGATCCTCTCTCTTTTAAGTTTAGCTATAACATCCCAAACAAAGCGTCAGTTGCCGGAAACAACATCTTTATCAATCCATTTGTTTGGGATAGGCTTACCGAGAATATGTTTAAGCTAAAAAAGAGAACCTATCCTATAAACTTTGGATATCCTTGGCAAGAACGACATACAATTCAGGTTAAAGCACCTGCAGGGTATGTTCCAGACGAGCTTCCTAAGGATCTTGCAATTGGTACAAGCGATAAAGGAATCGTTCTAATAGTAAGCTATACGATGTCATCGGAAGGAGCGGTGCTTGTTAGCTGTGTAATTAATATTAACAAGACTCTCTTCTTACCTGAAGAGTACGAAGAAGTGAAGGAGCTTTTCAATAAAATAGTAGAAAAGCAAGCCGAAATGATATCATTTAAAAAAGCCTAAAGGATGCTAAAACGTATTGTAATAACAACATCGCTGCAGCTCCTGTTAGCTGCAGGTGTTGCTGCGCAGGCAAAGTATCCTGTAAGCGAAATTCCAGATTCGCTATCGAAAGGAGCAATAGCTGTTGTTCGAGATAATAGTAGAGAAATAACGCTTAATGGCGATAGAGGTTTTGTAGTTAAGGAATATTCGGCCATTACCATATTTTCTGAAAAAGATAAGGAGTTTGGGTATTACGTACAATTCTACGATCCCTCCTATAGGATAACAGATTTTAAGGGCACCGTTTACGATCAGAATGGTAAGCGTATAAAAAAGATTTCGGAGTCGGACTTAGTAGACCAGAGCTTAACATCCAGCTCTAACTTGTTTGATGAAAATCGTGTAAAGTTCTATAAGTACGATTCGCCCACCTATCCATTCACGATTGTTTACGAAACGGAAAAAACATCGAAGGTTTTGATGAACCTACCATCATGGCATGCCTATCCAAATTCTGATATGGGGATACAGAAAAACTCCATTAAGTATGTTTATCCCGATAACCTTACCCTAAAGTATAAGGTGTATGGGGTAGATGCAAAGCCAGAGGAGTCGGTAGAAAATGGAAAGAAAGTCCTCACCTTCCAAATGAGTAACCTAAAGCCCATAAGCAATGAGGTTTACCTACCATCAATTTGGAGGATAGCCCCATTTGTAGATTTTAGCATCGGACAAATGCGTTACGATTCATTTAGCGGATCGACAGACACATGGGAGCAGATGAGCTCATCTTTTTATCAGCTGTTCAAAGATAGAGACGACGTAAGCGATGCGCTTAAGTCGAAATTCGAAAAGCTAAAGGGGAAGCCTGAAGAGGAAGTGTTGGAAGCCGTGAGGAAGTACCTTGATGAGAATACCAGGTATGTTAGCATACAGCTCGGAATTGGTGGCTATCAACCGTTTAAGGCGAGTGTGGTAGAACGCACAGGTTTTGGCGATTGTAAGGCACTTGCCAATATGGCCTATACGCTCTTAAGATGTGCCGGAGTAAAAAGCTACCATACCTTAATACAGATGGATGGACAAGATGCCGTTGATCCTAGCTTTGCAAAAGACTACTTTAACCATGTGATCATAGCAGTTCCTCGACAAAAAGATACGCTTTGGATGGATTGTACCGCTCCGAGGTATAATACAGGTTATCTTCCATCGTCAGACAGAGGCTGCCATGTCCTGCTGCTATCAGAAAGCGGAGAGAAGCTAGCAAAGACCCCATCGGTAAGCTATACCAACAACAAAAAAGGTAGGTCAATACTATTTGAGATAGATAGAGAAGGCAATGCTAGCGGTAAGATTACAACACAAGCGCAGTGCGAGTTTGGCGAAAAATACCTGCATAGGCAGTATGAAAGTGTTGACGACCAGAAGAAGATTATTACTGAAGCACTGCCATTCTCGAATCCCGAAGTCTCTAATATAACCTATAAGAACAGCGGAAATTCAGAGTTGCAGATCCAGGAATGCTTTTCGGTAAAGGCATCCAAGTACTGTTCTGTGGTAGGTAAGCGGATGTTCGTGCCAGTTATTCCAATAGAACGGAATAGGATGCTACCTAAAATAGAGAAGCGTAAATTTGATATAGACCTTGATCTTGGTTACACATCAACAGATACGCTGGAGTTTAAGCTCCCCGAAGGCTACAAAGTGGAAGTACTTCCATCGGAGGTTGCTTTAAATAGCGAGTTTGGGACGTACACGCTTAAGTGTAAGGTAGATAATGGAGTGCTTAAAGTATTCAGACAAACACAAGTAAAGGAAGGTTTGTATAAAGCAAGCAAGTATCCCGAATTATACGACTTCTTTAAAAAGATGAGCTTGAACGACGGGAGCAAGGTAATACTGATAAAAGAAGGAGCATAAGCCATATTAGATGGCATATAAAAGCGGAGGCATCGTAACTGATGGCCTCCGTTTTTTTTATTAGGCACAAGTTTAGGACAATTTTACAATATGGATACTAAAATGATGTAACGAATCGAAAGCTTTAACGTCATATAGGCAGTAAAAGCAGGGGTAACTATTTCGAACTTAAAGTCTAGTAAAAGCTTCGAAATTAAAAGATGGAGGAGCAAGTTTGTTTGTATTAGTAAGCTGTTGTTGCCCTGTAAAAGTACCTTTAAGGGTGTTTTAGCAAAGAATGGGCGCTATTATATGTTAACAATAGCTACGAATTTGCAATGAATTGGACGAATTTGGTTGCAAATCAAAACAGATCAAAGTTGTTGAAATGAAATATGTTACGAGATAAAAGGTAATAAACGAAGTAGTGTTAGTGTAGGCATTTATCTCTTAAAGATTATTAATCTGCAAACGAATGTGTTTTAGATTGAAATAAAATAGGTTTCTTTGCATTGCAATGTAAAACAAAAAACATCTCATAAGATTACAATGTGTAATCAATGTTCGGAGTTTTTCATTTCGGAATTAGTAAAAGGTTTAGCTATAAAAAAGAACAATTACAGAAGGACGTGTTAACAACATTGTTTAGTCGATTTGCTGTTAAGGCTCCTTCTTTAAAAAAAGGTTTAGTATGAAGAAGATTGTACTAGTTTTTTCAGCAGCGCTTATGCTATGTGGTTTTTCAGCAAAAGCAAACAACAATGTTTTAGAAGGACAGCTAGTTCGTCAAACATTGCTTAGCAAAGATGTAAAAGCGCTAATGGTAACCGACGAAGATGGAAAATCGCTACCGCTACGCATTGTTTACCAGAAGGATCTAACCAACACATTCGAAGTTTACGATCCAACACAAGAAAATTTGGTAATTGTAAAAGATGTTGATGTAGAATTAGTTGACGGAGCTTTAACCGCAACTGTAATGCTCAACGTTAATGGAAAGAGTAAGGTAAGTAAGGTTTACACAAAGGACGGCATTAAGGCTCCTTGGTATCCTTCAGTTAACTAAGGAATCTCAGTTTAACGGCGTAATGTCGAAAAGCTAATTCATAATAGATTTGTTTGTAGTAGTTTGTAGGGTAGGGACTTCGTGAGAAGTCCCTATCTTTTTTATATACAAAAGGCCAACACATCGCTGCGGTGGCCTCTTGTAACAGTAATTTATTGTTTAAAAGGTACAATACTCAAATATAGAACAATTAATTTTATTTGCAAAAATTAGCTTAAAAATATTTTGCATAAACCAATTTTGTTAAAGCGGGTGTTACCGCTTATTCTCCTCCGAAAAATTTACTTTTTGTATCGTCTTGTGTACTTTACTTGCTGATATAGACTATTTTACATGATTGGTGTACTAATTGTGTTCTTATAAAACACTTTTTATAGAGTAGCGATACAGAAGAATCGTAGCCCTTTTATTCCTTTGATTCACTCGAGCCAATTGACCTCAACCACGTATTAGGTAGAAGCATTTGAGCAAAAGAAAGCTAATGAGTATGACAAGCCAAATAGAAGAAAAGGAAAGCTATGAAATGGAAATGGGTATTTATTTTAATCACGGTAGGAATGTCGGCATGCGATATGATAGAGTACCATCCTTATGACGTATCGCTAAGTCGCAAGTATACCGATTTGAACAGGAAAAGTATGGAGCGAATTATTGCCACTCAGGGAACCGTTAGCAAGGGTGATACCATACGTTTTGCATTTATGGGCGACACGCAACGATCGTACGATGAAACGGTTGATTTTGTAAACGCCATTAATCGAAGGCACGATATAGACTTTGTTATTCATGGAGGGGATATCACCGATTTTGGGATGGCCAAAGAATACGTTTGGATTCACGATATTATGAAAAAGCTCAAGGTTCCCTACGTTGCTGTAATTGGGAATCACGACATACTTGGTCATGGTAAAGAGGTATATCAATCGATTTATGGAGATTATAACTTTTCGTTTGTGTATAAGCAAACAAAATTTTTATTTCTGAATACCAATGCGTTAGAGTTTGATTACTCTACACCAATTCCCGATTTTGGATTTATACAAAACGAGCTAAATCGTACCGATGAAGAGTACCAGCAAACAATAGTTGCCATGCACGTCCAACCGTACGACATCGAATTCAACAACAATACAGCATCCTACTTCCAGCAGCTGATTAGGCAGTTTAAGAACCCGTTATTCTGCATTCATGCCCATGCGCATGTACTAATGGCAAACGATTTTTTTAAAGATGGACTAATGTACTATGGTTGTGATGATATTCATGACAAGAACTATATGGTTTTTACAGTAGTTAACGGTAGCTATAGCTACGAGGTGGTTAAGTTTTAAGGTATAGTTAAAAGAGAAAGCTATAATGGAAAGAATAAATGGCCAAACAGTAAAGTTGGTTGTTGTGGTTTTGCTAATGGTTATCCCATTGCATAAGCTAAGAGCACAGATAGATAAAGAGCTAAAAGCAAACTATGTAAGCACATGGAGCAAGCTGATACCCACCCACATCAAGTTACAGTATGCAGGTGATATGGGAACCCTTTCGTTGGGTCCAGGCTGGGATTATGGCAAGCGGAAGCAGTGGGAAACAAATACCTACCTAGGGTTTATCAACGAATCGGGCGCTAGTCCTACCCACATAACATTTACGCTAAA
>Ga0209464_10000375_pt1 | contig 14472 bp, 5 predicted proteins | sample DOMMetBare1Fresh_2_FD_187473 | JGI IMG/M metagenome (GOLD analysis project Ga0209464, IMG submission 187473) | Wetland sediment microbial communities from St. Louis River estuary, USA, under dissolved organic matter induced mercury methylation -... | ecosystem: Environmental > Aquatic >... | reverse complement strand
CCTCCTGTGCGCCCATCTCTTCGGCATACTGCTTTGTTTGATCGAGCAAGCGTTGGGTACGCTCGTTTATCTTAACATTAGAGATTGCAGAGGCCAAGCTTTCTGCGGCTTTCGTCAGATAGTCTACCTTATAATCTTCGAGTACATTAAACGAGGCAACTTCGAGTACGCCAACCATCTCTTCGTTATTAAGAAGCGGTATAATTGCAAGGAAGTTGGGGTTTCTATCTCCTAGTCCAGAGGTTATAGCAAGGTAGTCTTGCGGTATTTCTGTAAGAATAATAGGAGCTTTCTCGTATATACATCTACCAATTAGGCCCTCTTCTATGGATAACCTTTTCTCCTGCATCTTCCTGCGGCTGTAAGCTACGCACGAAACAAGCTCTACATACCTTTCGTCCATCTGATCTTCATTAACGATAAAGATACCTCCCTGAACGATTTCGGCATAGGAAACAACCTCCTGAATAATGGTATCGCACAGATGCTTGATGCTCGAATTCTCCTTCCTTATTGCTTCATGAATGCGGGCATTCCCTGCAACCTTCCAGCTGTATATCTCCTCTTCGTGCCTACGCTTTTCTTCTGCTTCACGAGCGTCAATAAGGTTCTGCTTCATCTCCACCATTGCCTTACCAATAATATCTTGCTCGTTCTTAGCATCAATGCTTACAGCAAGATTCCCATGTCCTACCTCGTTAGCAAAGTAGGCCAAATGCTTCTGGCTTTCGGTTAGGACATTTAGAGCCGAAACCATAGATCCGATCTCATCGTTAGCTTGCACATCAACCGCTTTAGCTTGGGCTAAACGACCTTCAGCTATAAGCTGCAGCTGTTCGGCTGCCTGCACAATAGGGCGAGTAAGACGGCGAGATATTACGTTGGTTGCAAATACCAGAACAACTAGGCCTATGACTATCAATAGCACGGTTATAAGTGCCAGCATATGCGTTTCATGCAGCACCTTGCTGGTAGGTATGATTGTACAGTACGACCATGTGTACTTGGTCCCGTCGAAGGTTATAGGAACATAAACCTTGTAGCTTTGTCCTTTAAAATGGTTGGAGTACACGTAGGTAGAGAACTGCTCGTTCTTCTTAATACGCTCCAGCACTTCCTGCGTTTTATCGCCTTCATCGCTTACCTTTCCAACGTTTTCCTTATCCGAATGGGCTGCAACCAGTCCGTTCCCTGTTACAATCTTGCAAATGCCATCTTCGTCACTCATTGCTTCAGAAACAATCTTCCCAAAGAACTCTGTATTAAGCAAAAACCCAACAACACCTACAATCTTACCATCGAGCTCGAGCGGAACTGCAATGTTGGTAAGCCACATACCGTTAACAGGTATTGGATCGTTAACCCATGTTTCGCCAGTAGAACGAACATACTTGTAGCCAAGCTCGTTTTCTACCTTTTGAAGCATTGACGCTTTGTCGATTCCTGCTTGAGTGGTATAGATGTAGCGCTGCACATTAGAGGTATCGTTCATCTTAAAATCTTCGATAAACCACACAGCGCAAATGTCGGAATCTTCCTTTGCAATATGTTCAATAGTATTTTTGTAGAGATCGAACTTAAGATCGCCCATGCCGGCTTGGCTTTCGAAGCTGCTGGTAAGCATCTTCAGCGCACTGAGCTTCTTGTTCACAAAGTCGATTGCCTTGTAGGCATTCTCTTTACCTGTAGAAATGGTAGATTTTTCGGCGTAACCCAGAACAATGCTACGCGATCGTAAGGAGACAACTGTAAGTAGTACAATTAAAATAATCCCAGCAGCCCCAACAATAGTCAAATTTATCTTTACCCTAATACTACTATTAAGGTAAAATTCCTTCAGCCTGTTTATCATCCCTTAAAATTTTACTAACGCCAAAGGTAAGTGTAGTTACCTTACGTCGTCTTGTTTTTTAATAATATTAACATAATAACTTATTTGTTAAGCTCGGCCATAGCGCACCCCTTGCTATCGCTGCAATTTGCTATGCAATGAAAGGTTTTAGTAAAAATTGGGAGCTCTCCGAAAAGAGCTCCCGAGTGGGCCTAACTAATAAAATATAATATATGGAAGGATTAATCAGCCAAGTAAGGGTTGTTGACTACCGCTTCTTTGGGGAATCGCACAATATACCTTGGGTCGTTTTGCTGAAGTACGAAGGTTTCGCCATCGTAGGTTTTGGTAATTGATGGCTTCCCATTACGCTTCAGATCAAACCATCTGAACCCCTGAAATGCAAGCTCACGATTACGCTCTGCAAATACCTCCTGCACAAATCCATCCTTATCCATAGCATCAATAGCTAACGCACGTTGGCTGTAGTAGCTAGGTTTTAACCTCGACTTAAGCAGCTCTTTTAGTGTGCTCTTAGCATCATCGAGATTACCTCCACCCTGTGCTATAGCCTCGGCTTTAATAAGGTATAGCTCAGCTGTACGCAAGCTTACCTTATTGTCGTTTCTTCCGTTCATTTTAACCTTGTACCTGCTTCCGCTCGAACGGTATAGTGCATTAAAGCGAAGGTCGTTTGCCTTATCGTATGCTGCCACCAACGATGCCGAAACGGCTAGCGTTGAAGAGTTATCAAGCGTGTAGGTTTGCTCTAGAGCAAAAATGTTTTCAACAGATTTGTAGCTATAGGGCATTACTGCCGATGCAGAGTTCAGGTCCTCGAGCTTGCTGTTAATAGCAAGTGCCTTTTGGGCAAACTCCTGAGCTTTTGCATAGCTTCCCATGTAAAGGTAAGCACGTGCAGCAAAGCCATATGCCGATACTTTAGAAAAACGGTAGTTGTACCCTTTAGGCTGCTCGCTCACATTTAGCAACGCAGTTCCCGATTCTATATCTGCCAAAACTTTACTGTAAACAGCCTCTACGCTCGATGGCTTATTGCGCTTTTCGAGATCGTTATCGAGATCGGATATGGGTACACCGCGCATGGTTGCTGCTGTAGCTGGATTGTAGTGATCCGCATAAAGGTTTACAAGATTAAAGTACATGTAAGCTCTTAGAAGGTAAGCTTCACCAACCAGCTGGTTAACTTCGTCGGTTGTACCTTCGGTTATATCTGCCTTATTTTTAATGATATGGTTGGCATAGAATATAACCTTGTAAAACTTTTGCCAAGGTGTTTCTATGGTACTTGCATCTGGCGACACAACATTCCAAATATAGATATCCTTATAAAATGGGATGTATGAATCATCAGAAGGAACAAACTGAGCCTCGTCGCTTAAGAATGCCGAGTACGATCTGTCAACAAGCTGGCTATTGTAGGCATCGGTTATAAGTGCCCTATACTCACTATACGTTTTAGGAATGGCCTTTCCTACAGGCTCAACATCCAAAAAGCTATCGCACGAAACCGCCATAAATGCAGCAAAGAGCGGGAGTAGTATATGCTTTATCCTCATGGTTCAAATTTTAGAAGTTGATATTAAGACCTGCCGTAATGGTACGAGGCATTGGCTGTGCGTAGATATTTCCGTAGGTCTCTGGATCGAAAAATCCGCTAAAGCTGGTACCAAATACAAATGGATTACGAGCTTCGAGGTTAACCTTTACACCCGAAAGCTTAAGCTTGCTAACTAGCGATGTTGGCAGCTCGTAGCTTAGTCGGATGCTGTTTACTCGCACGTAGCTAATCTGCTTGTACCAGATATCGAGGCTAGAAAAAAGGGTGCTCGATAGCTCCCCCTCGGTTAGGAAGAAGTACTCGCTGGCTCTTGTTCCTCCATAGGTATTTTCGCCTACAATTGCAGGGTACTTCCCGTTCGGGTTTGTAGCCGACCACACATCGTAAACTCGGGTTGTGGTATTTAGTCCTCTATCAAACTTGTTCATGCTGTAGAATGGAGTCTCTTTAACCCACTGCTTAAGGTTAAAGCTCATCGAAATATTAAGCGAGAGTCCCCTGTACTTAAAGGTGTTGATTAAACCACCACTAAGTTTAGGATCGGTAGATCCCATGTAGCTGTAAGACTCGCGCAGCTCTTTAGGAGAAAGCTTCGAGTAGGTTAGCGGAGGATAATCCCAAGGTACATCAAGCTTAAAGAACTCCTTAAAAGCTACCTTCTTACCATCCTTCCAGAACATAGGGTAGCCATCGCTATCCAAACCTGCTGTTTTGAAAGCAAAGATTGCATTAACAGGGTATCCTTGTATGGATGGAGTGCGCTCATCATCGCGCTGCTGGTACTTATCAACATTGTTGATGTTCTTCGAAATGTTGAAGTTGGTTGTCCACGAGAAGTCTTTGCCCTGAATATTTCTGGTTGTTACGTTTACCTCAATCCCCTTGTTGGTTACCTGAGCCCAGTTTTCGGAGGCAAAGCTAAAGCCAGTTTCGAGAGGAATAGAGCGTAGCCCTATCAAATCGCTAGACACTCTTTTATACACATCAACGCCAACTAAGATCCTGTTCTTTAGCACACCAAAATCCAAACCAGCATTCCATGTCGAGGTTTTTTCCCAACGTAGCAATCCATTTGGTGGATTCTCGACAAGAAGCCTATCCTCGGTAACGCCGGGTAGAATGGTTGCCGTGTCATACTTACCAATTAGGAATGGTGAGGTTGTTTTATCAATATTACCTTGTAGTCCGTACGATGCACGAAGTTTAAGGGTGCTCAACCAGCTTAGGCCTTTCAGCCAGCTCTCTTCGAGCACATTCCATGCACCACCAACCGACCAAAGTGGGAGGTACTTATACTTAGGATCTACCCCGTATAGGTCCGAACCATCGTAACGAATACTTCCAAAAACGGTGTACTTACGATCGTAGGTGTACGATGCGGTAGAGAAGAATGAGACAAATGCATTCTCCGACATTGTTTTACGAAAGAGAGGGTACTCCTTTTCGTACTTTTCGTCGGGGAAAATAACAGGCGTTGTAACCAACGTACGCGAGTTGTAGCCATATCCAGCAGTATTCACCCTACGGTTGTAAACCCTGCGAAGCTCGTTACCAACCATAATATCCAGCTCATGCTTATCGCCCAGCTGCTTGTTAAGCTCAAGCATATTCTTCCAGTTCCACTGGTTCGACTTATCTTCGCCGTTCTTAATTACTCCACCTTCTGGGATGTAGTATGCCGCATTTCCGTTGGCATCTAGGTAGTAGCTGCGCGATCTGGCCAACCTAGAGTAGTACGAGCTACCAAGTGCAACCTGTTCGGTATTAGCTATATCGTACTGCATACCAAACTGCGAGGTAAGCTTCAAATCCTTAACAATATCCCAACGAGCATCGAAAATGGAGTTTATGCTATTCGTTTTAAGGATGTTTGACGTATTCTCACGCTCTTCAATGGCGTTATAGTCAACGTACTTATCTGCTTCAACTCCACTTAGCGGATCGTACACAAACTTGCCAGCATCATCCTTTATTCTTTGGTAAGGATTAGCAATTCTCGAGTATCGGCTAGGATTGGTTATGGAGTTGGTACCAGTTAGGTACGACGATTGCTTCTTTTGCGTTGTGTACACCGACACACCTACATTTAGGCGACTGGTTAGCTGGTAGTCGGTTTTTAGGGTGATGTTAAAACGGTTAAGCGAGGTTCCTTTTGTAGCACCATTCTCGTCGTAGTAACCTACCGAGAAGTAGTACTTTGCACGATCATCGCCACCCGATATGCTTAAGCTATGCTCCTGATTAAAAGCAGCACGGTAAAGCTCCTTACCCCAGCTGGTGTTGGTAGCACGAAGCGACGAGATAGCCGCTTTAGTACCTGCCGAAAGAGCATCGTAGCCACCTGCTTGGTAAGCTGCATACTCACCAGCACCATTCAGAATACGAGCAACCTCTCCCTTATCGTTACGATAGGTTAGGTCATCACGAAGCGCAAGGGCAAGCTCCAAATCAACCTTTTGGTCTGAATTAAGCAAATGCAGCTTGTCAAAATCAGGACGCAAGGTTACCGAATAGTTGGAGTTAAGGTTGATATCCATCTTGCCCTTACGTCCTTTCTTGGTAGTTATAACAATAACACCATTTGCCGCACGAGTACCATAAATTGCGGTAGCAGCGGCATCCTTAAGAATGGTTATATCAGCAATATCGTTGGGGTTCAATCCGGCAAGCGAAGAGTTCACCAAGTTATCCACATTCTGATCCTTCATATCAGGAAGACTGGTACCATCCAGCGGCATCCCATCAAGTACCCACAATGGATCTTGGTTTCCGCTAAGCGAAGCAGTACCACGAATACGAATACGTGCTGGTGTGCCAGGTGCTCCAGAAACAACGGTTGTTTGAACACCCGCAATTTGCCCTGTTAGCATCTGGTCGATGCTAGCAACGCCCGACTGCTTAATGTCTTTCGTTTCGATCTTAGAAACAGACGAGGTCAGCTTTCGTTGCTTAATATTCTGGTAACCTGTAACAACCACCTCGTCAATTGAGGTATTGGCTTCGTTAAGCTTAACAGAGATAAAATCTTTTCCGGCCACGCTAACCTTTTGGGTTTCGTAGCTAATAAAGCTAACCGTTAAGGTGGTTACATTCTTGGGAATAGTAATCGAAAAGCTACCATTGATATCTGAAACAGTACCAATGTTGTAGTTGGATATTACTCCCTTTAAACCTGTCTCCGCTCCGATTGTCTGATCGACAAATATCGAGGCACCAGGTAGTGGTTCTCCCTTTGCACTTGTAACCTTCCCTTTTACAATTCGGGTTTCTTGCGCCCAAATAGTAATCGGAAGAATTAGGAACAAAAGCACAGCCAGCTTTTGCACCGATTTCAATAGATTTGGTTTAGACATATTATAGTAGTTTACTGTCTGAGTGAGCTATTTATACGTAGCAGCAAATCCTCGTAGTGGTTTTGCGTGTTAATATCTCCTGTTTTTACCTTTAGCTTAAGCAGCTTCTCTATTTTAAGCAGCTCGCCTCTTTTTACCGAAAGAGCATCGAGCATGCGCTCTGGTCCTGTATAGATGCGTTCCGACTCTAGCGAGTGTTCGTGGTTTGCTTCTGCATGACAGCAAGCCAAGCCACAAGCTTGCATCCCCCATTGCAGCTCTCCATCTCGTAGCTTCTTCTTCTCCTTCGATACGGCATTCCTGTCGCATGCTATGATAAGCGCATCAACGTAAGCTTTTTGCGTAGCTCTTTCGTTTACATCAAGAGCTACCCCTCTACTTGTCTTGGCAAACAATGCGGCATCAATATCTGCAAACATCTCCGAGGCAGTATAAGCCTTAGCTCCATTCTGAGCCTCGTTTTCCATCATCCTGGTAATACGAACGTTGTCAAGCAAATCCCAAATTACGTACGACTGCGCGTTGCGGAATGCTGCACTTGGCGAGTACTCGTTGTACCCATCTGGTGATATCTTTACTGGATATATGTAGCTGTATGCCGGACTTTTAAACAACCATTCGGGCATGGCAATAACATTTTTAAGCAGGTAGGCTACGGCCTCCTTTTGCTTTTCGCGCTCTACAAATGTGTAGGTTTGCTTACCATCGCCCAAAACGGTGCTGTTGATATAAATTCCTCCAATATTAGCGAGTACGTGGTACGAAAACATATACCACTGTCCTATTATGGCGTTTGCTAGCATACCTGCCTGAAGGTAATTATCGCCCTCTTTGGTGGTCCAGCTTACGAGATTGGGCATAAGTCGCTTAAGATTCTTTAGCCCGTACTCACTGGCCTTTACCGAATTATCGCCCAAATCTTCGGTTTGAGCTCTTGGATCAACCGCCGTACGCATATCCTGCGTTGGAAGGTAGGTTAGGTACGGATTTTTGGCTGCTCTTGTAAGCAGCTGGTCGGCTAAACGTTCATCTTCAAACGGATTTTCCTTGCCGTAGTACCTGTAACCCCACTCGATGGCAAGCTTATCGTACAGCCCTATTTTTGGGGTAATACACTTAACGCCATCTTCGGGCTGCGCGACATAATTAAAGCGCGCATAGTCCATTATCGACGACGCTGTTGCATTTCGTTCGGCGAAAGACGGATTGCGGAGCGAATCAACAGGGTAGAAAGCCGAAGCTCCCATGTTGTGCTTTAGTCCAAGCGTATGCCCCACCTCGTGCGACGAAATAAATCGTATCGCTTCGCCCATATGATCGTCGTCAAAGCGGTTAGCCCTCGACTTACTATCAATAGCACCTGTTTGCACTCGCATCCACGACTGAACTGCGGTCATAACGTTATGCCACCATACAACATCGGCCTCTATTATTTCGCCCGATCGTGGATCGGAAACAGATGGCCCCATAGCGTTAGCCATATCTGAGGCTGCATAAGCTATCGACGAGTAACGAACATCATCTATATCAAATTCCTTATCGTCGTCGGCAACTACCTTGGCAACTATCGCATTTTTAAACCCAGCCTGCTCAAAGGCTGCCTGCCAGTCGTGCACACCTTGTACGATATAGCTGCGCCACTTTTCGGGTGTCGATGGATCGATGTAGAATACAATCGGCTTTACTGGCTCTACAAGCTCTCCTCTAAGGTAAGCCTCCTTATCTTTTGGCTCTAACCTCCAACGGGTTATTAGCATACGCTTATCGAGCTGATGCTGATCGTCGTTAAAGTACCACCTTTTGGTGGCAAAGTAGCCTACGCGCGAATCCTCAAAACGTGGTACCATTGGCTTTTCGGGCAGTAGCACCAGGTTGGAGGTTACCTCTACTGTTAGGCGGGCGTTTGTTTCGGCTCCGGGAATGTTGGTGGTTAAAAGCGATTTTACGGTTATGTTGCTAGGAAAACTTTTTGCGCTAGCAATGTAGGAGTATTCGGTAAGCGGACTAGTTCCTAATCCAGTCATCCCGAAAACGTTATTAAAGCTTTTCTGATCGCCGTTATATACCTTATTTATTTTTACTAGCACTGCGCTACTATCGGCATTATAGGCTTCTATCTTAAAGTATTCGAGAATGTTTGGAGCAAAGTTGTCGGCTACACTTCTGGCAATCTTATCGCCTGTTTTTACCTCTACAAACGACTTATCGCTTTCGACAAAAATTTTGCCATGCTCCTTGCTTAAGGTAAATCGTACCAGCAGGTTTTCGAAGTTCATCCCCTTATTGATCCCTGCATCGTTTAGTGCTGCTGGTACTTTAGAGAGCTTATTTACAATAAGCATATCTCTGTTTAGCAACGATTTGGGGATTAAAAAGTAGAAGTCATTTTCCTTCTTGTAAATGGTAAACATGCCGCTATCGGCTGCTGCTCCTTTTACCAGCTCTTCGAACTTTGTGGTTTTAGTTGAGGTTGTATCTACCTTCTTTTTCTTCCAAAATAGCAGCTTACCAGCCTCGGCTTGGTTAAGGCAGCATGCCATTAAGAGTACAATTAGAAATATCTTCCCTACGTTTTTTTGCGTTCTCATTAGGCGTTTTAAATACAGATGTTGCTGCCAAAATATGGCGTAATTGCTTCAACTCAAACATTGTTGGCACGAAATGGGAGTTTTAAGGATCGAATGTGGAAACTTAGGGTGCAAAGTGGCGGCTACTTTTTCGATTGGCACACCTATTCGATTAAATAACTACTTGTGATTCAAACCGTAATAAACCAAGGTTACTAAAGCTTTAGCAGCGGAATTTTGGCATAGTACCAACCATTCTCCACGATAAAATGGCACTTCCTATCGCTCAAGTAGCTGTATCGTTTAACTAGGTTATCAATGCCTTTTCCGGTGCTCTCCACTACGTTGGTTCGTGGGTTTAAGGTGTTGGCAACAACTACATATTCGCCTTCGTGGTATAGCTTTACTATAAGTGGCGATGTAGTGCTAGACATGTTATGCTTGATGCAGTTTTCTACCAGCGTTTGTATGGATAGCGGCGGAACCCCTAATCCTGGTTGTGGGTGTATATCCGACTGCATTTGTATTCCATCTCCAAATCGGATGGTTTGAATGGTTACATAGTTGTACGTAAACGCAATTTCGCTGGCTAGCTCTACCACGTTTCTATTCTCGGTTTCGAGTAGGTATCGGTACTGAGACGAGAGCGATTGCGTAAAGGCTACTGCTCGTTGCTGATCGCGCTTTATCAGGGCTACCAGCGAGCCCAACGAGTTGAACAGAAAGTGTGGGTTTACTCCGCTCTTCAGGTTTTCGAGCTTAGAGGCTATCATCTGCTTATGCTGCTGTTCCGACTGAAGCTCGAGCCTCAGCAGGTTTTTCTCGGTTTCTTGCCGCCTCTGGAATTCTCGCTTCCAAACGATAATCCCCATAACTATAAAAAGCACAAGAAGAAGCAATGGTAAGACAATAAGCAACAGTAAGTTGCGCTGTGTTTTTCGTAAAAACTCTTCGAACTCAAGGTTCGGCACATTAATCGAAATAAGCACACGATCGTCTCCCAGCGAGTCGGCATAGGTATGCCTGTAAAGCTTCATGTTGAGGTAAGGCGAGAAGAAATCACGCTGAATGATGCCTGTATCTACAATACCTTCATTTAGAGCAAGGCTCTTCATCTCCTCATCCTTCTTTCCAATGAGCGACTCGTCGGGATGGTACAGCGTTAACCTACTTGGAGTAACAATGGTTGTGTACGAGCTGTTGAGCTCGCGTATTGGCCTGAATCCATGCTGAAAAACAAACAGGTCAACTGCAACTCCGTATGTTCTGGAACCATCGTTGTTCGATCTGTAGATAAGCAGTAGGGGTCTTTTTGCTGTACTATCAAACAAAAAGCCAGTACGAACTTCGCCCTTTTTTATGGTTGGGATACCATTGCAAAGGCCATGAATGGTACGCTTCATGGCAACTTGGCTTGCTGCATCTTTAGCCCTAACCCAAGTCGCAACAACCGAGCTGTCGGCAACAAAAAGGCCTTGCATTATTTTAAAGAATTGGGCCGAATTACCTAAAGTTGCCCTATCAGCCGATTCGAGCAGCTTAAGGCTACGAACGTAGTCGTTTAGCCGCCCTCTTACAATGGTAAAGTTGTTGTTGGCAATACGCTCGCCATACTCGTTGGCTTTTGCACGTGCCTGACGGTAAACCTTCTGCTGCACGCTAATACCAGCAATAAGAAGCGCCACCATTATAGCTAATCCAACCGCTACAATAGTAGATATTTGCTTGTACTCTATTCGTTTAGCCATTTCTTAAAATCGTTAGCCCGCGCATAGCTGATAATTACGTTCTCTTCGGTTTCGGGATTTAGCTTAACTTTAATTCTGCTTTTAGAGTACGGCAGCAGCTCCTTAACGCTATCAATATGAGCATAGTACTTTCGGTTTAACCTAAAAAACGACTTGGGATCAAGCTCTTCTGCTAGCCGGCTAAGGGTGGAATCGTAGAAATACTTCCTTCCATCTTTGGTATAGGCAAACAGGTGCTTGTTATCGGCCATAAAGTATGCTATTTCGTCAGACTCGACAGGCTTCTGAACAGCTCCCATGGTAAGTATAAAGCGTTTCTTGTACTTCGAAGTAACGCTATAGCTCTGCCTTCGCAAATACTCCATAAGCTGCTCTACGGGTAGGCTTGGCGCGAAGCTTAGAGCCCTATACTTAGCAAGTGCCTTTTCGAGCTGATCGGGCTGTACTGGTTTTAGTAGGTAGGATATGCTGTTAAAATCGAATGCTTTTATGGAGTAGGTGTCAAAAGCTGTAGTAAAGATAATTGGGACGGCAACTTCAACCTCGTCGAATATCGAAAAGGAGAGCCCATCGCTAAGCTGTACATCTAGAAAAAGAAGGTCGCAAGCATTACTTTGCAGCCACTCGATGCTGGCTGCTACGCTATCAAGCTTTGCCATAACCTCAACTGCGGGATCAATCTCATGGAGCATATCCTCCAGCTCCTGCGCCAACAAGCTTTCATCTTCTACAATTACAACTTTCATAACAACAGCCTTTTGAACCGCAAAGGTATAATTATTTAGCCCATTTACCTTCCTATTTGTGGATAATGAAAAAGGGGCTGTCCAGAAAGTATCGCGTATCACAATATGCGTATGGCGACAAGCCATTCTGCATTACAGCAGACTAAAGTAGCATTTTCGTGCTACGTGAGTCGTGTGTCTTGCTACTTTTTAGACAGCCCCTCTGATTACAGACCTTACCTAGAAAACTCATCGTCCTATTCTAAAGGACGCCTTTACTAAAAATATGTTGTATGGGTATGCTGAGAACAGATCACCCAAATCTTTAGAAACCTGCGCACGTCCTGATCCTGTGCTATAGCTGCGATTTTGCGACCATACCAAGAATATGGTGTTGCCAGGAACGTACTCCCACCTTACAACCATATTCGAAAGAAACTCAGTTGAAGTAAAGTTGGGGTTATCGAGTTCAAACTGCCCTACGCCCTGCTCTTTAATGGTGTAGCTATCATCTGCGCTACTGTAGCTTATATCCGAAGGGTTGTAAAGCTTAAATCTCTCGCCATATCTGGAACTTTTAACCTTATCGGCACGCTTAAACTCGCTGTAGCTGCCGGTTGCAACAAATGGCTGCCCCCAGTACTGCACGCTTAGCTCGGGTGTTATGTTCAGATTTACACGTAATGATACCCTAAACACGCGCTGGTCTATCTTGGCCAAAACGTACTGCTTGGTACTTCCTACATCTACTTGATCTACATACTGAAGTTCATTTATCTCCTTGTAAAAGCCTGGCATTACCGATACGTTAAGGTACGATGCAGGACGGTAGGTTACGCCTACTCCCATATCAACCCAGCTATCCGAACCGTTGGACATTGAACGACCAAACGATGGGTTCACCTCAAAGCTTAGCTTCTTCCCTTCGTCGGTGTTAAAGTAACCCCACAGGTTAAAGTAGTCGTCCATTTTTACAGAAGGTCCTCCTCGAAGTAAATCGGTAGAAAGCTGCGCAAAGTTAAAGTTGGTGCCCATTCCCATACTCCAGAGGTTTTTAAAGGTTATGTGGGCATTGATATTTCCTCCAATACCTTTATACTCGCCTCCATAGCTCCAGCTTGCCCACTGGTTAAAGTTAAGGTTGGCCGATCGCATGATACCTTTGGGTTTTGTGAAGCGATAGCCCATCCAGTATATCTGCATTATATCATCTACACTTCGTACAAATCCTAAATCGTTTACTTCTAGCTGTGGCGATTTCCAAAGGGTGCAGAACATAAGCCTAAACTTGCCCGACTCCTTACTTACGACCACCTTACCTCCGTTACCAAGCAGCGAGGTGCGCGACGAATCTACCGATAGGTGCGATGCATCTGCTCGTTGAAAGTAATGACCAGCACTTCGTTGGGTATTAATGATGGCCTCTTTGCTTCCTTGTACGTAGCTAAAGTAGGTGTTAATGTTTAGCGACCACTTTTTTTCGTTGAAGTACTGCAAGAAGTTAACGCCTCCTGTTGTTGCGCTCCTATGCAGATAATCGAGCTGCGATGCATCCAAATCGCGAATGGTTGATGTTACAATTCCTCCGAATTGGGTGTTGGCGTTATTAAGCTCTTGGGTTACCCTTGCTACTGCATAGTTGGTGAGCGGCTCTACTTCCATTCTTTTTCGACTGGTTCCGTTATCTATAGAGGCAAACTCTCGGGCTGTTACAGCTTCCATAATACCAACTGATAGCCCTTTTGATGTTCTTCCGGATATCTTTGCGGCTCCAATTATTCGGGTAAAGTCCGATCTCTTCATGTACTCATTATCGGCCAAATCTGGACTGTAGTGCGGTTTGCGCCCAATTCTTCTTGTGTAGAAAAGGGTTTCTGAGCCTATATCGCCATCGCCCACTCCTACTCCAAAGCTAAAGATGTTGCGCCCTTCTATGAAGAATGGCCTTCTCTCCTGTTGAAATATTTCGTAAGCAGAGAGGTTAACCTGCGATGGATCGGCATCTACCTGTCCAAAGTCGGGATTTACGGTTAGATCGGTTGTCCAGTTGTTGCTTAAGCCTATCTTGGCATCAAATCCTACCTTAAGCTTATACTCATGCCCATCCTTTCTAAACGGATCGTCTGGCTCCTTCTTGTACTTATCAAGCTGACCAACTACGTATGGGGTTATGCTAAGAGGGAGCTTCGATTCCAGCTTCTCCTTCCAGCTCATACGCCCAAGATTGGCATTCCAACCTTGCTGCTCTCTACTCATCGGCTGCCAATGGTCGGTTTCCTGTGTTCGGTATATTTTACGGGTAACTTCAAATCCCCATTCCGAGTTGGCTGCTGGCTTAAATCTTAGCTCCGATAGTGGTATTTTCATCTCGGCATACCAGCCCTTTGAATCCTTTGATGTTTTTACCCACCAAATAGGATTCCAGTTGCTATCGCTGCCGTTGTTATCCGACGATATGTAGTCGTACTTTACGCCTGCCGAGCTGGTGTAAAAACAAAACCCTGTAATATGATCGTTGTAGCTATCTAGCTCTACTCCTACATTATCGCCCATAAGCTGGTCGCGCCTCGAAAGTATGTGCGACATCTTTGCGGGCTCGCTATCAAAGCAACGTATGGCAACGTAAATGAAGTTATCGTCATGGTAAATCTTAAAATCGGTTTCCT
>Ga0209464_10000374_pt1 | contig 14536 bp, 15 predicted proteins | sample DOMMetBare1Fresh_2_FD_187473 | JGI IMG/M metagenome (GOLD analysis project Ga0209464, IMG submission 187473) | Wetland sediment microbial communities from St. Louis River estuary, USA, under dissolved organic matter induced mercury methylation -... | ecosystem: Environmental > Aquatic >... | reverse complement strand
GCGGCGCGCCGGCTCACGGCGGCCGGGCGGGACGCCTTCGCCGCGCTGGTCCGCGCCCTCGCCGCCGCGGGCGAGCTCGCCGGCGCCGGGGCGACGGGGCGCATCCTCGCGAGCCCGCTCCTTCGCGCCCGGGAGACCGGGGCGCTGCTCGGCGCCGCCACGGGGGCTCCGGTGGAGGAGGAGCCGGCCCTCGGGGCGGGGGCGTCGAGCGGCGCGGAGCTGCTCGCGCTCGCGCGCCGCGCCGGGCCGGGCGCGGCGCTGGTCGGGCACAACCCCGAGATCGCCGACGCGGTCTCGCGCGCCGCGGGCCGCGACCTGCCGGTGCCGCCCGGCGCGATCGCCGCGATCGATCTGGACGCGGCGGGCCCGGCCCGCCTCGCCTGGCTCCGGCCGCCCTGACGGCCGAGCGCGGTCTCTTGCTACACTCGGGCGGCCATGGGCGCCCCCACCCCCGCCGCGCCGCGTCCGCCGCTCCCGCCGCGGTTCGTTCAGGAGCTCGACACGCTGGTGCGCGCGCGCTACCCGCTCGTCTGGCTCGTCACCTCCGAGGAGCAGCGCGCCGAGGCGCTCGTCGGGGAGCTCGCGGCGACCCACGGCAAGGACGCGCTGCGCTGGTCGGTGGCGAAGGGGTTCCGCCGGCTCGGCGCGGCGCGAGCGGGTGCGGTGCCGGAGGACGCGAAGGAGCCGCTCGCCGCCCTCGCCGCGATCGAGCAGCTCGCGGAGCCGTCGCTCGTGCTCCTCGAGGACTTCCACCCCTACCTCGCGGACCCGGCGGTGGTCCGCGGCCTGCGCGAGCTGGGCCACGCGCTCAAGGCGACGTACACCACCGTGCTGCTCGTCTCGCCGGTGCTCGCCATCCCGCCCGAGCTGGAGAAGGAGATCTCGGTCCTCGACCTGCCGCTCCCCACCCACGCGGACCTCTTCCAGCTCCTCAAGGAGATCGTCGCGGTCGTGAAGCGGAACGAGCGCGCCAAGGTGGAGCTCTCGCGCGAGGACGTCGAGCAGCTCCTCAAGGCGGCCCAGGGGCTCACGCTCGCCGAGGCGGAGAGCGCGTTCGCGAAGGCGATCGCCCACGACGGGCGGCTCTCCCGCGACGACGTGTCGCTCGTGCTCGAGGAGAAGCGCCAGGTCATCCGCAAGAGCGGGCTCCTCGAGTACACGCCCGCCGACCAGCGGCTCGCCGACGTGGGAGGGCTCGCCGAGCTGAAGCGCTGGCTCGACCGGCGCGGCGCGGCGTTCTCCGAGGCGGCGCGGGCCTTCGGGCTGCCCGAGCCGAAGGGGCTGCTCCTCCTCGGCGTGCAGGGCTGCGGCAAGAGCCTCACCGCGAAGGCCATCGCCGCGCAGTGGAAGCTCCCCCTGCTCCGCCTCGACATGGGGCGGATCTTCTCCTCGTTCATCGGCTCGTCCGAGGAGAACCTGCGCCGCGCCATCAGGGTCGCCGAGAGCGTCGCCCCGGTGGTGCTGTGGGTGGACGAGATCGAGAAGGGGCTCTCCGGCGCGGGCGGCTCCTCCGCCTCGGACGGCGGGGTCGGGGCGCGCGTGTTCGGGAGCCTCCTCACCTGGCTGCAGGAGAAGACCGCGCCCGTGTTCGTGGTCGCGACGGCGAACCGCATCGAGCAGCTCCCGCCCGAGCTGCTGCGCAAGGGGCGCTTCGACGAGATCTTCTTCATCGACCTGCCCGCGGCGGCCGAGCGGCGCGAGATCCTCCACATCCACCTCGCCAAGCGCAGGCGCGATCCCGCCGCCTTCGACCTCGGCGCCCTCGCCGCGCGCACCGAGGGCTTCAGCGGCGCCGAGCTCGAGCAGGCCGTCGTCTCGGCGCTGTACGACGCGTTCGCCGAGAGGACGGAGCTCGGCCAGGCGCAGGTGGAGCGGGCGGTGGCGGAGTCGCTCCCGCTCTCCACCACCATGCGCGAGGAGATCGAGCGGGTGCGCGACTGGGCCCGCACCCGGACCCGCCCCGCCTCGGCGGCGCCGCCTCCCGCGGTCGCCGCACCGCACGACGTTCACGGAGGGTGAGCGGGGGTGCCCGGCCGCAGGCTCACCCGCTTCCTACACCTCGAGCGGCCGCGACCGGCGGGGGCGGAGCCCGACGCCGGGAAGGCCCCGGGCGAGGGCGGGCGCTTCGACGCGGTGGAGCGGCCCAAGGCCGGTCCCGCGCCGCGCCCCGCGACCGGCGCGCAGCTGGAGCGGTTCGAGGCCGCCCCGGCGCGGGAGCCCGCGCTCGAGATCCTCGAGACCCCCGGCGGCGAGCGCCCCTTCACCCGCTGCATGCGCTGCGGGATGGACCACGGCCTCCACGCCACCGAGTGCGCGAACTGCGGGGCGAGCCTCGACACGCCCGCGCAGCACGCCTTCAACGAGCGGCTCTGGACGGAGCGCCAGGCCGAGGCCGCGCGCGAGCGCGAGGCGGGCGCGGCGTTCAGGGCCGAGCAGGAGGCGGCGCGCGCCGAGGAGGCCCGCGCCCGGAAGGCCTATGCGGAGTCGCTCGCCCGCGAGGTCGGCGACGCCGAGCGGCGGCGGCTCGGGGGGCTCGGCTACGGCGATCACCGCCCGGTCGGCGCCCTCCTGCTCGACCTCCTGCCGGTGGCCTGGCGCCTCCGCGCCCTGCTGGCGGCCGCCGGCGTGCTCGTGGCGCTGTTCGTGGGCGGGTTCCTCGCGCGCTCGGCGGGGGCGGTGGTCCTCGCCTTGCTCCTCGCGATCCTGCTGCTCGCCCCCCGCGGGCGCGCGGACGGGTGAGCCTCCGCCGCGCGGGGCGCCCCGCGCGGCGGGTGCGGCGCGGCGGCGAGGAACGCTTGATATCCCCCCCGCGCTGCGCCATCTTCCGGCCGCCCCGAGCCCGGAGAATTCCCTTGCCGAACGCGCCGCGTGACCTGGTCGAGAAGGCCGTGAACACCATCCGCATGCTGGCCGCCGACGGCGTCCAGCAGGCGAACAGCGGCCACCCCGGCATGCCGATGGGCGCAGCCGACATGGCGTTCGTCCTGTGGACGCGCCACCTGCGCTACGACCCCAGGGAGCCGCGCTGGCTCGGCCGCGACCGCTTCGTGCTCTCGGCCGGCCATGGCTCGATGCTGCTCTACTCGCTCCTCCACCTCGCCGGCTTCGACGTCACCGTCGAGGACCTGAAGGGCTTCCGCCAGCTCCACTCCCGCACCCCCGGCCACCCCGAGTTCCCCGAGCTGCCCGGCGTCGAGGTGACGAGCGGCCCGCTCGGCCAGGGCTTCGCGAACGGGGTCGGCTTCGCCGTCGGCCAGGCGATGCTCGCCGGCAAGCTCGGGCCCGGGAGCCCGATCGGCGAGCACTTCGTGTACGCCATCGTCTCGGACGGCGACCTGATGGAGGGCGTCTCCGCCGAGGCCGCGAGCTTCGCCGGGCACAACCGGCTCGGCCGGCTCGTCTACCTTTACGACGACAACGGCATCACCATCGACGGCAAGACGTCGATCTCCTTCACCGGCGAGGACGTGTCGAAGCGCTTCGAGGCCTACGGCTGGCACGTCCAGTCGGTGGACGGCCGCGACCACGACGGGATCGATCGGGCCATCTCCGCGGCGAAGGCCGAGACCGGCCGGCCGTCGCTCGTCCGCGTGCACACCACCATCGGCTTCGGCTCGCCCGGGAAGGCGGGGAAGCCCTCGGTGCACGGCGCCGCGCTCGGCGAGGAGGAGCTCCTCGCCACGAAGAAGGCGCTCGGCTGGCCCGAGTCGCCCCGCTTCCTCGTCCCCGACGACGTGCGCGCCTTCTGGGCGGAGGTGCGCCGCGAGAAGGAGGCGGACGCCCTCGCCTGGCGGACGCGCGCCCGGGCCTGGCGCGCCGGCCACCCCGAGCAGGCGGCCCTGCTCGACGTGCACGTCCAGCGCTGGGTGCCCGAGCGGATCCTGGAACGCCTCCTCGACGGCGCGGCCGGCGCGGACGCGACCCGCAAGCTCTCCCAGGCGATGATCCAGAAGATCGCCCCCATCGTGCCCTCGCTCGTGGGCGGCTCGGCCGACCTCGCCGAGTCGAACCTCACCGACATCAAGGGCGGCGGCTCCTTCTCGCCGGAGAGCCCGGCCGGACGGAACCTGCACTTCGGCATCCGCGAGCACGCCATGGGCGCGATCGCGAACGGCCTCGCCTACGACGGCCTCTTCATCCCCTTCACCGGCACGTTCCTCCAGTTCTCCGACTACATGCGGCCGCCGATCCGGCTCGCCGCGCTGTCGCGGATCCAGACCGTGCAGGTCTTCACCCACGACTCCATCTTCCTCGGCGAGGACGGGCCCACCCACCAGCCCATCGAGCACCTCACCGCCCTGCGCGCCGTGCCGAACCTGCACGTGGTCCGGCCCTGCGACGGGGAGGAGGTCGCGGTGGCCTGGGCCCACGCGCTCACGCGGCGGGACGGGCCGACCTCGCTCGTCCTCTCTCGCCAGAAGATCGCGCCCGTGAAGCGCGCCGCGCCGTTCGACGGCGCGGCCGTGCTCGACCGCGGCGCGTGGGTGGTCGAGGCGCCGGCGGGAGCGCGCTTCACGCTGCTCGCGACCGGCTCCGAGGTGCCGCTCGCGCAGGCGGCCCTCGCCCTCCTCGCACCCAAGGGGCTCTCGGGGCGGCTCGTGTCGGTGCCGTGCCTCGCGTGCTTCGAGGCGCAGCCCGCGGCGGTCCGCGAGACGATGGTGCCGGCCGGCCTGCCCGCCGCGGCGATCGAGGCGGCGCGCGGGGTCGAGTGGTGGCGTCACGTCGGACGCGACGGGCTCGTGATCGGGATCGACCGCTTCGGCGCGAGCGCGCCGGAGAAGGCGCTCACCGAGGAGTTCGGCTTCACGCCGGCGAAGGTCGCGGAGCGGCTCGAGCGCTGGCTGTCCGCGCGCTGAGGGAACGGGCCGGGCCGGACACGACGACGCGCGCCCCCTCGTGCGAGGAGGCGCGCGCCGGTGGATCGGTCTGCTGCGAGGAGGCTAGCGGGCGACGGTGGCGGGGGCCGTCTGGGCCTGCGGCTGCGCCGGGGTGACGGGGCGCGGCTCGATCCGCTCGCCCTTGGCGAGCATCCTGAGCGAGAGGGCGAGGAGGCTCGCGAGGAGCTCGCCCGAGCCCGGCACGTCGAGCTTGCGGTAGATGCGCTTGCGGCGGGCGCGGATCGTCTCGGGGGAGACGCCGGCCGCGGCCGCCGAGTCCTTGCACGCGAAGCCCTGGGCGATGCGGAGGACCTCCGCACGCTCGGCCGGGGTGAGGGTCGTCCCTTCCATGAACTTCGCAGCGAACGGCGTGAGGATCTCGATATCGATCTGGGCCATCTTCTTTCCTTCCCCGGTGAGGCCCCTTCGAGGGCCATTTGCGCGCGACCGCCAGCCCCTTCCGAACGTCAGAAGACCCAACGCGCCCCTGCTCGGTCGCCCCGTGATCAGCGATTGGGGACGATAATAACGCCCCACGCGGTTGCCACCCCCCCGGTACACCTTTTTCTCAACCGCCGGTGGCTGCTGATGTTTTTGGCACCCGCCCCGAAGGTGAAATTGGGGCTCCACGCGCAAGTATTCGTTTATGACGCGGTCGGGGTGTGGGAGCGCGACCCCCACTCCCGCGGGTCGGATCGCCGCGACCCGGCCCGCTCGAGGCGAACGATCACGATCCGGGTCCAGCTGAACCATCCGTGAATGCCTCCGGCCAGCGCGCGAGCGCCGCCGCCTGCCGCGTGCGCTCGGCCGGGAGCGCGTCCCAGGGAGAGCGCCTGTCCGGGTCGCCGCGCCCGAGCGGCACGAGCGCCACCCGGCCCCGCAGCGGCGAGGGGCGCGCGCACGAGGCTAGCCGATCACGATCCGATCGCGCCGCCTCGGGGGATCGGCGGCGACGGCCCGGTCCCCGCCCTCCGCGCGGGCGCGGGAGAGCGCCTCGGCGGCGCGCTTCACGAGCCCGCCGAACGCGACCGTCCCGTCCCCCTCGTGGGACGACACGCCCGCGCTCGCGGTCGTCCGAACGAGCCCGGGGTGCTCGCGGATGCGCGCGCACAACCGCGTGGCGGCCTGGAGCGCGCCGACGCGCCCGGTGTGCGGCACGAGGACGAGGAAGCGATCCTCGGGGAACGGGACCACCACGTCGATGTCGCGCACCGAGCGCGTGAGCACCGCGAGCACGTCGGCGAGCACCGCGAACCGCTCCCGGCGCGAGAGCGCCGAGGCGCCCTCCGGCCAGCCGTCGAGCGCGACGAGCACGAGCGACACCGGGTAGCGGTAGCGCCGGGAGCGCTTCACCTCGACCAGGATGAGCCGCTTCAGGAACTCGAGCTCGTGGCCGGGGCGCGGCACGCGGGCGGCGCGCGCCTCCGCCTCCCCGGCGCGCGAGCGGGCGTCGCGGAGCGCCAGCGCGAGACTCAGGGCGCCGCGGATCGCGGCCGGGGTGAGCGGGCCGGCCAGCGCGCCGTCCGCCTCGGCCACCGGTCCGGCGGCCTTCGCCTCCTCCTCGTCGGCGAAGAGCACCAGGAGCGGCAGGAGCGGGTCGGAGGCGCGGAGCTCCGCGAGCAGCGCGCGCCCCTCGGGCGACCCGCGCACGATCGCGAAGGCATGGCGCTCCGGATCGGCGCGCGCCCCGGCCTCCGCCGGCTCCGCGGCGTCGACGTCCAGCCCGAGCGGCGCCGCCTCGCGGCGGATGTCGGCCGCGACGGTCCGGCTCGTGTCCGCGAGGAGGATGCGACCGGGCATGGATGACGGTTAATGTACCATCCCCACGCGTGGCCACTTCCGGACGCATCGCCCTCGCGCAGATCGACACGACGGTCGGCGACTTCGCCGGCAACGCCGCGCGGGTCCGCGCCGCGACGGAACGGGCGCGGGGGGCGGGCGCCAGCCTGGTCGTCTTCCCGGAGCTCACCCTCTCCGGGTACCCGCCGCGGGATCTGCTCGACCTCCCGGAGTTCCTCGCGCACGCCGCGAGGACCCTCGCCGAGCTGGCCGCGCCCGCGGAGTGGTCGCGGGGCATCGCGATCGCGGTGGGGTTCCCGGAGGCGGTGCCGGGCGCGCCCGCACCCGGAGTGTACAACGCGGTGGCGCTCCTCGCCGGGGGCAGGGTCGCCGCCGTCGGGCGGAAGTCGCTCCTCCCGACCTACGACGTGTTCGACGAGACGCGCCACTTCCTGCCGGCGGAGAGCTCCACGGCGGCCGAGGTGGACGGGTTCCCGCTCCGCGTCGGGCTCTCGGTCTGCGAGGACGTCTGGAACGACAAGCGGTTCTGGGAACGCCCCCGCTACGCGCGGGATCCGATCGCCGACCTGGTCGGCGCCGGGGCGGGACTCGTCGTGAACGTCTCGGCGTCGCCGTACGCGATGGGCAAGCCGGGGCTGAGGGAGCGCATGCTCGCGGCGAGCGCGAGGAGCCACGGCGCGCCGATCGCCTACGTGAACCAGGTGGGCGGGAACGACGCGCTGGTGTTCGACGGGGGCTCGCTGCTGGTGGCCGCGGACGGGCGGGTCCTCGCGCGCGCCCCGCTGTTCGAGGAGGTGCTGGTCGTGGCCGACCTCGACGGCGGCGAGGTCGAGGTGATGGGGGTGGACGGGCGGCCGCTCCCGGCGCGCGCGCCGGTCGAGAGCGACGCGGGCGAGGTGCTGCGCGCGCTCGTGCTCGGCACCCGGGACTACGCGCGCAAGTGCGGCTTCCGCTCGGCGGTGGTGGGGCTCTCGGGCGGGATCGACTCGGCGCTCGTCGCGTGCGTGGCCGCCGAGGCCCTCGGCCCCGAGCACGTGCTCGGGGTGGGCATGCCCTCCCGCTACTCGTCCTCGCATTCGCTCGAGGACGCGCGCGCTCTCGCCCGCAACCTGGGCGTCCGCTGGCGGGAGATCCCCATCGAGCCGATGCACGCTGCGTTCATGGCGAGCTACCAGGCCGCGGTGGAGGCGCCCCTCTGCGATCTCGCCGAGCAGAACGTGCAGGCCCGCATCCGCGGCCAGATCCTGATGGCGCTCTCGAACGACACCGGCGGGCTCGTCCTCACCACCGGCAACAAGAGCGAGCTCGCGGTCGGGTACTGCACCCTGTACGGCGACATGGCGGGCGGCCTCGCCGTCATCGGCGACCTGCCGAAGACCTTCGTGTACCGCGTGGCCCGCGCCGCCAACCTGCGCGCCGGCCGCGAGCTGGTCCCGGAGCGGACCTTCACGAAGCCGCCCTCCGCGGAGCTCAAGCCCGGCCAGGTGGACCAGGATTCGCTGCCCCCCTACGACGTGCTCGACGACATCCTCCAGGCCCACGTCGAGGAGCGGCGCTCGCTCGCCGAGATCGTCCTGCGCGGCCACGACGAGGCCACCGTCCGGCGCGTCCTGCGGATGGTGATCGGCAGCGAGTACAAGCGGCGCCAGGCCGCCCCGGTGCTGAAGGTGAGCGAGAAGGCCTTCGGCGAGGGACGCCGGCTGCCGATCGCCCACGGTTGGCGCTACTAGGCGCCCGCCCGGACGCGCCCCTTGAACCCGGGGCCCGGGACGTGCAAGAACGCCCGACCGCATGAGCGCAAAGGAGATCGCCCGCCGGCGCACGTTCGCCATCATCTCCCACCCGGACGCGGGCAAGACCACGCTCACCGAGAAGCTCCTGCTCTACGGCGGCGTCATCCAGCTCGCCGGCGCGGTGAAGGCGAAGCGCGGCCGCTCCTCCGCGGTCTCGGACTGGATGGAGATGGAGCGCGAGCGCGGCATCTCCATCACCACCTCGGTGCTGCAGTTCCCCTACCGCGGCTTCCAGCTCAACCTGCTCGACACCCCCGGCCACGCCGACTTCAGCGAGGACACCTACCGCACGCTCCACGCCGTCGACGGCGCGGTCATGCTGCTCGACTGCGCCAAGGGCGTCGAGGCCCAGACCCGCAAGCTCTTCCGCGTGTGCCGCCAGCGCGCCATCCCGATCTTCACGTTCGTGAACAAGATGGACCGGCCCGGGCGCGACGCCTTCGAGCTCGTGGGCGAGGTGGAGAGCGTGCTCGGCATCGGCGTCTTCCCCATCACCTGGCCCATCTTCAAGGGCGGCGTCTTCCGCGGCGTCTGGCACCGCATGAGGCGGCGCGTGTACCTGTTCGACGCCGGCTGGGCCGGCTCGTCGGCCGGGGTCGGCGCGGAGCGGCCGCCGGTCGAGGTGACCGGCATCGACGACCCCGCCGTGCGCGAGGCGCTCGACGAGCGGGGCTACGAGCGGCTCCGCCACGACGCCGAGCTGCTCGAGGCGGCCGGCGACGGCTTCCACGAGGACCGCTTCCGCGCGGGCGAGCTCTCGCCGATGTTCTTCGGGAGCGCCATCAACAACTTCGGGCTCGAGGCGTTCCTCGAGACGTTCGTCGAGCTGCAGCCGCCGCCGCTCCCCCGCGCCTCGGACCAGGGACCCGTGGACCCGGCGCAGGACGAGTTCAGCGGGTTCGTCTTCAAGATCCAGGCGAACATGGACAGGGCCCACCGCGACCGGGTGGCCTTCGTGCGGATCTGCTCGGGCACGATGACGCGCGGGATGAAGGTCCTGAACGTCCGCACCGGCAAGGAGATCCGGCTCGCGAACCCCACGCAGTTCCTCGCCCGCGACCGGAACGTCGTGGACGAGAGCTTCGCGGGGGACGTGGTCGGGGTCTTCGACCCCGGCAACCTCGAGATCGGCGACACGCTCACCGGGGGCTCGCGCTTCTCCTACGAGGGGATCCCGAGCTTCGCCCCCGAGCACTTCACCCGCCTGCTCCTCCTCGACCCCATGCGCCGCAAGCAGTTCGGCGCCGGCCTAGAGCAGCTCGCGCAGGAGGGGACCATCCAGCTCTACCGCCCGCCGGCGGGGCGCGCCGGCGACCTCGTGCTCGGGGCGCTCGGCCGGCTCCAGTTCGAGGTGGTGAAGTACCGGCTCGAGAGCGAGTACGGCGTGGAGGTCCGCCTCGAGGCGGCGCCCTACGTCATCGCCCGCTGGGTGACGCGCAGCGACGGCGCGCCGCTCGACCTCGACCGCCTCGCCGGGGACGTGGAGGGCATGGTGGTGCTCGACGTGCGCGGCCGGACGGTGGTGCTCTTCGACCGCGAGTGGCCGCTCCGCACCGCCGAGCGGATGCACCCGGAGTACACGTTCGCCGAGACCGCGCTCGGGGTGGTGGTGCGGGCCGCGTAGCGACGGGCTTTCCCGCCCCGCGGCGACCCCCGCCGTGCGTTGGCGCGCCGACCGCCACCGACCTACACTACGGCCGTGCCCGCGGAGGGCGCGGGAGGTGCGGTGGCGCTCGCCATCGAGCAGGTGCTCGCGGCCCTGAACGCGGACGGTGTGCGGTACCTCGTGGTCGGCGGGGTCGCCGTGGTGCTGCACGGCCACCTCCGCACCACCGCCGACCTCGACCTCGTCGTCGAGCTCGCGCCCGAGAACGCGCGGCGTGCGATCGCCGCCCTCTCGAGGCTGGGCTTCCGGCCGCGGGCGCCGGTGCCGGCGGAGCAGTTCGCGGATGCGGCCGCTCGGCAGGTGTGGATCGACGAGAAGGGCCTCACCGTCTTCTCGCTGTGGAGCGACCGGCTCCCGGACGTCGAGGTGGATCTGTTCGTGAAGGAGCCATTCGACTTCGCGGCGGCGTACGCGCGCGCGGTGCACGTCCCGCTGGACACCACCACCGTGACGGTGGTGTCGCTCCCGGACCTCGTCGCGCTCAAGCGCGCAGCCGGGCGCCCCGTCGACCTCGCCGACGTCGAGGCGCTCGAGGCGCTCGACGCCTCGGGAGGCGAGCCGTGAGCGCTCCGAAGGAGCCCGGCCCGGGGTTCCCGCGTGGCTTCGACGGGCACCGGCGGGCGCAGGCCGGCCTCGGCCTGCGCCTCACGCCCGGGGAGCGCCTGCGCTGGCTCGAGGAGACCATGGCCACGCTCCGCCGGTGGCAGGGCCGGGCGCGGCCGGGCTCCGCCGCTGCGGGCGGTACCTCCGCGGGACCCCGCGACGGCGAGGGCCCGCGCTAAGCTCCGCCGCGCGCGGGCGGCCGTCCCGCGCCCGAGGGGTCCGCCCGTGCCCAAGCCCGCCCGCCGCGCCGCCGCCGAGGCCTCCTTCACGTACCCGGTCTTCGCGCCGGGCACGCTCCGCCTCGAGGACGTCGACCTCTCGCTCGAGGTGGACCCCGACCGATACGAGGCGGAGGTGGGGCGCCTCCAGACCCAGGCGTACGCGCTCCAGATCAGGAGCTACCTCGACGGGCGCCAGACGGTGCTCGCCTTCGAGGGCTGGGACGCGGCCGGCAAGGGGGGCGCGATCAAGCGGCTCACCTCGCTCATGGACCCGCGCGGCTACAAGGTCTGGCCGATCGGCGCGCCTCGCGACGAGGAGCGGCGGAACCACTGGCTCTGGCGCTTCTGGCGGCGCCTCCCCGAGCGCGGCGAGCTGGTGATCTTCGACCGGAGCTGGTACGGGCGCGTGCTCGTCGAGCGCGTCGAGCGGCTCGCCCGCCCCGAGGCGTGGCGCCGCGCCTACGACGAGATCAACGCGTTCGAGCGCACCCTCACGGCCGAGGGGTGCCGCCTCGTCAAGTTCTTCCTGCACATCGACCGGGAGACCCAGCTCGAGCGCTTCAAGAAGCGTGAAAAGGACCCGATCCGCCACTACAAGCTCGGCGAGGAGGACTGGCGCAACCGGAAGAGGTGGGGCGCCTACCAGGCCGCCATCCAGGAGATGCTCGACCGCACCCACCGTCCCGACGCACCCTGGGTGATCGTCCCCGCGAACGACAAGAGGTACGCCCGCCTCGCCGTGCTCCGCGACACCATCCGCCTGCTCGAGGGAAAGCTCCCGTGATCGATCTCGCCCGCTTCCTCCACGTCCTCTCCGCGTCCGCCTGGCTCGGCGCCGCCCTCTGGGTCGCGGGCGACGTCCGGCGCACCCTCGCGCTCGGCCGGCCCCACCTCGCCGCGCTCCCCGCCCGCGTGTCGCCGGCGCTCTCGCTCGACGTCTGGCTCGGGGTCGCCACGATCGTCACCGGGTTGCTCGTGCTCGCCGGGCAGGGCGTTCACCCGCCGACGAGCATCATGATCGGCTTCACCCTCGCCCTGCTGCGGCTCCTCCTCGTCGCGTTTGCGCTCCGCCCGGCCTGGAACCGGCTCCGCGCGCGCATCGAGGCCGGCGCCGAGGTCCCGGCGGGCGACCCGGCCCCGAGGCGGCTCGCGATGTTCTCGGGGATCGCGCACCTGCTCTGGCTCGGCGCGCTCGCCACGATGATCTTCTAGGCGGCGGCCCCGGCACCTACCAGATCCCGATCACCGCCGCGAGGACGAGCCAGAGGGGGCCGCCGGCGAGGAGGAGCAGCACCCAGCCGGCCTGGAGCGCTCGGCGGCGGCGCGGCGGGAGGTCGGGGCGGCGCGCCACGGCGCGCAGGGCACCGGCGCCGAAGCCGAGCAGGAACAGGGGGCCGAAGAGGGCGAGGAGCGGGAGGGGCGCGGAGGGCAGGCTCACACCTGCATCACGTCCTTCTCCTTGGACGCGACGATCTCGTCCACCTTCTTCACGCCCTCGTCGGTCGCCTTCTGGACCTTGTCCAGCGCCTTCTCGGCGTCGTCGCCCGAGATGTCGCCGTCCTTCTCCGCCGCCTCGACGAGCTCCTTCGCGTCGCGGCGGTGGTTGCGGATGGCGACCTTGTGGTCCTCGCCCTTGTGCTTCACCTGCTTCACGATCTCCTTGCGCCGCTCCTCGGTGAGGGGCGGGATCGGCACGCGGACGAGGTCCTTGTCGGACTGGGGGTTGAGGCCCAGGTTGGCGTCCCGGATCGCCTTCTCGATCACCGGGATCATGTTCCGCTCCCAGGGCTTCGCGACGATGAGGCGCGCCTCCGGGACGGAGAGGGTCGCCACCTGGTTGAGCGGCGTCGAGGTCCCGTAGTAGTCGACCCGCACCCCGTCGAGCAGGTGCAGGCTCGCCCGCCCGGTGCGCACCGACGCGAGCTCGCGCCGCAGGTCGTCGAGCGTCTTCGCGATGCCGCCCTGAAGGTCCTTGAGGATGTCGTCCGCCATGCCCATGGCCGCCTCCGGTCAGGTCGTCACGGGGCGTGCCGCCCCGCCCCTCGCGTGTTCGCGAATCATCGTCACCTTCAGGCGTGGCGCGTGCTCGCCCGCCCGACCACGGTCCCGATCTCCTCGCCCATCACCACCCTGCGCACGTTACCGCGCGCCGTGGAGTCGAACACCACGATCGGCAGGTCGTTGTCCATGCACAGGCTGATCGCGGTCGAGTCCATCACCTTGAGGTTCTTCTTCAGCACGTCGATGTAGCTGAGCTGCTTGAACTTGGTGGCGCTGGCGTTCTTCTTCGGGTCGTCGGAGTAGACCCCGTCCACCTTGGTCGCCTTGAGCAGCACGTCGGCGTGGATCTCCATCGCCCGGAGCGAGGCGGCCGTGTCGGTGGTGAAGTAGGGGTTGCCCGTGCCCGCCGCGAAGATCACCACCCGTCCCTTCTCGAGGTGGCGGATGGCGCGCCTCCGGATGTACGGCTCGGCCACCTGGTGCATCTCGATGGCCGACTGCACGCGGGTGAGCACGCCGAGCTTCTCGAGCGCGTCCTGCAGCGCCATCGCGTTGATGACGGTGGCGAGCATGCCCATGTAGTCGGCGGAGGAGCGGTCCATCCCCTCCGTCGCGCCCGAGACGCCGCGGAAGATGTTGCCGCCGCCGATGGTGAGGGCGACCTCCACGCCGAGCTCGACGCAGTCCTTCACGTCCTGGGCGATGGCGACGAGGGTCTTGGGCGAGATGCCGTACTTCCCGTCGCCCATCAGCGCCTCGCCCGAGAGCTTGAGGAGGATGCGCTTGTAGCGGGCTCTCGGCGTCGCTTTCTCGCTCGGCATGGTCGGCGCGTTCTACGAGATGGCGCCGGGGCGGTCAATGCCGGGCGAACGGCGCCCGCGCCCCCGGACGGCGCGGCGATTCTATCAGGTCGCGGCCGGCGCGGACGGGGATGGCGGGACGCTGCCGCCCGCCCCCGCCCCGCGGCGGCGGCGGCGGCGGCCGCCCCTGCGGCGCCGGCGGCGGCGCGGCTCGGATGGAGCATCCCCCGCGGCGGCGCGCTGGGAGGGCGCGGCGTCGTCGCCCGCGTCCTCGCCGGGCTCGTCGGGCTCGGCGACGTCCCGGGCGTCCTCTGCGGGGCCGAGCGTGACCTCGGTGACCTTCGGGCCGCGGCGCGGGCGGCCCGACGCCGGGGCGGGCGCCCCGTCGGCGCGGGGCGGAGCGGCGGCGCGGCGGCCCGCGTCGCGCGACGGCGTCGGCGGCGGGGGCGGGGGCGCGCCCCCCTCCGGCTGCTGCAGCCGCTCGAGCGCCTCGCGTCCCTGGCCGGTGGCCTGGACCGCGAGGCGCAGGAGCTGGACGGCGTCCTCGTGGGACGCCTGGCCTGCGCCCCCGCGGCCGCGGCGCCGGCGGCGGCGGGCCGGCGCGGCGAAGCTGCGCTGCGCGTGGAGCGCGAGGCGCGTCCGCTCGGCGACCTTGCGCGGGAGGCGCGAGGTCTGGACGAGCAGCTCGAGCAGCCGGTCGGCGGCGTCGCTGGTGCCGGCCGCCGGGATCTCGGCCCCGTCCGCCCCTTCGGGCGCCGCCGCGCGGCCTCCGTCG
>Ga0209464_10000373_pt1 | contig 14555 bp, 12 predicted proteins | sample DOMMetBare1Fresh_2_FD_187473 | JGI IMG/M metagenome (GOLD analysis project Ga0209464, IMG submission 187473) | Wetland sediment microbial communities from St. Louis River estuary, USA, under dissolved organic matter induced mercury methylation -... | ecosystem: Environmental > Aquatic >... | reverse complement strand
CCGAATTGCTGGTAGCGGGTGGCCATGTCGTTGTTGATGTACCAACCGTATGTGTGACCGGTCGCTTGCATAACAGGTTTGAAGTCCGGCGTTTGGCGGATAAGGTAATCGACTACTTCACCGCTGCGGCGTAGGAACAGCTTGACGGCTTTGGGGTTGTCGCGGCCATTGGAAAGGTTCGCGAAACTAGCGTAGATCTGGGCAAGGTCGTAGGTCTTGCCTGCATTCAAGAACATCTTCGAATTATAAGCTGCTACGCACCAACCGTTGGTCTGCATCGTGGGCATCTTCTGCAGGGTGATGACTTTCGCACCGCTCTGGGCTGCTGCCAAAGTGGCGGTGGTTCCTGAAGAACCGAGCCCGATAACGCAGATATCTGCTTCTTTGGTTTCTTTGATCTGGCTGTCGGGAATAGCATCCGGTTTCGTTTCCCAACTCCAGCGTTTGTCCGATGCAGCTGTGTCCGCTGTTTTGTCGGCGGCGCTTTTCGGGCCGGAGCATCCTGCCATTCCTGCAAGGGCGGTTGCGGCGGCTGCGGTCGCGGCGGCTGTTATGAACCCCCTGCGTGACATATCCTGTGTCATGGTAATCCCTTCCTATCTGATTCGAATCATCGCGCTCCTCCTCGGGTACGCACCGAATACGATAGGCTCCTTTCCATCCAGTGAAATCCTCCGAAATATGAAGGAATGGGGGGAAATGACTCGTAAAATTCTCCCCCAAATGCCCGAAAACAGGGGGATGTTTATAGGTGAGAGGATCATATTGCAGGGAAGTCTCTATAATCATACGGGCATACGGCGGGGGTTGATTTTTCGGGGAGGAACGATGGCCCACCGATTCAAAGGAAGATTCATAGAGATGCCGTTCTGCTTTACGGGGATGGGTATTTTCCGCGTATGGACGGAAACGGTATATGCCAACGGATCGGTGACGTTTCCAACTCAGATGACACCCTATACGGGTTTTGCGGCATTCAACGTCGTTGCAGTCGTTATCTTGCTGGCCATGGCTCTGGCGGCGCATCGCATTGCCCCGTTGTACGGCAAGAAGTTCGCCGTCCCGTTGACGGGTGCGTGTCTGATCGCGTCGGCCTGCGCTAATTTCTTTACGATTCTATATCCTGAAACTGCGGGATTTTTAGGTGTTCCTGCTATGGTTTTGGGGGCGGCGGGCATTGCGCTTATCATTCTTCTCTGGTCGGAATTATTTGGCTGTCTGAATCCGTTTCGCGTGGGTTTGTACTATGCCGGTGGTGTCATCGTCGGGTCGCTGATGCTCTGGTTGTTGAAGGGCTTGGCGTTGCCCTGGCTTTGGGTATGTACGTGTTTGGTGCCGATTATTTCTCTGGAATGCTTGCGCCGCAGTTATCGCTTGCTTCCAAAAAACGAGCGGCCTCATGTTGGTTGGGGATCGTTTTCCCTGCCTTGGAAGCCCATCGCCGTCGTTGCCTTGTATTCTCTGACGTATGGGTTGAATGTTACGACGCTCAACGGGTTTTTCGGGATACATTCCGGAATTGGCGCAGTATTTGCAGCGGCAATCGTATATGTCGGTATTTGTGTCAAACGTAGCGGATTTCAATTTTCGTTCGTCTATAAGCTCGCTTTGCCGTTGGCGGTGCTCTCGCTCCTGCCGTTTGCTTCGCTTGGGGTTTTCGGAAGCGAGATTACAGGATTCTGCGCATTGGCCAGTTATACATTATGCCTGATCGTCATTATGGTTATTCTCGCAAGCATTACATATCGTTATGGAGTGAATGCTATCTGGTTGTTCGGATTGGAACGTGCCGTTCGTCTGTTGGCGGTGCAGAGCGGCATTGCTATTCATGAGGCTGCCGGTTCCTGGTCCTCGAGTACGCCTATCGATGTAATCCTTGCTTTGGTGATGGGCGGGTCTGTTCTTGTTGCTACATTGCTTTTGCTGTCCGAGCGCCAGTTGACATCGTCATGGGGCGCGGTGCTGAAAGAGCTTCCGCCCGATGACCGTACGGCCTATGCTGAAAAGAATCGATTGGGCATGAAGTGCTACGAGTTGAGCGAACGCTATGGACTTACGCAAAGGGAGGAAGAAATACTGCTTATGCTGGCTCAAGGCAAGAAGCCGGCAAGTATCGAGCAGGAGCTTTTCGTCGCCAACAGTACGGTAAAAACTCACACCAAGCACATCTATCAAAAGCTCAACGTCCATTCCCGCAGCGAGATGTTTCAGCTTTTGGGTATAGAAAGCAGCTAGGGGATTTTTTGTCGACAAAAAGGTGAAGAAGTGTGGGAAATGTGAGTGGTTTACTTTTGCAAACTGGGATAATGACGATTTGAACACAGAAGACAGCAATTGAGCAGGCTGTTCTGTTCGTAATGAACTGCCGGTGTTACACTCGCAGAGCATGGAGCATATGGCTGCCATGCGGTCCGGCCGCTCGAAGAAGCCGATTGATGGGCTGCCGGCCTATCGCCTGAGTCTACGGAGCTTTTAAGCTGCGAAACGAAGGGAGTGTACGGTGACCGAGAGAATTATCCTCGACTGCGATCCTGGCCATGACGATGCCGTCGCGATCTTGCTTGCCGTGGGAAATCCTTCTATCGATCTTCTGGGGGTTACCACCGTTGGCGGCAATCAAAGTTTGGATAAAGTGACGTTCAATGCCCGCGCTGTTCTGGAAATGGCGCATGCGACCGACATCGAAGTGCGGGCCGGTTGCGACAGGCCCCTGGTGCGTTCCTTGGAACCCGCAGCTGCCATCCATGGTGGATCGGGGCTTGATGGGGTCGACCTGCCCCAGCCGACGCGGCCGCTCGAAGAGGGACATGCCGTTGAGTGGATTATCGACACCATCATGGCGAATGAGCCCGGTACCATCACGCTTGTGCCGACGGGCCCTCTTACCAACATCGCCACAGCTGTAATTCGGGAGCCACGCATCATTGAGCGCGTCAAGCAAGTAGTGCTGATGGGCGGCGGTGTATATGAAGGCAACTGCGGTGATGGCGCGGAATTCAATATGAAGACCGACCCCGAGGCTGCGCAGATTGTCTTCGGGCAATCGTGGCCGATTACGATGGTCGGCCTGGATGCCACCCACAAAGCGCTCTGCACCCCTCAGGTCCAGAAGCGCATCGAGGCGACGGGCGGGGGAGCGGGCTCCTTTGTCGGAAGCCTGATGAACTTCTTCCGTGCGGCCTATCGGGACAATCAGAACTTCATTGATCCACCCGTGCACGATCCCTGCACGGTCGCGTACCTTATCGATCCAAAGATACTGAGCGTATGCAAGGCATCTGTTGCCATCGATGTTTCCGACGGCCCGGCTGCAGGCAGGACCGTGGTCGATTTGCGCCAGCCGGACGACGTAACCTGCCATACGCAGGTTGCATTGGCCTTGGACTGCGACAAATTCTGGCTGGTTGTCGAGCAGGCCGTCCAGAGCGTTGGGTCGGCGGATATTCAATCCCTGCCCGCGCGTCGTTTCGAGGAAGTGGTGGAAGAAAGGGCGCTATGAATAGGACCGGGGCAGTTGATCAGGAGGGAAGATCGATCGTCTTGCTGATGGCGGCTCTTCTTGTCTCCATCTTTGCCTTTCAACTCAATGCCTCGATGCTTTCTCCGGCGCTGACGACGATGGAATACGAGCTTGCGATGACCCCGCATCAGATTGCGTTTTCCCAGACTATGTTCTTTACGGCCGCCGCGCTCTTTTCGCTGTTCCTTCCTCGTCTGGCTAATCTGGCCGGTCGGAAAAGGGTGCTGTTGGGCATGCTCGTCACTACTATGGCGGGCTGCGTTATTGCTGCGCTCGCTTCGAACCTGGCCGTGCTGATACTCGGCCGTATCCTGCAAGGGGTATCTGGCCCGGTGGTTCCCTTGTGCCTTATTATGCTGCATGAGCATGTTTCGGATAAGAGGCGTTATGCGCGCTTGATGGCAGTGCTCACATCCGTAAATGGCGGTATCGGCGGCATCGATGCCATTATGGGCGGATGGCTGGTGCACACCTGGGGGTTTCGCTCGCTTTTTTGGACGATGGCCCTGGTCTGCGGCATTGCAATCGGCATGATCGTCCTTTTTGCCCAGGAAAGCCATGCGAAGGCAAGCAACAGGATGGATTGGGTGGGTGTTGCCTTTCTGGTCGTTGCAGTAGGCGCCGTGCTGGTGGGTATCAATGAAGCAGAAAAGCTTGCTGCTGCCAATTGGCCGATAGCCGCTTGTTCCGTGGCTGTGGCCGTTCTTGCTTTTGCGGCATTTTGGCGCACTGAAAAGCGTGTTTTGCATCCCATGGTTTCGACGCTCTACTTGAAGCAGCGCCGTACGTGGGCGCTGCTGTCCACTACGCTGCTTACCCTTACCGGTATCTTCGCGATTATGAACGGCATCGTTCCAGCTCTTGCTCAGGATAGCGTCTACGGCCCTGGCTTGAGCGCCAATGTGGTTTCGTTTGCAACGCTGACGCCTTATGCTTTGGCGGGGCTTGCCTTCGGCCCCATAGCCGGTGTGCTTGCCAGCAGATTCGGCTACCGCATAGTGTTGCGCAGCGGATTGGCGTTATCGGTCGCCGGGGTCCTTTTCGGGCTCTGTGTCGTGGATTCTCCCAGTATCGGAATGCTTGTTGCCATGTCGGTTGTTGTGGGGGTGGCCTATGCGGGTGCCGCCAACATCATGCTTGGCGGATTGGGCATCGTTCTTTCTCCAAAAGACAATACAGGGTACCTTCCCGGATTGAATGCGGGTGCCTTCAATCTTGGTGCGGGTCTTAGTTTTGCTCTGCTCTATGCGGTGATGAGTGCTTGTGCGCGGACGGGTGGGGTGGCTGCCGGATATACGGGAAGCTTGGCTGCAGGGGCTGTCCTGCTTCTGCTGGCACTGCTGATGTCGCTGATGATTCCCGACCCAGAAAAGGTCGGATGCTGAAAGGCCCGAAAGCCGGGCGCCACGGATCTGCCGCCCTATGCCATGCGTCTGGATGCGGGCGGGATTGAACGAAGTCGTTGAGAGAAGGGTGCGATGATGAACACACTGGCGAATCTCGATGCTATAGATGGGCACGTATGCATTCTCGGTTCGATGAATGCCGACTATACTATGACCACCGAGCAGTTTCCCCAGCCAGGGGAAACCGTTATCGGTGGCACGCTGCGCGTGCGTCCGGGTGGCAAGTCGGGAAATCAGGCGGTTGCGGCCGCGCTTATCGGCGCGCATGTAAAAATGTTCGGGGCGGTGGGTCGTGACTCCAATGCTGATTTTCTTTTGGGAAAGCTTGCCGAGGCCGGCGTCGATGTCGATCATGTGTTGCATGCGAACGCGCCAAGCGGCACTGCGTTGATTACCGTTGATGCGCAGGGTGAGAACACCATCGTGTATTCGCCGGGTGCGAATAACCTGGTCGATGCCGCTTACGTCGCATTCGAAGAAGAGGCGCTGACGTCGGCTTCCGTGTTGGGTCTGTGCCTTGAAAGCCCGGTCGAAACCTTGGCTGCCGCCGCACGTCTATGCCACAAAGCCGGCATGAAGGTCCTTCTGAACATCTCGCCTTTCATCGGCGATCTGCCTGACACTTTGATACGGTTTTCTGATATCCTGCTTGCCAACAAGTTGGAGACAATAAATCTGCTGGGAATGAAAGAGCCGGCGAAGGGCGACTGGGATGCCTTCGATTGGGACGAATCCGCCCGAGCGCTTCGGCGCTTTGGATTCGAAAGCGCTGCCATCACGTTAGGGTCAGAAGGATCGGTTGTCATCGATCATGATGAGGTGACGCGCATCGCTCCGGCATCAGTCGAGCCCCGCGATACGACGGGCTGCGGCGATGCATTCATGGGGACGATTCTGGCAGGACTTGCTTCGGGGCTTTCTCTTGTCCGCTCGGCCAAACTCGCTTCTTATGTGTCTGCCTATGCTGCGCTTTCCGAGGGAGCTCAGGCTTCATATGGGTCATCCGCTCAGGTCAAAAAGTACTTTGTCGAACCAGAAGCATAGGTCGACGCCTGTATAGATGGCATATGTGGATCATGCGGGTGTGACGGCAGCTGCGCGTAACGCAATCGTTTTCTGGGGCTATCGTTTTATATCAGGCGAGGCATCGCCCGTGCCTGCTTCTTCTTCATCCAGGTGGCGTTGCTTGACGCGCTTGTATTCGAACAGGGTCAAGGCGATCATTATGACATCGAACACGGAAAGTACGATAAGCATGATCGAATGCGTTTCGGTGTATGTGACCATCTGGTAGAGAATGAATCCGATGAAAACCACGACAGAAAAGGGATAAGCCCAGAGTTTGCGTTTCCATAGCATGGACAACACGATCAGCTTTGTCACGCCGTGGAGCACGAGGTAGATTACCCAGAAGTGCTGTGTTTCCACAGAAAAATGGCTACCCCATTTGACGATCGATTCGATGAAGGGAGCAACGATACTGTTGCCCGCATCGATGCTTGCAATAAGGTTGATCACATCGGTCACCAGGGTCGGTGCTACGAAGAAAAGCGCAATTCCCGATAAAAGTTCGAGAGAAGCGAGAACTGTTTTCACAACGAGCATGACATCGAAACCGGCATGGAGCACCTTGTCCGCTATGATTTTTTCTTCGGCACTGTCCATGTAAATCCGTTCATCGCCGAGCTTTGCGAAGGGCCCTGTTTGCCATCCGGGCTCGAACATAGTAGGTGTTTCGAGATTCGTGAAACCATATACCGTGTGAGCAGGGAAGGAAAGCGCATGGAGGGAATCTACACGACGATGATTGGGTTCTTGCATATGTGTGCTCAGTTTTAGATGATTAGCATGTTATTGGCGGGCGCTCGTATGGGCCTATGCACGGTTTTGCGCTGTGGAAATATTAATGCATGATGTGGGGGCATGCTGCCGCTTGGAACGGTCGCGACACAGTGCGCAGACTGTTTTCTATACCAAGTCGGAGCTGATGATATAACGGTTCGGTGCGTCGCCGATGAATAGAAACGGGTAGCAGGTAGTAAGCGTCAAGACCGCATGATCGGTCGGTACGATGACCGTCCTGTCGTCTGCATCGACGATGCGGATGTCGTTGATTCTATAGGTGAAGGTGCCTCTCGGCGTCTGGACGATCAGGAGGTCCCCTATGCCGAGGCTCTCAAGATTCCAGAAAACCGTGTCGCGATGTCCCGACAAGACGCAATTGTCATTGTCGCCTGGAAGCACGCTTTGAATATAATGTCCCACGCCTTTTTTCAGGTCGTCATCGCTCGTTCCTTCGACGATGGGCAGCGTTTCATCTAAGGAGGGGATCGACAAGCTTCCCAGAACATCCCCCTCATTCAAAGCGACCGGTTCTGCTTGCGCGGTGTCTTCGGCTGGCTCGGTCTCTTCGGTCTCGGGGGTGATCTGGCTGGGCGACTGCATCCAGATATTCACAGCCGCCCAGCTAACAAGCCCAAATCCAAGAGCTAGTATCACGCAAAAGGCAAGAACCAGCGCGGTTTTCCTGTGCACGGAAAGGCTCACATTACTTGCAGGTTTTTCTCGTCCTGGAAACCCGCCAGCATCCGAAGCCGCCGGCAATCGTAAGCACGCTGCCGAGGATGAGAATGTTGTACCAAGGGGTGGCTGTGTTGGGAAGCTTTCCACCCGTGATGGTCGTGGATGTCGTGGTTCTGGAGGATACTGGAGGCGTCCCACCTTGTGTCCCGCCCGTGGTACCGCTTACGGGAACGGTGACGGATGCGGTGTCGGTGGCAGTTACGCCGTTGGCGCTGCCTGAAGCTGTAACGGTGTTGGCCGTGGTCGCATCAAGGTATTCCGTGCCAGTGTATACCCACGTTTCGCCCGGTTGCAGAAGGCCGTCTGCATTGACATCGCCTGAAACGTACGCGAGGGGACTGATCCTGTCGTCGTTTACCGTTACATCGCTCAAGGCAAGCGTTCCGGGGTTGGTCACCGTGTACGTATAGGTGACGGTGCCTGCACCTGCGGTCAAGGCCGAAGGGTCAGCCGATTTGCTCACGCTGATAGCAGGCAGCGGGGAAATCGTGCACAGATCATTGGTGATGGTGTTCGTGTCAAGGGTAACCGAGCCGTTCCTGGCCAGCAACTGCCCATGCACGGTGGCGCCGGTCGTCGCCGTGATGGAGGTAAGGGCGAAAAGGTGTCCTACGAAGTGCGAATCCGTTCCCAAGGTCGCAGAGCTTCCCACTTTCCAAAAGACCCGGCAGGGCAGGGTGCTGTTTACGAGGTTGATGTTGCTGTTCGATGCCGTGACGAGCGTGGAACCGGTTTGGAATATGAACACGGCGTTGGGGTCTCCCTGGGCATCAAGGGTGAGAGTGCCGGTGATCTCGAATGTTCCGCTTTGCGAAGTGTAAACACCTGGGGTCAGAGTTGTATTGCCGAGCTCGGTGGGAACGGTGGTTGCAGGTGTTCTTCCTGCGGCATCGTTATAGGCGGTTGTCAGATCGGTTTGCGCCTGGGTGGCAACGGCATCGGCCAAATGCGTTGCACCGCTTTGCGTTACCGTGCCCCATCCTGTGAGGGAGTTGCCAGGGTATACTCCGACATCTCCACCGGCGTTTCCGCCGATCGTCGTCTGTCCGGTATTGGTGATCGCCTGACCGGACAAGATTGCGAAACTCGAGGTTGTCCCGAGGTACACGGTCGGCTGGGCGGCAAAGCTCGTGCCGGGGAGTATGAGCAGGGCTGCCGACAATAGAGCCAGTACCATCACCGGATACCGTATTTTCCTAAAAATCCTTGCCATATCGTCCAGCCTTCTTTCGTCGATTTTCCGATAGCGCAAATTCAGGTTGGAATGTTGCCTGTCGCGCAAGAACGACAATCCGGCGATAGGTTGACAGCAGGAACCTGATGCGAGGTATCGGGCTTTCATGAAGGTAACGGCCAAGTTGATGCGCCATGCGCCGACTTGCGAATGCGCTGACGGTTCCAGCAAGGTGTTACGTTGGGGATAAAGGCTATTATGCTCGACTCGCTCTTGCATAATACCGCCGGTATCGATGGATCGATATTTGTTCCGTACGTCGAATCGGTTTGGATGCTATCTGTTGAAGCAGCCTGACCGGCGCCGAGCCTCTTCGAACGACTCTCTTACATCAAGAAAAGAAATAAATCCATCAAAACGTATAAAGCCTACAGATAATCCAGATAATTTCTTAATATTACTCTTCGGAGTTACAACTGTCAATGTGGAAGGTGGTTTTTGAAAGGGGCGGAGCAGTCGAAATGAATCTTGTGTTGCAAGAAAAATTCAGGGTTCACCAGGAGGCGAGTGTGGATCATCAGCAGGAATGCGACTATGCGCTCCTTATTTGTCAAGCCTGCGTTCGACTTCGGCTGCTGCGCTCTCGACATCGGCCGCAACATGCTTCGCAGCTTTCGATGCGGTCTCCTTGGCTTTGTCCAGAGTATTCTTGACAGCCGCTTCAGTTGAAGTTTTGACATTGGCTGCGGTGTCCTGTGCTGATTTTTTGATATCGCGTGATGCATATTCGGCTGCGTTTTCGATGTCTGTTGCAGCATCTTTGAGCTTGGCTTTAGAATCATTCATAGTGGCTCCTTTGCGAGCAGTGGGTCAGGTCGGGTATGGGAGAAGAACCTTCAGCATATGGGTCCACGATCTGCCGAAGTTCTGAAAAAGGGAATTAGCGATCCTGGTACCGTGTAATCTCGGGATCGAGGATTATGCCGTCGCGAACGGCGAGGGCTTGCTCAAGAGTATCGTTCGACTCCTCAAGTGCAAGGCAGTCGAGGTACTCGAATGCAGCTTCGGAAACAGCTTCGGAAGATGTTTTGCCGAAAAGCGCCGGTGTATGGTCCACGACATAGTGAAGAACTCCTGAATCGTAGAACACCGGATTCGATATCGTCGTCGGATGACTTGATTCGATGGCGCCATGTTCGTCGCAGCTTACGTCCACTATCATGGAATTGCGTTTCATGAGCTTCAGGTCTTGGCGGGATATGATATGGTCTTTTCTTTCTTCATCCCATAGCACGCAGTTGACTAGGACGTCGTATGCATACAATTCGGATCTGAGCACTGCTTCGTCGTTCCTGCCGTATTGGGTCACATCGGCTCCGAGCATGTTCAGCATTCTCATCGCGCCTCGTGCCGTATTGCCTCTTCCGATAACTGCGACGTTCGTTTGGTAGGGCATTCTTCCGTAGCATTGGAAGGAGTGGAGGATAGCGGCCTCTCCAGCGATTTCATTGTTCCGCCAGAAGACGTTACGGTTTTTCGAAAACATGTTTTCCCATGCATATCCCGTCAAGCCGTTTCGTACGAGAGCCTCTGTGATGCTCTTGCTTTGCACGGCGTGGATCCATCCGAATACCGTTTGCCCTCGATGCAGGCTTTCGAGATAGCCGCCTTCTCCTACTTTGACCTCGCAGACGATGTCTTGCTCTAAGGCTTCCGATCGGGTGCACATTCGGCAGCCGAGGTTTTCGTATTCCGAGTCAACCAGACCGAGTGCTTCGCCGTAGCCGTGTTCGAAGAACAGCGATTGGGGAGCGTGCATCATGGCGATGTGCTTGGGGACGATTGCCCGTCTGGTCTCGTGCTCCTTGCAGCTAATGGGGAATCCGATGGTTTTCATGTTCGTACCTACCTTAAATAGTGGCCATGTCGCATGGACAGAAAGGCGTATTGGCAGGAAATACGTCGGAAGGAACGGAGCGCTTTTCATACAAGGCTCCACGCTGAGGCGATTTCAAGAGTAAGAAATCGGCCCGCCCAGCACAAATAGTATACCTAGGGTAACATTTCTCGTCACAAAAAGCGAACTGCCCTCTTGGGCCCTGTGAATCCGGATGGTTTTTGATGAAAAGTCTTGACTGGGTTTTTATCCGGCCTGGGTTTACGATGCACTTTCGATTAATGCGACGATCGCTATTTCAGTAAGATGGCCTTGTTGGTGATCGAGCCTGGCATGATAGAATATACCTAGGATTTTCGTATGCGGCACCGCTTTACGGATGAAGCGATTTGTTCGGCCATACGATACGTAAGAAGGGATTTTTTTGAACCGCACCTGCTCGCTGGAGATTGTCGTAGACCGGGAGGTTTGCGCGCAATAGTCTCCGCAAAGCCTCCCAAAAAGGTTTCGACAACTTTTAGGAGGATTTCAAATGAAATATTCAAACAGGCATCGAGCGTATCACCAAGATAACGCTTGTCTCGATAATTTTATCTGCAAGATGTGCGGTTGCTTAGTCGTGCCGGATGGTGCCGGCACCCAGCATCGCAATCATTGTCCCCAATGCCTATGCAGCCTTCATGTGGACGTACGTCCTGGAGACCGTGCTGCGAATTGCGGGGGAGTCATGGAACCCATCGGCGTATGGGTGCGCAAGGATGGCGAATGGGCCCTCATCCACCGATGCACGCGCTGCGGGCATTTGAGCTCAAACCGCATAGCGGCCGAAGACAACCCCGTGAAGCTCATGTCCATCGCGTTCCGTCCTTTGGCCCAACCGCCCTTCCCACTGGAAGACATAGGGCGGATTGTTGACGAAGGTGGTGCACGATGACTCGGACAGGACTGCAGCGATACGGTTTCAGCGAGCAATTTGCAGCCGAAGCTTCTCTGTATCCGCAGTGGCATGCGGGGCGCATCCTTGCCCAGGAAAAAGGTATGTACCGGGCCGTGTGCGAAACAGGAGAACTCGTTGCCGAAATATCCGGCAAGATGAGGTTCGAAGCGGTTTCGCCGTCGGACTATCCTGCTGTAGGTGATTTTGTCTTGCTCGACCGTCCCGATGGGAAGGGCGGCAATGCGATCATCCATCGCATCCTGCAACGGAAAAGCGTTTTTGTGCGCAAAGCCGCGGGGAAGACCGGGGAAGAGCAGGTGGTTGCCGCTAACATCGACACTGTATTTTTATGCATGTCGCTTGATAGTGACTTCAACGTGCGTCGTTTGGAACGGTATGTGTCGTTGGCATGGGAAAGCGGGGCCCTTCCCGTGGTGGTACTTACCAAGGCGGACCTCTGCAACGATGTGCCGGTAAAGCTGCAGGCAGCTGCTGCTGTGGCTCTGGGCGTTGATATCCTGGTCACGGATTCCATAGAAGAAGACGGTCATCTCGAAGTACTGGAATATATCGACCCGGAATATACGGTGGCGCTGATCGGATCTTCCGGTGTTGGCAAATCGACCCTTATCAATCGCTTGATGGGGGCCCAGCAGCTTGTGACCGGTGCGGTTCGAAAAGATGGCCGGGGCCGCCATACCACGGTGCGTAGGGAACTGGTCCTGTTGCCGGGCAGCGGCATCGTCATCGATACGCCGGGCATGCGCGAGCTGGGCATGTGGCACGATTTCGCAGGGCTCGACCGTAGTTTCGAAGATGTGGAAGCCTATTTCGGAACCTGCCGCTTTGCGGATTGCACCCATACGGCGGAGCCGGGCTGCGCAGTGTGGGCGGCTATCGAGCGCGGCGAGCTTTCGGAAGAACGCTGGGCATCGTACCGCAAACTGAAGGCTGAAGCGGAATACGCGGAGGACAGGAACGCCTATCTGGCGCGCAAAGAGCAAAAATTCAAAGATATTGCGAAATTCGTCAGGTCGGAGGTCGACCCGGACAGAAAGCGATAATCTGCATCTGTTTTGATTGGCCGGTGAATCTCGGTTTTTTGACTTTATCGGCATCCATGTACTTTGTTTATACATACGACATGGATGCCGATCTTTTCCTTGCTATCCAACGATCAGTGCTTTTTTATTCTCATAAGGTGCAAATGCGATGGGCTATGAATCGGTTTTTGTCATCTGCAGAATTTCTTCTCGCGAAGTAACGTTGAGTTTCCGATAGATATTGTGCACATGGGTTCGAGCTGTATTGGGAGATATGAACAAGGCTTCTGCTATGTATGCTCCAGTATGCCCTTCGGCAAGAAACTTGAGAATCTCCGTTTCCCGTTTGGTGAGCCCGCAGTTTTTGGCGATGTTGCGACAGCGGTCTGCGCGGTCGTTCTGGCTGGCTTTGTTCTTGGAGGACGTAGTATCGCAATCGTCAGGGTCAGCCATATGCTGGATAAATACGGTTGCCACAGCATATAGGGCGGTTACTACGATGGAGACGACTTCCATCATGGATGCGGGAACAAATTCGGCACAAGCGAGTCCTGCCACTGAAGCTGCAGCAAAAAGAATCAGTGCGCTGGAAAAAACAAGATCGCATGAGAATTCAGCTGCATTTGCGATGGCGCATAACGTTCCCAGAGTGAGAATGGCTGCAAAGGTATATAGCAGCATGGTCATGAAGGTATTTACCGGTGATGTTCCGCAGAGTGCAAGAGAGATATTCGATAAAGCAAGTGTGGCTACGGCGAGGAGGGATATTCGTCTTTGATAGGCGATGTGAGCCAAGGGCCTCTTTTCCTTATGGAATGCACACAGTGCGATGAGCGTTGAGGCTGCAAATAATCCTACGATATACATATCGAACATATAGGTGAAAATAGACCGCATAGTTCCCATGATGAAGGCAAAAGCGAGAAGCCCGAGGGCCGGAGCCGTTGCTACATCGGCGAAAGAAGCAAGTTTTTGCGTAAGTGCCGGTTCTGAGTCTTGCCCCGACGTACTGTCTGAGATGTTGAGCTTCCATGGGATCAAAACTGTCGCAATCGAACAGATTGCAAACAGAAATACCGATGCTTCGAGGGGGAGATTGTTTTCGAGCATACTAATCAGACCGGCACCCATGGCGCCAGCCGATAGCTGCTTGAGTGCTCGCTGCAAGGTAAATTGTTTGAAGATGCGGCCCCATACGAGGCATATGGCTATGCTGCCGATGCCACTGGATGCGGCAGCTGCAATAGCTACTGCCTGCGTCGTTGAGCCAGGGAGATTTTCGGTCATACTGAGCGCGGCAAAGGCAATTCCACCCATGACATACAGCGCTCCTCCGTATGAGAGCAAGGGGGATGCTGGGATATGTTGATTAAACGCTGAGAATGCCAACACTGCAATCGATGCAGCAAGGGCTATTCCTAACGACCAGTTGGCAAACGTTCCTACGAATGCGGATGTTCCCGGATAGCGTTGGAACGGCGTGACCGCTGCAGAGAAAATGAGGAGAGACGGAACCAGGGTGGCAAATCCTGCCGAAAGCAGGATTGAATGGCTGGCAGACGTGCTATTCCCCATTTTGCAGCTCGCTAGATTGTCTTTCAATGAATATCCCTTCCCCCGTCTGCGAGTATACCATCGATAATTCGGAGGGAACCTGAATCATCCATCCAGTCATTCCGTATGTAAGATTCTGAACTGGTTAAATAAAGAAATACGTAAAACCGTTTAGGGGCTTCGGGAACGAAACGGTTGAAATAAACGATTATTCGGATGTCCTTTTCTTGGTGGCTGCTTCAAAGTCGATATGCAGATTCCGCATTCTAGTATGCAGAATCGTTCAAAGGAAAAAGGAGCAAGGGAGAAATAATGGATCTTTCACGCAGGAATTTTCTGAAGGGTGCAGCGAGCGCCGGTATCGTGGCGGCCGCTACGGGGATTGCGGGATGCTCTCCTTCGAAGACCGCATCGAGCAAGACGGACGGCAGCGTCTCGCGT
>Ga0209464_10000370_pt1 | contig 14605 bp, 14 predicted proteins | sample DOMMetBare1Fresh_2_FD_187473 | JGI IMG/M metagenome (GOLD analysis project Ga0209464, IMG submission 187473) | Wetland sediment microbial communities from St. Louis River estuary, USA, under dissolved organic matter induced mercury methylation -... | ecosystem: Environmental > Aquatic >... | reverse complement strand
GAGGACGGAGCGGCGGCGCCCCGGCGGCAGGGCGAGCACCGGCAGGGCGAGCGCGTCCCAGACCGGCCCGGTCCCCTCCCGCCCGGAAGGATGGCTCGAGGCGAGCGTCCCGTCGACGCGCAGCTCGAGGCCGCGCGCCGTGCGCCGGACCTCGACGCGAGGCGGGAGGTTCGAAGGGGCCTGGACCATGCGGGGCGGCGCGGACGGTAGCACGCGCGCGCGGTTCCGCGCCCGCGCCGTGCGACGCCGATGGAATTGGCGGGGCGCGGGGGGTAGTCTCCCACGGTCATGGCCAAGCCGATCCTCTTCAGCCAGGTCCAGCGCGAGCTCCAGCGGGCCCGCGCGGCGCGACGCTACCTTCCGTGGGTCGCGACGACGGCCGTCGGCGTCGCCGCCCTCGCGGGGATCGCCGCCCGCGAGCTCCGCGCGGCGGCCGGCATGCTCGTCCCGGGGCTCGCGTTCGGCCTCTTCGTGGCGCTGCTCGTGGTCCCCCGCTGCCCATCCTGCGGCAGCTCGCTCTGGCGGCGCGGCGAGCGGCCCGGCCCTCCGTCGAAGCCGAACCCGACGGAGGTCGAGCGGACCCGCCGCTGCCCCGCGTGCGGGACCACCTTCGGCTGAACCACGCGCCCGCCATGGTGCGCAGAGGGGATCGCGGTTACGAAGGGCATGGAGGTGGCTCATGGTGAAGCTGCTCGCTCCCCTCCTCTCGATCCTCTCCGGCGCGCCGCCGGCCGCCACCCCCGCCCACGCGGAGCGGCCCCCCACCGGCGGCGAGCTCCTGGAGCTCGCCGCCGGCGACGTCGGGCGGCTCCGGCGGGCGCTCCGGGAGGTCCTGTCGCGCGTCGAGGACGCCCGGCGCGAGAAGGATCTCCTGAAGCTGCTCTGCGCCGACGAGAAGCTCACCCAGCTCAAGGGGCTCGTGGAGGTCGCGGAGCGGGCCGAGACGGCGCTCACCGAGGCGGTGGCGACGCAGGACGAAGGGGCGGCGATAGAGAGCTCCAAGATCGCCGTCGCGCGGGGGAAGGGCGACGCCCTGCGGGCCGAGGCGGCGGGCTGCATCGGCCAGCTCGCCTACGAGGTCGCCGGCACCACCAAGGTCTCCGTCGAGGAGCCCGCGGACCTCCCGAGCGTGGGCGAGACCGCGTCCGGGTCCCTCCCGGCCGCTGGATCGGACCCTTACCGCAACGCGTTCGGCATCCCGTCGTCGGCGGGGCGCTGAACCCCGGCGCTCCAGCCGCTCCCCCGCTCCGCTTCGCCGCCTTCGACGCGCCCGGCTGCCCCGGGGCTGGACAGCTCCGCGCGTCTTCTGGTAATGACGCTGCGAACCATTCTCAGGATGAGTCGCGACGCCGCGCTCCTCCCGGGGACGAACCCACCGGAGCCTCACGAATGAACCGTCTCGCCCTCCTCCTCGCCGTCCTGGCCCTCCCCGCCCTCGCCGCGGCCGACCAGCGTTCCTACGCCTTCACCTACCAGGCCGTGACCGCGCCTCGCGGCGGCCTCGACCTGGAGCTCTACAGCACCTTCTCCGAACCCCCCGCCGGCTCGGCCAGCCCCCGCCTCTGGCGTCACCAGGTCGAGGTCGAGTACGGCCTCACCGATCGATGGGACGTCTCGGTCTACAACGTGTTCCGGCGCCCTCACGGCGGCGAGCTCGAGTACGAGGCCGTGAAGCTCCGCACCCGCTACCGGCTGACCGAGCCGGGCGCGTGGCTCGTCGACGCGGTCGCGTACTTCGAGGCGCAGCAGTCGGTCGTCGACGAGAAGCCGACGAAGCTGGAGGAGAAGCTGATCGTCGCCAAGGACCTCGGGAGGGCCAACGTCGCCCTCAACCTCGTGGCCGAGCAGGAGTTCGAGGACGGCAAGACCGGGCTCGAGTGGGGCTGGGCGGCCGGCGCCTCGTGGGAGTTCCACCCCGCGTTCCGGCTCGGCGCGGAGACCTTCGGCGGGCTGAAGTCCGTCGACGCACCCACCGGGGAGGAGTTGGAGGTGGAGGCGTGGGCCGGCCCCGCCGTCTCCGTCTCCCTGCCGCTCCAGGCAGGCCTCCTCGATGGGGCCTGGCTCGCCGTCACGGCCGGCGTGGGGCTCACCCCGGACAGCGACGACCTGCGGGTCCGCGGGATCCTCGCGTTCCAGTTCTGACCCGCGCCATGAAGCGGATCGCCATCGCCCTCCTCCTCGGCGCGGCCGCCTGCGCGCACGGGGAGGGGGGCCCCCCTGCCCCGCCCGACGGCGCCACCCTCTACCGGCGGAGCTGCGCGTCGTGCCACCGGCTCAAGGCCCCTGCCGAGCACGACGCCGAGACCTGGCGCCGCGCAGTGGATCGCTTCGGCGCGCGGCTCACGCCAGCGGAGCGCGCCGAGATCACCCGGTACCTGGCCACCGGCCGGCAGTAGGGCGGACGTCGGCGCCCGTGGTATTGGGCAGGGATGCACGGCGCGCGCGACCTCCTGGAGGCGCTCGCCGTGGTCCTCGGCGTCGCCGCGGTGACCACGGTCATCTTCCAGCGCCTCCGCCTGCCGGTGGTGCTCGGCTACGTCCTCGCCGGCCTGCTGGTCGGCCCGAACCTCGCGCTCGCCTTCGTCGCCGATCCCGAGGTGGTCCGCACGCTCTCCGAGCTGGGCGTGATCCTGCTGATGTTCTCCCTCGGCCTCGACCTGAGCCTGCGCAAGCTGATCGCCGTCGCGCCGACCGCAGGCCTCACCGCCCTGGTCGAGGTGAACCTGATGCTCCTGCTCGGCTACGCCGCCGGCCGGGCGCTCGGCTGGTCCAGCGTCGAGTGCCTCTTCGCCGGCGGCGTCGTCGCCATCTCCTCCACGACCATCGTCGCGAGGGCCTTCGACGAGCAGGGGGTCCGCGGACCGCAGCGCGACCTGGTGATCGGCATCCTCCTCGCCGAGGACGTCGCCGCCGTGGCGCTCATCGCGACCCTCACCGCCGTCGCGTCCGGCGCGGGGCTGAGCGCCGGCGCGCTGGCGGCCACCGTCGGGAAGCTGGCCGCCTTCCTGGCCGCGATCGTCGCGGTCGGGATCGCCGTGGTCCCGCGGCTCGTGCGGGCGGTGGTCCGGCTCGAGCGGCCCGAGACGACCCTCGTCGTCAGCATCGGCCTCTGCTTCGCCGCGGCGCTGCTGGCCCGCGCGGCCGGCTACTCCACCGCGCTCGGCGCGTTCGTCGCCGGCGTCCTCGTCGCCGAGTCGGGGCAGGCCCACAGGGTGGAGCCGCTCGTGCTGCCGGTCCGCGACGTCTTCGCGGCGGTCTTCTTCGTCTCGGTCGGGATGGAGCTCGATCCCCGCCTCGTCGCCGGCCACCTGCCCGCGGTGGCCCTCCTGGCGGCGGTCGTCTGGGTCGGGAAGATCGCCGGGGTCTCCGCGGGCGCGTTCGTGACCGGGAACGGCGTCATCCACTCGATCCGCGCCGGCCTGAGCCTCGCCCAGATCGGCGAGTTCTCCTTCATCATCGCCGCCCTCGGCCGCTCCCTCGGGGCCACGTCCGACTTCCTCTACCCCCTGGCCATCACCGTCTCGGCCATCACCACCCTCACCACCCCGTGGTCCATCCAGGCCTCCGCGGCGGTGGCCCGCACCGCCGACCGGTGGATGCCCCGGTCGCTCCAGACCTTCGCCGCCCTCTACGCCAGCTGGATCGAGCGGATCCGCGCCTCCCCGCACCACGCCTCGCACGGCGCTCGAATGCGCCGGCTGGCCCTGGCGCTCGCGCTCGACGCCGGCCTCGTCTCGGCGGTGGTGGTCGGGACGACCGTCTCCCTCCGGACCGTCGCCCCGCGGCTCGCCCGGCTGCTCGGCCTCGGCGACTGGGCAGCCCGGGCGTTGATCGTGGCGGCCGGGATCGCCCTGATGGCCCCGTTCGCGGCCGGCGTCATCCGGGTCTCGCGGCGGCTCGGCTCGGCGCTCGCGAGCGCGGCGCTCCCGCAGGCGCGCGGGGGTGCGGTCGACCTCGCCGCGGCGCCGCGCCGGGCGCTGGTGGTGACGCTCCAGATCGGCGTGCTCCTCTTCATCGGCATCCCCGTCGTCGCGGTCACGCAGCCGTTCCTCGGCGGGCCCGTCGGGGCGCTCGGGCTCGCCGCGGTCCTGCTCCTGCTCGGCGTCGCCTTCTGGCGCAGCGCCGCCAACCTCCAGGGGCACGTCCGCGCCGGGGCGCTGGTCGTCGCCGAGGCGCTCGCCTCCGGCGCGCGGAGCGGGAGCAGGCTGTCCGACGAGGAGGCGCTCGACCGCGTCCGCCGGCTCCTCCCGGGGCTGGGCGAGCCGGTGCCGGTCCGCGTGCGGGAGGGGAGCGCCGCCGCGGGGAAGACGCTGGCCCAGCTCGACCTTCGGGGCGGCACCGGCGCCACCGTCCTCGCGATCGCCCGGGGCGAGACCGGGATGGTCGCGCCCAGCGCCCACGAGCGGCTCGAGATCGGCGACGTCGTCGCGCTCGCCGGGACCGCTGCCTCCGTGGAGGCGGCGCGGCGGATCCTGCAGCGGCCGGCGGCCACGCCGCTCCGCGAGCCGCCGACCTCGGGGGAGTAGGAGACGGGCGGGAAGAGAGACGTCGCGGGACCGGAGGAGCCGAAATGGCCGAGTGTACCGGATACGTCCTTAACGTCCCTGCCGCCAGGCGCGAGGATCTCGCGTCGTCGCTCGCGGAACATGGGGGGGTTCACTGATGCAGTTCCTGAGTTCCAGCACGTCCGCGACAAGCCCCTTCTCTGTTTGACAGGATTCGCGTCACACTCGGTGACTCATCTTGGCCTCGCTCGGCGCAGCACACGGGCTGGCACTGGTCTCCGGAAGCTCGTCCTCTTCGACGTGGTGCCGCTGACGGCCCCGATACCCCGCGAGGCCATCGCACGGCGCACCGCGCCCAAGATGCGCCATCGAGTCGAACGGCATCTCCAACGTGGCGGCCTCCTGCCGCCTGCAACTGGCGACGCGATCGTCGATGCCATTTCTTTGGCTCGCACCTGAAGCACGCGTCCTCCTCGAGCGATTCAGCGCGTCGAGGCGAGCCAACATTCGACGGCTATCCCGGAATGCCGCGCGTGGTCTCGCCTTCCAGAAGGAGGCCGTAGGGACGGCCCTCTGGTGCGCGGGCCTCGACCGACAAGCCATCGCGACGTAAACGCCGTCCGTGAAGGAACCTCCTGAGTCGTTCCTCGACGGCCTTCCAGCGGCTCGCCTCCGCGAAGACCCCATGGTCATCAACGACATGATGAAGGTTCCGGGGTTCGCGCTCGTCCGCTCCCTTCCCTTTGGAGCGGCGGTCTTCGAAGGAAGGGTAGACGGCAGAGGAGTGCGCCTGACCGTCGTTCTCGCCAACCGGCTGCCGCTCGAACTGCAGCTGGGTGCGGACTTGATCTACTTCAACGAGTCCTTCCGATCTTTCGTGGTCGTGCAATACAAGGTGAAGGCGGATACCAGCCTGGCCTCGTCGTAATCGTTGGGACTGCCGCCCTGCAAGAGGCAAGGACCCTCTTCTGCCCTCGCCACGCCACGCGGCGACCGACCTGATCAGGCCGAACTGATCAGGCGCCAAAGTCGTTGTCGTGGTTTCGCAACGCAGCGGCGCTCCCTCGCCAGAGACGGTCCTGGAGGGGACGGACGCGACGCGGATCGGGCGCGGCGGCGAGGAGCGATCCCGTGACTCGAGCTTTCGAACCCTCCGACCGCCCTCACCCGCGCGGCGAGCCGGCCGCCGGCACGGCCGCCATCTTCCGCGCCTGCCACGCGGCGATCGCGGCGCGGATCTTCGGGATCGCCTCCCGCGCCGCCTCGATGCCGGCCGCCATGCAGCGCTTCTTCTGGGTGAAGTCCAGCATCCCCACGTCGCCGACCTTCGGCGTGACGAGGACGTCGGCGCCCCGCTTCGAGTGCTCGACGTTGAGCGCGAACATGATGTTGGTCGACTGGAGGACCACGTCGATCACGTTCTTGATGTTGGTGTTGCCGATGTTCTCGCTGATGTCGACCGCGATGACGAGGTCGGCCCCCTGCTCGCGCGCGACCGAGATCGGGATGTTGTCGGTCACGCCGCCGTCGACGAGGATCTTCCCCATGTGCTGCACCGGCGGGAAGACGCCGGGGATGGCGCTCGACGCCCGCACGGCGCGCGCGACGGAGCCGCGGTCGATCACCACCCGGGTCCCCCAGTTGAGGTCGGTCGCCACCGCCGCGAACGGGACCTTCATCTCCTCGATGTTCTTCACCTTGATCTTCTCGGTGAGCCACCGCTCCAGCCGGTCGCCGGCGGCGAAGCTCATCCCGGACACGACGTTCATCACGCCGTAGTCGAAGAGGTCGTCCTTCTCCAGCTGGAACGCGGTCCACTCCAGCTCGAAGCTGTTCCGCTCCTCGGCGTAGAGCGCGCCGATGAGGCTGCCGACGCTGGTCCCGACGATGAGGTCCACCGGGATCTTCTCCTGCTCGAGCGCGCGCAGCACGCCCACGTGGGCGAAGCCACGCGCCGCGCCGCCTCCGAGGACGAGCGCCACGCGCGGCACGGGGGCGTGCGCCGCGACCATCGGCTTCGGCTGCGACGGGGGCTGCGCCGGCTGCTGCGGCGGCGGCGGCGCGAGGAGGGGCCCGGTGGTCTCGACCACCGGGACGGTCTTGCAAGCGGCGAGGAGGAGCGCGGCGACGAGGGCGAGGCGGGCCATGGGTGAAGGCTAGATGAATTCGCGCCGCCTCGCGAGCGCGACGTGAACCCGCCGCCCCTGCGCCGGGTCGCGCAGGCGCGGGATCCCGGGCGGAGCGGCTACGGAACGGCGCGAACGGGTGGCGGGAGCGCCTCCGGGGCGAGGCTCCCTGTGAACTGCACGCCGTTCACCACGTAGGTCGGCGTCGCCTTGAGCCCGATCTGGATCCCCGTGGAGATGTCGTCGCCGAGCCGGCGGCTCGTCTCGGCGTCCGCGAGGCAGGCGTTGAACCGCTTCACGTCGAGCCCTGCGCTCCGCGCCAGCTCCTCCACCGGCAGCTTCGCCTGCTGGTTGGCGAAGAGCGCGTCGTCCATCTCGGGCAGCCGGCCCTGCGCCTCCGCGCAGATGCCGGCGCGGGCGAGCGCGCACGCGTCCCGGTGCATCGGGCGCTTCATGAGCGGGTTGCAGGAGGCGTCGAGCGGGAAGTGGCGCTTCACCAGCCTGACGTCCGGACGCGTCGCGAGGAGGGCCTTGAGCTCGAAGTGCGCCTTGGCGCAGAACGGGCACTCGTAGTCGCTGAACTCGACGACGATGGGCGGACCCGCGGCGGGCGGCCGGGCGGTCGCCAGGGTGATGGGCGCCGGAGGTGGCTTGATCCAGTAACGCCGCTGGGCGCTGGCCGCGAAGGCGAGCAGCGCCGCCATGGCGACGGCGGTCCCGACGGTGAGCGCAGGCCGGGACGCGAGGAGGCCGAGGTCGACCCGAAGGGCGGCCGCGATCCCCTCCGGCTTGCACGCGCGCCACGCCGCGGCGAGCAGGGCGAACGAGACGGCCCAGGAGCCCGCGCAGTAGAGGCAGAGGGCGCCGACGGCGAGCTCCGAGAGGAGGGCGAGGACGACCGCGACCGCGGCGGCCGCGGCGCTCCCCGCGAAGAGCAGGCCGGAGGGCCAGGAGGCGTGGAGGCGGCGCGGCCGGAGCCCCACGAGCGCGAGGATCAGGAGGAGGCCGTAGCCGACGAGCCCCCAGACCGCGACCGGCAGCCCCAGGAAGACCGAGTATCGGCTCGTGGCCACCCGATCGCAGTTCACGAACTCGCTGATGTTGCACGCGCTCGTGAGCCCGGCGTAGGCCGCCGCGTGCTGCCTGACGAGGAGGACCGAGAGGACGATGCCGACGCAGGCCAGCGCCGCGGCGGCGATGAAGGAGGTGCGCCGGGCCATCACTCGATCGGGCAGGGCTTCACCGGTTCGCAGGGCGCTTCCTTCTGCGCGGCGGCGCCGGGCTTCGGGGCCGGCGCAGGCGCCACCTTGCCTGCGCTGGTCTTCTTCTCGACCGGCTTCGCCGTGCCATCCACCTTCGCGCCGGCAGGGGGCGGTGGCGCGGATGCCGTTGCGGGTGCGGCGGCAGGGTCGCCGGCGAGGGCGGTGCCGGCGATCAGGGCGGCGGCGAGCGCCGCGATGGCGAGCGACTTCATCTCGTGATCCTCCAGAGGGGCGGAGTCTGCCTCAGGTCCGGCCGCAGGTGAAGCCCGGCGGCCGCCTCCCGGCTTCCGCCCGCTACGCCGGCCGGGCGACCGCCGCCTGCGGCAGCGCGTCGAGCTTCGCCGCGACGATGAAGTCGTTGTCGGAGAGCCCCCCGATCGCGTGCGTCCAGAGCTCGACGTCCACGGCGTCGTAGTGGACCTGGAAGTCGGGGTGGTGTCCCTCCCCCTCGGCGACCTCGGCGAGCGCGTCGACGAACTTCATCGCCTGCTTGAAGTCGTGGAAGCGGTAGTGCTTGTGGATCCGGGTCGAGCCGTCCCGCCCGTCCCAGCCGCGGAGCGACCGCAGCGCCTCGCCGGCCGCAGCCGGCGTCATCTTCGGCACCCCGCCTTCGCACGGGACGCAGTGTCGGGTGGTCCAGTCCATGCCCCCTTCGATAACGGGCCCCCGGCCGCCAGGCCACCCCTGCGGCGGCTTGCGCCGGCCCCCCCAAAAAAGCTAAAGGTCCGCCGCCATGCCTTCGAAGCCCAGCCGGGAGCTCGAGACCTTCTCCAACCCGAAGCCCGAGCGCCCGTACGAGATCTCGTTCGAGTGCCCGGAGTTCACCTGCCTCTGTCCCATGACGGGGCAGCCCGACTTCGCGACCATCCGGATCCAGTACGTCCCCGCGGCGAAGTGCGTGGAGCTGAAGAGCCTCAAGCTCTACCTCTGGAGCTTCCGCGACGAGGGACAGTTCCACGAGGCGGTCACCAACCGGATCTGCGACGACCTCGTCCGCGCGCTCGACCCCCGCTGGGTCGAGGTGGCCGGTGACTTCTACGTCCGCGGCGGCATCCACACGGTGATCACGGCCCGTCACGGCGCGAAGCCGGCGTAGGTTCGATGCGCACCCCGGCGGGGTGATGCCGATCGACCGCACCTTCCGTCGCACGGTCGCTGCCCCGCCCGGGGTACAATCGACGGCCACGTGGTTGCACACCCATCCACAGAGAGCGCGGCGAGCTGGGATCCGCGCGCCCTCGTCGGCTCGACGCTCGACGGGCGTTACGAGCTGACCGCCCACCTCGCCACCGGCGGGATGGGGGCGGTCTTCCGCGCGCGCCACGTGCCGCTGCGCAAGGACGTGGCCGTCAAGGTGATGCGCCCCGACCTGACCGCCGCGAAGGACCTCGTGGAGCGGTTCCGGCAGGAGGCCGAGATCGCGGCGCGGCTCGAGCACGAGAACATCGTCCGGGTCACCGACTTCGGCCGCAGCCCCGAGGGCTACCTGTTCCTCGTGATGGAGCTGCTCGAGGGGGAGAGCCTCTTCGATCGGCTGCGGCGCGAGGTGCTCCTCCCCCCCGAGGAGGCGGTGCCGATCTTCTGGCAGATCTGCTCCGCCCTCGAGGCCGCCCACGCGCTCAACGTCGTCCACCGCGACCTGAAGCCCGAGAACGTCTTCCTCGCGCACCTGACCGACGGCCGCGAGGTGGTGAAGATCCTCGACTTCGGCATCGCCAAGTTCCTGGAGCCCACCAGCTCCAGCTCCACCGCCGCCGGCATGGTGGTCGGGACCCCGGAGTACCTCTCCCCGGAGCAGGCGGTGGGCGGCGCGGTGGACGGGCGGGCCGACCTCTACTCCGTCGGGATCATCGCGTGGCGGACGCTCGTCGGCCGCCACCCGTTCCTTCCGAACGAGCCGCGCGCGCTCATCATGGCCCACGCGCTCCAGGCGCTCCCGCCGATCAGCGACGAGCGACCGGAGCTCTCGGTCTTCCCCTCCCTCGTCGCCGTCGTGACCCGCGCCTGCGCCAAGGAGCTGACCGACCGCCACGCGAACGCGACCGCCCTGAAGACCGACTTCGCCTCCTCGATCGGCCCGCTCTTCGTGCCCCCCCTGCCGGCGGCACCGACGCTGACGCCCGGGCGCCCCATCACGCTGCCGCCGATGCCGAGGGCTGCGCTCGACCTTCAGCCGCCGACGGGGCTCGGGGGCGGGAGCGAGACGAGCACCCCGGCCGTGGAGCACAGCCCCACGCTGGAGCGCCAGTTCCACTTCGCCCGCCTCCGCGCGTACGGCCGCCAGTCGTGGGAGTCGGTGCTGGCCCTCGTGGCCGATCCGCTCGCGCGCGGGAAGGCGGCGCTCGCGGCCGGGTCGGCGTGGCTGGTGCGCCGGCCGGCGGTGGGCTACGCCCTCCTCGCGGTCGTGGTGCTCGGCTTGGGCACGTGGCTCGTCGTCTCGGTCCGGCATGGACGGGTCCCGGCGGAGGCACGCGCGCTCCTCGAGGACGGGAAGCTCACCGAGGCGCGCGACCTCCTCCGGCACGAGCTGGTCCACTCCCCCGAGAAGGGCGAGCTGCAGCTGCTCCTCGGCCACGTCCTCCACCGGACGACCGGCCAGGCCGGCGCGGCCATCGACGCCTACGCCACCGCCCACACGCTCGGCGGGATCGACGACGACGCGCTCGCCAACCTGGCCGCCGACCTGGGGCAGGATCGCGCCACCGCTGACCGGGCGGGCCACCTGCTCGCCCGGATCGGTGACCGCGCGCTCCCGGCGATCCTCTCCGCCACCCGGGAGGGGCCGCCCGCTCGCCGGCTGCGGGCGCTCTCGCTCGCCCGGGACCTCGGCGCGGAGGAGCGGGTCGACCGGGTCGCCGCCTACTCCGCCCTGCTGAAGGATTCCGACTGCGAGGTGCGGCGCGCGGCGGCGCGGCGGCTGGGGGAGATCGGCGATCCGGCGGCGCTCCCCGCGCTGCGGGAGACCGCGAAGGGCTACCGCGAGACGAAGTCGGGGATCTTCGGCCGGGTCCAGCGGACGCCGCTCTGCGGCGCGACCGACGCCGCCGAGGCGGTCCGGCGGATCGAGGCCGCGCGCGGCGCCGCCGGACGCTGATCGACGAGCCTGCCCGCCCGGGCGGTTCTGCGCCGTTCCGTGGTACAGGGTCGCGGAACCCGGCGCGCCTCCTCGCGCGCAGCGGCGGAGGCGAGCATGGCGAAGCGTGGCGGACCCGGCAGGATCGGCACGGCGGTGACGGAGATCCAGGAGATCGCGTGCGGCCTCCTCGCGATCCCGGTCTTCTCCGAGGATCTCGAGGACGGCGGCCAGGTCGCGCTCAAGGCGCTCGACCGGACCCTCGGCGGCGCGCTCTTCGCGGCTGCGAAGGCGGAGAAGTTCGAGGCGAAGCCCGAGCAGCAGCTCCTCCTCCCGACGCTCGGGCGCGGCAAGGCCGACCGCATCCTCCTGCTCGGGATGGGCTCCCGCGGCGCGGCGGCGGTGAGGTGGCCGGCGAGCGGCTTCGAGCCGCTCCGCGCCGCCGCCGGCGTCGCCGCCCGCGCCGCCGGGAAGGCCCGCGCGAAGACGCTCGCCGTCGCGGTTCCGGTCGCGAGGAGCGAGATCGCCGCGGCCGCCCGCGCCGCGGTGGAGGGGGCGCTCCTCGGGCTCTACCGGTTCGACGCCTACAAGTCCGCCGACGGCGAGGGGGCCGGCGAGGTGGAGGGGCTGGCGCTCGCGCTCCCGCCGGGCGCCGAGAAGGATCCCGAGGTGGCGGGGGCCATCCGGCTCGGCGTCGCGCTGGCGGAGGCGGTCACCTGGGCGCGCGACCTGGTGAACCTCGGCCCGGCCGACTGCACGCCCGCGCGGCTCGCCGACGCGGCGCGGGCGCTGGCCCGCGAGGCGGGGCTGCGGTGCGAGGTGCAGGGGCCGAAGCAGATCGAGGCGCTGAAGATGGGGATGTTCCTCGGCGTCGCCCGCGGCTCGGCCGAGCCGCCGCGGCTCGTGAAGCTGAGCTACGCGCCGTCCGGGGCGGCGGCGAAGCGGGCGCCGGTGGTGCTCGTCGGCAAGGCGCTCACCTTCGACTCGGGCGGCCTCTCGCTGAAGCCGGCCGACTCGATGCCCACGATGCACACCGACATGGCGGGGGCCGCGGCGGTGGTCGCGGCGATGAAGGTGATCGCCGCGCTCGCGCCGCCGTTCCCGGTCCACGCCGTCTTCGGCGCCTGCGAGAACATGCCGGGCGGCCGGGCGTACAAGCCGAGCGACGTGCTGCGCGCCTTCGACGGCAAGACGGTCGAGATCATGAACACCGACGCCGAGGGGCGGCTCGTGCTCGGCGACCTCCTCGCGTGGACGGCGAAGACGCTGAAGCCCGCCGCGATGATCGACGTGGCGACGCTCACCGGCGCGTGCATGGTCGCGCTCGGCATGACCACCGCCGGCCTCCTCGGCCCCGACGGGCCGGTGGTCGACGGCGTCGCCGCGGCGGCCCACGGCGCGGGCGAGGAGGTCTGGCGGCTGCCGCTGACCGAGTCGATCAAGGAGAACCTGAAGTCGGACCGCGCGGACCTGAAGAACCTCGGTGACCGGATGGGCGGCGCCATCGCCGCCGGCCACTTCCTGCACGCGTTCGCCGGCGAGACTCCGTGGGCCCACCTCGACATCGCCGGCCCGTCCCACTCGCCGAAGGAGTACGGCTACGTGGCGAAGGGGGGCACCGGGTTCGGCGTCCGGACGCTGGTGGAGTTCGTGAGGTCGTGGCGGTAGCCGAGGTGAGGCTCGACGAGATCATCGGCGCGGCCCTCGCGAACGGCGAGCCCGATCGCGCGGCCACCGAGGCGATCCGCGGCTTCGGCCCCCAGATCCTCGGCTACCTCACGCGCGTGCTCGGCTCGCGGGACGACGCCGCCGACGCCTTCTCGCTCTTCTCGGAGCAGCTGTGGCGGGGCCTCCGGCGATACGAGGGGCGCAGCTCCTTGCGCGTCTGGACCTACCGCGTCGCGTGGTCCGCGGCGATGCGCGTCGCGGAGGACGGCTGGCGGCGGCGCCGCGAGCGGCTGCGCACCTCCATGGCGTCCCGGATCGCCGCCGAGGTCCTGACGCGCACCCCGGAGGCGGCGGCGATCGGACCCGATCCGCTGGAGCGGCTGCGAGGGCTGCTCCGGCCCGACGAGCGGAGCCTGCTGGTGCTGCGCGTCGACCAGCGGCTGTCGTGGGCGGAGATCGCCGAGGTCATGCGCGGGGAGGGCGTCGAGGTGGACGCCGCCGCGCTCCGGAAGCGGTTCGAGCGGGTGAAGCGGCGGCTCCGCGAGGCCGCGCAGGCGGACGGCCTCCTCGCGTGAACCCAACGCGTCAGGGCCTGTGAGGGGGCTTCTTCCCAGGCCTTCACGGCTCGTAGCGAGCGGCCCAGAGCTTCCGCTCCCCTGCCTCGACGGTGAGGGAGGCCTCCCGGACCCCGAGCTCTGGATGGACCGCGCGCACGCGATAGGTCCCCGCGCGGAGGCGGACCTCGCGCGGCGTCTCGCCGAGCGGGATCCCCTCGACGGAGACGTCGGCCCAGGGGGTGGCGACCAGGACCAGGACGCCCTCACCCGTGGCGGCCGACGGCGTCGGGACCGAGTTCAGCTCCCCGCGCGCCAGCTGGATGGTGGGTGACTCCCGGGGAGCCTCCGGACGCCGCTGCCTGACCCTGGGGCGATCCTGCACGGGCGCGGCGTTCGAGAGAGCTCGAAGTTCGGCGCGCTCGACGGCCGCGACCGGCTCACGCGCTCCCTGGGGAGGAGTAGTGACTGCGCTCACCGGAGGCGGCGGGGTGGCGCGCTGCGAGGTCGCGACGAGCACAACGGCGATGGCGGCGCCGGTGACGATCGCCGCGCGAACCCGGGCGGACGTCCGCGCCGGCCCCCTGGCGGACGCCTGCGGCAACGCCTCGGTCGGCGGCAGCTCGCGCGCAGCCCCAGCTCGGGCGGAGAGGGGCGGCTCCGCCAGCGCCGCCACCAGCGCGCCCCGCATCGCCTCCGCGGAGCCGGGCCGCTTCGCGGGATCCTTCTCCAGCGCGCTCGCCACGACCGCCTCCAGCGCCGGCGGCACCGACAGCCCTGGCCGCCGGTCACGCAGGCGAGGCACCGGGTCGGACAGGTGCCTCGCCGCGATCCCCATGGCCGTGGGTGCCTCGAACGGAAGGGCGCCCGACAGCAGCTCGAAGAGCAGCACCCCCGCGGAGTAGAGATCGCTGCGCGCGTCGAGCGGCTCACCGCGGATCTGCTCCGGGCTCATGTACGCCGGAGTGCCGTGCACCATGCCCGCGGTGGTGAGCCGGGTGTCGTCTCCGTCGGGCCCTTCGCTGAGCTTCGCGATCCCGAAGTCGAGCACCTTCACGAACCCCGCGCCGTCGCGGAGCGAGTCGATCATGACGTTGGCGGGCTTCAGATCCCGGTGGACGACGCCGTTCGCGTGCGCGTCGGCGAGCGCCGCGAGCACCTGCGCGAGGAGGTGCACCGCCCGCCCGGGCGCGAGCGGCGCCTCCTCGGCGATCAGCTGCGCGAGGGTGCGGCCGGGGACGTACTCCATCGCGAGGTAGGGCGAACCGTCGGCGGCCGTTCCGAAGTCCACCAGCTCGACCAGGTTCGGGTGATGGAGGCGCGCGGCGGCGGCCGCTTCGCGCTCGAAGCGGCGCACACGGGAAGGGTCGGCCCGCGCCGCCCCGGCAAGCAGCTTCAGCGCGACCGGCCGGTCCGA